>Ga0302283_1000490_pt1 | contig 32535 bp, 32 predicted proteins | sample III_Fen_E1_4_FD_198770 | JGI IMG/M metagenome (GOLD analysis project Ga0302283, IMG submission 198770) | Peat permafrost microbial communities from Stordalen Mire near Abisko, Sweden - III_Fen_E1_4 | ecosystem: Environmental > Terrestrial > Soil > Wetlands > Permafrost | place: Sweden: Abisko... | reverse complement strand
GCTCCCCAAGGGCGTCACCGCGACGGTGAATGGCCGGACCATCGAGGTCAAGGGGCCCAAGGGCGCACTGATCAAGCCGATCACGGAAACCGTGACGATCACCAGCGACGCGGGGAAGCTGCACGTCAGCTCCAGCGCGCCGGGTCGTGACGCCTCGCGCCTCCAGGGCCTCGTGCGCGCCATCGTGGCCTCCGCCGTCAAGGGAGTGGCGGAGGGCTACGAGAAGATCCTCGAGCTCAAGGGCACGGGCTACCGTGTCGAGCTCAAGGCGGGCACGCTCCACTTCGCGCTGGGCTTCTCGCACCCGATCGCGTTCCCGCTGCCCAAGGGAATCACGGCCGCGATCCCGGCCGACTCCAAGGGTACGGTCCTCGTGCTGAACGGCCCCGACAAGGAGCTGATCGGTCAGACGGCCGCCAAGATCCGCGACTTCCGGCCGCCGGAGCCTTACGGCGGCAAGGGCGTGCGCTACCGCGGGGAGCACGTTCGTGAGAAGGCTGGCAAGGCTGGCAAGGGCGGCAAGAAGTAGTTCTCGCAGCGGGAGGCGGTCTCCGCCTCCTCACGCGGGAGGGATGAAGCGACCATGGGCATGAAGATCGTCGGCAGGGAGCGCCGCAAGCTCCGCATTCGCAAGAGGGTCACCGGGACGCAGGAGCGCCCGCGCATGAGCGTCTTCCGCAGCGCGCGGCACATCTATGCGCAGGTGATCGACGACAGCACCGGGGCCACCCTGGCGCACGCCTCCACCCTCTCCAAGGACCTCAAGGGCACCCTGGAGGAGGACAACAAGGTGGCGGCGGCCAAGAAGGTCGGCGCGCTCATCGCCAAGATCTGCAAGTCGAAGAAGATCAGTAAAGTGGTCTTCGATCGCAACGGCTACGCGTACCACGGGCGCGTGAGCGCTCTCGCCCAGGCCGCCCGCGAGGCCGGCCTCGAGTTCTAGAGAAGCAGCACGGCATCTAGCCGGAAAAGGTTCGATATGGCGTTCGATCAGGTGGACGAGGAAAAGCTCAAGGAGCGCGTCATCCACATCAACCGCGTGGCCAAGGTCGTGAAGGGCGGCCGGCGCTTCAGCTTCTCGGCGCTGGTCGTGGTCGGCGACGAGTCGGGCCACGTCGGCGTCGGTCTGGGCAAGGCCAACGAGGTACCGGAGGCGATCCGCAAGGGGAACGACCAGGCTCGCAAGAACCTGTTCCGCATCCCGCTCGATGGCGTCACCATCCCGCACGAGTCGTTTGGTCACGTCGGCGCCGGCAAGGTCCTGCTCAAGCCGGCCAGCCCCGGCACCGGCGTCATCGCCGGCGGCGCGGTTCGCGCTGTCGTCGAGTCGGCGGGGATCCACGACGTGCTCTCGAAGTCGCTGGGGACGAGCAACAAGCACAACGTGGTTCACGCCACCGTTGCCGCGCTCAAGAACCTCAAGAGCCCCGAGTCGGTCGCGAACCGACGCTCGATGGCCCTCGACGATCTCGGCTACCAGCGTCGCGGAGGCGGAGCGGTCTCGACCCGCCGTCGGGCCAGCATTGCGCCTCCGGTCGCGGCTGGCGCGCCCGCCGCGCCCGTGGCCCCCAAGGCTGGTGAGGGAGGTGCGCCGTGAAGCCCCTTCTCAGCGTCCGCCAGAAGGGCAGCACCATCGGCCAGGCCGACCACACGCGCAAGGTCATCAAGGGCCTCGGGCTCCGCGGGCCCGGCTCGCACGTCGTGGTGGCTAACACGCCCTCGTTTCGCGGCATGGTCAAGAAGGTGATCCACCTCGTCGAGTTCGAGGAGATCGAGCCCGAGGCCACCAAGTAACCCGGTTTCGGAAGCGACAGACCATGGACATCCTCTCCAAGCTCCAGGCCCCCGAGGGCGCCAATACCACCAGGCTCCGCGTCGGTCGCGGCGTGGGCTCCGGTCTCGGCAAGACTGCCGGCCGCGGCCAAAAGGGCCAGAAGGCGCGCTCCAAGGGGAACATCAACAAGAAGCACTTCCAGGGCGGCCAGACCCCGATCCAGCGCCGTCTGCCGAAGCGCGGCTTCCGGAACCCGCTCGCCGACAAGGTGGCGAACATCAACGTCGGCGATCTGGAGATCTTCTCCGACGGCGCCGAGGTGAACGCCACCACGCTCAAGGCGGCGCGCCTGGTGCGCGGGCGCTACGACCTCCTCAAGGTCCTCGGCGAGGGCGAGCTCACCAAGAAGCTCGTCGTCCACGCCCACCGCTTCTCCAAGGGAGCGGCCGCAAAGATCGAGAAGGCCGGCGGAAAAGCGGTCGTGATTGCGCCGCCCGCGGCCCAGGGTAAAGCTCCGGACGCCTCCTCGGAGGCGTAGCCAGGCGAGCTCCCCCTCACCTACCGAAAGGCCCCATGGCGACCCTCGCGGGAATCAGCAATTTTCACAAGGTCCCGGAGCTCCGGCGACGTGTGATCTTCACCCTCGGGATGCTCGCCGTCTACCGGATCGGCGTGTTCGTCACCGTGCCGGGCGTGGACCGCAACGTGATGCGGCAGGCGATGTCGAAGCAGTCGGGGGGGCTGCTGAGCTTCTTCAACATGTTCACCGGCGGCGCGCTCGAGAACTTCTCGATCTTCGCCCTCGGGATCATGCCGTACATCTCGGCGTCGATCATCATCCAGCTCATGGGCATGGTGTACAAGCCCGTCGACGAGCTGCGGAAAGAGGGCGAGCAGGGACGGCGCAAGCTGGACCAGTACACGCGCTACGGCACCATCGCCCTGAGCATCTTCCAGTCGTTCGGCATCGCCCGCCTCGCCGAGAGCATCTCCAGCTCGGAGACCGGGGGCGGCATCGTCATTCACCCCGGCTGGGGCTTTCAGATCCTCACCGTCATCACGTTGACGACGGGGACCGCCTTTCTGATGTGGATTGGCGAGCAGATCACCGAGCGCGGTGTCTCCAACGGCATCTCGCTCCTGATCTTCGCGAGCATCATCACCGGCGTGCCGCGGGGCATCGCCCAGTATTTCGCGCAGCACCAGGGGGACATCCAGCCGCTCAACATGGCGGTCATCGGGGCGTTCATCGTCGGTGCGATCATGGTCATCGCCTTCTTCGAGAACGGCCGACGGCAGATCCCCATCGTCTACTCGCGGCGACAGGTCGGGCGGCGCGTTTACGGCGGGCAGGAGGCACATCTCCCGCTCAAGGTGAACACGGCCGGGACCATCCCGCCGATCTTCGCCTCGTCGCTGCTCTCGTTCCCGGCCACCATGGCTCAGCTCAACATCCCGGGTAGCCAGGCGCTCCGGTCCATGTTCGAGCGCGGCGACTGGCTCTTCAACACGGGCTACACGCTGCTCATCGTCTTCTTCTGCTACTTCTACACCAACGTGACGTTCCAGCCGGTCGACGTGGCGGAGAACCTCAAGAAGCAGCAGGCCAATATCCCCGGCATCCGCCCGGGAAAGCAGACCGCCGACTACATTCACCGGGTGGTCCAGCGGATCACGTTCGGCGGTGCCATCTACGTGGCCGTCGTCTGCGTGCTCCCGTCGATCATCGGAGATCTCGTCCACTTTCAGTTCCGCTTCGGAGGGACGTCGCTGATGATCGTCGTGGGTGTCGCACTGGACACCGTGAACCAGATCGAGGCGCACCTCATCCAGCGCAGCTACGAGGGCCTGACCGGACCTGGCGCGGGGCGCATCCGCGCTCGCCGCCTGCCGGAAGGCTGAGGGAGGGTCTGGGCATGGTGATCGTCCTGGTGGGGCCGCCGGGCTCAGGAAAAGGGACGCAGGCCAAGCGGCTCTGCGAGCAAAAGGGGATCCCGCAGATCTCCACGGGGGACATGCTGCGCGCTGCGAAGAAGGCGGGCACCCTCGACCGAGAGCTCCTCGAGACGATGGACAAGGGCGGCCTGGTGCCCGACGAGGCCGTGATCGACCTCATCGACCACCGCATCGACGCCCCCGACTGCGCCCAGGGGTTCCTGCTCGACGGCTTCCCGCGGACCGTCCCCCAGGCCGAGGCGCTCGCCGCACTGCTGGGCCGGCGCGCCCGGTCAGCGTTCCAGATGGATGCCGTCATCCAGCTCGACGTCTCGCGCGAGCTCCTCATGGAGCGGCTCATCAACCGCCGGACCGACAAAAGGACTGGACAGATTTATCATCTTGTATATAGTCCCCCGCCCCCTGGGGCCGATCTGGAGCACCGCGCCGACGACCAGCCCGAGACCGTGAGAAAGCGCCTCGATGCGTACGAGGCCATGACGGCAGCCCTGCTCCCGTACTACAAAGCGAAAGGCCTCCTGCGCTGTGTGAACGGCGTCGGCAAGCCGGAAGAGGTCACGGCGAGGGTGCTGGCGGTCCTCGGAGCGTGAGCCAAGCATGAGGCGAAGCAAGAACAGCACGGCGAGTGGTCCCAAAGAGCCCAAGGGCGACAAGCTCGAGTTCGATGGGGTCGTGCAAGAGGCGCTGCCCAACGCGATGTTTCGCGTCAAGGCAGACAATGGTCTGGGCGTGCTCGCCACGATCAGCGGTCGGATGCGCCAGTACTACATCAAGATCCTCCCGGGCGACCGGGTGACCGTCGAGGTCTCCCCGTACGATCCCACCCGAGGGCGGATCACCTATCGGCACAAGTAACCGCCGAGGAGCCTGAGCGATGAAGGTGCGACCCAGCGTCAAGAAGATCTGCGACAAGTGCAAAGTCGTGCGCCGGCGCGGCGTCGTGCGGATCATCTGCGAGAATCCCCGCCACAAGCAGCGGCAGGGGAACTGAGCTTCTGTAGTCCGTGACATGCCGGGGCCGAATCCCCGGGATCAACTCGAGTCGGAGCGTATTTCATGGCCCGTATTGCCGGTGTCGACCTCCCGCGCCGAAAGCACCTCGCCTTCGCGCTGCCCTACCTTTACGGGATCGGGCGGACCACCGCGAAGGAGATCTGCCTCAAGGCGAAGATCCCCGAAAACAAGCGCGTCGAGGAGCTCTCCGATGCGGAGGTGAAGACCATCCGCGAGATCCTGGACGCCGACTACAAAGTCGAGGGTGATCTGCGCCGCGAGGTGCAGCTCAACATCAAGCGGCTGATGGACCTCGGCTGCTACCGCGGGCTTCGTCACCGCCGAGGGCTCCCCGTCAACGGACAGCGGACCCACACCAACTCGCGCACCCGCAAGGGCCCGCGCAAGGGCATGCTGCAGCGGCGACCCGCCGCAGCAGCTCCGAAGCCGTAGTCTGAGTCAGGAGCAGGGCGAGTCATGGCGACGGCGAAGACGGGGACCAGCAAGGTCAAGCAGAAGAAGAAGGTCCGCAAGAACATTGCGGCCGGAATCGCGCACATCCAGTCGACCTTCAACAACACGGTCGTCACGATCACCGACATCAACGGCAACGCTGTTGCCTGGTCGTCGGCGGGTGCGCGTGGATTCAAGGGCTCGCGCAAGTCGACGCCCTTCGCCGCGCAGCTCGCGGCCGAGGAGGCGGCGCGGCGCGCGCAGGAGCACGGAATGCGCTCCGTGGCGGTGTTCGTAAAAGGCCCGGGCGCCGGGCGTGAGAGCGCTCTCCGGGCGCTGCAGACGGCCGGATTCAAGGTGACGCTGATCCGCGACGTCACGCCGATCCCGCACAATGGCTGCCGGCCGCCCAAGCGGCGCAGGGTCTGAGGAGTTCGAGATGGCTCGCTACGTAGGTCCCGTCTGCAAGCTTTGCCGCCGTGAGGGGATGAAGCTCTACCTCAAGGGGGAGCGCTGCTACTCCGAAAAGTGCGCGTACACGCGCCGCCCCTACCCGCCGGGTCAGCACGGCCAGGGGCGCATCAAGCTGAGCGAGTACGCAGTCCGCCTGCGCGAGAAGCAAAAGGTGCGGCGTGTGTACGGCGTCCTCGAGCGCCAGTTCCGCGGCTACTTCTTCGAGGCCAGCCGCCGCAAGGGCCGGACCGGCGAAGAGATGCTCGCGCTCCTGGAGCGCCGCCTGGACAACGCCGTCCACCGGCTCGGGTTCGCCGCGTCGCGCTCCGAGGCGCGCCAGCTGGTCCGACACGGGCACGTGCTCATCAACGGCAAGCGCCTCGACATCCCGAGCTACGTGGTTCGCACCGGCGACGCCATCACGCTCACCGAGGGAGCGCGCAAGTTCAAGTTCGTTGCCGCGGCGGTCGCCGGCGCCGACAAGCGCCCGCTGGCCTCCTGGCTGGACGCGGACCGCGCCAACTTCGCCGGCACCGTCAAGGGTGCGCCGGTGCGCGAGGATCTCAACGAGCCCGAGATCCGCGAGCAGCTCGTGGTCGAGTACTACTCGCGCTAGAGCTAGCCGACAGGGCCGCTCGAGCCGCCCCTCTCCGAACGCGGGGAGGGGCTTCAGCTTTGAGGTCCTGGGAACTTCACGCGGGCAGGGGACGGCGGGCAATGTCGAGTGCGGCATGCGCGTGAGCTCCCCGCGCGAATCAGTCGACGAGAAGGAGCAGACGCGATGACGATGCAGAGCCCGAACATGACCATGATCGCCCGCAACTGGCGCGATCTGATCCGCCCCAAGGGCATCTCGATCGACACCGAGAGCGCCAACAGCTTCTACGCGAAGTTCACCTGCGAGCCGCTCGAGCGCGGCTTCGGGATCACCGTCGGCAACTCGCTGCGCCGCGTGCTGCTCTCGTCGCTCCAGGGTGCCGCGACCACCGCCATCCGCATCGAGGGCGCGCTCCACGAGTTCACCAGCGTGCCCGACGTCGTCGAGGACGTCAGCGACATCATCCTCAACCTCAAGGAGGTGGTGTTCAAGGCCGCGCAGCCGAAGACGTACACCGTCCGCGTCGACAAGGAGGGCCCTGGCCCCGTGTACGCGCGTGACATCATCCTCGTCGATGGCCTGCAGGTGCTCAACCCGGACCACCTCATCGCCGTGCTCGACAAGAAGGGCCCGCTGGCGATGGAGCTCACCGTCAACGTCGGCCGCGGCTACGTGCCCGCCGAGCGGAACAAGACGGCGACGATGCCGATCGGCACCATCCCCATCGACGCGCTGTTCTCGCCGATCCGCAAGGTGAACTACATCGTGCAGAACGCCCGCGTCGGGCAGGTCACCGACTACGACAAGCTGACCCTCGAGGTCTGGACGAACGGCTCGGTCGGCCCCGCCGACGCGGTGGCCTTCGCCGCCAAGATCCTCAAGGAGCAGCTCTCCATCTGGGTCAACTTCGAGGAGTCCGAGGAGGCGGCGTACCCCGCCCAGATGGGCGACGATGAGCCCCTCAACGAGAACCTCTTCCGCTCGGTGGAAGAGCTGGAGCTCTCGGTCCGCTCCGCGAACTGCCTCCAGAACGCCAACATCACGCTGATCGGTGAGCTGGTCCAACGTACCGAGCAGGACATGCTCAAGACCAAGAACTTCGGCCGCAAGTCGCTGAAGGAGATCAAGGAGATCCTCGCCAACATGGGGCTCTCGCTCGGAATGAAGATCGACAACTGGCCGCAGCTGCTCGAGCGCTGGAAGGCGCAACAGGCGCAGGCGTAGCGGTCAGGCTCTCAGAGGACGACGAAGATGCGGCACAAGAAGTCGGGCAGGCAGTTTGGGCGTGACACGTCGAGCCGGCGGGCGATGCTCCGTAACCTGGCGGCCAACCTGATCACGCACGAGCGGATCGAGACCACCGACGCCAAGGCCAAGGAGCTGCGGCGTGTGGCGGAGCGGCTCATCAGCAAGGCGGCGCGTCTCGGCAAGGTGGGGCACACGCCCCAGGTCGAGCTCTCCGCGGCGGACAAGGCGCGGAGGCTCCACGTGTCGAGGTTGGTCTCCTCGTACCTCCCGCGCTGGGGGGTGACGACCGAGGGAAGCAAGATCGACATCGTCGAGAAGCTCCTCGTCGATCTCACCAAGCGCTTCGAGGGCCGCCCCGGCGGCTACACCAGGATCATCAAGCTCGGGCCGCGTCGTGGCGACGGGGCTCACATGTGCTTGATCGAGTTCATCGACGCCAAGCCGCCCGAGGACAAGGTCGCGGCTGCACCGACGGACGTCGCCGAGGCGGCCACCGCTGCCGAGCCGACCGCCGCGGCGTCCACGACGACGGAAGAGCCGGCAAAGACCGAGTAGGACGGTCCGCGGGCCCGGGGACGTCCACGAGGCGCTCCCGGCCCCTGGATCTGCCCCGACTCGGTGCAGAGCACGGAGGCGTTGATCGAGAGATCGACGGCCTCCGTTTTTGCTTGGTGCATTCGCCGCGTGGGCGCGGCGACTCCGGCTGCTTCCTCGACGGGGGCGCTCAGGTCGAGGGGGCGGGCGCATCGGGCGGAGCGCGCTCGGGGCGCCGTCGGAGGAGCAGGAGCATCGCCACCAGGGCCGCCACGGCGATGCCTGCCGCACCCGCGTAGCGCTGGATGTTGCTCTTCCGCTCGACCGCGACGTCTTCCAGCGAGGCGAGACCCTTTCGGGCCCGCTCGTGGCCCGGATCGAGCGCGAGCGCCCGCTCGAAGGCAGTCCGGTCCGGCACGCCTTGCTCGACGGAGATCTCGCCCTCGAGGCAAGCGATCTCGGCCTCCAGGCTGCGGGCCCGCTCGCCCTTCGGGTCGAGCCGCAGCGCCTTGCGCATCATTCCGAGCGCGTCCACGCGGTGCCCGTCCTCGAGCTGCCGGGCTCGATCGACGTAGACGGGGACCATCTCGGCGCGCCTCTCGAAGAGCGGCGCGCGGACCAGCACCTTGTCGAACGCGTCTGCCGCCTCGACGACCTTGCCCGCGCCTGCCGCCGCGACGCCCTCGTCCATGAGCCTGTGGATCTCGGCGTGGCGCTGTCGATCATAGAGGCCGAAGAGCTCCCGGGCGATGCGGTCCCACAGCCAGGCACGCGGCGGCTTCTCGCCCGTGAGGCCGAGATACTGGTCGCGGATCTGCCAGATGGCCGGCTCCCCGATGGCGACGAGCGACTCGCGCGCGGCGTCCCGGAGCTGGACACGGTCGCTGTTGCAGAACGAGAGGATGACGCGCGCGGCGTCCACGTCGCGGGTGCGGCCGTAGGCGCGCAGCACGTCCGCGAGGATCTGCGTGTCGTTCGACGCGACCGCCTCGCCCGGGATGGCGCGGCCGAGGGCATCGAGCTCTTTGTTTGCCCACTTCTGGACGCTCTTGGCGTCGTGCTGCCGCGCCTCGATGAGCGCAGGCACTGCCTTGTCGCGAAGCTTCCGCACCTGGCGCTGGAGGTCGATGCGGACGAGATCTCCGAAGTGCGCGTAGAGCTGGACCATCTCGCGCACCGCGGGCGTGCTCCCGACCGCTGTGAGCATGCGGGTCATCGCATACAGGTCCACCAGATCACGCCAGGCGCGGTCCTTGGGGTGGGGATTGGCGAGGAGGAAGTCGAGCCAGTCGCCGTCGTCGCTGTCGTCGTCCTTATCCTTGTCCTTGTGGGTCTTGCCCTTGTGGCCCTCGGGTGCCTTGCCCTTGCCCTCGTCCTTGCCCTGCTTCGCCTTGCGCCCCCCCTTGCGCGCGGCCTCGAGCACCCGGGTCGCCTCTTCCCGATTGAGCGAGCCCCGGAGCTCCTGGACACGCTGACGCACGGCCGGCACGATCGACGGGGTGACCTCCGCGATGGCGTTGCGGGCGTCGGTGCGCGAGCGCTCGTCCTCGGCGCCGAGGCGGTCCAGGATGCGATCGAGCTCCTTGCGGGCCGCCGGGTCGGGCTCGGGAAAGGCGATGGCCTGGAGCCTGGGCAGCTCGGCCAGCACCTCGGTCGGCGGCGTGGTGACGGCGGCGGACGGGCTTTCGCCCGCGTGCTGGGACCGGTTGCTCGGTTCGGGCGCCCCTCCCCGTGCTGCCATCGGTCCGAGGAGGACGGGGAGCGCGATGAGCAAGGCGCGGAGGTTGCGCACGCGGGGTCTCATGGGAGCTTCAACGAGCCGGTCCGCAGAGCGCTTCCGCTACTCGACGATGCGAAAGTCGAAGAAGTCGCCCGCGAAGCCGCGCCACCGCACGTCGACGCGCTCCACGCGCGCCGCGGTCGGCCCGCGGTTCGCCCACGTGATCAGCTCTTTGAGGCCCTCCTCCTCGCCCTCGGCGAGGACCTCCACGGCGCCGTCGGGCCGATTCTTGACCCAGCCGGTGAGGCCCAGGCGTCGGCCTTCGCGCTGGGCGGCGGCGCGAAAGTAGACTCCCTGCACTCGCCCCCGGACGAAAATGTTGACCTGTTTGAGCCCCATCCGTCCGCCGACACTTAGCCGCGGGGCGGACGCGAGGCAACCGCTCGCCAGCGGCTCCGGGCGACTTCCCCACCGGCGCCCTCCGTCGACGGCGCGCAGCCCAGGCAGCTCAGACTGCCCTCCGGCTCGCCGCGCATTGACAGGCAAGGCCCGCTTGATAGAGTCCCGCCCGATTCACGCGCCGAACGCGGCGGATCATCAGGAGACCTCGCCATCGAGGTTCTCTCTGTTGTCACCCCGGCAACCGGGGAACGCCTGAGCGTGTTTCCCGAGCTGCCGCCGCCTCATCGTCCCCAGCCTCCCGGCTGGGGCTCCCGTCCGCTGGGGGCACGCTGCCCCTTCCACCTCGCCGATCTTCATCCCACGACCACGACCACGACGGGCCGCCGGCGCGCACGCCGCACGGGCCCGTCTCACTCCCTGGAGTTTTGATCGATGCACCTGCGCGAACTCAAGCAGAAGCCGATGGCCGAGCTCGTCCAGCTGGCGAAGGGGCTCAACATCGAGGGCGCCGCCGGACTGCGCAAGCAGGAGCTGATCTTCGCTCTCTTGCAGGCGCATGCCGCCCAGGATCAGGCGGTCTACGGCGATGGCGTCCTCGAATGCCTCCCGGACGGCTTCGGCTTCCTGCGGGCGCCGGACTACAACTACCTGCCGGGCCCCGACGACATCTACGTCTCGCCCTCGCAGATCCGGCGGTTCAACCTCCGCACCGGCGACAGCGTGAGCGGATCCATTCGTCCGCCCAAGGAGCGGGAGGCGTACTTCGCTCTCCTCAAGGTCGACAAGATCAACGGCGAGGCGCCCGAGGTGGCCCGGGACAAGATCCTGTTCGACAACCTCACGCCGCTCTACCCCCAGGCCAAGTTCAACCTGGAGAACGGCACCAAGGGCTTCTCGACCCGCATCATCGACATGCTCTGCCCGGTCGGCAAAGGGCAGCGTTGCCTCATCGTCTCGCCGCCCCGCGCCGGCAAGACGGTGCTGCTCCAGAACCTCGCCAACTCGATCAGCCAGAACCACCCCGACACCCACCTCATCGTGCTCCTCATCGACGAGCGCCCCGAGGAGGTCACCGACATGCAGCGCACCGTCAAGGGGGAGGTCATCAGCTCCACCTTCGACGAGCCGCCCACCCGGCACGTGCAGGTCGCCGAGATGGTCATCGAGAAGGCCAAGCGGCTGGTCGAGCACAAGCAGGACGTGGTGATCCTCCTCGACTCGATCACCCGCCTCGCCCGCGCCTACAACACGGTCGTGCCTCCCTCCGGCAAGATCCTCTCCGGCGGCGTCGACTCCAACGCGCTCCACAAGCCCAAGCGGTTCTTCGGTGCGGCGCGCAACGTCGAGGAGGGCGGCTCGCTGACCATCGTCGCCACCGCGCTCGTCGACACGGGCTCGCGCATGGACGAGGTCATCTTCGAGGAGTTCAAGGGGACCGGCAACAGCGAGATCCACCTGGATCGGAAGCTGATGGAGAAGCGCATCTTCCCCTGCCTCGACATCAACAAGAGCGCCACCCGCAAGGAGGAGCTGCTCCTGCCCGAGTGGATCCTCCAGCGCGTCTGGCTCCTCCGGTCGCTCCTCCACCCGCTCAACGTCATCGACTCGATGGAGTTCCTCATCGACAAGGTGAGCCGCACCGAGACCAACCAGGAGTTCCTCGAGTCCATGAACCAGTAGGGCGCGATCCTCCGATGCGCGGTCGTGTTAGCGTGAAGCGCGTGACCGCCAAAGGGGACCGCACCCAGCAGGGCGAGGCGCGCGTTCGCGAGCTGGAGATCCAGCTCGCGCGCTCCGAGAAGACGGTTCGGGCGCTGCGCGACGTCGGTCTCGCTCTCGGGAGCACCCTCGATCTCGACCAGCTCCTCGAGCTGATCCTCAACAAGATCACCGAGCTGCTCGAGGCGGACCGCGCCACCCTCTACCTCCTCGACGAGCAGCGCGGCCGCCTCCTCTCCCGCATCATGGTCGGCGAGGAGGCGCACTCGATCGAGCTCCCGCTGGGCGAGGGGATTGCCGGGCACGTCGCCAAGACGGGACGCAGCGTGCGCGTCAAGGACGCCTACCGCGACAAGCGGTTCCTCCGGGAGTGGGACGACCTCACCGGCTACAAGACCCGCTCCATCCTCGCCGCGCCGATGAAGAACCACGTGGGTCGCACCATCGGTGTGATCCAGGTGCTCAACAAGGACCGCGGCGAGGGCGAGTTCTCCCAGCACGACGAGGAGCTGCTCTCGGCGCTCGCCACCCAGGCGGCGATCTCCATCGACAACTCGCGCCTGTTCCTCTCGGTCATCCAGAAGAACATGCAGCTGGTCGAGACCAAGGAGCAGCTCGAGCACCGGGTCGCCGACCTCAAGCTGCTCTTCGAGCTCGAGACCGCCATGAGCGGCGCCGCCACCATGGAAGAGCTGGCGCAGGCCGTCGTCGTCGAGGCCTCGCGCGCCTGTGACGCCCGCGCCGGCGCCCTCCTCGTCGACGAGCAAGAGGCAGGCGTCTGGCTCTACTTCGTCGACCCGGGCGCCGTCGGCGCCGGACCTCGACCCGACCCGGGCGCGCTCGGCGCAGGCGCCGCGCCGCCCTCCCCCGGCAGCCCCGCGCCGGCCGGCGACGTCAAGCGGGTCGCTGTCAAGCGCAACGAGGGCCTGATCGGGTGGGCGATGGTCCACAACGAGGCCGTCTCGATGCCCCAGGACGCGGCGCGGCTGGGCTCCGTGGTCGAGGTGCCGGTCTCCGCCCGGGCCGGGCAGATGCAGCACCTCTCCGCAGGCTCCGCCATCGCGGTCCCGCTCGAGGGCGAGCGCGACGAGGCCGTCGGCGCCATCGCCCTCTACAGCTCCGGCAAGCCCGCCGGCTTCTCTCAGGAGGACCGAGCGCTGCTCCGCCTGGTCTCCGCCAACGCGTCCACGGCGGTCCGCCTCTTCCGCTCCCGCCTCGAGCGCGAGCGCAGCGAGCGGCTCACCACCATCGGCCGCCTCCTCTCGGGCGTCATGCACGACATGCGCACGCCGCTCACCGTGATCAGCGGCTACGTGCAGCTGATGGCGACGGCCATCGATCCGGCGCAGCGCGCCGATCACGCCCGCCTCATCCTCAAGCAATTCGACCTCATCAGCGCGATGCAGCGCGAGGTGCTCGAGTTCGCCCGCGGCGAGCGCAGCATCCTGGTGCGCAAGGTCTACCTGACCAAGTTCTTCGACGACATCGACAAGCAGCTCGGGCGCGAGCTCGACGGCACCGGCGTCCACCTCGAGCTCCAGCTCGAGGACCGCGGCACCGCTCGCTTCGACGAGTCCAAGATGACGCGGGTGCTCCACAACCTCACCCGCAACGCCGTCGAGGCGATGGGGCCGACGGGCGGCACGCTCACCCTGCGCGTGGCGCGGGAGAACGGCGAGCTGGTGATCAGCGTGAGCGACACCGGCAAGGGCATCCCCAGCGAGATCGAGGGCAAGCTCTTCCAGTCGTTCGTCACGGCCGGCAAGCGCGGAGGAACGGGCCTCGGCCTGGCCATCGTGAAGAAGATCGTGGACGAGCACGCCGGCACGATCACCGTGCAGTCCTCCCCCGAGGGCGCCACGTTCACGCTGCGAGTCCCCCAGGAGGGGCCGCCTCCCCCGGCGCCGGTCGACGGAGCGCGCGGCCCCCAGCTTCGCGGCTAGGGGCTTGCGCGGCGGTCCGCCACCCGTGACACTCCGGGCGGTGACCCCGCTCCACCTCCCCACCCTCGAGCCGCACCGCGCCGCCCTCGAGACCTGCGTCTACTGCCCCAAGCTGTCGCGCGCTGCTTGCCCGGTCTCCAACGTCGAGCACTCCGAGACCGTGACGCCCTGGGGGAAGATGTCGATGGCCTACTTCGCGGCCCGCGGCGATGTCCCCCTCGACGCCGAGCACGCCGCGCCCGCCTGGGCGTGCACCGCCTGCTACGGTTGCCGCGACCGCTGCGACCACAAGAACGAGGTGGCCGCGGCGCTCACCGACACCCGCGCCGAGATGTTCTCGCGCGGGGCCGCGCCCGTCGCTGCGCAGCAGATCGCCGCCCGCTTCCTGGAGCGCTCGGGGGAGGTGGCCCGCGTCTTCGACGGCCTCCAGGACGACCCACGGGATCCGGCGGCGCCCGCCGTGCTGGTGGGCTGCGGCTACGCGCGTCACGCGCCCGACGTCGCCGCCGACGCCCTCGGCGCGGTCGCGGCGCTCGTCGGTCGACCGGTCCGAGCCCTCCGCGCGTGCTGCGGGCTCCCGCTCCTCCACGCGGGCGATCGCGAGGGCTTCCTGGCCGCCGCGCGCCGTCTCCTGGCCGAGATCGGAGGTCTCGCCGGGGTCATCGCGGTCGACCCCGGCTGCGCCCGGGCGCTCCTCGTCGAGTACCCCCGCCTCGGCCTGGCGGCCCCGCGCCCCGAGCTCTTCATCGATCTGGCGGCGCGCTCCGCCGAGCGGCTCGCCGTCCGCGCCGACGCGCCTGCTCTCCGGTGGCACGACCCCTGTCAGCTGGGGCGCGGGCTCGGGCGGTTCGACGAGCCGCGCGCCGTGCTCGCCCGCATCGCCGGTCGCGCCCCCCTCGAGTTCCAGCGCACCCGTCGCGAGGGCGAGTGCAGCGGCGGCGGCGGCTTGCTCCCCGCGACCCGACCCGAGAGCGCCCAGGCGATCGCCTCCGCCCGCGTCGCCGAGCACCGCTCCCTGGGGGGTGGCGTCCTCGTCACCGGCTGCGCCCAGAGCCTCCATCGCTTCCGCCGCGCCGGCGAGCCGGCCGAGGATGTCGCCTCGCTGGTGGCGCGCGCCCTGGCTCCATGAGCGGGCTCCACCGCGAGGGGGCACCCACCGGCGCCGCCATCTCTGCCCCGCCGGCGCGGCGCCCGCCGGCGAGCGCGCGCCGGCGGACGGTGGCCGGGCGGTTGCTCGGCAGCTACCTCCTCGTCTTCGTCGCGTTCGCGGTCACCGTGGGGTGGAGCTTCCTCGCCCTGCGCGCCGCTGCGCGCGACGCCGAGCTGCTCCGCGCCGGCTACGCTCCGCTCCTCCTCGACATCGGCCAGGTGGTCACCGACGAGAAGCTCTTCCTCACGCAGCTCAACCAGCTCACCGCCGCCAGGATCGACGTGCGCGAGTGGCTCGAGACGGCCCGCCGCACCCGCCCGCGCACCTTCTCGCTGGTCCGCGAGGCGGCCGAGCTCGGCCTGCTCGGCGACGCCGACGTGCGGCGCTTCCAGGACGAGATCCTCCACGAGACGACGGCGATCGAGGCGTCGCTGGAGAACGAGCCGGAGCGCTTCGCCAAGCTCTACCAGGCGCTCGCGGTCAACGATCGGGAGGGAGCCGAGCGGGCCCGGAGCGATCTCATCCGGCGCGAGACCGAGGGCTCGCAGCGCCTGGGCGACATGCGGGGGCGCGTCTACGAGGCGATGGGGAGCCTGACCGCCGCCGCCCGCCGCCGCGAAGAGCGCAGCGTGGAGCTCCTCGTCGGGCTGGCGCTGCTCACCCTCCTCGTCGGGGTGATGACCTCGCTCTATGCGCGCCGCGTCCTCCTGCCGCTCTCGACCGTGACGGCGCGCGCCAACGCGGTCGCGCGGGGCGATCTCACGCCGCACCCGGTCGTCGACACCAACGACGAGATCGGCGAGCTGGCCACCACCTTCGAGGGCATGGTCGCCGCCATCCAGCGGGCCCGGGCGGAGCTGGTCCAGGCCGAGCGCCTCGCCACCATCGGCAAGATGGCGGCCCACGTCACCCACGAAATCAGGAACCCCCTGTCGGCCATCGGCCTCAACGTCGAGCTGCTCGAGGAAGAGGTCGTCGCCTTCGGCGAGAAGGAGCCCATCGCGCTGGTCCAGGCCATCAAGTCCGAGGTCGACCGGCTCTCGCGCATCGCCGAGCAGTACCTGAGCGTCGCCAGGCGCCCGCGCCCCCACCTCGAGCACGAGCGGGTGGACGACCTGGTCCGCGAGCTCTGCGCCTTCATCCGACCCGAGCTCGACCGCGCCAGCGTCGCCCTGCGGATCGAGACCGAGCCCGACCTCCCCGAGATCGACCTCGACGAGTCCCAGCTCCGCCAGGCGCTGCTCAACCTGATCCGCAACGCCCGCGAGGCCATGTCCGGCGGCGGCCAGCTCTCGGTGGAGGTCGCTCTGGTCGAGGTCGACGGGGCCTCCAGCGTCGAGATCCGCGTCGACGACACCGGCGCCGGCGTACCCGAGGAGCTGCGCGCCTCGATCTTCGATCCGTTCTTCACCACCAAGGAGCGCGGGACGGGGCTCGGGCTCGCGGTCACCCGCGAGATCATCGAGGCCCACCACGGCACCATCCACTGCGAGGCGCGCCCCGAGGGCGGCACCCGCTTCCGCATCGTGCTGCCGGTCGCTCCGCCCCCCGCAGGAGGACCCATCACCGCTTGAAGAGCACCATGGCGACGGCCACCACGACGAAGCCGACCAGGAGGAAGCCGAACAGCACCACCACGAGAGGGACCCGGCGACCGGGCTTGATCGAGGTGACCGCGGCGGGCTCGATCGGCGGACGGCGCAGCAGCTCCTCGCCGGTGGGCAGCCGGTGAGCCAGATGCCAGGCGGCGGGCGAGCCTGGCGGTGGGTACGAGCCCGAGTCCTCGTACGCGCGCGGCAAGCCTTCGACACGTGAGCTCGCAGCCGGGCCCTGCGGGCTGCGGGCGAGCGACGCCTGCACGCCGGCGGGGAGGTAGTGGCCCGCCGGGTGCGCGGGCAGGTTGCCGCTCTTCGAGGCGTCCGCGGGGCTCGCGTCGTCGGGGCGCGCCCGGCGCGCGGGGTACTCCAGCGCCCGTCCGATCACCACCGCCTGCGTGCCGCCCGGCCCGAGCGGCGCGTGCTGTTGCAGCTGCAGCGCCGAGAGCGCGGCATTGGCCCCGCCCCGATCGATCGATGCGGCCGCCGAGTCCAGACGCGGCGCGAGCGGCGGGGTTGCCTGGGCGTGCGGCCCTCTCCTCAGGTGCTGCATGGGCATCGCCACGGTGGCCGCGGTCTCGTCGGTGGTGAGCTCGACCAGATCCTGGTTCATCCGCGGCAGGGGGGCGGTGCCGTCGATGATCACCGGCGACGGCGGCGCTCTCGGCACCGACGCGACGCTGGGGCCGGCGTACTGGGGCGGCGGCTGGCTCCGCGGTCGCGACGCGCCGTCGCCTGGGCGAGCGGCCGACGAGCCGCCCGGCGCCGAGGGGGGCTGCGCCAGGGAGGTGCCCTGGGCGCGCAGATCGCGCCACGCCTGGAGCGCGTCGATCGCGGTGGGGGGGCGCCGCGAGGGATCCCGGGAGAGCCCGCTGGCGACGAAGGCCTCGAGGCGGGGATCGTACCGCCCCGGCAGGGCCTCGGCCAGGGTGCGCGCGTCGGTCTTGGTCTTCATCTCGACCATGACCAGGATGTTCCGCGCCGAGTAGGGGAGCTGGCCCGTGAGCGACTGGTAGATCAGCGTCGTGCAGGCGTAGATGTCGGCGCGGTGGTCGACCGTCTTGGCCTTGCCGATCTGCTCCGGCGGCATGAACGAGAAGGTGCCGAGGCTCTGGCCCATCTCGGTGAGGGTCTCGCCGCCGACCTCCTTGGGGACCTTGGAGATGCCGAAGTCGAGGATCTTCACCCGCGTGCTGCCGTCCGGGCGCCGCTCGAGGAAGACGTTGGACGGCTTCAGGTCGCGGTGGATGATGTCGGCGCGGTGGGCGTCGGCGAGGCCCATCCACACCTGCTCGATGATGGGCCAGAGCTCGTCGAAGGGGATCGGCCCCGTCCGCTTGAGCCGGTCGATCAGGCTCTCGCCCTCGAGCAGCTCGAACACCAGCACCACGCCGTGCTCGGTGTCCTCCTCGACGTCGAGGACCTGGGTGACGTGATCGCTGTTGATCCTGCCCGCCGCGCGGGCCTCCTGGCGGAAGCGGGCGACGGCGGAGGACTTGCCCTTGGAGTCCTGCCGGAGCAGCTTGATGGCGACCGGGCGTCCGGTGCGGATGTTCTCCGCGGCGAACACCTCCCCCATGCCGCCGCGCCCGAGGGGGCGGCCGATGCGGTAGCGGTTCGCTACGACGGTTCCCGGTTCCAGATCCAAAGAGTCGCCTCGCACCTAGTATCCACCGAGCCGTCGCAAAGGGGCAGCGCTGTCCATGAGAACCACCTCGAACGACGGTGCCACCAGCGCCGGCGACGCTGGTCGCGGGGCGCGGTCGGGCGCTCCGCAGGATGACAGGGCGCGGGAGATCCCGCCTCGGCGCAGCGTACCCCGCCCGTGCGCCGGAGGTGAAGTAAGGGCCAACACCCCCCTCCGGGGTCGAGGCTAGCCCGCCCCGATCAGAACTGGAAGTACACGAACGGCACGGCCACCGTGCTCGCGGCCTCGTGGAGCAGCACCGCGACCGCGAAGAGCGCCGCGCCCTGGGCCGGCGCCGGCAGATCGATGAAGGCGCGCAGGGTCCGGTCGTAGGCCGCCCGCGGCGTGTAGTGCGAGACGAGGCCGAGGGTCAGGAGCACCCCCACGTAGGGCGGCACGTTGGGATGGAACGTCGTCAGGGTGGCGAGCTGCTTCAGGACCAGGAGCGCCTGCTTGAAGGTGGGCGCGCGGAAGAAGATCCACGCCAGGCAGACGTAGTGGAACGTGAAGAAGGTCCCGAGCGCGCGGCCCGCGAGCCCGGCGGCGGGCTCCGGCTCGGGCGCCGCAGCGGTGGGGCCGGCCCGGTAGACCGACGCCGCCCCGCCCCTCGCGTCGCGCCGTCGCTGCCGCCAGCGCTCCCACGCGCGGGTCACGCCGAGCCCGAGCCCGTGGAGGAAGCCCCAGAAGACGAAGGTCCACGAGGCGCCGTGCCAGAGGCCGCCGAGGACCATGGTGATCATCAGGTTGCGGTAGGTGGCCCAGGGCGCGCCGCGGCTGCCTCCCAGCGGGATGTAGAGGTAGTCGCGCAGCCAGGTGGACAGCGAGATGTGCCACCGCCGCCAGAAGTCGGCGATGTTGCTCGCCTGGTAGGGCGCGTCGAAGTTGCGCGGGAAGCGCACGCCGAGCAGCAGCGCCGAGCCGATGGCGATGTCCGTGTAGCCGGAGAAGTCGCAGTAGATCTGGACCGCGTAGCCGTAGACCCCGGCGAGCACCTCCAGCGCCGAGAAGCTCACCGGCCGCTCGAAGACGCGGTCGACGATGTTCTGCGCGAGCTGGTCGGAGATGACCAGCTTCTTGACCAGGCCCACGGCGATGAGGAAGAGCGCCTCGCCGCCCATGGCGGCCGTGAGCGCCGGCCGCCGCTCCAGCTGCGGCAGCAGATCGCGCGGGCGCACGATGGGACCGGCGACGAGGTGGGGGAAGAAGGCGACGAAGAGCAGGTAGCGGAGGTAGCTCTTGTGCGGCTGGAGCTCGCCGCGATGGACGTCGATGACGTAGCTCATCGACTCGAAGGTGAAGAACGAGATGCCCACCGGGGGGAGCATCAACCGCAGCGCCTCGCCCGGGTGCGCGTCGCCGCCGAGGGCCGCGGAGAGGGCGTGCGCGTTCTCCAGGGCGAAGTTCCAGTACTTGAAGAAGCCGAGGAACCCGAGGTTGAGCGCCACCGTGGCCGCCAGGAGGACGCGCCGGGCGCGGGGCCGGGGCTCTTTGGCGATGGCGTGGGCGAGGAAGAAGTCGACCGTCGACGAGCCGAAGATCAGCGGCAGGTACTGCCATTTCCACGACGCGTAGAAGTAGTAGCTGAGGACCAGCAGGAATACGGTGCGGGGGAGGCCGTTGTACGGGGCGGCCGGATTCCTCCGCAGGCAAAGGGCCCAGCCGCCGACGAACGCGACGGCGAAGAAGATCGCGTACCGGAGGGTGGTGAAGAGCACTGGAGCCGGGATCGTGGCAGGGTGGGAGGTCGCGGCCGGTGGAGGCGCGCGGGGGAGCCCTTAAGGGCACCAGCCTGATAGACTCCCCGGGTCGGGTGGCGGAGCCGGGGCGCCCGCATGTTGAACGTACGCCGCCCTCGTGCCAAGGATGGAGAACGATGCTCGGGCGCCTCTTGATCGGGATTGTGAAGGGCCTCATGGTCGGCTCGCTCCTGGGCTTCGGGCTGGTCAAGCTCGGCGCCGCGGTGCCCATCGCCATCGTCGCCTACCTCGCCGCCGCGGTGACCGGCGTCCTCATCGGCCTGGTGGCCGGCAAGCCCATCTGGGCCAAGGACGCCAAGATCGAGGCGGGCACCAAGGCCTTCGTGGGCGCGCTGCTGGCGCTCGGCCTCATGGCCGCCGCGCGCACCTGGCTCCTCGTCGAGCTGCCCTTCTCCGTCGGCGCCCTGGCCCCGGAGCAGGGCGCCCCCCTCACCCTGGGCGGCTTCGCGATGACCTCGCTCGCGGCGATCGCCGCCCTGCTCGGCGGCTTCTACGAGGCCGACAACGACTCCACCGGCGAGCCCCAGCTCGCCGGCGCCGACCCGGCCCGCTCCGAGAAGCAGCAGCGCATCGCCGCCTCGAGCAGCGCCGGCGAAGAGGAAGAGGAGCTCGAGTCCGAGCCCGACAAGAAGCGCACGAAGAAGTAGCCGTGCCTCCCGCGCGGATCCTCCTCTACGTCGGCACTGCCGGCGCGCTTTCCCTCGTCGGCCGCTCGCTGATCCTCGGGCCCGTGCCGCTCGCCGTGGCCATCGCGGCGGGCGTCGCCTACCTGGCGCTCCTCGGCTGCGGCGTGGCCTTCCTCCGCCTGGGGATGTTCGTCGACGTGGTCTGGCGCGGCCCGCGCGAAGCCCGGGGCGTGGCCCTCACCTTCGACGACGGCCCGAGCCCGACGCACACGCCGCGGGTCCTCGAGCTGCTCGACGACGCCGGGATGAAGGCGACGTTCTTCGTCATCGGCGCCAAGGCGGCCGCGCACCCCGAGCTCGTCCGCGAGATCGTGGCGCGCGGGCACGCCGTGGGGATCCACGGTCATCACCACGATCGCTTCCTCACGCTGCGCTCGCCGGACACGGTGGGGGACGATCTCGCCGAGGCCCTCGCCACCGTCGAGGCGATCACCGGGGAGAGGCCGACGCTCTTCCGCCCGCCGGTGGGCCTCACCAGCCCCCGCGTGGCCCGCGCGCTGGAGTGGTTCGAGCTGGTGGTGGTCGGCTGGTCCGTGCGCGGCCTCGATGGCCTCGCGGGGGCGCGCCCCGAGCGCGTCGCCGAGCGCATCGTGCCCCGGCTCGCCGACGGCGCCATCGTCCTCCTCCACGACGCCGCCGAGCGCGACGACTTCTGCCCCGCCAGCCTGGCGGCGCTCCCCCGCATCCTCGCGGCGATGCGCGACCGGGACCTCGAGGGCGTCCGGCTCGACGCCTGGGGGGTCGGGGGCTCTACTTCGCCTCCGCCAGCGCCCGCCGCACCACCTTCTTGAAGCGGCTGAGCGGCTGCGCGCCGCTGACGCGGTAGCCGTTGATCACGAAGCCGGGCGTCGCGGTGAGCCCGGCCGCCTCGCCGATCCGGCGGTCGGCCTCGATCGCCGCCCGGTGCACCCCTCCGTCGAGCGCGGCGCGGAAGCGCGGCAGGTCCAGCCCCACCGCCGCGGCGTACTGCTCGAGCGCGGCGCGCTCCAGCCCGCCCTGGTTGTCCAGGATCAGGTCGTGCATCTTCCAGAAGCCGGGCGCGCCCTTCTGCGCGAACGCCTCCATCACCGCCTCGGCGGCGGGCATGGCGTGGGCGTGGAACGGCAGCGGGTGGTTGTGCCACACGATCCGGATCTTCCCCGGGAAGGCCGCCTCGAGCTCGGTCAGCGTGGGCTCGACCCGCTTGCAGAACGGGCACTCGAAGTCGCTCCAGATCTGCACGGTCACCCGGGCGTCCAGCGGCCCCCGGCTCGGGCTGGCGGCGGTCGGCGCGGGCACGCTCGCCGTCTCGAGCGGCGCCGACCGCGCCCCCTGCTGGAGGATCTCGTAGAGCCGCTGCGGCGCGGCGCCGTGGTCCAGCGCCGCCTGCGCCGCCGGGAGCTGCTCGTCGATGAGCGCGCGGAACACCTCGAAGGGCTGGGCGCCGACGATCTTGCGCCCGTTGACGAAGAACGTCGGCGTCCCCGTGGCGTCGAGGTCGTCGGCGAGATCCCGGTCCTCCTCGATCGCCTCGCGGTGCCGGTGCTTCTCGACGCTGCCGCGCGCCGCCTTGACGTCGAGCCCGGCCGTGGCGGCGACGCTGGCGAGGTCGTCGTCCTCGAGGTGCCCGCCCTGCGCGAGGAGGAGATCGTGCACCCGCCAGAAGCCGGCCTCGCCCTTCTGGGCGAGCGCCTCCGCTGCCAGCTCCGCGGCAGGCTCGGCGCGCTTGTGGAAGGGGAGCGGCGCGTTCTTCCACACCAGGCGGACCTTGTCGCCGTAGCGCGCCGCGACCTGCTTCAGCGTCTCCTCGGCGCGCACGCAGAAGGGGCACTGGTAGTCGGCGAACTCGACGATCGTCACCGGCGCTGCCGCCATGCCTCGGGCGGGTGAGGCGCCCACCGGCACGCGGTAGACCGTGGTGTCGACCGGATCGGCTTCTTCGGCCGGCTCCGGCGCGGGGGGGACGAAGCTCTGCGCGGTGAGCTGGGCGTAGATCCGCGCCGGCGGGGTGCCCGCGCTCGCGGCCACGCGCGCGGCGGCGAGCTGGGCGTCGACCAGGGCGCGGAGCTTCTCGATCGGCTGGGCGCCGTGGACCCGGACGCCGTTGACGAAGAAGGTGGGCGTGCCGCTGACGCCGAGCTGCCTGCCGAGCTGCTCGTCGGCGTCGACCTTGTGGGCGGCGGCGCCGCTGCGCAGGGCGAGGGTGACGTCCTCGGTGACGAAGCCGGCCGTCTTGATGGACGCGTTGAACAGCTCGCGCCCGAGGCCGCGCTGCGCGGCGAAGATCGCGTCGTGGTAGCGCCAGAAGCCGTCGGCGCCGCCGCGCTGGAAGAGCGCCATCGCCACCTCGGCGGCGGGGCGCGCGTCGTGGTGGAAGGGGAGCGGGTAGTTCTTCCACACGAAGCGGATCATCTCGGCGCCGTACTCCTTCTGCAGCGCGGCGATGGTCTCGGCGGCGCGCTGGCAGAAGGGACACTGGAAGTCGGCGAACTCCACGATGGTGACCGGCGCCAGGGCGCTGCCGCGGGCGGGGTCGGCCGCGGTGACCGGGATGGGCCCGAGCGGACCCTGTCCGGCCGCGTCCCCGGGCTCGGCGCCGGGGACCTCGTACGGGCCCCGCGCGGCGCGGGCGGGCGGGGGCGGCAGCGAGGGCGCGCAGCCGGCGAGCGCGAGGGCGAGCGCGAGGCGGGGGAGCGGACGGCGCATGGCCAGCCAGTACCACACACCGCTGTGGGCGCGGAGCCACGCCCGGCCCCGCGCCCGCCGCGAAATTCACCGTCCGCGCGCTGGCGCGGAGGTTGCGAGGACCCGTACCCGACAGCGGTCGCGCCCGGGTGGGCGCGGCGCACGGAGGGTGACCCCATGACGACGGTGAAGACTCGGTGGATGGCTCTGGTCCTGGGCACGGCGGCGCTGGTGGGCTGCGCGCCTCGCGGCGGCGCGGAGCCGACCGCGCAGCCGGCGTCCCCGTGCCAGGCCCCGCCCGCCCCGGCGCCCCCGCCGCCGCCGGTGGCGACCGTCGCGACCTTCCCCGCGGCGCCCGCCGCGACGAAGCCCCCCGCGCCCTCGGCGCGGCAGACCACGCTGAGCGCGGACGACAGGCTCGCCGTCAAGCGGCTCGTCCTCGCCCGCAGCGTCAAGAACCGGGAGCCCATCGACGTCGGGGCCACCTTCAAGGGCGACCGGGTCTACGCGTTCGTCGAGGTCGAGAACCGGGGTTCTGCGCCCGGGGAGATCGTCGTCGAGTTCGAGCCCCCGGGCGGAGGGGCGCCGCGCGGCGACGTGACCCTCGCCGTCGGCCCGGCAGCGCGCTGGCGGACGTGGGCGTACACGCGGACCGCGAGCATCGCCGGCGCGTGGACTGCCGTGGTCAAGAACAAGAAGGGCGACGTGCTCGCCCGCGCCCCCTTCGAGGTGACGCTGTAGGTACCCGCCGCCGCCCTCCCGCGGTAGGGTTTGCGGGATGAGCGAGCGCCTGAGCCTGACCCTCTTCGCGCACGTGTGCGCCCGGCCGGAGGCGGAGCTCGATCTCGCCGAGGCGGCGCTGCTCATCGCCGAGCCCGAGTACCCCGGGCTCGACCTGGGCCGCTCCCGGGAGGCCCTCGAGGCCCTCGGCCGCGGGGCGCGTGCCGCCGTCGCCGGTGCCTCCAGCGGCGAGGGGGAGGAGAGCCTCTCCCGCGTGGTCCGCTACCTCTACGAGGACGCCGGCTTCCACGGCAACGACGGCGACTACTACGACCCTCGCAACAGCTTCCTCAACGAGGTGCTCGAGCGGCGCACGGGCATCCCCATCACGCTGGCGGTCGTGCTCATGGAGGTGTGCCACCGCGCCGGGATCGAGGCCCGCGGGGTCTCGTTCCCGGGTCATTTCCTGGTGCGCAATGACACCCCGCAGGGCGCCGTCCTCGTCGATCCCTTCGCCGGCCGCCCGCTCACCCGGGCCGAGCTGCGCGCCCTCCACGGCCGCGCCACCGGCAAGGATGGCGATCCGCCGCCGCGCCTCTTCGAGCCCGCCACCAAGAAGCAGATCCTCACGCGCATCCTCCACAACCTGCTCCGCATCTACGAGGAGCGCGGCGACACCGCGCGCGTCCGCCGGGTGCTCGAGCGCGTCCAGATCCTCCTCCCCAGCGAGGCGCTGCGGCAGCGCCTCGAGGAGCTCGGCGGCAGCGCCCCCTGGCGCTCGGGGAGCTCCGGCGGCGGCGTCGTCAACTGACGGCGTGCGCGGGGAGCTCGACGACGAAGCGCGCGCCCCCCTCGGCGCCGTCCTCGACGCCGATCGTCCCGCCCACCGCCTCGACGAGGCCGCGGCACACCGCCAGCCCGAGGCCGGTGCCCTCGCCCACCGGCTTGGTGGTCACGAAGGGCTCGAAGAGCCGGTCCTTCACCTCCGGCGCGATGCCCGGCCCGTTGTCCTCGATCTCGATGCGCACCGCGGAGGCCGCGCCCCGCGCCGCCCGCAGGGTGACCCGTCCGCGCGGCGCCGCGTCGGCGGCGTTGAGCACGACGTTGAGCACCACCTGGACGATGCGCTGGTGCGAGAGGGTCACCTGCGGCAGATCCGGCGCCACCTCCGCCCGCACCTCCACGTCGCGGAAGGCCTTCTGCGGCTTCACCAGCGCCAGCACGTCGTCGATCGCCTCGCGCACGTCGCCGGCCGCCTCGGGCTCCTCCTTGCGCCGGTGCACCGCCGGCCGGGCGAAGTCGAGCAGGTCGCGGAGGATGCGGTGGATCCGCTCGGTCTCGCGCTTCATCCGTTCCAGGAAGTCGCGCTCCTCGGCCGGCTCGAGGCCGCCGAGGAGGAGCAGCTCCTCGAAGCCGAGGATGGCGGCGATGGGGTTGCCGATCTCGTGCGCCAGCCCCGCGGCGAGCCGGCCCACCGAGGCCAGCCGCTCCGAGCGCACCAGCCGCTCCTGCGCGCGCGCCAGGTCCGCGGCGTAGCGCTCGACCTCGGCGACCTTGGTACGCAGCGCCTCCTCCTCGGAGACCAGCTTGGCGGTCATCTGCTCCAGGCTCGTCCCCAGCTCGAGCAGCTCCCGCGCGCCCTGCCGCGGCGCCTCGAGCTGGCGGGCGCCCTCGGCCACGCGCCGCGCCGCGCGCGAGAGCCGGTCGATGGGCTGCACCACCAGCCGCGTCATCGAGATGTAGGCGAAGACCAGCAGCGCCAGCGCGACGATGCCGGTGTAGAGCGCGAAGAGCCGCACCAGCGCCGTCGACGGCGTGGTGGCCAGATCGGTGCGGACCACCACGCCCACCGCGCCGCAGGCCCGCAGGGTCGCCGGGTCCCCGGGCACCACCACGAGGAGCGCCGCCCCCCGGCTGGTCTGCACCGGCGCGATGCGCTCGGCGCCCCGCGCGACCACGTCCGGCAGCGCCGCGGCCCCGCTCTCGTCCCCGCGGGCGACGACGAGGGCCCCCGAGAGGTCGTAGAGGCCGATCGCCGCCACCCCCTCCGGCCCGATCTGCGCGTCGAGGAGCGGCAGCAGATCCCCGGGGCGCAGGGCGGCGCGGGCGGTCACGTGGCCGGCGACCGCGCGCCCGAGAGACGCCGCGCTCACCGCGCGCACCTGCGTCAGCGACGCCCGGGTCAGGCTCGCCACCGCGAAGAAGAGCGGGAGGAACGCCAGCACCAGCAGCGAGCCGAGCGCGAGCAGGAGCTGGAGACGAATGCCGAGGCGCATCGGGGGGCGCCCCGAGGCTAGACCACCCCCGCCCGCTTGGCTGCACCCCTCCATGGCGAGGCGCTCCCGGCCTTCCCGCCCTTCCCGCGCCGGGCGCCACCGAGAACTGGGCCCGCTCGGGCTCCCTCTGGTAGGCCAGCTTCCCTCGCATGGCGCCGCTCGTGCTCTTCGTTCTCTCGGTCCGCCGCGCCGCCCGCCTGCTGGCGCCGCTCGCCGGTGCGCTCGCGCTCGGCGGGCTCGTCGTCGTCGACGCCCAGAGCCCCCTCGCGCTCCCCTCGGCCGTCGCCGCCGCCGCCGGCACCGCCGTGCTCCTCGCCGCGCGGGGCAGGAAGCGGGCGCGGGCCATCGAGGGCACGCTGCTCGGCGATCTCGAGCTCGGGGCCCTGCTCATCGTCGCGGCCACCGGCGCGGCGGTCCACCTCGACGGCTCGCTCGACGGGCGCGCCTTCCCCGCGGTCTACGTCGCGGTCGGCCTGGTGAGCGCGTTCGCGCAGCCGCTCGCGTCCATCGCGGTCCTCTGCTTCGCCGCCGCGCTCGAGGTGAGCGTGCGCATGCTCGCCTACGGGGAGGCCACGCCCTTCCGGGCGCTGCCCCACCTCGGCTTCATGCTGGTCTTCGCCGCGCTCAACCTCGCCTTCCTCCGCGGCGAGATCGCCCGCATCCGCCGCGCCTCGCGCGCCCGGCTCGACGCCGAGATCGCCCGCCTCCGCGACGACGCCCGCAGCTACCGGCTCCTCGGCGCGCCGGCCGGGGCGCGGACCTCGGGGCGCCAGAACGACGAGGAGCGCCTGGCGCGCTCCGGGGTCGAGGAGATCCACCAGTCGGTCCTCTTCGCCCTCCGCCTCCTGCGCGAGTCGCTCAACCTCTACACGGCGATGCTGCTCTGGCAGAACGACGACGGCACCCACCTGCGCATCAGCGAGCTCGCCAGCGACGCGCAGAACCTCTCCGAGGGGCCCTTCCTCTCCGGCGACGGCATCTTCGGCGCGGCTGCCTCGCAGCGCGCCGCCGTGGCCATGGCCGGCCTCAAGCCCGGCTACAAGCTCCCCTACTACGTTGGCGGCTGCCCGGTGCGGGCCGTGCTGGCGCTCCCGGTCCTTGAGCACGGCGCCCTGCGGGGCGTGCTGGTGGTCGACCGGCTCGAGGATCGCCCCTTCACCCCGCGCGAGCAGGAGCTGGTCGAGGAGGCCAGCCGCTACGCGGTGCGCGCCATCCAGAACGAGCGCGTCTTCGTCCAGCTCGAGCGCGCCAAGGTGGAGCAGGGCAAGCTCTACCGCGCCGCCGAGGCCCTCGGCGCCGCCACCACCGAGGCCGACGTCATCGAGGCGGGCGTCAAGAGCGCGCGCGAGATCACCAGCGTCGACTTCGCCGCGGTCACCCTCTACGACGACGCCTCCAAGATGCACGAGATCCGCGCCGTCAGCGGCGACGGCGCCGGCGAGATCGTCGGCCAGCGCTTCCGCCACAACACCGGCCTGGTCTCGATGGTGCTGCAGAACCGCCACCCGCTGCCCTACCGCGGCGAGTACGACGCCGCCCGCCAGACCGTCTTCACCCGCCGCGTCGCCCCCCCGCCCATGCCCTCCATCGTGGTGCTCCCCCTGCTCGTGCACGAGCGCCCGCTCGGCACCCTGGTGCTCGGCTCCCGCCGCCGCGCCGCCTTCAACGACGCCGTGCGCAGCACCCTGGAGGTGCTCGCCAGCCACATGGCCGTCTCGCTCTCCAACGCCCGCATGCTGCGCCGGCTCGAGGAGCTGGCCACCATGGACGGCCTCACCGGCCTGCTCAACAAGCGCGCCATGCTCGAGGTCGCCGAGCAGAAGATCGCCTCCGCCAAGCGCTTCAACCGCAGCCTCAGCGTGCTCATCGCCGATATCGATCACTTCAAGAAGGTCAACGACACCCACGGCCACGACGTGGGCGACGTGGTGATCAAGGGCCTCGGCGAGATCCTCCGCCGCGCCAAGCGCAACACCGACGCGGTGGCCCGCTTCGGCGGCGAGGAGTTCGTGATCATCTGCGAGGAGACCGACGCCCGCGGCGCCATGCTCCTCGCCGAGCGGGTCCGCGAGGAGCTGGGGCGCACCATCTTCCACCCGGCGGGCAAGGTCGGGCCGAACGGGCAGCCGCTCGACGTGATCGTGACCTGCTCGATCGGCGTCGCCACCTACCCGGACGCCGGGGTGAACTGGGAGGAGATGTTCAAGGCGGCGGACGACTCGCTCTACGTGTCCAAGCGATCGGGGAGGAACCGCTCGACGGCGTGGAGCCCCTCGATGAAGAACGCCGGCGCCAAGCCGGCGGCGGCCTGACCCCGGGCGCGAGGCGAGCGTGCCCAGGCTGACCGTCTACCTGGAAAAGGGCCGGAGGCTGGTCGGTCTGTGCCAGGTGACGTAGTCTGAGGGCATGACGGTCTCGATCGAGGAGCTGGAGAAGCAGGTCGCGGGGCTGAGCTCGGCCGAAAAGGCTCGGCTTCTCCAGGTGATCGCCCCCGACGTGGCGCGGGCCTGGTCGGGGATCGAGCGCTCCGCCGGCGTCATCGGGGGCGACGCGTGCCTCGTGCGCACGCGGATCCCGGTCTGGCTGCTGGAGAGCTACCGGCGCCTCGGCTGGAGCGAGGCGCGCATCCTGGAGAACTTCCCGGCATTGCGTGCAGCAGACCTCGTCAACGCGTGGGCCTATCGTGACTCCCACAGCGACGAGATTGATCAGGCGATCCGCGAGCAGGACGCCGCGTAGCCGACCTCGCGAACCGGGGCGTTCATCCGGTACGCGGTCGGTTCACGCGGACGACCTCGCTGCGGAGATCACCCAGTGCGGTGATGGCTTCGTGGATGCGTCCGGCCTGGCCGTCGCAGTCAGCGTCCTCGGTGCAGGCGACGATGCCGGCGTGAGCCGGCCTCTGCCGGTGCAGCCGGAAGAAATCGCGCCGGTTCATCGTCAGCACGGCCCGGTCGTGCTCGGTGGCGAAACGGAGCACCTCATCGTCGGGGATGGCCTGTCCCGCGTTGCCGGCCTCCTGGCAGGTGAGCACGTCGTGGCCGAGCCGCCGGAGGGCCTGCACGAGGAGTCGGGGCACGTTCTCGTCCGCGTAGAGCTTGGCGGACATTACTCCGCCTCCGAGATGGCTGCCGCGAGCGCCTTCGTTGCCGCGGCTTTGATGAAGAACGCCAGCGCCAAGCCGGCGGCGGCCTGAGAAACGCGAGAACGTGACCTGGCCGTCGCGCCCTCGTCTCGGGTCGGCCTGCTCCTACTGGCAGACCCCAGTCCTGCAGGTCATGCCGGTCCCGCAGCTCGTCCCGTCCGGCTCGGGGAGCCCGTAGCACTCGCCTGCCCCGCAGGGTTGCACGGTGCACTCCGCACACCCCACCGGCGCGCACGCCGAGGCGTTCAGCATGGCGCACACGCCGCTGTTGACGTCGCAGTTGCCAGGGCGCTCGTCGTATTCGCAGGGCGAGGGGACGAACGTGGTTCTCGATGTGGTTGGGTCGCAGTTCGTGCAGACGCTGGGGTCGAGGGACTGGTGGGCAAAGTAGAACTGGCCGTCGACCCAGCAGCCGTACGCGCAAGACCCCGCAAGACAGACGCCGGGGCTGGAAGCAGGAACGTACCCGCTGGCCGGGGTCGTGCACAACGTGCCGTCGGGGGGGCTGTTGATCTCCACACAGGCGCCGCTCGCGCACTGGCTGCTGGCGGTGCAGTCGTTGCCGCCGGCGCTGACGTTGCAGGGGGTGGTGTCGCCGACGTTCGACCACCCGCTCGTCGAGGTGCCCGGAGTACACTCCTGGCAGGCGTTGGCGGGGTCGACCGCGCCCGGCGCGTGGAAGGTCGCGCCGATGTAACAGCCAGCGACGCACGCCGAGCCGTCGCAGAGGAGACCCGTGCCGCAGCTCGTGCCGGTGGCGACGGGGAGATACCCGGGCGCGCCGCCGGAGCAGGCGCCGGTGGTGCACGGGTTGGTGCTCACGGGCACGTTGGCGTCGTCGGGGACGCTGATGGTGCTACCGCTGCCGTTGCAGACGACCGTCTGGCATGATCCCGGCACCTCGCCGCCCGGGGTGCCGGTGCCGGCGGGCGTGTACTCGGCGGAGCACGTGCTCCCCACGCACCGGTAGGTCGCGCACGCGTTGCTCGTCCCGCAGTCGGCGTCGCTGAGACAGCCCACGCAGCTCCCGGCGCCATCGCACACGAGGCCGGCGCCGCACGCCGTCTCGGCCGGGAGCAGCGTGTTGCCCGGCACCCCGCCGGAGCAGGTGCCGGCGATGCACGCGTTGCTGCTGGTCGGCACGTTGCCGTCGTCGGCGACGTTCATGGTGCCGCCGCTGCCGTTGCAGACGACCGTCTGGCAGGACCCGGGCACCTGGCCGCCCGGCTTGCCCTGCCCACTCGGGACGTAGCCCGCGGCACAGGCGCCACCTGTGCAGGCCGGCGTCGCGCACGCGGTGGGCGTGCCGCAGTCGGCGTCGACGACGCAACCCTGGCAGCTCCCGGCGCCGTTGCACACGAGGCCGGCGCCGCAGCTCGTCTCGGGGGAGTCGGGCACCTGGGTGGGCTGCCCCATCGCGCAACCGGCGATGATGCAGGGGTTGGCGCTGGCGGGCACGTTGGTGTCGTCGGAGACGCTCATGGTGCCGCCGCTGCCGTTGCACACGACCTTCTGGCAGGTGCCGGCCACCTGCCCGCTCGGAGCGCCCTGCCCGGAGGGGACGTAGACCACCGCGCAGACGCCCGCCGCCGTGTCGCAAACGTTGCCGGCGCACGCGGTGCTCGGGCCGCAGTCGCTGTTCTGCAGGCAGCCGACGCAGGCGCCCGCGCCGTTGCAGACGAGCATCGTCCCGCCCGTGCCGCAGCCGGTGTCTGCCGGCGTGGGCGGGTTCGACGGCTGGCCGTTCGTGCAGACGTCGAGCGTGCACGGGTTGCCGTCGCTGGGCACGTCGGTGTCGTCCACGACGACCATGGTCCCGCCCTGTCCGTCACAGACCACCCGCTTGCAATCGCCGGCCGTCTGCGGCCCCGCGAGGAAGCCCTGCGGCTCGAGGTTCACGCCGCAGGCGCCAGCGGTGCAGGTGCGCTGCGAGCAAGAGGTGTCGGTGCCGGGACAGTCGGCGCCTGTGGTGCAGCCTCCGCCGGAGGCCCCCCCGCCGGTGCCGCCCGAGCTGCTGCTGGAGGCGGCGGTGCCGCTGCCCGTCGTCGCGGTGGTCGTGCCGCTGCTGCCCGCGCCGCCGGCTCCCGTCGCGCCGGCGCTGGAGCTGCTGCTGGTCGCGCCGGCGCTGGAGCTGCTGGTGGTCGAGCTGCTGGTGGTCGAGCTGGTCGAGCTGCTGCTGGTCGAGCTGCTGCTGCTGCTCGAGCTGGCCGTCGAGCCACCGGAGCCGGCAAAGATGGGCTCACCGCCAGCGCCGCTGGAGCTGGCGGTGGTCGAGGCACCGTCCGAGGTGCTGCCCCCTTGCCCCGCCGTATCGCCGGAGGCGACAGACGAAGCGCAGCCGGCTGTAGCGAGACCGGCAACGACAAGCACCGAGGTGACCTGCAACCGGAGAGAGATCGCTATGCTCAACTTGGCTCCTGTAAGCGGTACCGGTGACCTGTGGGAGTGAGTTGCGCCGCCGCGCTGGAAGGTTCACCCGTGCCCATCGTCAGCGCAGTCCACCCGGCAGGCAAGGTCGGGCCGAACGGGCAGCCGCTCGACGTGATCGTGATCTGCTCGATCGGCGGCGATCGGGGAGGAACCGCTCGACGGCGTGGAGCCCGTCGATGAAGAGCGCCAGCGCCAAGTCGGCGGCGGCCTGACCTCGGGCGCGAGGCGAGCGTGCCCAGGCTGACCGTCTACCTGGAAAAGGGCCGGAGAAACCTCGGTCGTCTCGGGAACGTGCCGTGGGGTCGCGGATGAAGCTCGGTCGTCTCGGGGCTGTTGGCCGACATAGCGGGACTGATGGCAGCTGGCCGTCCACGCAAGGCGGCTGGCCGTCAGCGCAAGGCGGCTGGCCGTCCACGCAAGGCGGCTGGCCGTTCACGCAAGGCGGCTGGCCGTTCACGCAAGGCGGCTGGCCGTTCACGCAAGGCGGCTGGCCGTCCACGCGAGGCGGCTGGCCGTCCACGCAGGGCGGCTGGCCGTCCACGCAGGGCGGCTGGCCGTCCACGCAAGGCGGCTGGCCGACCACGCAAGGCGGCTGGCCGTCCACGCAGGGCGGCCGCCCTGCCAGGACGCGC
>Ga0302283_1000489_pt1 | contig 32558 bp, 24 predicted proteins | sample III_Fen_E1_4_FD_198770 | JGI IMG/M metagenome (GOLD analysis project Ga0302283, IMG submission 198770) | Peat permafrost microbial communities from Stordalen Mire near Abisko, Sweden - III_Fen_E1_4 | ecosystem: Environmental > Terrestrial > Soil > Wetlands > Permafrost | place: Sweden: Abisko... | reverse complement strand
GGGCGAGCAGCAGACGGACGCCATCGCGCTCGATCTCGTCGCCCAGCTCGGCCATCAGCACGGCGTCGGCGCCGGCGGGGACGGGGGCGCCGGTGGTGATGCGCACGGCCTCGCCGGCAGAGAGGATGCCGGCGAAGGGGCGCCCTGGCATCGAATCGCCGCGGAGGGGGATCTCCACGGGCGCGTCGGCGGTGGCGGCGACGATGGAGGCTGCGGTCAGCGCGTAGCCATCCATGGCGGAGCGAGCGAAGTGCGGGACGCTGGCGCGCGCCGTGACGTCGGCGGCGGCGACCCGGCCGGCGGCCTCGGCGAGGGGCACGCTTTCTTCTGCGAGCGGGCCGACGCGGCGCTCCAGCACGGTGAGGGCGGCGGACACGCTGGTGCGGTCACGGAAGCCGCGCATTCGGACGTCGCGCGTCATGTGGGGCGGCAGGGTACCGCGTCCGGGTGGAAAGCTCGTCAGGTTCCGCGACGGGGGGCGGGGCGGTCGCGACCTTCATGAACGCGGTCATGAGGCTCATGAACCGGGTCACGAGCCTCATGAACCGGGTCATCAGCCTCATGAGCCCGAGCACGGCCGCGTGAACGCGTTCCTTGGCGACCGCAAGCCGCGTGCCATCCGCTGAGGACCTTCGGGGCGTGAGGCTGGCGGCGGCCCCCGGCTCTGTCTACGCTCCGCACGTGACCGAGCCGAACGTATCCCCGCCGGAGAGGCCGTCGCTGCGGATCGCCGAGCTGACGATCGAGAATTTCCGGACGTTCCTGGAGCCGACGGTGATCCCGTTCTCCGGCGGGACCGGTGCGGCGGACGCCATCGCGACGTTCCACGGTGACAATGCTTCGGGGAAGTCGAACGCCATCGCGGCGCTGGACTTCTTGCTCCGTACCGCGGGAGACCTTCTCGCCATCGATTCCCCAACAGGGCTCCACCGCCGTCCCACGACCGGGGAGGTTCTAAACCCCGAGCCGGGTCTCCTCTGGCACGGGGAAGCGGCGAGAGCCGGCATCAAGGTCACCCGTCACCATGGCCCGCACGACGCCGGCAAGTTGATGGAGATCATCGCGCGCTTCGACGATGCGCGACTGGGGACCCTGCAGCTGCGCGCCCCGCCTCTGCTTGTATACGACGAGGTGCAGATCTTCGGGACGCCGGAGGTACGGCGGAGGCTGTTGGAGTTCCGGACACCCCTCGGTAGCAAGCGTCGCCCGATCGCGATCCTCAACGCTAGCCGCCGCGCCTTGTGGTTCGACGACAAGGCGCCTGGCGATGCCATCCAACCAGCCCTCGCGGAGGCCCTCCTGGCGACCCGCCTCTCACGGGAACCGGAGCAACGCGCCCGCTGGCGCGACTTCCTCGCGGCGCTCGCGATCGTGCCCGCGTTCGCAGGCAAGGACATCTCCATCGACCGCCCGCATAAGAACGGCCTCCCCGAGCTGACCTTCGAGGAGCGCGGCAAGAGCGTGCTCGGCCTTGAAGAGCTCAGCTCCGGCGAGCGGCAACTCGTCATCCTCTTCGCCGGTGTCCTCCTCGCGGAAGCCTCCATCGTCGCCGTCGAAGAACCCGAGCTGAGCCTCGACGCCAAGAGTCAGCTCCTCTTCCGCGATTTCCTCGCGCGTCTGGTCGAGCTGGGACGCATCGACCAGGCGATCATCGAGAGCCATATCGCCGCCTTTGATGGGCCCCAGGTCATCCGCTTCCACCGCGCTCCCGGCGGCGCCACGCGCGTGAGTCGCGATCCCAACGAGACGGCGGAGCAGGCGGCTCTCTCCCAGGCGGCCCGAGCGCAGGACGCCCAGCGCCAGTGGGTCACCCGCGACGGCTACACCGAGCTACCCGAGCCGATGCGCAAGGATCTCGGCCTCATGCAGGGCGGCGGCCTGTGGTTCCTGAAGCGCGGGCGCTGGGAGGCGTGGCCCGACCGTGACGTCGCCGACTTCCTCGGTGAAGACGAGCCGGCGGGTAGCGACCGTGGCTGACCGGGAGCTGTGGCTCGACGCCAACGTCGCCCGCAGCCCGCAGAAGGTGCGGCAACTCGCGAACCTGGCGCGCGCGAAGGGGATCGCGGTGCTCGTGCACGCGCAGGTCCACCTCGAGATATGCAGGCAGGTGCGGCAGCGCAACGGGGACGCCTTCGATCCGCAGCTCATCGACTCGTTCCTCGCGGGCCTCGACATCGCCGTCGCGGAGGCGAAGCTCGACCGCTCCACTGCCGAGGCGTGGGCCGAGATGATCCATAGGCGCTACCCGACGGACAGCGCCTGGAAGGCGGCCAAGCTCAGCGTCGTCCGAGCACGCCTGCCCGAGGACGCGAGCGTCTCCGCAGACCGGGTGCCCTTCACCACCGACTGGCTCGTCGCCCTGGAGGTCGAGCGCCGCGAGGTCTTCATCGCCGTCGAGGACAAGGGCGAAGAGTGGCGTGCCCTGCGCGAAGGCTCCCCGAAGCGCGCCCTCTCGTACGACGAGGCGGTTGCGTGGCTCACTTCGCAGAAGGACGCCGACCCGCTGGCCGGTGCGTGAGCGCCGCTCAGCTTCCCCGATACGTCGAGAACCCGAACGGGTTGAGCAGCAGCGGCACATGATAGTGCTGCCCCGCATCGCCCACCACGAAGGTGACGCTCACCTCCGGGTAGAACGCCGCCACCCCGCTCCGCTCGAAATACCCCCCGGTATCGAAGGTGATCCGGTACCTCCCCGCCACCACCGCCTCCCCGGCGGGCACCAGCGTGCGCAGCCGCCCGTCGGCGTCGGTGGTCCCCCGCCCGACCTCGCGCCAGCTCTCGCCGGCGTGGACCTCCAGCGTCACCAGCACCCCGCTGGCGGGGCGCCCGAGCGAGGTGTCCAGGATGTGCGTGGTGATCATGTGTCGAGGAGCTTCTCCAGCCGGATCCGCGTGATCTTCCTCTGCTCCTCCGCCGCCACGTGCAGCTCGTGCGCCGGATCGTTGCCAAGGCGCGCCCGCAGCAGGGCCAGCATCTCGCCCGCGCTCTTGCCGGTCGCGCAGACGATGAAGATGTGCGCGAAGCGCTCGTAGTAAGCGTGGTTCTCGGCGGCGAGCGCCGCCATCGTCTCCGCGTCGGCGCCGGCCACCCCGCCCTGCTCCTTCTCGGACCAGCGCCGGGCCCGCTCGTCCTGGGGCTTCTCCGCGCGCCCCTCGCCGATGCGAGGGTGCGCCCGGAAGGCCTCGAGCCAGTCGTTGGGGCCGAGGCCGCGCCACACCGCGTCCGCGGCGGTGAGCACGTCGGCGAGGCTGCGGAACGGGCGCAGCTCGGCCATGCCGCCCGCCCAGGCGCGCGCACCGCAGCAGGTGAGGAGCTCGGCCTCGGCCTCGGCGCGGAGCAGCGTGTTGAGGCGGTGGAGGCGCCGGGCCAGGCCGGCGCCCCGGGTCAGCGCGCCGAAGACGCGGAGCCGGCTCACCCCGCCGTCGGGGTAGATGTTGAGCCGCACGTGGGTGAAGGGCCCGCGGTCCAGGAGCTCGTCGTCGAAGTGGTGGCGCGTGTGGGCCTGGAGCTTGGTGCGCGGGAGGATCTCGCGCCAGGTGGCGGCGGCGAGGTCGGCCCCCTCGTGGTTGCACCCTTCGAGGGTGCAGGTGTCCGGGTAGTTGCCCTTGAAGTGGTTGGTGTCCACCTCGACGCGGGAGAGCGTCGCCTCGGCCGCGAGCTGGAGCAGGGCCCAGTCGTAGCCGGGCCCGCGGCGCCGCTTCGTCTCCCAGCCGTCGCCCATGTTGGCGGCGCGCCCGGGCATGATCAGGTTGCCGCGCACGCCGAAGAACATGTCGCTGCAGGAGAGCACCTCGCCCCCGTGCTCGACGGCGGCGACGTCGATCTCCGCGCCGCCGCGACCGAGGCGGCGCCAGTCCGGCACCACCTGGCCATGGACGCGCAGGCGAGCCACGCCGCCGTCGGGGTAGATGTTGAGGCGCAGATGAGTGAAGCGATGCGGGGCGGCGATCGGGAAGGGGTTCCTGGAGTCGCCCTTGAGCGCCGACTTGGGGAGCACCTCGACCCAGCGCGTGGCCGGGCCGAGCAGCTCCTCGGGGGAGGCCGCCGCGCGCGCCGAGCAGGCGTCGATGGAGACGTGGTCGGGGTAGTTGCCGCGGAAGAACGCGGTGTCCACCACCACCCCGCGGAGGATGCCGGGGAGGCCCAGCCGCACCAGGGCGAAGTCGTTGCCCGGCGTGCGGCGGCGGCGCGACTCCCAGCCGTCCATCCACTTGCCGCGATCGGTGTACTCGTGCTCGCGGAACACCGCGGCGCCGGGCTTGAGCAGGTTCTCTTTGGGGGCGAAGAAATCGTCGTTGGCGTGGAGGACCGCGCCGCCGATGCGCTCGGCGCAGAGGTCGACGAGATCGAGGAAGTCGCTCATGTTCGCGCTCCGAGGAGCCGGCCCACCGGGGCGGCGCCGAATCGACCGTGATCGTACACCGCGGCGCCGCGCAGGTAGGTCGCGCGCACCACGCCGCGGAGCACCTCGCCCGCGTAGGGGGTGATGGTATGGCGGTGCTCGATCATCCCGGGGGCGACCGTCACCGTGGCGTCGGGATCCCAGATCACCAGGTCGGCGTCCTTGCCGACGGCGATCGATCCCTTGTGATCGAGGCGCGCCAGCCGGGCCGGGCCGGCGCTCATCCACTCGGCCAGGTCGACCGGCGAGCGGCCGCGCGCGGCGGCGTCGGTCCACACCACCGGCAGGCCGAGCTGGAGCGAGGCGATGCCGCCCCACGCAGCGGCGAAGTCGCCGGCTTCGAGCTGCTTGAGCGCGGGGGTGCAGGGCGAGTGATCGGAGACGACCGAGGTGACCAGCCCCTCGGCCAGGGCGCCCCAGAGCTGCTCGCGGTTTTCGCGCTCGCGGATGGGGGGCGCGCACTTGAAGGGCGTGGCGCCGTCGGGGATGTCCTCGGCGGCGAAGTGCAGGTAGTGCGGCGTGGTCTCGGCGGAGAACGGGAGGCCCTCGGCGAGGGCGCGGCGCAGGCGCTCGAGCGCGCTCGCCGCCGAGAGGTGCACCACGTGGACGCGGGCGCCCGTCTCGCGGCAGAGCTCGACGAGGAGGGCGATGGCGAGCTCCTCGGCCTCGGGGGGCCGCGAGCGGACGTAGGTGGCGTAGCGGCGAGGGTCGAGGCCGAGCGTGGCCGCGTGGGCCGCGGCGAGGGGGCCGGGGAGCTCGGCGTGGACCAGCAGCGGCGCGCCGGCCTCGGCGATGGCGCCCATGGCGGCGCGGAGGTCGGCCTCGCCGACGAAGCCGAACTCGGGCACGCCCGAATCGACCATGAAGCACTTGAACCCGAGCACGCCGGCGTCGAGCAGCCCGCGCAGCTCGCCGGCGTTGCCGGGCACGGCGCCGCCCCAGAAGCCGACGTCGACCCAGCACTGCCCGCGCGCGGCGGCGAGCTTGGCCTCGAGCCCCGCGAGCGTGGTGGTGGGCGGGATGCTGTTGAGCGGCATGTCGACGAGCGTGGTGACGCCGCCCGCCGCGGCGGCGCGCGTCGCGGTGGCGAAGCCCTCCCACTCGGTGCGCCCGGGCTCGTTGATGTGGACGTGCGAGTCGACGATGCCGGGCGAGATGACCGCGTCCCCGGCGTCGACGAGCAGCGCTCCGGGCGGCACCTGGGAGGGCTCGGTGACCGCGACGATGACGCCGGCCGCGACGTGGATCGCCGCCGGCTTCATGACCCCGCCGGTGACGACGCGCCGGCTCCGCAGGACGAGATCCATGCTCACTCCGAGCCCGCGGTCAGCGGGGTGCAGGTGTTGCCCTGGCAGGTCGCGCCGACGGGGCAGTCGAGGTTGGAGAGGCACACCCAGGGGTGGCGGTGCGTGCAGGTGTCCGCGAGCGAGACGCTGTAGCCGCAGAGCCCGGTGCCCGGGGTCCTCGCGTCGACGACGCAGTCCTGCTCGCTCAGGCACGTCGTCGGGGCGGCGTCGGGGGCGCAGGCCGCCGAGCAGAACACCGGCGGGGCGAGCGGGGCGTCGTATTTTCCGTTGCCGTTGACGTCGAGGTAGATGGGGTTGGAGACCGCGTAGGCCGGGATGGGGTACCAGTCCGGCAGCGGGGGCGCGGCGGCGAAGAAGGTGTTGACCACCGGGATGAGCGCGAACGCGTCCGCCGTCACCGTGGCGAGCTGGATCTCGCCATAGGGGAGATCGAGCGAGCCGGGGCGCATCAGGTTCTGGTCCTGGAGGCCCATGGCGATGACCACGATCCACGAATCGGCGCTGCGCACCGCCTGCGTGGGCACGGTGAGCTGAAGGGTGCCGGAGTAGTCGACGATGTCGCTCGGCTGGCTCTGCGGCGAGACCACCTGGACGAGGTGGCCGTCGACGTACACCTCGATACGATCGACGCCGAACCAGCTCGCGGTCTGCACCGAGAGATCGAGGGCCACGGTGCCGCCGGAGGTCGCGGGGGCGATCTCGCCGAAGGTCTTGCCGGCCACCGTGCCGCGGAGGAAGGGGCCGTAGGTGGTGAACGCCGTCCCCGCCCGCAGGCTCTCGACCACGTTCCGGGTGGTGAGCGATCCCGGCGCGTCGGTGGGGCTCTGGAAGAAGGTGCGCGGGTAGCCGGGCTCGTGGATGGCCTCGTGGCTGTCGCTGCTGGCCACGTGGGTCTTGAGCATCCCGTGCTCGAGGTAACGGAAGTAGTCGTCCACGTGCCCGGAGTAGTAGGTGCAGGGCTGGAGCCCGACGGCGCCCGGCACCGGGGTCTGGCCGTACGGCGCGACGTTGCAGAGCGGCTGCGCGTCGAGCATCGGCGTGCCCGTGGTGGAGGTCTGACCGAAGCTCCAGAGCGCCTCCTGCTCCTCGGGGGTGCGGGTGAGGATGCGCTTCATCCACGCCCAGGCGAGGGCGGTGCGGTTGCGCGAGAGGCAGGCGGCGAAGGGCTCGGTGGTGGTGCAGGGGGCGAGCATCCCGGTGGTGATCAGCGGGCAGATGCCAGCGAGCTGCGCGGGCGTGGTGGTCGCCTCGAGGGCGAGGTGGCAGCGGTTCCAGTCGACCACCTCCTCGATGGTGGGGGTGCGGACCAGATCGAAGCGCTTGCCGTTGATGAGCTCCATGCCGTCGAAGTCGCAGCTCGCGGTCTGGAGGACGGGGTTGTCGGCCTCGAGCGACGAGACCTTGCGCGTCATCGTGTAGGGGTCGACGCCGAGCTGGTACATGTACCCGAAGAAGCCGTCCCGGGGATGCGCCACGATGGTGAAGGGCGTGAGGGTCGGGTCCGAGCCGATCCGCCGCAGGTTGTCGAGGATGTCGCCGCCCTCCGCGCAGGTGGGGTCGGGCGAGCCGTTGGTGGGCACCAGGGTGTCGTTGAAGCCGAGCGGGAAGGCGATGAAGTGTCCCTGCTCGATGGTCGTGGTCTCCACGCCGATGGCCGTGGCCACGTAGGGCTCGAGGAGCAGCGAGCGGATGGTGGGGGTGTAGTCGGTGACGAAGTCGTGGTCGGTGGAGACCGCGAACTCGACGCCCTCGCTGACCACGGTGCTGACGCGCTTGGGGAGGTCCATGCCGCTGTCGAAGCTGAGCGTGGCGTGGAGGTGCATGTCGGCCGACATCCAGCCGGTGGTGTCGACCTCGCGCGGGACCACCGCGTTGACGAGCTGCACGCCGCCGGCGCCGACGGTGAAGTCCTGCTCGTAGATGCCGTACTCGGGCCCGCGGGTGGCGCGGAAGCGGTAGCTGCCGGGCTCGATGCTCAGCGAGCCCTGACCGGCGGTCGGGTAGTCGAGCGCGCGCACCCCGTTGCCGAAGCGGGCGTCGCCCAGGTAGACGCGGCGCAGGCCGTCGCCCTCGAGCGGGTTGCCCTGGGCGTCGAGTGACACCAGCGCGACCTTGGCGGGGGCGAGGTTGCCGCCCTCGTCCACGATCTGATACTGGACCGTGCCGGGGGTGACCACGACCGGGTTGGCGACCACGGCGCCGCCCGCGGTCATCTGGAAGGACTGCGGCGCGGAGAGCGACATGCCGTCCTGGCTGCGGGCCACCAGCACGTAGTCGCCGGCGGGCAGGGTCGCCTGGTAGCTGCCGTTGAGCACCAGCGGCAGGCCCACGTCCGCGTCGGCCTCGTCGATGAGCCCCACGCTCCCCAGCGCGGCGGTGTTGGCGGCGGTGAGCGCGTCGAGGGAGCCCCAGGCGTGGCCCGGCTGCGGGTCCTTGAAGACGTAGACGCGCGCCTTGGTGGAGGGGGCGCCGCTGGTCTCGTTGATGACCACGCCGGAGAGGGTGCCGGTGGGCGTGCCCCGGGTCTTCCAGGCCTCGTCCGAGACGCTGGCGATGTCACCCTGACCCACCGCCAGGTAGCGCTCGTAGGTGAACGAGCGCTTGGCGTCGCAGGTGGCGTCGTCCGAGGTGGCGTAGAGGCAGCTCTTGCCCGCCGAGAGGAAGGCCGTGGCCGCGCTGGTGAAGAGCGGCATGTTGACCGCGACAGGCTGGGTGTCGCCTCCGTCCTGAGCCGCCGCCGCGACGGTGAAGTAGCCGTAGCTGACGTCGCCGCCGGCGGCGGTGACGAAGTCGAAGCTGAGCGGCTGCTGGAAGGTGTTGCGGCCGGTGTAGAACGCGTCGTGGACGACCTTGTCGGTGTCGAAGCCGATGCCGGGGGCGAAGACGTCGGTCTGGTTGCCGAAGAAGACGAAGTCACCGGCCACCACCCCGCCGCGGAGGGTGGGGTTGGCCATGTTCTGGTTGTCGCCGAAGATCTGGCCGAAGACGGAGACGGGCCCGTGGTACTGGTCGAGGGGGATCGGCTGCGAGCAGGCGCAGGTGAAGCACCCCTTGCCGTCGCCTTCGAGGCCGAACTCGCAGTCGGCGAGCCCGCACGAGGCGGCCGTCACCGCGCAGCCGTCGGCGGTGGGCGGGTCCTCGAGCACGATGGTGCTGCGGATGACCACGTGCCGGTCGCCGGGGCGGAGGATGTAGTCGGTCTGGAAGCGGAAGCTGGTCTTCACGTCGGGGAAGAGCAGGCGCAGCGTGCTGGCCTCGTTGTGGAGGATGCCCAGCGCCTCGAAGAGAGGAGCGCCCTCGCCCTCGACGCGGATCGCCGCCTCGGTGCCGTTCGACCCGTCGTCCAGCACGAACACCTGGGTGAGCGCGGGATCGGGGTTGGGGACGAGCAGGTTGGTCACCGGGAAGAGCTCGGCGAAGCGGTCGTGCCCCTGCCCGTCCTCGAAGCCAAGGCGGTCGCGGCGCACGTCCACGTCGACGATGCTGCCGCCGAAGACGCCCGGCCCGGGCGAGTCCTTGGCGCCGAGGATGTTGACGCGGATCTGGTCGTTCTGGAGGAGGAAGTCGCCGACGGTGGCCATGGCGACGGGGCCGCCCACCAGCTCGCCGGCGGTCTGCACCTGCTTGGCGAGGAGCACGCCATAGCCGTTGTTGCAGCTCACGCCGGGGGCGAGGGCGCAGAGGAGCGCGAGCGGAACGATGGTCTTCATCGCGGCGGCTCCGATCAGAGGTTGAGCTGGACCTGGAAGACCAGCGAGTCGTTCTTGAGGGAGACCCCGTAGAGCTCCTCGCGGTGCGTGTAGTCGAGCTGCGCTTTGAGAAAATCGCTGAGGATGTGGTAGCTGATGCCCCCGGTGACGATCCAGCTGTTGGACTCGTCCTTCACCGCGGTGTCGGGGACGAGGCGCTCGAAGCGGCCGGTGATCCCGAGGCGATCGCGCCAGACCACGTAGCCGGCCTCGAGCACGGCGCCGTACGAGGTCTTCACGGCGGTCAGCGTGGTGGCCTGGGTGGGCTCCACCGCCGGCGTGGAGCGGTTGGAGAGGAACTCGCCGAGGACGTGCAGGCCGCGGTAGTGGAGGAGGATGTCCCCGCTGAGGCCGAGGACGCCACGGGTACCGCCGTTGCTGTAGAAGGCGTCGGCGCCGGCGGAGATGCGGAGCTTGCCCTGGTGCAGATCCTCGATGGTGCGCCCGGTGCCGCCGAGCGGCTCGCTGGTGATGCGGCCGGCGTAGGTGAGCCCGTCGAAGCGGTTGCCGAGGATGGCCGAGTTCTCCACGTACCCCAGGAAGAACTGGTCGTTGCGCTGGAGCCCGTTGTAGACGCCGGCGTAGTAGCTGAGCGCGCCCGACCAGAGGTGCCCCTCGAGGTGGGCGCCGAGCTGGTGGAAGGGCGCCATCGCCCGCACGGCGAAGGGGCGCTCGATGAGGGCGCTCTCGCCGGCGCCGGTGAGCGCCGAGCGCGAGAACGGGACGTCGTGCGTGCCCACGATGATCTGCAGGTAGCGGTACTGGTCGTAGCCGAACCAGGCGTCGTGGAGGAGGGCGGTGCCGGCCACGTCGGAGTTGAACTCGGCGGTGATCTCGAAGGGGACGCGGTGGAGGAGGCGCCCCTCGAGGCCGAAGCGCGCCCGGCGGAAGCGGAAGCCCGCGCGATCGGCCGGGTCGCCCGCCTCGAGCGTCGAGTCGGCGCCGACGTAGGGGATGCCTTGCACCTGCATGAGCACCTCGGGCTCGATGCTCAGGGGGCCGGTGTTGAGGCGGAGGTACTCCTTGAAATCGGGCCCGCGGTCGGCGTCGGAGGCCTCTTGCCCGTCCCCGAGATCGGCCGGGCGCTGCGGCCGGCCGTGGCGGCGCACGGGCGGCGCGTCGGGCGAGGCGGCCGGCGTGGCGAGCTGAGGAGGGGGGCTCGCGATGGCCACGGCGGCGCCGTCACGATAGCTGTCGTCCTGCGCCTGGGCCCCCGACGCGACGAGGGCGAGCGCGGAAGCGAGAGCAATTCTACAGGCGAGCGCGCGGGCAACCGTTCCCATCCGTACCTCCTCGGGTGCGGCCTGGTAACGCGAAGCTCGGGGGGACTCAAGCCGCGGAACGCGGAGGGGCGTTCCGCAGGCCGAGCTCAGCAGCGCTAGGAGAGGATGCTCTTCAGCGTCGTGCCCATGTCGGCGGGCGTCGGCGCGACCTTGATGCCCGCGTCTTCGAGCGCGGCGATCTTCTCCGCGGCGGTGCCCTTGCCGCCGGAGATGATGGCGCCCGCGTGGCCCATCCGCTTGCCCTCGGGCGCGGTGCGACCGGCGATGAAGGCGGCGACCGGCTTCTTCATGTTGGCCTTGATCCAGGCTGCCGCGCGCTGCTCGGCGGAGCCGCCGATCTCGCCGATCATGATGACGCCGTGGGTGTCGGGATCCTGGTTGAAGAGATCGAGGACGTCGATGAAGTCGAGCCCGCCCACGGGATCGCCGCCGATGCCGACACAGGTCGACTGCCCGATGCCGAGCTCGGTGAGCTGGTACACCGCCTCGTAGGTGAGCGTGCCCGACTTGGAGAGGACGCCCACGTGGCCCTTGCGGTGGATGTGACCGGGCATGATGCCGATCTTGCAGCCCGGGCTTCCGGCATCCCCCGGGGTGATCACGCCGGGACAGTTGGGGCCGACCAGGCGGGCGGGCTTGCCCTCCAGGTACTTGCGGACCCGGACCATGTCGAGGACGGGGATGCCCTCGGTGATGCAGATGACGAGCTTGCAGCCGGCGTCGACCGCCTCGGCGATGGCGTCGGCGGCGCCGGCGGGGGGCACGAAGATGCAGGAGGTGTCGGCCCCGGCGAGCTTCACCGCCTCCTCGACGGTGTCGTAGATGGGGACGGCATCGTCGAAGCGCTGGCCGCCGCGCCCCGGCGTGACGCCGGCGACGACCTGCGTGCCGTACTTGATGCAGGCGCGGGCGTGGAGGGCGCCGGACTCGCCGGTGATGCCCTGGAAGACGACCCTGGTGTTCTGGTTGACGAGGATGCTCATGGACTCAAGCTCCCGCGCGGATGGCCGCCACGATCTTGCGCGCGCCGTCGCCCATCGAGGCCGCGGCCTGGACGGCGATCCCGCTCTCCTGGAGGATCTGCTTGCCCTGCTCGACGTTGGTCCCCTCGAGCCGGACGACGAGGGGCACCTTGAGCCCGAGCTCCTTGGCGGCGGCGACGATGCCGGAGGCGACGATGTCGCAGCGCATGATGCCGCCGAAGATGTTGACGAAGATCCCCTTCACCCGGGGGCTCCGGAGGATGATCTCGAACGCCGTCTTGACCTGCTCCTTGGAGGCGCCGCCGCCGACGTCGAGGAAGTTGGCCGGCGAGCCGCCGTACTGCTGGATGATGTCCATGGTGCCCATCGCCAGGCCGGCGCCGTTGACGAGGCAGCCGATGTTGCCGTCGAGCGACACGTAGGAGAGCCCGGCGCGCTTGGCCTCGAGCTCGACCGCATCCTCCTCGTCGGTGTCGCGGAGGGCCTCCCACTCGGGGTGGCGGATCTCGGCGTTGTCGTCGAAGTTGACCTTGGCGTCGAGCGCGACCAGGCCACCGCCGGCGGTGACGATGAGGGGGTTGATCTCGAGGATCGAGCAGTCCTCGGCGACGAAGCAGCGGTAGAGCGCGTCGAGGAGCCGGGTGAAGCTCTTCATCGACTCCTTGGCCCCGAGCCCGAGGGCGTAGGCGAGCTTGCGGGCCTGGAAGGGGGCGAGGCCGAGCGCCGGGTCGACGTGGAGGGTGATGATCTTCTCGGGGCGGTGCGCGGCCACCTCTTCGATGTCCATGCCGCCCTCGGTCGAGGCCATCACCGCGATGCGGCGGCGGTCGCGGTCGACGAGCAGCGCCAGGTAGAGCTCGCGCTCGATGGCCAGGCCCTGCTCGACGTAGAGGCGCCGCACCTTCTGCCCGGCGGGGCCGGTCTGGTGGGTGACGAGCTGCATGCCGAGCATCTTGTCGGCGACCGCGGTCGCCTCGCTCGGGCCGCCCTTGACCACCTTGACGCCGCCGCCCTTGCCGCGGCCGCCGGCGTGGATCTGCGCCTTGACGACCACGACCGGGTTCTGGGTCTCCCCGATGAGCCGCTCGGCGATGGCGCCGACCTCGTTCACCGTGAACGCAGGCTCGCCCTTGGGCACGGGGATGCCGTACCGGGCGAAGATTTGCTTGGCTTGATACTCGTGGATTTTCATGAGAAGGGAGCGGAACCTATCACCCCCCGCCAACGCATGCGAGCGCCGAAACGAGCCACCCGAGAGCGGTCCCCGACGGGGCTCCGGCTGGCCTCGCTGGCCGCGCTGCTGGCGATGAGCTGTGGGGCGGGCAGCCTCGGCTGTCATGGGGGTGAGGCAGTGCCCGTCGCACCGCAGGTGGCGCCACCCCCTGTCCCGCTGCCACCGCCGCCCCCTGCCATGCTGCCGGCCGCGACCGCGCTCACCGTGGCCGAAGACGCCGGCTCGGAGGCCGCGCCTCCCCGCTCGGCTTGCCCGACCGGGATGGCGCTCGTCGACACCACCTACTGCGCCCGGCCCGTCCTCCACTGCTTGAAGAGCGAGTACGACAAGGCCAACCACATCACCATCTGCCACCAGTTCGCGCCCGGGCAGCGGTGCGCCGGCGGGGAGCGGCGCGAGCGCTTCTGCATCGACCGCTACGAGTACCCCAACCAGGAGGGCGGGCACCCGCCGGTGATGGTGAGCTGGTACGACGGCGCCGCCGCCTGCGCCGCAGAGGGCAAGCGCCTCTGCTGGCAGAGCGAGTGGGAGAGCGCCTGCGAGGGTCCCGAGAAGCTCCCCTTCCCCTACGGCCTCGAGCGCGATCCGCGGCAGTGCAACATCGACAATGCGTACGTGAAGCCGGATCTCGAGCGGGTCTACTCCAGCAAGCCGGCGGTGCAGGGGGGCGAGCTGCTCAAGCTCGATCAGGGCGTCGCCAGCGGCGAGAGGCCCGGCTGCGTGAGCGGCTTCGGCGTCCATGATCTGACCGGGAACTTCGACGAGTGGGTGCTCTCCGAGGAGAACAAGGGCAAGTCGAAGTGGGCCGGGCTCAAGGGGGGCGCCTGGGGGCACGTGCGCAACGCCTGCCGGCCGATGACCACCAGCCACCCGCCGGAGTTCACCTACTACTTCATCTCGTTCCGGTGCTGCGCCGACGCCGCCGGCGACGCCGGGGGCCCCGCGCCGTGGACGCCCCCGAAGACCCCCGACCATCCGCCGCCGGGCGGCATCGTGAGCAAGGGATGGACGACCACGGAGCGCGGCCCGCACCGTCCCTGAGCCTCGCTCGCGGAAGAGCAGGCGAGCTACGAGAACTCGATCTGCATGCTGGACCACGAAAGGCCCGAGCCCACCACCACCAGCGCCGCCACGTCCCCGGGCTGGAAGCGATCCCAGCTCTGCGAGAGCACCGAGGGCGCCCCCGCGGCGCACTGGTTGCCGAAACGGACAATGTTGTAGAAGTGCCGCTCCGGTGGGATCCCCGCGCGGCGGCAGACGCTCTCCAGCATGGTCAGGTTGGCCTGGTGGCCGATGTAGACGAGGCGCTCGCGGCGCTCGGGCTCGAGGCGGTCCTCGATCTCCTTGAGGAGCGCCGACATCTTCTTGATGGCGAACTTCTGCACCACGGCGCCGTTCTGCCGGAAGTAGCCGAGCCGGGGGATGGTGACCTCGTCGCAGCCGGTCGGGTCGGTGCTGAAGGTGGAGTAGACGACCTGCGCGCGGGAGGGCACCCGGGTGGAGACGACCGCGGCGCTGGTGGCATCACCGAAGAGCACGGCCGTGGTGCGGTCGGAGAAGTCGATGGTGCGGGTGACGTTCTCCGGCTGGACGACGAGGACGTGGTCGGGCAGATTCGGCCCCATCTTCTCCAGGAAATGGATGTGCGCGCCGAAGGTGGAGCAGGCCGCGTGCAGGTCGAAGGCGGGCGCGGCGATGCCCAGCGCGCGGGCGATGCGCGAGGCCTCGGCGGGGATGCAGGTGTCCGGCGAGCAGCCGCCCGCGACGACCATGCCGATGTCGGCCGGCGTCAGCCCGGCGCGCTCGATGGCCATGAGGCCGGCGCGGCGGCCCGTCTCGGCGTTGGAGTAGAGAGCGGCCTCGGGCGCGGCGCGCAGGTCGCTGTTCTTGGTGGCGCGGATGTAGTCCAGCGGGAGCACGGTGCGTCGGCTCTTGATGCCGACGCGCTCGGTGATCCACGGGTCGGTGGTGCCGATGTCGAGCGCCTCCAGGAAGGCGTTGTCGATCTCGTTCTCGGGGTGGAAGTGGCCCAATCCGTGGAGGTAGAACATGTTCCGCGGCTCCGGCTCCTAGCATGCGGAGCCCCTTCCCGCGCCGTTATTCACGTGACGCGGCGCATACCCCGCGTTACCCCAGGAGGCTCATGAAGCCGCCGACGCGCGTCAGTCTCGCAGTCGATCCGCCCACGGTGTCGGCGGGTCGTTGAGATGGCCCGCGTCGAGCTGCGCGGCCTGGTGCGAGCGTACCCGGGCGCCGGGGCGCCGGCGCTCGCGGCCCTCGATCTCGAGGCCGGTGATGGTGAGCTTCTGGTGCTGGTCGGCCCCTCGGGCTGCGGGAAGTCGACCGCGCTGAGGCTGGTCGCCGGGCTCGATACTCCCGACGGGGGGCGCGTGATCATCGACGGCCGCGACATGACCAGCGTGCCCCCGCAGGATCGCGACGTGGCCATGGTGTTCCAGGGCTACGCCCTCTACCCGCACCTGTCGGCGCGCGACAACATCGCCTTTCCCCTCAAGATGCGCGGCGTCGCCGCGGCGGACCGGCGCCGTCGCGTCGACGAGGCGGCGGCGTTGCTCGGGCTGGAGCGCCTGCTCGATCGCCGCCCCGGCGAGCTCTCCGGCGGCGAGCGCCAGCGCGTCGCCATGGGTCGCGCCATCGTGCGCAAGCCGCGGGTGTTCCTCTTCGACGAGCCGCTCTCCAACCTCGACGCCGCGCTGCGCGCCGAGCTGCGCGTGGAGATCGCCGCCCTGGTGCGGCGGCTGGGGGTGACCTCGCTCTACGTTACCCACGATCAGATCGAGGCCATGACCATGGGCGACCGCATCGCCGTGATGCGCGGCGGCCGGCTGCAGCAGGTGGGCGCCCCGCGCTCGATCTACGAGGACCCGGCCAACACCTTCGTCGCCGGCTTCCTCGGCTCGCCGCCCATCAACTGGATCGACCTCGCGCTCCGCGACGGCCGGCTCGAGGGCGCCGGAGCCGTCTGGCCCGCCCCCGCGGGCGTCGGCGCCCGGGCCGGGCTCCGCGCCGGCGTGCGCCCGGAGCACGTGCGCACGAGCGGCGGCGGTGTCCCCATCGACGCGACCGTGGTGGCGAACGAGCCGCTCGGCGCGGAGACCCACGTCCTGCTCGACGCCGCGGGGACGCGGCTGCGCGCCAAGGTGCCCGGCTTCGACGCGCCCGAGCGGGGTGCGGTGGTGCGGGTGTTCGTCCCGGAAGCGGCGGTGCTCTGGTTCGACGGGGCGACCGGCGAGCGCCTCCGCGTCACTTCTGGGTGATGACCACCCGGTTGTCCTCGCGGAAGCTGACGAGCCCGGACTCGCCGCGGCAGTCCCAGCAGAGCGCCCAGGAGAGCCGCTTGCGCACGTAGTTGTTGTAGCCGAGCACGATGGGCGCCTTCTCGTCGCGCAGGATGAACGACGAGCCAATGCGGTAGCGGTCGCCGGGCAGGCGGTAGAACGCGACGATGAACGCGTTCTTCTGGGCGCGTCCCGCGACGACGAGGATCTCCTCACCGGGCACCGGGCTCCAGAGGAGGGGAGACGTCGTGAACGAGGTGTTGGGCACGGTGCTCGCGCCGGCGTCGCCGCGCGAGAGCGCCAGGTTCACGTCGTCGGGCTCTTTGAAGTAGGTGATCTCGCGCCCGAGGTCCTTGAGCTCGGGCACGGACGCGAACATCTCGACCGCCTGCGCGGGCGTGAGCTCGGCCTTGCGGAAGGTCTGCTGCCACTGCGGCGAGGGCAGCGACGCCGCGTTGGGCGCGCCGTAGCAGCAGCGGAAGCCCAGGTCGTCTCCCGACGCCGCGGGGTCGACCGCCGCGCGGTGGGCGCACCGGTGATCCCAGGGGGCCGCCTCGGCCCGAGCGCCGCGCACGGCGGCGCCCTTGATCTGGACGTTCTCGATCGGCGCCACGTCGCTCGCGGTCCATTCGCGCACGGCCGCCCCCATCCCCAGCACGCCGAAGCCCGTCGCGCACTTCTCCGGGCGGGCGCAGGCCGGATCCCAGGCGGCGCCGCCGGCGAAGGCGGTGTCCTCCGGGCCCTTGCAGGCGCGCTCCCACTCGAGCTCGGTGCAGAGCCGCCCGCCGGCTTGCTGGCAGAGCTCGCCGGCGCGTGAGCGTGTCGCGCCGGTGAGCGCCGGCTTCGCCGGGTCGTTGGGGTAGGCGCTGCGATCGATCGAGAAGGCGCCCAGGTCCACGGAGAGCAGCGCCGGCTCCAGCGTGGGATCACGCCCACGGTCGCCGGGGGTGCTGCCCGCGGTGAGCTTGCCCGCGGGGATCTCGACGCGCGACCCGCGCGCACCGGGCGGCGCGGCCGCGGCGGCGCGGCCGCTCGTCGCTGGGCCCTCGTTCTCGGCCGCCTCGAGCACCTTGCCCCGCGGCGCGATGGCGATCGGCGAGGCGCCGTCGCCGTCGTCCCCGGGCGACGGAGCCGAGGCCTTGCCGCAAGAGACGAGGGCCACGCCGAGGAGCAGCGAAGGGAGCGGGCGCATCGGTCGGACGCTTCATGGCCTGGCCGGGCCGGGCCGTCAAAGACGACATGGACGACGGGGCGGCGGCGACACGGGCAACGGGAGAAATGTTGCGTGATATGTCGCGAGTCGAACTTGGCAAGGCCCTTGCTTGAGCGAGGGTCCGCATTAGTTTCCGAGGTGCCATGAGACTCGACCGAATGACGACCAAGGCCCAAGAGGCCGTGCGCACCGCGGTGGATCTCGCCAGCCGCCGCGGCAATCCCGAGCTCTATCCGGAGCACTTGCTCCGCGCGATCCTCGATCAGGAGGGCGGCGTCGGCGGGCCGCTCCTCCAGAAGACAGGGGCCGATCCGGCGAACATCGTGCGCGCGCTCGACGCAAAAATCGACGCCTACCCGCGGGTGAGCGGCGGCGCCGAGCCCAACCTCTCGCGCCGAGCCCTGGCGGTCTTGCAGAAGGCCGAGGACGAGGCGAAGGCCCTCAAGGACGACTTCATCTCCACGGAGCACGTGCTCCTCTCCGCCGCCAAGGTCGACAAGGATCTCCAGGCCCTCCTCGAGCGCGCGGGGGTCAACCACGACAAGCTGCTCAAGGCGCTCTCCAGCGTGCGCGGCAGCCAGCGCGTCACCGATCGCGATCCCGAGGCCAAGTTCCAGGCGCTCGAGAAGTACACGCGCGATCTCACCGCCCTCGCGCGGCGCGGCAAGATCGACCCGGTCATCGGCCGGGACGAGGAGATCCGCCGGGTGATGCAGGTGCTCTCCCGCCGCACCAAGAACAACCCGGTGCTCATCGGCGAGCCCGGCGTCGGCAAGACCGCCATCGTCGAGGGGCTGGCCCAGCGCATCGTGCGCGGCGACGTCCCCGAGTCGCTCAAGGACAAGCAGCTCGTCTCGCTCGACCTCGCCTCCATGGTCGCGGGCTCCAAGTTCCGCGGCGAATTCGAGGACCGGCTCAAGGCCGTCATCAAGGAGATCGAGGCGGCGGAGGGGAAGGTCATCCTCTTCATCGACGAGCTGCACACGCTGGTCGGCGCCGGCGCCGCCGAGGGCGCCATGGACGCGGCCAACATGCTCAAGCCCGCCCTCGCCCGCGGCGAGCTGCGCTGCATCGGCGCCACCACGCTCGACGAGTACCGCAAGCGCATCGAGAAAGACGCCGCCCTCGAGCGCCGCTTCCAGCAGGTGCTCGTCAAGCAGCCCACGGTCGAGGACACCATCGCCATCCTCCGCGGCCTCAAGGAGCGCTACGAGGTCCACCACGGCATCCGCATCCAGGACGCCGCGCTGGTCGCCGCCGCGGTCCTCTCCAACCGCTACATCACCGAGCGCTTCCTGCCCGACAAGGCGATCGACCTGGTGGACGAGGCCGCCTCCAAGATCCGCATGGAGATCGACAGCCTGCCCACCCCCATCGACGAGGTGGAGCGCAAGCTGCTCAAGCTCCAGATGGAGGAGCAGGCGCTCAAGCGCGAGACCGACAAGACCAGCAAGGCCCGCTTCGAGGACGTAAAGCGCGAGATCGCCGAGCTCCAGGGTCAGCGGGACGGGATGCGCGCGCAGTGGATGCGGGAAAAGGAGGTCATCAAGGAACTGCGCGATCTCCAGCCCAAGATCGAGGAGCTCCGCAACGAGGAGGAGACCGCCCAGCGCGCCGGCGACCTCGGCAAGGCCGCAGAGATCCACTACGGCAAGATCCCCGAGCTGCAGAAGAAGCTCGAGGCCGTGCGCGCCACGCTGGCCCAGGTGCAGTCGCGGCAGAGCTACCTGAAGGAGGAGGTCACCGACGAGGACATCGCCGCCATCATCTCCAAGTGGACGGGCATCCCCGTCTCCAAGATGCTCCAGAGCGAGATGGCCAAGCTGCTCCACCTCGAGGAGGATCTGAGCAAGCGGGTCATCGGCCAGGAGGAGGCCATCCGGGCGGTCTCCAACGCCATCCGCCGCTCGCGTGCCGGCCTCGGCGACGAGAGGCGACCCATCGGCTCGTTCCTCTTCCTCGGCCCCACCGGCGTGGGCAAGACCGAGCTGGCCCGCGCCCTCGCCGAGCTCCTCTTCGACGACGAGCGCGCCATGGTGCGGCTCGACATGAGCGAGTACGGCGAGCGCCACGCGGTGGCGCGGCTCATCGGCGCGCCGCCCGGCTACGTCGGCTACGAGGAGGGCGGGCAGCTCACCGAGCCGGTGCGCCGGCGGCCCTACAGCGTGGTCCTCTTCGACGAGATCGAGAAGGCGCACCCGGACATCTGGAACACCCTGCTCCAGGTGCTCGACGATGGCCGGCTCACCGACGGGCAGGGACACACCGTCGATTTCAAGAACACCATCATCATCCTCACGTCGAACCTGGGCACCCCCGCGGCGACGGCCATCGAGGACCGCCCGAACCTCGAGCCTGCCGACAAGGCCGAGCTCATCAAGCGGGCGGTGATGGACGAGGTGCGCAAGCACTTCCGGCCGGAGTTCCTCAACCGGCTGGACGACACGCTGGTGTTCCGCAGGCTGTCGCGCGCGGAGATGGAGAAGATCGTCGAGATCCAGCTCCACTACTTCGAGAAGCGCCTGGCGCGGCGCGGCCTGGCTCTGAGCATCTCGCCCGTGGCCAAGGCGTTCCTCGTCGAGCAGGGCTGGGATCCGCAGTACGGCGCGCGCCCGCTCAAGCGCGCCATCCAGCGCTGGGTCGAGGACGAGCTGGCGAAGAAGATCCTCGCCGGCGAGCTCACCTCGGGGGACACGGTGGCAATCGGCCGCAGCGGCGACGCGCTCACGTTCAGCAAGCTGCAGCTCAACTGAAGGTCTGACGGGCCCGGCGGGATCCCTGGCGGACGCGAGCTCCAGCCTGGAGGGCCCGCCCGTCAGACCTCGAGCCCGTCGCGGAGCGCTCTCGGGCGAACCGCCGGGCGACTCAGCGCTCGGGCAGCCCCGCCGCCACGCGCCGCAACAGGTCGAGCCCGGCATACGCGGCCGCGAGCTGGACCTCGTCCCGGTCGCCGGTGAAGACGCGCTCGCGGACGGTGGTGCCGCCGGCGTGGGCGACCGCCAGGTAGACGACCCCCACCGGCTTGCTCGCCGTGCCGCCCGTCGGGCCGGCGATGCCCGTGACGCCGAGCCCGACGTCGCACTCGCAGAGGCGGCGCGCGCCCTCGGCCATCTCGGCCGCCACCTCGACGGAGACGGCGCCGTGGCCCCGCAGCGTGTCCTCCGACACACCGAGCAGGCGGCTCTTGGCGCTGTTGGCGTAGGTCACGGCTCCGCCGACGAGGTAGTCGCTGGCCGGGTAGCTGGTGAGCAGGTGCGAGATGAGGCCGCCCGTGCACGACTCCGCCAGCGCCAGGCGCCAGCCCCGGCTCCGCACCGCGCGCCCGACGATCTCCGGGAACGCCTCGTCACCCTCGCCGTAGAGCACTCCCCCCAAACGCGCCTTCACCTCCTCGGCGGCGCGCTGCGCCACGTCACGAGCGAGGGCCTGGGAGGCGGCGCGGGCGTGCACCTTGACGTCCACCTCGGGGAAATGAATGCGGTAGCCAAGGAGCACCCCCACGTGCGCCGCCTCGATGCCCTCGAGCGCTTGGCCGATGGCCGACTCGCCCATCCCGTAGGTGCGGAGCCGCACCTGGAAGGTGTTGTTGGGGGCGGTCGGCCGCACGCGCGGGAGGACTTGCTCGGTGAACATCCGCTTCATCTCGCGGGGCACGCCGGGGAGGAAGAACGCGGTGCTCTCGCCGAGCTGCACCGCGAAGCCGGGAGCCGTCCCGTTGAGGTTGGGGAGCATCTCGCTGCCGGCCGGGATGTCCGCCTGCTTCTCGAGGCCCGGGTTCATGGCCTTGCCGAAGGACTCGACCCGGCGGCGGATCGCCAGGAGGGCGCTCTCGTCGCGCACCAGATCCACGCCGGCCGCGCGCGCGGCGGCCGCCGCGGTGAGATCGTCGCTGGTGGGGCCGAGGCCACCGGTGGCGATGACCAGTCGGGCTCCCGAGGCGAGCCGGCGGATCGCTCCGATGACGGAGTCGGTCGTGTCGGGGGCGGTCTCGACCACGGTCACGTTGAACCCGGCGGAGGTCAGCTCGGCAGCGAGCCAGGAGGCGTTGGTGTTGACGATCTCGCCGCGGGTGAGCTCGGTGCCGATCGACAGCAGGGCGACGGTCATAGGGGGGTCGGCGAATGTAGTCGATCGCGTCCGGGTTACGAGCCCGATCGTCGGATTTCACGGCGCTTCGAAGGATCGCGCCGAGGGGCGCTTCACGGGGGGGCGGCAGGGTGGGCGCAGCGGAAACCGACCTCGGGAGCCCTGGTGTCGGGCGGCAGCGGTCGGCGTTGCCAGGTCCGCAGCGCGCTCGCCGCGCCGTCGGCAAAGGAGCCCCCGCGCACTTCGGCTCCGGCCGGGGCGGTCGCCCATTCCGCCACGTTTCCAGCAAGATCGAACACGCCCTCGGCCGAGGCCCCGGCTGGGTGGGAGCCTGAGAGCTCGGGTCCCGTGGCCCCCCATCCGCAAGGGCCGGCGACGAGCCCCCAGGCAGCCCGACGACAGACCGCCCCGGTGTCCCCCCAGGGGTAGCGGCGTCCGCTCGGCCCGGCCGCGGCGAAGGCAAGCTGTTCGCTGGTGGGCAGCGCCCCCCCCGCCCAGCGGCAGAAGCCAGCGGCGGCGGCGAGCGTGACGCCGGTCACCGGGCGACCGGGCTCGCCCGAGAGGGCCAGCAGCGGACAGCCGCCGGCAACGACGCACCCGGCCCAGCGGGCTTCGCTGACCTCGTACGCGTCGAGCCCGAAGGAGGCGAGCTCAACCTGGTAGGGCCCGACCACGCCCTGCGCCTCCCAGTCACCCGGCCCGACGCGCAGGAGCCCACCCTCGATTCGCACCACCCGCGGGGGCGCGACGCAGCCGGCGGAGGTGACGTCCATCCCGGCCGCGCAGCGGCTCGGCGAGCCCGCACAGCGTGACCCGAGCAGCTGCTGCCCCTCACCGCAGCAACGCGGGCCGAGCGCGATCATGCCGGCCGCGCACCGCGCCGGAGGCTCGGCCCGGGAGCGAGCGAGCGAGACCACGAAGACCACCAGCGCGAGCGTGGCCCCGACGCCCAGGGCCGCGCGGACCCGGAGGCTCATCTCAGGCGGCGGAGCCGACCTGAGCGCGCAGCGTCCCGATGCCGGGCACCTCGATCTCGAGGGTGTCGCCGGCGGCGAGCGGGCCCACCCCCTCGGGAGTGCCGGTCACCAGCAGATCGCCCGGCTCCAGCGTCATGACCTGGCTGGCGTACGCGATCACGGCAGCGACGGAGAAGAACATGTCCGCCGTCGAGCCGCTCTGGCGGAGCTCACCGTTGACCCGGCAGGCGATGGACAGCGCCTGCGGATCGAGCCCGGTCACCACCACCGGCCCGGTCGGGCAGAAGGTGTCCATGCCCTTGGCGCGCGCCCACTGCCCGTCCTTCTTCTGGAGGTCGCGCGCGGTGATGTCGCCGACGACGGTGCAGCCGTAGATGCACGCGGCCGCCTCGGCGACGGACACGCGGCGCGCGCGCCGGCCGATCACCACGCCGAGCTCGGCCTCGTGATCCACCCGCGTGGAGATGGACGGGGGCGGCAGCTCGATGGTGCCGCCAGGATCGAGCAGCGACGAGGGCGGCTTGAAGAACAGCAGCGGCTCGGCCGGGACCTCGTTGCCGAGCTCGCGGGCGTGGGCGGGGTAGTTGCGGCCAACGCACAGGATCTTGGAGGGGCTCACGGGCGCGAGCAGGCGCACGCCGGGAGGATAGGCCCCACCGGGACCGGTGCCGCGCCCCTCCCCGTCGATGCCAGACACCACTTCGCCCGTGGGCACACCCCCGGTCCACGGAGCGCCGTCGAGGACGAGCGCCTGCCCGCCCTCCAGCGCGGCGAAGACGTGGCGGGTGTCGGAGAGGGCCAGCCTGGCGATCCGTTCGAAGGGCTTCATGCCGAGGGCTCCATGCGGCGGGTCGGAGGCTTGGGGGTCGCAGGCGCTGCCTTCTTGCGAGGGGCGCTCTCGTCGATCATGGAGACGATCCGCGCCAGGGCATCGAGCAGCGAGGTGCGCACGCGGGCATAGGCTTTGGGTCCGACCTCGCCGCTCTTGCGCGCGCGCTCCAGCGCCACGAGCTCGCCGAGCAGCGCCTCGCGCGCCTCGGTGAGATCCTGCCGCGCGTCCTCGTCGAGGAGGCCGCTCCCGCTCAGGCCGAAGTAGAGCAGCCCCGAGGCGAACGCGATCACCGCCAGCACCACGGCGATCCACCGACCGGGGCCCGGCGTGGGCAGACCGCTGAGGGTGATGTCGAGGGAGCCCACCCCGCCCTGAGCGCGCTCCGCCTGGTGCTCGGTCACCAGCAGGTGCTTGCCGTCGCGGCCGTCGACGCGCTGCGCGGGCTTGAAGCCGGCGACCTCCAGCGCCATCGACCGCGAGGCCTCGGCGATGACGCGGACCTGCGCCACGCGCTTGGGGAGGCGCAGGTGCAGCGTCTGCTTGGCGTCGCCGTCGAGCGGCACCTGGTAGCGGAAGTCGAGCTCGCGACGCCCGGGCGGGAAGGTACCCCGGAGCGCGGCGCCGGTGCCCGCGACCTCGTCGACGCGAGCGTCGTCCGCGGCATCCTGCTTGTTGAAGGCCTTGAAGCCCTTGGGGAGCTCGATGGGCGCGTCGGCCACCCACGCGACCGGCCCGAGATTGTACACGGTGACGAGCTGCTCGACCTGGATCGCGTCCTCGCGCAGCGAGACGTACACCGCCGTCTGCATGGCGATGGGCAGCTCGTCCATGTTGGCCGAGACCTCGTACGAGTGCAGGGTGACGCGCTTGCCGGCCTTGGCGGAGAGGCCGAACGGCGGGTGCCCAAAGGTCGCCGCCCCGCGCGTCGTCGCGAGCCGGTAGGTGTAGCCGGTGCCGAAGGCGAGCCCGTCGAAGCGGGCGGCGCCGCCCTCGTCGCCGTCGCGCGCCTGGCGCTCGCTCGAGTCGCCCTTGGCGACGGTGCTGTGGAGCACGCCCAGCGTGATCGGCATGCGGGGGACGGGCCGGTCCTGCGCGTCCTTGATGGTCACGACGATGGTGCCGGGGGGCAGCGAACCGTCCTCCACCACGGTGTCCTCGGGCGGGTTGAAGAACCGCGGATCGTTGCCCTGCGCGGCGCCCTTGGCGTGGGGGTCGGCAGGCTCGTCTTCTTCGTCGTCGCCGTTGACGGGAGGATGCCCGGCGGGGAGCGGATCGCCGTCGGCGACCGGCGCGGGTTGCCCAGCCGGCGGAGCGACCGGCGCCGGGGCTGCGGTCGACGGCACGGCGGGCTTGGGCTGCCCCGCCGCCGAGGTCACGCCGAGCAACAGCGCCGCGCCGATCGCGATGAGAGCGTGAGCGCGCTTCACGACGCGTCCTCCTTGTCGGCCTTCTTGTCGGCCTTCTCGGCGGAGTGCTCGGCGGAGTGCTCGGCGGAGTGCTCGGCGGGCTTCTCCGCGGGCGGAGCGCCTTGCCGCGCGCCGCACTTCTTGCAGAACACCGCGTCGGGATCGTTGCGGGTGCCACAGGAGGCGCACGCTAGCCGGGTCTCGGTTTCCGCCTTCTCCGGCTCGGCAGTCGGGGGCGAAGCGGCGTCACCGACCGGCTTGGCTTCTTCCCCCTTGGCGGGCTTGAGCTTCTTCTTCTTGGCCGCCTTCACGTCCGGCTTGCCACCGCGGTACGGTTCGGGAGGGACGTCGGTGAGCCCCTCCCGGAAGAGGCGCGCCGCCACCAGGTCCTCCACCTTCTGCCGGCCGGGCGCCGCGTGATCGTCGATGATGCGCAGCAGGCGCTTGGCCTCGGCGCGGTACCGGGCGACGAGGGCCTGGTAGTCCTCTTCGCTGATCTTGCCGACGCTGTGCTCGAACTCGAGGTCCTTGAGGCCGCGGAGCACGGCGCGCTTCTGCTCCTCTTCGGCGTGGGGGGCGCCGAGGGCATAGGCGTCGGCGCCCGAGAGCGGCGTCTCCCCCACCAGGGTGCGGATGCTCGCCCAGAAGATGGCGATCACGCTCACCAGGGCGCCGGCTGCGAGCACCAGGACGACGGCCGCCGCTCCCTGGAGCACGCCGCCGACGATCGCGCACACGATCGTGGCCAGGGGCAGCCCCAGGCGCAGATAGGACCCGATCTCCTGGTCCAGCTCCTGCCCGTCGTCGGCGTCACCGCCGGTGGGCAGGGGCTCGTCCTCATCGCCTTGGTCGGCGGTCTCCACGTCGTCTCGGCTCATTCGTCGTCGAGCTGCTTGAGCTCCTCGTCGAGCTTTTCGTCGTACTCGTCGCGCTTGGCGCCGGCAACCGGCGGCGCGGCGGCCTGGGCCTTTTGGTCGTCACGCTGGCGGAAGCGGCGCAGGAGCATCACCGCGAAGCCCCCCATGCCGGCGATGACGGCCAGGGGCCCCACGTAGATCAGCCGGTTGGCGCCGCTGTTGGGGGGCACGGTGAGGGCCTGCGGTCCGTAGCGGCGCACCCACTCGGCCTTGATGTCCTCCTGGGAGAGGCCGCGGGCCATCATGGCGCGCACCTCGTTGCGGAAGCCGCCGGCCTGGCCGCAGGTGCAGGTGGCGATGGACTCGCGCGGACAGCCGCAGGTGCACTGCAGGTCGGCGAAGGAGCGGCGCTCGTCCTCGCTGTGGATGTCGAGCACGCCGCCGCGCTCCATCCCCTCGCCGAGCTGCTGGGCGAGCGCGGCGGTGGGCGCGGCGGCCAGGAGCAGGGCGGGGGGGACGGAGAGCAGCGTGTGGAGGAAGGTGCGACGGTGGATCATCGGCGGCTTCAGGGAAGAGGGACGGCAGCGGCGGGCGGCTCTGGGCCCGGGAAGGGCTCGAGGACCGGCGCCGGGCGGGGCGGCGGCCCGGCTGCGTACGCCTGGCCCGCGCTGGCGGCGAGCATGACGCCGAAGGTGACCGCCGTGGCGACCGAGCCGGCGGCGCGAATGTAGCCCCAGGCGCCGGCCTCCTCGAGGGTGACCTCGGGCCACATGGAGATGAGCGCGCCCAGGATGAGGAGGATCCCGCCCAGCGGGACCAGCTCGATCAGCGTGTTCACGTGCATCTGGAAGGACGCGACCTTGGTCTGCGGGTTGACCATGCCGACGATCATGTAGAGCTCGTCGCGGGGGGTGATGTAGCGCGCCACCCGGGTGTCGGTCGAGCCGCCCATGCTCTTGTAGATGTGCTGCGCCGGGCTGATGCGGCCGACCGGTTTACCGTCCCTGGCGACGTCGACGTCGGCGATGATCATCCGCTTCTCGGCGTCGACCTCCATGCGCGGCCCGGCGTAGGTGATGGTGTAGCGGTCGAACTCCACGCTCTCGCCCTTGGCCAGGGTGGCCTCCTTGTCGAGGCTCCAGCCGCGGCCGACGAACCCGATGAGCATCACCGCGATGCCGACGTGGACGACGTAGCCGCCGTAGCGACGGCGCGACTTGGAGACGAGGTTGAAGAGCGAGGTGAAGAGCCCCTCCGGCGCGCGCTTGCGCCGGGCGGAGACCCCCCGGGCAAACTCCTGCACGACCACGGCGAAGTTGAACGCCGCCAGCATGATGGCGATGAACGGGTACACGCCGGCCATCTTGGCCAGGGCCGCGCCGAACGAGCCCGGGTAGATGGGATCGACGGTGATGAAGGCCGGGAAGCCAAGGCGCCGCCCGAAGGCGAGGTGCGCCACCGCGGTGAGGACGAGCACCAGCATCGGCCAGCGGAAGCCCTTGCGGAAGAGCTCCGGCGAGGTCTTGCGCCAGCCGAGGAGCGGGGCGACGCCCATGAGGCCGACCAGCGCCAGCGCGAAGGGCGGCAGGAGCGTGTTGTAGACGGGGGGCCCGAGGGTCGCCTTCTGATCGAGGAGCCACTCGCTGATGCGCGGCCACACGGTCATCGTGGCGATGAACACCGTCAGGCTGAGGAACGCCCAGTTGTTGCCGACGAAGGCCGCCTCACGCGAGAGCACCGAGTCGAGCTCGCCCTCGCTGCGGAGCTGCGGCAGCCGGTAGACGATGAGCGAGATGCACGCCGCCAGGATCACGCCCATGAAGTAGACGAAGAAGATCCCGATGCCCGACTGCGCGAACGAGTGCACGCTGGCGATGAGGCCCGACCGGGTGAGGAAGGTGCCGAAGATGGTGAGCCAGAACGTCAGGCAGATGAGGACGACGTTCCACAGCTTGAACATCCCCCGGCGCTCTTGGATCATGATCGAGTGGACGAAGGCGGTCGCCGTCAGCCACGGGAGGAAGGCCGCATTCTCGACCGGATCCCAGGCCCAGGGCCCGCCCCAGCCCAGCTCCTCGTAGGCCCACCCCATCCCCAGCCAGTTGCCGATGGAGAGGAACAGCCACGAGAAGATCATCCACTTGCGGGAGGCGACGATCCACTCGTTGTCGAGCCGCCCGGTGGCGAGCGCCGCCATGGCGAAGGCGAAGGGCACCGCCGCGCTGGTGAAGCCCGTGTAGAGGCTGGGCGGGTGGATGATCATGTAGGTGCGGCGCAGCTGGAAGTTGAGCCCCTGACCATCCATGGGCGCGCCGGCGATGCCGGTGGCGAAGGGGTTGGTCGAGAAGATCATCAGCACCGCGAAGAAGAGGATCACGCTCATCAGCGTGGCGATCACGTAGGGCTGGAGCTCCAGGTAGCTCCGTTTCAGCCACCACACGCAGAGCCCGGTGAAGAACGAGGTGAGGAACAGCCACCAGAGGAGCGAGCCGTCCTGGCCGCCCCAGAGCGCGGCGATGAGGAAGGGGACGCCCATCCCGCGATCGCTGTAGTGGGCGACGTAGGTGATGCGGAAATCGTGGCTGATGAAGGCGTAGGCCAGGATCAGCACCGACAACCCCACCAGCGACACCGTGCCGTACGCCCCCAGGCGCGCCGCCTGCAAGAGACGCGGCCGCCCTCGCCCAGCGGCCAGCGCGGTCGCGAAGGTGTAGGCCGCCGCGACCAGGATGGCGTAGAGGACGCCGGTACCGAACTCAGGGAGGGATTGCCACATCGTTACGGCGCGGAGCTTAGGCGCCCGAAGGGCCGAGGTCGACCCTCCGGCGGTGCTTCTCCCCTCCGACCGGCCCTTCGAGGCCCCCCCGGTGGCCCCCGGGGAGGCCCCCCAAGCGCGCCGCCCGACCCCGCCGGCCCGCCCCGCCGGGAGGCTTTCGTGCTTCGGGCGGCTCCCGGCGTGAGCCTGCGGTTACTGCTCCGCGTCAACGCAGGGCCGACTTGTCGCCGCCCCCGAGGTGACGACTATACTCGCCCCTCATGACGTCTCCCGGCACGGACCTGCCCGCCCCCGAGCTCATTTACGACTGGAACGAGGTCGGTCGGAAGGGGCGGCTCATCCCCAAGGGCGTCACCTTCTTCGACGAGACGCTGCGCGACGGCCTGCAGAACCCGTCCGTCGCCGACCCCCGCGTCGAGTCCAAGCTGGAGCTGCTCCACCTGATGGACAAGATCGGCATCCACGTCGCCGACATCGGCCTGCCGGGCAGCTCGCCGCGCGCCTTCGCCGACGTGCTGCGGATGTGCCGTGAGATCACCGACCACAAGCTCGGCCTCAAGGTCGCCTGCGCGGGGCGGACGGTCGTCTCCGACATCACCCCGATGGTGGAGATCTCCCAGCGCGCCGGCGTCCCCATCGAGGTGTACGCGTTCATCGGGTCGAGCCCCATCCGCCAGCTCGCCGAGGAGTGGGACCTGCCCACCATCGTCCGCAAGTCGGCCGAGGCCATCGACGTCGCCGTCAAGGCGGGCCTCGAGGTCTGCTACGTCACCGAGGACACCACCCGCTCGCGCCCCGAGGTGCTCGCCACCCTCTTCAAGATGGCGATCGACCACGGCGCCTCGCGCCTCTGCCTCTCCGACACGGTCGGCCACGCCACGCCCGACGGCGTCCACAACCTCATCGCCTTCACCAAGTCGATCATCGCCGGCGCCGGCGCCTCGGTGGGCGTCGACTGGCACGGCCACAACGACCGCGGGCTCGCCCTCGAGAACGCCCTCTGGGCCCTGGAGTTCGGCGCCGACCGTGTCCATGGCACCGCGCTCGGCATCGGTGAGCGCGTCGGCAACGCCCAGATGGAGCTCATCCTCCTCAACCTCAAGCTCCTCGGCCTCCTCGACGGGCAGGATCTCACCCACCTCCTCGAGTACTGCAACCTCGCCGCCTCGGCCCTGGGCTGGCAGGTGCCCATCAACTACCCGCTGGTCGGCCGCGATGCCTTCCGCACCGCCACCGGCGTCCACGCCGCCGCCATCATCAAGGCCGAGGCCAAGGGCAACGCCTGGCTCGCCGACCGCATCTACTCCGGCGTCCCGGCCGGCATGTTCGGCCGCAAGCAGGAGATCTGCGTCGGCTACATGTCGGGCGCCTCCAACGTGAACTACTGGCTGCGCCAGCGGAAGATCGAGCCCTCCAAGGAGCTCGTCGACGCCATCCTCGCCAGGGCCAAGGGGACGGACCACATCCTCGGCGACGAGGAGATCCTCGCCGTCATCGAGCAGGTTCACGGGCGCTGAGCGTCGGTCATCCTGGGCAACGCCCGAGAGCATTGCCCGACCCTCCTGGGCAACGCCCGAGAGCGTTGCCCGACCCTCCTCGGCAACGCCTAGCCTGCGCAGGCCACCATGGTGTTCCAGACCCACACGCCGTCGGTGCAGTCCACCAGCGCGCCGGTCTGGGAACAGGTGTAGCCGTAGCTGCACTCCAGGCCGCTCGCGGTGCAGGCCGTGCCGTCGTTGGGCACCGCAGGCGGGCAGCCCGTGGTCGTCGGGGGGGCGGCGCATTGCCACCTGGTCGCCCCTGCCATGCAGGGGCCCTCGACGCAGCTATCGCAGAGGCAGAGGGTGTCCCCGTAGGTGCAGACGTCGCCCTGGGTGGCGCACACGGTGGTCGAGCTGGGCTGCGTGGTGGGGCAATCGCCGGCCGGCGGCTGGACGCAGCCACCCTTGGTGGTGGTCCAGGAGCCGGACTCGCAGATCCACTGGTCGCGGCACTCGGGCCGGACCGAGGTGCCGTAGGTACACTGGAGCCCGCTGGGCAGCCCGGAGCAAGCGCCCGCCGTGGGCTCGGTGGCGGGGCAAGTGACGCTGCCGGTGGTGCCGCTGGTGTTCGTGCCGGTGCTGGTGCCGGTGCTCGTCGCGCCGCCGGAGCCGCCTGTGCCAGCGACGACCGAGCCGCCGCAGCCGACCGCGCCGGCCAGCAACGTCGCGAGGAAGAAAGGGAGCCTGTTCATGCTGCGAGGGTACGCTCGGCGGGCACCGTCCGCGAGATGCCGGGGCGTCACCCGGCGCGAGCGCGCCCTCAGTCGTGCCCGGAATCGGCGGGGCCGCCGTCGCGGAAGCCGACGGCTCGCACCCCGCCGTCGGGGAAGTCGCCAGGGCGAGCTTCGGAGACGCCGCTCTGCCAGAGCACCAGGTGGCCGTCGCTCTCGGGTGGCCAGGCGAGCTTCTGGGTGTCGCCGGTCTCACGGTCGACCATGAGCAGGTACGCGGCGCGCGGGCTGTCGGCCATGCGGGCGCTGAGGTGCGCGCTGACGTTCTGCTCGAAGCGCGGCTTGGGCAGGCGGTTGCGGTTGCCGTCGCTGCTCTCGCCGCCCATCAGCGGGATGTTGAAGCGGACGCGATCGAGGAGCTCGCGGCCGATGTAGAGCTCGAGCGCGAAGCGCCCCACGGTGCGCGGCGTCTCGGCCGGCCGCTCCAGGGTGACCGCCTTGGCGCCGTCGATGCTGATCTTGCCGTCGCGGGCGCTGAGATCGAAGACCCAGTTGACGCGGCTCTGGTGCGGCGGCGGGTCAGGGGCGAAGCCGCCGCGCGGCGGGTCGGCGAGCGCGGCGAGGCCACCGGCGCCCAGCGCGACGCCGGCGAGCGCGGCGATCAGAGTGGAGCGAAGGGAGCGGAGCATGATCGGGGGATTCCCATTTCCACATGGCGCGCGCGCCGTCGAGGCGGAGCGGCCGATTGTCAGCGGGAGGGCCGCTCGTCGAGGCGGTCGACGATGCCGCGGTCGCCGTCGACGCGGAGGCGATCGCCGGTGCGGATGGCGAGGGTGGCGCCGGGGACGCTGACGACGGCGGGGATGCCGTACTCGCGCGCGACCACCGCGGCATGGGAGAGGGGTCCGCCGAGCTCGGTGACGACCGCCGCCGCGACCAGGAAGAGCGGCGAGAGCCCGACGTCGGTGGTGCGCGAGACCAGGATCTCGCCGGCGGCCACCGTGTCGAGGCCCACGGCGCCGGGCTCGAGCACGCGAGCGAGGCCCTCGACGACGCCGCCGCTCGCCGGGAGCCCCACGAGACGGGTGCCCGGCGCGGGCGGCAGGACGAGCGGAGGCGGGCGGCCGATGAAGGTGGGCGGCGGATCAGGGCGCGCGAGGTCTCGCGCGTGCTCGGCGCGGCGCAGGCGTACGAGGTGGCCCACCTCGGCGTGGCCGCTGCGGAGAGCGGCGATGAGCTCCTCGTAGGTGCAGAAGAAGACGCTGCCGGCGGGGAGCGTGGGGTCGATGCGGCGGAGCCTGCGGTCGACGTCGAGGGCGATGGTGCGGATCATCCCCAGCACCCGGGTGACCCAGGTGCGCATGCGCTCCCGCAAGCGGGTGAAGCGCTGCGTGCGCGCCACCAGCAGGCGCACCAGACCCAGCTCCACCGCGGAGACCCGGGTCTCGAGCCGCGCCATCTCGCGATCGGCGAGCGCGCGCGCCCTGCCGAGGGCCCGCTCGGGATCCCCGCCGGGCGCCCGCAGCGCGGAGACCAGCATGGCGATGACCTGCCCCGGATCCTCGCGCCAGCGCGGCGTGGCCAGCTCCGCTTCGCGCACGGCGCGGTCGCCGTAGGCTTCGAGGAAGGCGTCGACGGCGACGCGCGTGGGCCCCGCAGGCAGGTCCGCCGGGGCGTGGACCTGGCCGCCGAGCAAGAGATCGCGGGCGGCCGGATCGGTGCGCGCCACCTCGGCCACCTTGGCGAGCGCGAGGCCCGGGTTGGCGCTGTCGAGCTCGCGCGCGCCGCCCACGAGCGCCTGCGCGATCGGCTCGGCGGCGCTCCAGCCCGAGCCGGCGGCGCCGGCGAGGGGAGCCTCGCCGCGATCGTCGCCGCGGGCGGAGGCGCGGCGGCGGCCGACGCGCTCCAGGATCCGACACAGGGCGAGGTGGCTGGCCAGGGA
>Ga0302283_1000471_pt1 | contig 32781 bp, 27 predicted proteins | sample III_Fen_E1_4_FD_198770 | JGI IMG/M metagenome (GOLD analysis project Ga0302283, IMG submission 198770) | Peat permafrost microbial communities from Stordalen Mire near Abisko, Sweden - III_Fen_E1_4 | ecosystem: Environmental > Terrestrial > Soil > Wetlands > Permafrost | place: Sweden: Abisko... | reverse complement strand
GCGGGGAGTCAGCCCGCACCGTGGCGCTGCCCACCCTGTCGTCCGTCGTCTTCCTGATGCCTCCGGTCTCGGCGCGTTCGCCCTGATCGCCCCAGATCCTCCGTATCCTGGCGTCGAACTCCCATCGCACCTGGTACGAAGAGTCGCAGCGTCTCGCCGTGGCTCAGCGCGCTTCGGGTGACGCTGGTCGACCACCAGGCCGTCGTGGGCGACATCCTCCGCCCGCCTCGCGGGCGCGAGCTTGGGCCCGCACTCCGCCGCGAGCACGCCGGCGAGACCGCGGCGCAGGGCCGGCAGCTCCTCGACGCCGCTACGGTGCATGAGCCCGGCGACGGCGAGACCGGGGAGACCGAAGGCAGGGGCGGCACCGGACCCACGCGCTGACACAAACCATGCGCGGCGCCTTCCCGCTCGCGCGGGGCGACCCCTTACCATCCGCCACCGCGCCACCCACCAGGAGCCCGCCCACCGGCAACGGTGCGGCGGGCTTCGTCTTTCGAGGAGCCCGCGGTCCACCTCGATCTCGCTTGCTGCTCGATCGTGTCCTCCGACCGGGGCAGTTCCTGCACTTGCGGCACTCGCATGGGCATGGCGCTCGGGCCCGGGGCTCAGTGCCGGACGCCGGCGATCGTCCACCCGCCATCGCGGCGCCGCAGGTGCGCCTCGAAGGCGCGGCGCTGCCCGCCGGAGCCGGTGATCCGCACGACGAGGTAGTCCAGGGCTTCGGCCGCCGGGAGCGCCACGTTCAGCGTGGCGCCCGTAGCCGTGAGGCGGGCGCGTGGCAGGACCTCGCGGCCGAGATCGTCGAGGAGATCCACGTCGTAGGCGGGCGAGGCGCCCGTCGTGATGCCCCGCGAGGCGGCCTCGTCCCGCAGCACGAGCTCGCCTGCGTCGACGCGGACGGGCTCGCAGGGAACGATCCCCGAGAACGCCCACTCGGCGACCCGCAGGCGGCGCGCCCGGAGGATCTCGGCGAGCCGGGCCCGGGCTGACGCGTCGCGCATGCGGCCTGCGTCGAGCGCGGCCTCGATGGCACCGTCGGGGATCGCGAGCATCCGCTTCGCGGCCCAGTAGACGTCGGCCGGCAGGGCGCGATCGGCGGGCGCGAACGGAGGGGCCAGCGAGAAGTCTGCGGGCGAGAGGTGCTCGTCGAGCTCGCCGATGGAGAGCCAGCGCTGCTGGGTCGGGCGCACCGGCTGCGTGTAGAGCCCGAACGATCCGAGGGTCACCCAGGGGTTCGCCCCGTCGCCCACGGTGGCCCCGCCCGGATGGGGGCGCACGACCGCGCCCGCCCCGAGCGCGTCGCCGAGGTCGACCAGGTAATGATGGAGGTGGCCCGATCCGGGCGCGCCCACGTAAGTGTCGCGGAGCACCGAAGGCCCGAGCGAGCCGAGCCCGAGCCACCCGAAGACTGCCGTCAGGGCGCGCAGCGTGCGCCGGTGGAGGTGCGTCACGTGGTCGTTCGGATCGTCGTGGCGCCGGTCGTTCGAGGGCGTGGGCCCGCGGTCGAGCCCGATGGGCCAGCGGACGGCGACGATCCGGTAGCGCTCCTCCACCGTGACAGCGCCCCCGGCAGGGGAGCCCGCCGTGACAGGGCCCGCGCCGAGGAACGCGCGCGCCCTGCCGTCGTCGCCCGTGTTCGGGAGCGAGAAATCGGTGAGCCCGACGTCGATCGCAAAGGCGGGTGCGGTCCGGTAGCCGAATGCGGCGGCGAGGCGGCTCGCGATCACCGCGGCCGCGGTGCGCATGCCCGGTCGGTCCGGCGAATCGCCGCGGAGCTCGAACCGGCGGCCCCGCGCGTCGACCGCCGCGAGCGCGTCGCCGCCGCTGTCGGGCGGGGACGCGAGGATGCGGAAGGGCAGCACGGGGGGCTCGCCCTCGTCGCCGCTCTCCTCCACGCAGCCGGGGCAGAACCAGCTCGAGTGGGGCACCTCGTCGAGCGCGTTGACGTCGCGCGCGTCCGGGGCGCGGCGCGGGTCGAGAGCTTCGACGACAGGCCGCCGCACGTACGCGCTGGCGAGCGCGAGGGTGGCGATCGGATCCCTCAGCTGCGGGAGTGGGATGGGCGCGTGATCGGCGACCTGGAGGACGGCGGGCGAGCCCGCGAACCTGGCGGGGCGCGCGGCGGCACACCCGACGAGGAGCACGGCGAAGGCGAGCGTGCGGGAGAGGGGTCTCTGCATGTCAGTACCTGTGGAGCCTGTCGCCGAACCGCGAGGGCACGCCGATCCTGAGCGCGGCGGTCACGCCGTCGGCGCCGCCCGCGAAGGAGACCTCGCCGAGCGTGGTCGACGGCGTGTAGATGTCGAGCCCGAAGCCGACCGCGGCGCGCGGCCGCTCATCCACGAGCTCTTGCGCCTCGGGGCCCACAGCGGCGACGTCGACGAAGATGCGCGCCCCGAGGAAGGGGAGGAACTCCCAGCGGTAGTCGACCGACACCACGTACGACACGTCGTCGAAGCGGTCGTCCGAGCCGCGGTAGTCGGGCTGGCCCACGAGCTGGGTGAACGGTACGGCCGCGCCCGACGGGGCGGCCAGTCCGTCGAGGATGACGGCCACGGAGAGGACGTTGGTACGGCGGAGGATCGGCACGAAGAAGGCCGCCCTCCCGCCCAGCCGGAGGAAGCGGGTGGGGTCGCCGCCGACGCCTCGCGCTTCTCCGGCGTAGGCCTCCATCAGCACTCCGCCCGAGGGGCGCGCGGCCGTCGGGCGCGTGTCGAGGCGCAGCGCGGTCTCGCCGTACAGGATGCGGCTTCGGCCCGGCGCGCCCGGCACCGTGCCGGACACGAAGACCCGGTCGATCGTGCGGGAATCGTCGGGCGCGTCCGTGACGCGGCTGTCCACGTACGTCATCGCCGCGTGCACCTGGACGTCCTTCGCGAGCCGGGCGCCGAGGCTGCTGACGAGGCGGCTCCGCTGCTGCCAGTAATCGGCCTGGTGACTCGCGGCACCGTGCTGGAAGTGGTTGCGGGGATCCTGCGCCGGCACCTGGCCGACGCCCAGGTACGCGAGCCCGGTGCGAGTATCGGCGAGCCCCTCCAGGCGGAAGGCGAGCGGGACCGGGCCGGGATGGACGAAGTGGATGCGCCCCTCGCCGAGCAGATCGTGGATGCCGCCGAAGCCGACGGCGAGGCGCGTCGTGGTCGCGCCGGCGTTGGCGATCACCTGGGCGCCGGCGAGCGGAGGCTCGCTTCCGCCGAGCGTCAGCGTGGGAGAAACGGAGACGTCGCCGGGAGGAGGATCGAGCAGCTCGGCGATGCGCGGGACGATCTGCTGATCGCGCATCACTGCGGCCACCGAGCCGGTCGCCCGGAAGAGCAAGTCCACGGCCTTCCGCGGCAAGTACAGCAGCGTCGCGGCCGTCTCGCGCCCGCTGTCGCCCGGCTCGACGGCGGCGCGCTCGATGCCCTGCACGGAGGAGGGGTCGCCCGCAGCCACCACCGCGCCGGAGTCACCACGGGCAGGCGCCGCGAGCGCGAGCGATGCCAGGCCGACCGTGAGCATGCACACGGCCCGCGCGCAGCGCCCGTCGAGGAGGGTGCCGTCGACCGCAGGGTCGTCGTCTGCCGCGAGGAGCTGCCCGATCACGCGGGCGTATGATAGCGTTGCCGGGGCGGTCACGGCGACGCGGACCATTGCCTGGACGTGGGGTCGGCTCCCGGCGCATTGGCCTCGGCCCGACTGCGGCGGTCGTGGGCCCAGGCACAAGAGCCGCGCGCGCCGACCGGTGGACCAAGCCGCTTCGTGGCAGCTCGGATCTACGCGTGGAGGTCGCTGCCGCGGTTGCTCGAAGCTTCAGGAGCATGAGGCGTCGCGCTCGGAGCGAGAATCCTGTCCGCACCGACGGAGGCAGGGGCAACACAAGCCCGACGACGGTGAGGCCAGGCGTCCGCGTCGTTCTCGAAGCTGCCGGCACCCCAGGTTCCCATGGGAGCTTGGTAGCGGATCAAAGCGCCGCTCGTCCCGCGGATGGCTCCCGCCGTCACTCGTCCTCCTCGTCGTCCTCCTCGTCGGGCTCCCACTCCAGCCGCTCGGCGAGCACGCGGGCTCGCTCCTGCTCGCCGGCGGTCAGCTCCTCGACGTCGAAGCACTGCGCGAGGTACGCGAGCGTCGCCCGGTCCATCGGCGTCGCGCGCGGCCTCGGCGCGAACATCGGCTCCTTGGTGAACGGGTTCACCCCGATGGGCTCCGCGCCGGGCTCGGAGTCCTCGGCGCCGCTCAGCTCCTCGATCTCGCCCGGCAGGTCGGGGTGCTGATCGAGGTACTGCTCGAGCCAGGGCACGACGACGCTGCCGACCCGGGCGTGGCTCCAGCCGTTCCAGCCGCCCTCTTCGAGCGAGCGGCTCGGCCCGACGAAGAACGCCACCGGCGCCCGCTGGTGGATGTCCATGATCCACGCCTCGACGGACTTCGAGAACGACATCGCGGCGTCCGCCGAGACGTCTACCCCGCCGTCGCCGTGCTCCTCGGCGACGACGGCGCCGTAAACGTCGCCCAGGCTCTCTGTGTAGAAGAGCGTGTCGCCCCAGCGAAAAAAGCCCGCGAAGGCATCCGGGCACGACGCCATGATGGCCCGGCGCTCGGCCTCGGGGACGGAGGACTGGAAGGCGATCCAGACGGCCTCGACCTTGCCGAAGCTGTCGGGATCGAGGGGGCCGTGGTCGAGGTAGACGAACGGGTAGGTCACTCCAGGAGCATACACGTGCCCGCGGGCCCGCCGGGAGCGCCGATCGGCGCGGCCGAGCGGTGACAGGGGCTCGGACGGGGCTCAGTCGAGGGCGGCGAGCTTGCCGTCGAGCACGGGCAGCCGCAGGCCCAGGCCGTAGCACTGAAGGCGCGGGCAGTGAGGTAGCGAGGCCATGCCTCCTCGGGGCGGCCGCGAGCGAGGAGGACGTCGCCCATGATCTCGAGGCAACGGGCCTCTTCGCCGGGCATGGGCATGGCGACGAAGAGAGCGAGCGCTTCTTCGGCGAGGGCCAGAGGGTCTGGGGTGGTCGCTGCGGGCGGGAGGCGGAGGGCGAGATCGCGCAGGGTCTCGGCGGTGATCCGGTGGGAGTCGGTGGCCGCGAGGGCTTCACGGAGCGCGGCGACGGCGGGCTCGATGATCGAGGGGGTCTCGTCGCGCTGGATCAGGGCGAGGAGGCGGTCGGCGAGGAGGCGGCCGGTCTCGGGGAGGAGATCGGCATGGGTGCTGCGAGCCTCGCGAGCGGCGCCGTGCGGCACGAGCGCCTGGCCGAGCTGGTCACGGCGATGCGGGCGCTCCTCGCCGAGGAGAGCGCTCCGTCCGAGACCACCGAGGAATGGGTGGAACTGGTCGTCGCCGCCGCGATCCACGCCGAGCGCGCGGGGGCGCACCTGGCGGAGGGTGACGACGGCATCTACGGGGCCTACCGCTGGCCTCCCCTCGACGAGCCCTGGAGCGGCCGGGCATCCGGCGGGACGCTCGCGAGCGTCCCGCCACCCGCTCAGCGGCGCCCGTGGTGCCGGTAGCCGCCGCGGAAGCCGTGGCCGCGGAAGCCCATCGGCCGCATCCACATCCCGCGGCCCCAGAAGCCGCGACCCCAGAAGCTGAACAGCGACGCGAAGAGGATGAGGGGGAGGAGCAGGAGGGCAATCATCGTCGTATCCTTTGAGCTGCGCGGCGTTCCAGCGGCGACGCCGACCTGTAGAGCAACGCTCGTGCCGGCGGTGACTCACCGGAAACCGCCGCAAATCTCGGGGCCCCGTCGGCACGCGTTACACTGTGACGTCAACGGTGACGCGAGGGGCGGTGCGCCTCGCAGACGTCACGAAGCATCGGATCGATGTCGGCCCGCCGGGTGAGGGTGTTGCCCACCCGGCCCCCCTCGAAGACCACGTAGATGTCGTAGGTGGTGCCGTCGAGGAACGGGAGCGCCCGGTGCTCGAAGCGAATGTTGCCGCACGTGCGCGAGCCGCCGCGGAGCGACGGGGGCACGGGCTCGCGGGGCACCTCCGGAGGCGCCTCTCCTTGCCCGCAGCGCCGGGCCATGAAGCGCTGCACGTTCTCCTCGGCGGGGCCGACGATGCCGAGGCGCTTGCCCTGGGGGTCGGCGAGGAAATACCAGTCCGCCACGGCGCCGGGGAGCGGGTCCCAGTGACTGTGCTCGTAGGTGAGGATGCGCCCCACCAGGCTCGCATCTCGACAGGAGTCGACGGCCCGGTAGGCGTTCGCGTCGAGGACGAAGCGGACCGCCCCGGTGTCGATCGCGACGGCATAGAGCGCGCGCGAGGTGCCCCAGCCGTAGTCCTCGAAGTAGAGCTCCCGCCCATCGGGGGCGAAGGTGAGGTCGGAGAACGCGAACCTCTCCCCGAGCGGCATCGCCGGGTTGCCGGTGTGGTGATTGCCGAGGGCGGGGTTCTCCACTCGCGTCCGCGCGGGGTCGACGAGGCAGCGGGCGGAGGTGCCGTCCCCGTCGGCGATCCACACGCCGCTCACGGAGCTGCCGACCGGCGCCAGCCAGGCCACGCGCTTTCCATCGGGAGAGGCCACCCGCGGGGTGCCGGCATCCGCGTCGGCGGGAGCGGGCGAGGGCGCAGCGGCGTCGGGAGCGCTCGCGTCCGTCGAGGATCTCCGCTCGGGAGGCGGCCATGGCTCCGAGCGGCTGCAATAGAGAAGCGCGAGAGCGCTGGCAGCGCAGAGCAGCGCGGGGTGGGCCGGAGGGTTTGGGGTACCCCCCCTCGTGACCCGTCGTCCTTGCGCCTTCACGCGATCGGCGTGGTCCGGCAAACGCTGAATCCCGAGCCGCTCAAACCGCGGTGTCGCCGAACAGGAGGCGCTGCGGGAGGTCCGTGAAGGTGACTGTGCCGGTTGCCTCGTAGTCGAGCCGCCATACCCGATCGAAGACGCCTTCGTCCCACGTCGCGGGCGTGCCCTTGGCTCCGAGCGCCGCTGCCAGAGACGGGATCTCGCCGTGGTGCCAGGCGATGCAGACGATCTTGCCGGCGTACTCGTCCTTGCTCAGGAGCGCTGCGGCCACGTCCTGGTACTCCTTGTCCTTGTGCTTGTCGTTGATGGGCAGATCGTGCAGCGCCCTGCTGAGCGGCGTGATCGTCTCGACCGGGCGGTTGCTCTCGCCGGATGCGGCGCTCGCGAAGAGGAAGTCGGGCGTCGCGAACGCGCTGGGGATGGCGAAGGCCAGGGCGGCGGCGCGTTCGTAGCCGCGGGCGGAGAGGTCGGGATCAGCCGCGTCGGCGGGCTTCTCGCCGTGACGAAGGATGAGGACGAGCGTGGGCGTGGACATGGATCACCTCCCCGGAGATCCTACTATGAGCGAGGGCGCGCTCCCGGCACCACCCGCCAGATCCCGCTCGGCCAGACACCCTACACGGGGCGAACGTCGGCAACCAGGCGCGGGTCGGGCGTCACCGTCCCGGAGGCGATCCCCCTTCAATCAAGACTCTTGCAGCGGCAGCGCTCGAGGGTGTCGTCACGGCTCCGCCGGGGATGTGGGCGGGAAGGCTGGGGAGCGACCGCTTGGTGACCGTGGGTCGGCAGAGAGGCGAGACGCAGAGGGCGTTCGTCTACTCGCTCGAGACCTGAAGTGAGCGCGCTCTCCACTACGGCTCGACACCAAAGAGACGGTGTCGACACCGAGCCCGGGTCCGGCGTCGTCGACACCGTGGCCGGATCGAGCGAGGGGCTCAACGACCGCTCCGCAGAGGCTCGGCGGACGCCGGGGGATCGCCAGCCTCAGCCACGTTCGAGACCGGGCCGCTCTGTGGAAGACCTCGACGCGACACCCACAAGTCAGAGGCGTGGCTCTACCCCGGCGAACTGAGCGCCCTGATGACGTGCGTCGAGGTTCCCGCACCCTGGCGGCGGATGTACGTGCTCGCGGTCTACCTCTACCTGCGGGCGGGCGAGCTCCGCGCGCTGGAGTGGAGCGACATCGACATGGAGCGCGGCATCGTGCTCGTCCACCAAGCCGAGGACGACGAGGGCGCCGTCGCCACGACCAAGGGCAAACGGTCGCGACCGTTCGTCATCGAGCTCGTGCTGCTGCCGTTGCTGCGCGCCATGCACGAGAAGGCGGGGGGGCGTCGGGCGCGTGGTCCCGTACATGCCGGTGGAGAAGCACCTCGCGCCCATGCTGCGACGCGACCTCGAAATCGCGGGCGTGGTGCGAGCAGATCTGTTCGCGAGCGACGCCACGCGCAAGCAGCTCCGGTTCCACGACCGCCGCGCGACCGGGATCACCTGGATGGCCATCCGGGGCGACGACCCGCTGAAGATCAAGCCGCGCGCCGGGCACGCCTCGTTCTCCACGAGAAACGGCCATGTCTACGTAGTTAAAGAGGATTTCTCGTCGGGGAGGCGGGATTTGAACCCGCGACAACGAGCACCCAAAGCTCGTGCACTACCGGACTGTGCGACTCCCCGCACTGCGTGGCGCGAAACGCCCCGTGCAGGCGGAAACCCTAGCCGAGGCCCGGCAGCGGAGCAAGGCCGGCGCCTTCACAGGTTCTCGACGAGGTAGTCGACCACGCGGCGGTAGGCGTAGCGGCGGGCCGCGGGGTTGCGGTAGCCGTGGCGCTCGCCGGGGAAGACGAACAGATCGAAGTGCTTGCTCGCCGCCACCAGCGCGTCGATGAGGTGGGCGGAGTGGTCGAAGTGGACGTTCTCGTCCATGAGCGCGTGGAGGATGAGGAGCTTGCCGTCGAGGTTGCCCGCGAGCCTGGCGAGATCCGACTCGGCGTAGCCGGCCGCGTTGTCGGCGGGCGTGCCCATGTAGCGCTCGGTGTAGCCGGTGTCGTAGAGCCGCCAGTCGGTCACCGGGGCGCCGGCGATGCCGACCTTGAAGCGGTGTGGGCCGGCGAGCATCGCCAGGGCGGCCATGAACCCCCCGTAGCTGTGCCCGTAGATGGCGACCCGCGCCGGATCGACGAACGGCATGGCGGCGAGCGCGTCGACGCCGGCGACCTGATCGGCGAGCTCGGCGGTGCCGAGGTGGTGGTGGATGGGCGCCTGGAACGCCGGCCCGCGCCCGGCCGAGCCGCGGTTGTCGAGCTGGAAGACCACGAAGCCGCGATCGGCGAGGTGTTGCCAGAGGAGGCGCGGCGCCCACTGATCGAGCACCGTCTGCACGCCGGGCCCGCCGTAGACCATGACGACGGTGGGGTAGCGGCGCCCCGGCTCCATCACGCGGGGCTTGAGCAGCGCGCCGTAGAGCGTCTGCCCACCCGGGCTCTTCACCTGGAGGATCTCGGGGGTGCGCGGCGCCAGGCGCTCCACGTCGGGATCGACCGGCACGGGCAGGTCGCCCGCCGGAGCGGCGACGGCCACGCCCTGCGCCTCCTCGACGCGGCGCACCACCGCGCGCGGGAGCCGGTCGCCCGCGGAGTGCTCGTCCACGAAGCCCTTGGCGTCGGCGCTCATGGCGATCACGTGGACGCCGCGCTCGGGGGTGAGCGTGGTGATCGAGGGGGCGCTCCCGGCCGCGCCTCCCCGGTAGCGGACGGCGTGGAGCCGGCGCTCCAGCGGGGCCGGGGTACCGGCGCTCCCGCTGCCATCGAAGCCGGTGACGGAGCCGGAGAAGAAGACCAGCCCGGAGGTCTCGTCGATGCCGGCGATCGAGTCGACGTCCCAGTCGCCCCGGGTCAACTGCGCCAGGTGCTGCCCCGACTCGGCGTCGCGCTCTTCCAGGTGATGGTGGCCGTCGACGACGGTGGTCGCGATCACCTGCGGGGAGTGCTCGAGGAGGCGCACCTTGACGAACTCGACCCAGGTCGGCGAACTCGCCGACCACATCTCCCGCACCACGCCGGTGGCCGCGTCCGCGCGCAGCACCGAGAGGTGCTGCTGATCGCGCGAGAGCGCCTGGAACCACAGCACCGCGCCGGACGGGCTCCACTGGAAGCGCCCCAGGTAGTGCTCCCCTCCTCCCGGCCCTCCGACGGGAAGGCCGAGCCAGGTGGTCTTCCTGGTCTTGAGATCGAGGATGCCGACGCGCACCTCGGCGTTGCGGGTGCCGGCGCGCGGGTAGCGCTGCTCCATCAGGTCGGGCTTGCTCTCGCGGTAGCCCATCACCGGGACCACGTCGACGTGGCGCTCGTCGACCTCCAGGTAGGCGATGCGATCGCAGGCGGGGGAGGGCCAGAAGCCGCTCTCCTCGTCGAGCTCTTCCTGAGCGATGAAGTCGCTGAGGCCGCGGGTGACGCCCGCGGGGGCGCCGTGGGTGAGCGCCGTCTCCTTGCGGGTGCGGGTGTCGAGGATGGCCAGCTCGCCCTTCTTCACGAAGGCGACCTGGGTGCCGTCGTCGCTGAGCTTGGGGTCGGTCACCGGCTCGGAGGCGTCGGCGATCTGGGTGACCGCGCCGGCCGCGTCGCGGAAGAACAGGTCCCCCGCGTGGGGGAGGATCATCACCGGCGCGCGCCGCGCCCAGCGGTAGTCGGTGACGCCGGCGATGCGGGTGCGGCGGCGCTCGCGGCGGAGCTCCTCCTCGCGGGAGAGGGGCTTGCTCTCCTTGAGCAGATCGCTCGCGCGCACCAGCACCCGCGGCGTGCGGGTGGCCAGGTCGAACGCGAAGAGCGCCATCTCGTCGCTCTGCGATTCGCTCTGCAGGTAGGTGACCTGCGACCCGTCGGGCGAGTACCGGACGGACCGCGGCGTCTGCCACCCCGGCTCCGGGAAGCGGGCGATGCGCGCGAAGTCGACCGGGCTGGCCTCCGGTGCGAGGATGGCGGGGCGGACGGGGGGAGGGGAGACGGGTTGGCTCATCGGGGCGACCGGGGATGCGGGGGGCGCCGTCGGCTCGGTGCAGGCGCCCAGCGGGAGCGCCGTGAGCAGCAGCGTGCAGCAGAGCGCGCGCGCGGTGGGGCTCCTCGTCATCGGGCCGCCATCTTGTCCGCCTGCGTGGCGATGTCAACGCGTCCCGGGGTTCCGGCCCGGAGACGGCCGCGCTAGGACGCGCCATCATGACCGCCCCCCCGCGCCGGCCCCTCGGGGTGCACCACCTCGCGGTCGTGGTCCGCGATCTCGACCGCGCCGAGGCCTTCTACGCGGGCGTCCTCGGCCTCGACGTGGACCGGCGCTGGGCCGACGACGCCGGCGCGCCCCGATCGGTGTGGCTGACGCTGGGCGGAGGCGCCTTCCTGGCCATCGAGCTCGGCCCCCGGACCGCCGCCATCCCCGACCCGCCGGTGTCCCCTGCGACGGATCCGCCCGGGTGGCACTGCGTGGCGTTCGGCATCGCCCCCGACGAGCGCGAGGGCTTTCGCGCCCGCCTCGCCGCCGCGGGCTTCCCCGTGGAGCGCGAGACGGCATACACCCTCTATGCCCGCGATCCCGAGGGCAACCTCGTCGGCCTCAGCCACCATCCGGAGCCGGCGCCGGTGATCACGAGGGGGGCTGTGCCCTCAGGCCCCCGGGCTCGGGGCTGAGCCATGCGCGAGATCCTCGTCGGCGATCGCCTCGATCAGTACGAGATCACCGAGCTGCTGGCGCGGAGCGGCATGGCGGCGGTGTACCGCGCCAGGGACACCGAGACGGGCGAGGGCGTCGCGCTCAAGATCCCGCACCTCCAGTTCGAGAGCGACCTCGTCTTCCACGAGCGCTTCCGCCGCGAGGAGGCGCTGGGGCAGCGGCTCTCCCACCCCTCGATCATCAAGTTCCTCCCCCCGCGCGACAAGAGCCGGATGTACATCGCCATGGAGCTCGTCGAGGGCAAGAGCCTCCGCGCGCTGCTCCAGCCGCAGCGCCCCCTGGGCGTCGACCAGGCGCTCGACCTCGCGCGCCAGCTCTGCGAGGCCCTCGTCTATCTCCACGGCCGGCGGGTGGTGCACCGCGATCTCAAGCCGGAGAACGTGCTCGTGCTGCCCGACGGCCGGGTCAAGCTGCTCGATTTCGGCATCGCGCTCGACGAGTCGGCGCGGCGGCTCACCTGGTTCGGCCTCTCCTCGACGGTGGGGACGCCCGACTACATGGCTCCCGAGCAGGTCGGCGGCCGCCGCGGCGATGCCCGCACCGACGTCTACGCGCTGGGGACGATGCTCTACGAGATGCTCACCGGCCACCTCCCCTACGCCTCGGCGACCGCCGCGGGGATCGTCCGCGCCAAGACGCACGAGCCGCCTCAGCCGCCGACCCGCTACGTCCCCGGCCTCGACCCCCACCTCGAAGAGATCCTCCTCCACGCCCTCGAGCCCTCCCCGCGCGACCGCTACCCGACCGCGGCGGCCCTGCTCGAAGATCTGCGCGACCCCTCCCGCGTGATCCCCGGCGCCCGCGCCGTGTCACCGGCCCGGCGCGGTCTCTCCCGCCTCCCCGTCCCGCGAGGGGTGCTGGGCGGGCTGGTGATCGTGCTCATCCTCTCCGGCCTGGTGCTGCTCACCTGGCTCAGCAAGGACCCCGGCCCGGGAGCCCCCGCCTCGACCGGCCACGGAGCCCCCCGATGAGCGACCCCCGCCTCGACGCCGCGCTCAACGTGGCCTGGGTGCTGGTCTGCGGCTTCCTGGTGATGTTCATGCAGGTCGGCTTCGCGATGCTGGAGACCGGCTACACCCGGGCCAAGAGCGCGCTGCACACGATGGCCATGAACCTGGTCGTCTATCCGGTCGGCGTCCTCTGCTTCTGGCTGGTCGGCTACGGCTTCATGATGGGCGGAGTGGCCCTCTTCCCCACCCTGGGCGGCGCCCCCCTCGCCCACCACGAGCTCGCGATCACGCTCGCCGGCCACAGCCTCGGCCTGCTCGGAGCCTCCAAGTTCGCGCTGGTCACGGTCAGCCACGACGCGCCCAGCCTGGCCATGTTCCTCTTCGCCGCCCTGTTCATGGACACGGCGGCCACCATCCCCACCGGCGCCCTCGCCGAGCGGTGGAAGTTCTCGTCCTTCGTCCTCTACGCCGTCTTCATGTCGGCGCTCCTCTATCCCCTCTACGGCAACTGGGTGTGGGGCGGAGGGTGGCTGTCCACGCTGGGCGTCTCCTTCGGCCTCGGCCACGGGCACGTCGACTTCGCGGGCTCGTCGGTGGTCCACCTGACCGGCGCGGTGGTGGCGCTCGCCGGATCGCTGGTGGTCGGGCCCCGCCTGGGCAAGTTCCGGCGCGACGGCACGGTGGCGGTGATGCCCGGCCACAACCTCCCGATGGCGGTCCTCGGCACCCTGATGCTGGCCTTCGGCTGGTTCGGCTTCAACGCCGGCTCGACGCTGGCCGCGACCGACGCCCACGTCGCCAGCATCGCCACCAACACGCTGGTCGCCTCCGCGGGCGGCGCCTGCGCGGCGCTCGGCTACGTCTGGGTGCGGCACGACCGGCCCGACGTGGGGATGACCTGCAGCGGGCTGCTCGGAGGGCTGGTCGCCATCACCGCCCCCTGCGCGTTCGTCACCACGCCGGCCGCGGTGCTGATTGGCGTGGTGGCCGGGCTCCTGGTGGTCACCTCGGCGCAGGTGCTGGAGCGGCGGCTGCGCATCGACGATCCGGTGGGCGCCATCGCGGTGCACGGGGTGTGCGGCGCCTGGGGGGCGATCGCGGTGGGGCTGCTCGCCGACGGGTCGTATGGCGAGGGATGGAACGGTGTGCCGGGGCCGGTGCGAGGGCTGCTGTTCGGGGATGCCGGCCAGCTCGCGGCGCAGCTCGTCGGGGTCACCGTCAACGTGGCGGTCAACCTGGGGCTCGGGTACGCGTTCTTCCGGCTGGTGGAGCGCTTCCACGGCAACCGGGTGGCGCCGGAGGCGGAGATGTCGGGGCTCGATGCGGCGGAGATGGGGGCGGAGGCGTATCACGGGGGGTGAGGGTGGGTGGCCATCCAGGGGGCGGGGGAGGGCGCGCTCGAGCTTCCCTTCAGAACACGCCGCGCGCCCCCACGCTCATGGCATGCGGCATCGGCACGACCGAGAGCCCCGTCAGCGTCAGGCGCGGGATGCGCGTCAAGCTCGGGTCGGTGTCCCAGAGCCCGACCATGCGCTCGATCGGCCGCGGGAAGAGGTTGTACACCGTGAAGATCCCGAGCGCCGTCGCGCTGGTGCCGAGAAGGGTGATCTGAGCGGAGCTCGCCTCGTTGCCGGGCACCGCCGACCGGTCGACCGCGAGGACCACCGTCGCGGCGCCGGTCGCCGTGGTGAGCAGGATCCCGAGGCCGACCCCGATCTCTCGCTGCAGCCGGTAGCGCCTCGCGAGGACATGCAGGCGCTCGTCGGTGCGGGCGAAGATGCGCGCTGCCTCGCCCGGGCCCGCCGCGGCCATGCCCCGCACGAAGTCGGCGTAGATGCCCTCGCCTGCCGACCGCGTCGAGAGCTCGTAGGTCGCAGCGCCGATCCCGACGATGCCGACACCCATCGCCGCGTACGCGGTGCCCAGCTGCCCGCGGTCACTCCCGGCGCCGACGCGCGTGCCGATTCCCGAGCCGAGCTGCACCGCGCTCACGCCGAGCAGCCAGGCCCCCATCTGGTAGCGCTGGCTCTGCTCGACCTCCGCGACCTGCGCGAGCATGAGGCGCATGCGCTCGACGTCCTCGCGCGACACGCCATAGACGGGTGGCTCGTCGCGCGCCTCCGTCGCCTGGAACGCGGCGAGCGCGCGCGGGCCGAAGGGCGCGCCGAAAAGCATCCGCAAGGCCTCGTCGGGGCCGCGGCTGGTCGAGGAAGGCGAAGGGGTCGCGTCGGCGAGGCGGAGCGGCTCGGCGCCCGCGACGCCGACGAACGCCGAGCGCCGAAGCAGGCGGCTTCCCTGATCGGTGACCTCGCGCTCCTCGAGCGAGACGTGCGCGGCGAGGCGCTCGGGCAGCCGCAGCACCACCGCGGTGCCGGCCTCTTTGTTCACGTCGATCCACGGCACGTCTTCGCCGTCGCGCACCGTGAGCCGGGTGTGCGGGCCGGCCTCGAGCTCGAGCCGCGCGCCCCGCGCCGACGACAGCAGGAAGAGCGGCTCGTCGCCCCTCCCGTGGGGGCCCCGGGCGAAGACCTTCGGTCGGTAGAGCGGGTTCTTGACGCGCGAGCTCGCGACCCCGACGAAGGCGGCGAGCTCGTCGTAGGTGACCACCCCGTCGAGGTTCGCGTCGGCCGCGCCGAGCAACCCCGAGCGCACCGCGTGGCTGAAGATGCCCGACTGCAGCTCCGACCACTCGAACACTTCGGCCTCGGCGCTCGTCGAGAGAAACACGCCCGTCTCAGGCAGGCGCGCGCGCAGGCTCTCGGCGGCCTCTTCGGGGATGGCCCCCCGCCGCCCCCCCGGCTTGCGCGCGTTGAGCACGAAGAACGAGTTGCAGCTGTCGAGGATCACGTGCGACCGGCTCGCGGGGATCGCCTTGAGCAGCGCCGCGACGTCGTCCGACGTGAAGCGCGCGTCGCGGAGCTCGAGGAAGCCCTTGCCGCCCTCCACGTCGCCGTGCCCCGCGAACACGAAGTAGAAGTCGACCTCGTCGCCCCGCGCCCGCGCCTCGGCCGCAGCCCGCGCGATCTGCGCCGCGTTCGCCGCGACGGCGGCCCGCGTGGGCGCCTGCGTCTTGCCGCGGAGCTCGGGGTAGAGCGCCTCGGTGTCGCGATCGAGCTCGGTGAGCAGGTGCACGTTCGACTCGGGCGCGATCATCCGGAAGACCTCGGCGTACTTCACCCCGTCGTCGTCGGCGTAGTGGAGGTCGGGCCGGCCGAGCTCGATGCTGTGGTTGTTGGTGACCACGAGCGCGAACGTCGACCGGTGCGGCGGCCCATCGGCCCGCGCGGAGCGGCCCACGGCGGAGGCGAAGACGGCGAACGTGAACGCAATCGCGAGCAGGCGCATCGGGTCTTTCGGGGGGGGCGCGGGCCTAGTGGAGGTGCAGGGCGATCCGGCTCACGTCGGCGCCTGCGAAGCGCGCCGCCAGCCGCGCAGGCTCGAGGTCGCCCGCGCCCAGCGCCTCGATCTGCGAGACCTCGAGCGGACGCACGGTGACCAGCGTCACCACCGAGAGATCGCCCGGCGCGGGCCCCTCGAGCGCCATCGCGGCGGGGAGGAGCTTGTCGTCGGCCGCGTGATCGAGCGGCACCGAGGTGGGGTCCGAGGCGGCCTCGAGGTAGGCGGGGTGAATCCAGTGCACGACCCTGGCCGAGTCGACGGCGAACACCATCAGGAACGCCGACCCGCTCGGGCCGAGGTTCCGGTACGAGACCGCGTAGGTGGTCTCGCCCGTCACCGAGTCGCCGTCGGCGAGCGGTGGCAGGCGCTCGCCTCCTCCACGGCGAACGGTGACGCCGACCTCGCGGTGGAGCGCATGCGGCGCGCCCGAGCTCTCGGGCCGCCCGCCGCGCGCCGTGAACTCACCCGGGTCGACGGGGCGCCGCAGCAGGAGCACCGCGGCCGCCGCCACGGCGAGCGCTCCCGAGAGGGCCGCGCCGCGAGCGAGCGCGCGGCGATGGCGCGCCGGTGCGGCCGGTGCGGCCGGTGCGGGGTCGGAAGACTCGGCCTCGATGCGCTGGAGGATGCGCGCGACCGCGTCGTCGTCCGGCACGCCCGAGAGGGGGGCCGCGAGGGCCGCGCGCAGCGCCGCGAGCGAGGCTTGGGCCTCCCGGCACGAGGCGCAGCGCGGCAGGTGCGCGCGGATCTCGGCGGCGCGGTTCTCGGTCGCCTCGCCGTCGAGCAGCGCGATGAGGTCGTCGGTGGAAGGGCAGGTCGAGCTCATCGATCGTCTCTCCTCGCGAGATCGTGGCGAAGCTGCTTCAGGCCATGGTGCACCCGCGAGCGGATCGTCGACTCGCTCGCGCCGAGGATGGCGGCCATGTCCTCGTACGAGAGCTCCTCCTGGAAGCGCAGTACGAGCGCCTCGCGCATCGGCTCGGAGAGCGCACCGAGTCGCCGGTGGAGCTCGCGCTGCTGCTCGCGCGCGACCAGCGCGTCGAGGTGGTCCGGCCGCTCGTCGGCGACGCGCTCGACCGCGTCGTCGGCCGGCGCGACGGGCATCCAGTGCTCGCGCCGCCGCGTGTCGCGCGCGTGGTTCCGGCAGAGGTTGTGCGCCGTCGTGTAGAGCAGCACCACGAACTTGCCCTCGGCCCGGTACGCCGCGCGAAGCTTCCACACCCGGAGCCAGGTCTCCTGACAGACCTCCCCGGCGAGCGCCGCGCTCCCGAGCAGCTTCGCGCAGTAGTTGGTGAGCCTCGACGTGTACCGCTCGACGAGCGTCGCCAGCGCGGCGGCGACGCCGGTGCGCGCGAGCAGCATGAGCTCGTCGTCGGAGCGCGACGCGAGCGGCTGACCGCGCGCAGGCGTCACGGGGTGGAGGGGGAGAACCTTCGACATGGCCTTCGCCGGTAGAGAACACCGGCCCGGGCGCCGCGTTGAAAGAAAGTTTTCGTCAACGCCGAGCCCCGCCCGGGGTTCTCGAGAACATGGCTCAATCGACGTATCGCCGCACCAGCTCCCTCCTTTCGCCGCGCCCCGGAGCCCGCCCCGCCGCAGCCGCCGCGAGCCTCGCCGCGCTCCTCGCTCTCGTGCCGGCCTGTGCGACCGCACCCCAGGCGCCCGCTGCTCCCACCCCGTCCGTCGCCTTGCCCTCCGCCGCCGCCCTCGAGGCCTGGCTCGAGCCCGTCTTCGACCGCGGCTACGTCCATGGCATGGCCCTCGGCCTCATCGACGAGACCGGCTCGGTCGTCCATGGCTACGGCAGCCTCGGTAACACGAGCTCCCCGCCGAACGGGGACACCATCTTCCAGATCGGCTCGCTCACCAAGAGCTTCACCGGGCTCTGGCTCGCGACCGAGATCGAGGCGGGGCAGCTCCAGGCCGACGCGCCGGTGAAGACGCTGCTGCCCTCCTCGGTCACCGTGCCGACCTTCGACGGCACCCCCATCACCCTGCAAGAGCTCGCGAGCCACACCGCGAGCCTGCCCGACGCGCCGACCAACATGCACCCCCAGGACCCGCTCAATCCGTGGGCCGACTACACCGTGCAAGACCTCTACGACTTCCTCGCGACGTACCCGCTGCCCTACGCGCCGGGGACCGAGTGGGTCTACAGCGACACGGGGATGGGGCTCCTCGGCCTCTCGCTCAGCCTGCGCGCGGGGGGCACGTATGGCGAGAACATCGCGAAGGTCGTGGCCGAGCCGCTCGGGCTCGTCGATACCACCGCCGTGCTCTCGGCGAGCCAGCAAGAGCGCTTCGCCCCCGGCTTCGACGGCGACCTCAACCCGATCGAGGCGTGGACCCCGACCGAGGCCACTGCGGGCGCCGGCGAGCTCAAGTCGACGGTCAACGACCTGCTCGAGTATGCCGCCGCGCAGGCCGGGATCACGAGCTCGCCGCTCTCGGCGGCAATGAAGCGCAGTCAAGAGCCCGTCCACGCGACGACCGAGCCCGGGTACGGCTACGGCTACGGCTGGCTCGTGGCGACCGGCGGCCCGAACCTCGTCTGGCACAACGGCGCGGTCGACGGGGCGATGTCGTTCCTCGGATTCGACCCCGTGACCCACAAGGCGGTGGTGATCCTCGTCGACACCAACGCCTCGAGCTCGATGAGCTCGCTCGGCATGGATATCGTGAGCTCGATCGGCGTGCTGCTCGTGCAGTGGCTCGACGGGACGCCGCCGGCGCCGCTCGCGTCGATCCTTCCCGCCACGGTGTCGCTCACGCCGGCCGAGCTCGCGCCGGCCGTGGGCACCTACACCGTCGAGGGGGGGACCTTGACCGTCACCCTCGCCGTCGAGGGCGACGAGCTCGTCGCCAGCGTGCCGGCGGTCTGGCCCCGGCCGCTCGTTCTCTACCCCACGTCGCCCACCTCGTTCGTTTGCCGGGAGATCCTCATGACGGGGACCTTCGAGGCGGGGGCGGGAGGCCAGATCGCCGGCATCGCCATGGACTTCGGGGGGCAGATGGTGACGGCGACGAAGGAGTGAGCGCCTCCGAAGCATACCTCGAGCAGCCACTCCCTGAGGCGGGACCTCCGCGCAGAAGAGGGGATGCCTCCGCGGGCGGCTGAGCCCACCCAGTGGCCGGCGCGACGGGGCCGGTGATAGCGTCGCCGCGTGGGAAACCCTGTCGCCGGCATCGCCGGAGAGCTGCTGGAGGCCGCCGCGCGCGCGACGGAGGCGGCCGATCCGGGCGCGCTTGCCGACGCCATCGCCCGGCTCGCGGGCTGGATGCTCGAGGGAGTCGCCGGCCAGCACGACGAGGGCTACGCGCGCTGGCTGGTGATCGAGCCGGCGTTCCACGCGCTCGATCTCGCGCTGTGGGAGCGCTCGCCCGTCAACGTGGAGACGCTCGCCCTGGCGCTGGCGCGGGTGACGTTCTACCGGCACACCGATCTCGGGCGCGAGGAGGTCATCGCGCTCCTGGCGCGGGTGCGCAAGCTGCTCTCGCCGCGCCACCACCTCGCCTGCGCCAACGTCGATCTGCAGCGCGCCGAGCTGGTCTCGATGAGGAAGCGGAAGGAGGATCTCGACCACGCGCTGACGCTGTGCGACGACGCCCTGGCCTCGGTGGAGCAGCTCGAGGATGGCACCACCCGCGGAGACGCGTGGCTCACCCGGGCGCACGTGCTGGCGCGCTGCAGCCGGGTCCCGGAGGCGCTCGCCGACGCCGAGAAGGCCCGGGTCATCTTCGCCGCGCACGATCAGACCCAGGGGCTCTCCAACGTGCGGCTGTTCCTCGCCGAGATGCACCTGGCGGGCGGCCGCATCCCCGAGGCGGCCATCCTCGCGGGGGAGGCGATCGAGGGCTTCCGCCAGCGGCGCGACAGCATCAGCGAGGGCAACGTGCTCCTCCTGCGCGCCCAGACCTGGAAGCACCGCGGCAAGGCCCTGCGCGCCTTCCAGGACTGCGAGGACGCCGTCCGGCTCTACGAGGTGGCCCGCGCGAGGACGTCGCAGGGCCGGGCGCTGCTGCTCCGCGCCCAGTTCCTCTCCGGCGCCGCCCGCTACCCCGAGGCGCAGCTCGATCTGGAGACCGCGCTGCGCTACCTGCGCGAGAGCCCGGAGGCCTTCGTGTTCGCGCTGGCCCTGCTGCGGCTCGCCGAGGTGCTCTGTCGGCGCCACGACGAGGAGGGCGCCGCCCGCCGGCTCGACGAGGCGGAGGCGGCGCTGGGGCGGCTGGAGCACGCGCCCGACCAGGTGGTGCTCCTGCTGGAGGTCTGCCGCGTCGGCAAGGAGCTCCCCACGCCCGACAAGCCGAGGATCCGGCGCTGCAGCGCGGCGGCGCTCGGCCTCGCCCGCGCCCTCGGCGACGCGGAGTGGGAGCAGGCGGCGACCGCGTTCGCGGGGTTCGCCGGGGTGTTCTGAGCTCAGCGGTCCAGCATGTCGGGCCACCCGCTCTGGGCCCGGCTTCTGCATACGGCGTCCCGGTACCATGGAGAATCTGCAGCACGGTCCCGAGGCGCCGCCGCCTCCCCCCGGTCCTCCGGTCGCAGAGGAGACCGCGCGTGATCCCGTCTGCGGCATGACCCTCTCTCCGACGACCGCGAAGTGGAAGGACGAGCACGCGGGAACGACCTATTTCTTCTGCGGTCCGCGCTGCGCCGAGCGGTTCCGTGCCGAGCCGGCGAAGTACCTCCCGGGCGCGGAGCCCGCCGGGCAAACCAAGGACACCGCCTGCCGCGGCTGTGACGCAAATGTCGTCGGGGCGCCCGCCCCGGCGGGCGAACCGTCGCGAGCACCGCTGGCAGCCATCTTCACCTGTCCGATGCACCCCGAGGTCCGCCAGTCGGGACCAGGCGCCTGTCCGAAATGCGGGATGGCGCTCGAGCCGATCGAGCCGGCGCCGGCGACGGCGGTCCGCACCGAGTACGTCTGCCCGATGCACCCGGAGATCGTGCGCCCGGAGCCGGGGAGCTGCCCGATCTGCGGCATGGCGCTCGAGCCGCGGAGCGTCACGCTCACCGACGCTCCGAGCCCCGAGCTCGTCGCCATGACCCGGCGCTTCTGGATCACCGTGCCGCTGAGCGCTCTGCTGCTGCTGCTCGGGATGTCCGACCTCCTCCCCGGCGCGCCGGTGCAGCACGTGCTCGGCCACGGGCTGGCCTGGATCGAGCTCGCGCTGGCGGCCCCCGTCGTTCTCTGGGGCGGGCTCCCGTTCTTCCAGCGCGGCCTGGCCTCGGTCCGCAGCCGTCACCTCAACATGTTCACCCTGGTCTCCCTCGGGACCGGCGCCGCCTTCGGCTACAGCGTCGTCGCCACCGTTGCCCCCGGGCTCTTCCCCCCCACGTTCCAGCACGATGGCGACGTCGCGGTCTACTTCGAGGCCGCGGGCGTCATCACGACGCTCGTCCTCCTCGGCCAGCTCTTCGAGCTCCGCGCGCGGAGCCGGACGAGCAGCGCCATCAAGGCGCTCCTCGGCCTCGCCCCCAAGACTGGACGGCGAGTGCGGGACGACGGCAGCGAAGACGACGTGCCGCTCGAGGCGGTCCAGCCCGGCGACCGCCTGCGCGTGCGCCCCGGCGAGCGCGTGCCGGTGGACGGGGTGGTGCTCGAGGGGGGAAGCTCGGTCGACGAATCGATGATCACCGGCGAGCCGGTCCCGGTCGAGAAGGCCGAGGGCGCCCGCGTCGTCGGGGGGACGGTGAACGGCACCGGCGGCTTCGTGATGCGCGCCGATCGCGTGGGGAGCGCCACCGTCCTCGCGCAGATCGTGCGCATGGTCGGTGAGGCCCAGCGCACCCGAGCCCCCATCCAGCGCCTCGCCGACGTGGTCGCCTCGTACTTCGTCCCGATGGTGCTCCTCGCCGCCGTGGTGACCTTCGCGACCTGGGCGCTCGTCGGCCCGGAGCCGCGCCTGGCCCACGCGCTCGTGAACGCGGTCGCGGTGCTCATCATCGCCTGCCCCTGCGCCCTCGGGCTGGCGACGCCGATGTCGATCATGGTCGGCACGGGGCGGGGCGCGACCGCAGGCATCCTCATCAAGAACGCCGAGGCCCTCGAGACCCTGGAGAAGGTCGACACGCTGGTGTTCGACAAGACGGGCACGCTCACCGAGGGCAAGCCCAGGCTCGCCCTGGTCACCACCACCGGGGAGCTGCCGACCAACGAGGTCCTGCGCCTCGCCGCGAGCCTGGAGCGCGGCAGCGAGCACCCGCTGGCGGGCGCCATCGTCGCCGGCGCCGGGGAGCGTGGCCTCCAGCTCACCGCCGCCGCAGACTTTCGCTCGATCACGGGCAAGGGCGTCGTGGGCACGGTCGACGGGCGGCCGGTCGCGCTCGGGAACCTGGCGCTGTTCGAGGAGCTCCGGGTCGCCCCCGGCGACCTCGCGCGACGCGCGGAGGAGCAACGCCAGGAGGGGCAGACGGTGATGCTGGTCGCCGTCGACGGGAAGGCGGCCGGCCTCGTCGGCGTCGTCGATCCCGTGCGCGCGTCGACCGCCGAGGCGCTCCGCCAGCTCCGCGCCGAGGGCATCCGCCTCGTCATGGTGACCGGCGACAGTCGGGTGACGGCGGAGGCGGTGGCCAGGAGTCTCGGGATCGATCAGGTCGAGGCCGAGATCCTGCCCGAGCAGAAGGCCGCGATCGTCAAGCGCCTCCAGGGCGAAGGGCGGATCGTGGCGATGGCCGGCGACGGGGTCAACGACGCGCCCGCGCTGGCCCAGGCGCAGGTCGGCATCGCGATGGGCACCGGCACCGACGTGGCCATCGAGAGCGCGGGGATCACGCTGCTCGCCGGCGATCTCCGCGGCATCGTGCGCGCCCGGCGGCTCAGCCGGGCGACGATGCGCAACATCCGCGAGAACCTCGTCTTCGCGTTCGGGTACAACGCGCTGGGCATCCCGCTCGCCGCCGGGGTGCTCTATCCCTTCTTCGGTCTGCTCCTCAGCCCGATGATCGCGAGCGCGGCGATGAGCGTGAGCTCGGTCTCCGTCATCACCAACGCGCTGAGGTTGCGTCGCACCCGCCTCTGAGCCGGCACGGTGAAGCCGCCACCGACGATGCCGGGAGACCCCCTTTCTGCTCGAGCTCACGCTCGCCCCATCGTCGCAACTCCGGCTCGGGAGCAACGGGGGCGGAAAGGGCGGTCCGACGCTCGAGCCGACGGGACGAGCCTCGTCTCGAGCGGACGACCGTCGTCCCGCGCCGTCGGACCGTCGTCCCGCGCCGCCGAGCCTCCTCCTGCGCCGTCCGAGCCTCGTAGCGGCGGGACGAGCCTCATTCCGGGCCGCGGAGCCTCGTCCTGCGCCGTCGGACCCTCGTAGCGGCGGGTCGAGCCTGATCCCGCGCCGTGGAGCCTCCTCCCGCGCCGTCGGACCCTCGTAGCGGCGGGACGAGTCTCATCCCGCGCCGCGAAGCCTCATTCCGGGCCGTCGGACCCTCGTGACGGCGGGACGAGCCTCGTCCGGCGCCGCGGAGCCTCGTCCGGCGCCGCGGAGCCTCGTCCGGCGCTGCGGAGCCTCGTCCCGCGTCACCCGACCCTCGTCCCGGACCGCCGAGCCTCCTCCCGCGTCATCCGCCGCTCGTCCCGCGCTGCGGAGCCTCGTCCCGCGTCACCCGACCCTCGTCTCGCACCGCCGAGCCTCGTCCCACCTTCCCGGCCCTCGCACCACCGGGCCGAGCCTCGTCCCGCCCTCCCGCCCCTCGCCTCAACCGGTGGAGCGCACGCCCCCGAGCCCCACCCTCTGCTCCTCGTCGCTCCCCTCCGCAGCTCGGCCCGAAAGAAACCTTCACCCACGGAGCGCCAACCTTCCCCGCGGACGCTCGCCGCGCCGTGCCCACGCCCCGCCAGCCGCGCGAGCTTCCACGAAAATCCGCCTCCGCTACCGAGGGCTTCCCGCGCGCCGTCTCCCTCGTTCGCGGCCTGCTCCCGCCTCCCCGGGCGCCGGCGGCCCGGCGCCGCGGTTGCCCCGTCGCGCAGCGGGAACCAATCGCAAAGGAGGCCGGGAACAAATCGACGGGCCGGATGTCGAATGTCTGTAACCAAATGGCCTCCTCAGGACCGTATGGATCAGAGAGGAAAGAGCGCTCCCTCCAGCGCCTCGCGGTGAGGCGCTGGCCGGCATCCTCTCGGCGCCCATGGAGGGCCCGTGCTCGTCGCCAGGAAAGGTAGGCTGCCATGGGACGCAGGCTGATCCCTCGTTACCTCGTTGCTCTCGAGCTGAGCAGCATCACCGACGAGGACCTCCACGTGCTCGTCGCCGACATCGTGTCGTCGGGCAAGACGAGCCCGATCGTCCTCGCCAGCCCGACGCTCCAGGCGACCATCGACGGCCTCACCGTGGACGACGCCGACCTCACCACGGCCAGCAAGAAGATCGACACCGACAGGAACCAGCTCCGCCTCGACATCGCGGCGGAGGCCCAGGTCCGCAACCGCGTCATCGGGTCGGTGCGGGCGGTGGTCACGGCCGTCACCAACGTGGCCCAGTCCCCGGCGGATCTGCACAGCGCCGGGCTCCCCGCGGCGCCCCCCAGGACGTCCGCGAACCGGCCGCCGGCGGTGCCGGAGCAGCTCAACGTGACCTTCCCCAAGAAGGGGCACGGCAAGGCCAAGGTCACCGTCGAGGAGACCGGCCCGGGCAAGCACGAGTACGCCGCGCAGTCGAGCCTCGACGGCGTCACCTGGATCCAGCTCGGGGTCAGCCGCGGCAAGACGCGCATGGTGACGGCGCCGACCGGAACCCAGGTGTGGGTGCGCTTCGCCATGGTCCGCGGACCGATGCAGAGCGCGTGGAGCATGCCAGTCCTGGTGACGCTCCCCTGAGCGTCGGGTGAGCCTGCTCTACCGACGAGGCCTCGCGCTCCCTCGGCCTCACTCCTCCCGCCGCCCGATCATCCGCGCCAGCCGGTCGCCGAGGCTCAGCTTCTCCGGCGGTGGCAGGTCGTCCGCCATCCGCACCACCGCCGCGGTCACGTTGTCGGGGCTGCCGTCCTCGTTGGCGGCCTCGATGAGCGCCTGACACGCGTCCTCCGGGTTGCGCATGGTGGCCAGCGTGTGCAGCTCGCGGTCGTCGAGCACGTTGTAGAGCCCGTCGCTGCACAGGAGGAGCACGTCGCCGCCCTGGAGGGTCCGCGAGATCCGGTCGATGGCGACGATGAGCTCGCCGCCGAGACACCGGGTGAGCGTCGACCGGCCCACCCGATCGGCGACCGGGTCGGGGCGCGCCAGCGAGAGCCGGTTCCGCTCGGCGGCGACGGTGTGGTCCTTGGTGAGCTGGATCATCGCGCCCTCGCGGGCGAGGTAGAGCCGGCAGTCGCCCACGTGCGCCACGTAGAGCTCGGGCCCGTCCACGACCAGGGCGGTGAGGGTGGTGCGCATGTGGTGGAGCTCGGTGACGATCATGGCCCGGTCGTGGACGGCGATGTTGCCCTGCTGGACGGCCCGGGCGATGCGCTTCTCGGGGCCCCAGTGGACGGGGTTGTGGCGGAAGGTGTCGAGGGTCACCGCCACGGCGAGGCTGGACGCCTCCAGGCCGCCCTCGTAGCCGCCGACGCCGTCGGCGACGACGACGAGCACGCGCGAGGGGTCCTCGTCGAGGCGGCCGCAGGAGTCCTGGTTCTCCGGGCGCTTGGTGCCGGGGTGACTCCGCAGGGCGAGCTCGAAGGTGGGCACGAGGGGTTGCCTCCCTCTTACTTCCTCGATCGTTTCCGGAATGATTCGCCTCCATTTCTCTCGCGCGCGCGGCTTCCCCGCGCTGCGGAGACGCGTGCGATGGCGTAGATCCGGGAGGATGCGCGCGACGTTTCTCTTCCTCCTCGCCGGGCTCCTCGAGATCGGGGGCGGGTATCTGGTGTGGCTGTGGCTGCGGGAGCACCGCCACCCGGCGCTGGGGGTGGCCGGCCTCGTCGCCCTCGGCTGCTACGGCGTCGTCCCGGTGTTCCAGGGCACGGAGAACTCGTTCGGCCGCGTCTACGCCGCCTACGGAGCGGTCTTCATCGTGCTCTCGGTGCTCTGGGGGATGGGGGTCGACCACCAGCGCCCCGACGCGCGGGACTGGATCGGGGCGGGGATCGCCGTCGCCGGCGCGGTGGTCATGATGTGGCCGCGCCGCTAGCATCGCGCCCGTGAGCCAACCCCACCAGGAACGCGTGCTGGTCACCGGCGCCTTCGGCAACATCGGTCGGCACGCCGTCGGCGCGCTCTGCGCGAGCGGGCACACCGTCCGCGCCCTCCGCCACGGGACGCGCCGCCCCTCGGCCGAGGAGCGGGCGCTGGCCCGCGGCTTCGGCCCGCAGGTCGAGGTGATCGGCGGGGACGTGCGCGACCGCGCCGCCATGGATGCGGCGGTGCGCGACGTCGATGCCGTCGTCCACCTCGCGTACCTGATCCCGCCGCCCGCGCTCGAGCAGCCGGCGCTGGCGCAGTCGATCAACGTGGAGGGGACGCGCACCGTGCTCGCCGCCGCCGCCGCCGCGGCCAGGCCCCCGCGCTTCCTCTTCGCCTCGACGCTCGACGTCTACGGCGACACCCAGCACCTGCCGCCGCCGCGCCGGGTCGGCGACCCGGTCCAGCACACCGACGCCTACAGCGGGCACAAGATCACCTGCGAGCGCCTCGTCGAGGCCTCCGGGCTGCCCTTCACCATCCTCCGCTTCGCCGACGTCCCGCCGATCGCCGTGCGCGCGCCGCACCCGATGATGTTCCGGGTGCCCCTGGCCAACCGCATCGAGATGATCCACCCGTCGGACGCCGGGCTCGCGGTGGCGCGCGCCGTCGCCCACCCCGAGGCGCTCGGGCGCACCCTCAACGTCGGCGGCGGCCCGCGCTGCCAGCTCCTCTACCGCGACTATCTGGGCGCCTTCCTCGACGCGATGGGGATCGGGCGCCTCCCCGACGAGGCCTTCTCCACCGAGCCCTACTGCACCGACTGGCTCGACACCGAGGAGAGCGAGCGGCTCCTCCGCTACCAGCGCCACGGCTTCGAGGACGTGGTCCGCGAGACCGCGGCGCTGCTCGGCTGGCGGGCGCCGCTGGCGCGGCTGCTGCGGCCGGTGGTGCGCGCGTCGATCCTCCGCCTGTCCCCCGATCTCCGCGCCCGCGGTCGTGGTGTATAGAGGGCCGATGGCGAGCAAGGGCAGGCCGTACCGCACGGTGAACGTCGAGGGATGGGAGGTGCTCGTGGGCCGCGGCGACGAGGACAACGATCACCTCACGTTCGACGTCGCCCAGCCGCACGACCTCTGGCTGCACGTCGCCGGGGGCACCCCCGGCAGCCACGTGGTGCTGCGCAACCCCGAGAAGGGGGAGGTCCCGCGCCCGGTGATCGAGCGCGCCGCCGAGCTCGCCGCCTGGTACTCCAAGGCGCGCGGCGCCCTCCGCGTCGAGGTCCACGTGTGCCGCGCCTCCGAGGTCTCCAAGCCCCGCGGCGCCCCCCGCGGCCTCGTCGAGCTGGCGCGCTACAAGAGCGTCAAGGTCAAGCCCACGGCACCGGCCGGCGACGGAGGCGGCAGCGACGGCGGCGGGGCCGACTGATGGCCTCGATCCTGGATCACGTCGGCGACACGCCGCTGGTACCCCTCCGCCTCGCGCGCGGCCTGCCGGTCCCGGTCCTCGTCAAGTGCGAGCACCTGAACCCGGGCGGCAGCGTCAAGGACCGCATCGCCGTCGCCATCGTCGACGACGCCGAGCGTCGCTCTCTGCTCGCGCCGGGCGCGACCCTGATCGAGGCCACCGCCGGCAACACGGGTATCGGTCTGGCGCTCGTGGCGGCGGTCCGCGGCTACCACCTCGTCTGCGTGATGCCCGAGAAGATGTCGACGGACAAGCGCCGCGCGCTCGCGGCCGCGGGGGCGCGGGTCGTCGTCACGCCCAACGCCCCGCCCGATCATCCGGACAACTTCCAGAACGTGGCCCGGCGCCTCGCCGCCGAGGAGGGGTGGTTCCTCACCGATCAGTTCAGGAGCCCCGCCAACGTCCGCGTCCACGAGGAGACCACCGGGCCGGAGATCCTCGCGCAAGCCGGGGGGCGCGTGGGCGCCTTCGTCGCCGGCGCCGGCACCGGGGGGACCATCACCGGGGTGGGGCGCTACCTCCGGCGGAAGCTCCCTGCGGTGCGGGTGATCCTCGCCGACCCGCTGGGCTCCGGCCTGGGGCGCTGGGCCCTCGAAGGGGTGATCGGCCCGGACGCGCCGTATCTGGTCGAGGGGATCGGGTCGAGCCGGCCGCCGGAGATCCTCGACCGCTCGGTGATCTCTGGCGTCGAGACCGTCACCGACGCCGAGAGCTTCGCCATGGCCCGTCGCCTCTGCCGCGAAGAGGGGCTCCTGGTCGGCGGCTCCGCGGGCACCGCGGTGGTGGCGGCGCTGCGTACGGCGGCCGCCGGCGAGGGCCTCGACGGCCCCGTGGTGGCCCTGCTGCCGGACGCGTGGGATCGCTACTTCTCCCGGCCCTGGATGGCGGACTGAGGTCACCTGGCGGCGGCCGATCCCCGGATCCGGCGGCGGCCTTTCTCTGTCCGAGCTCGATACCGATGCTCGTTGTCCCCGGCGGCCTTTGGGGGCATGTTCGGCCCCTACCCAATTGCGAGGTACGGATGCCGCAGCTCGATGTTCAGGATGCCTCCTCGGAGGTCCCGATTGGCTGGTTGACCCGCCTCGCCGGCGCGACGGCGCGGGTGCGCGCGGCCCTGCGGGGCGCGCTCGGCGATCCGCAGCTGGCGGCGATTCGCGAGGCGGCGGAGGCGCTCGAGCGCGACGGCGCGGCGGTCTTCGCCAACCTGGGCGGCTGGCCGCGCCCGCCGGTGCTGGGAGGCTTCATCCCCGACGTCTACGCCGTCTTCGACGACTGCGAGGTCGCGCTCTCCATGGAGAACGAGCGGTCCGCGGTGGACGCGTCGACCCGGAGGCAGCACCTCGCGCTGACGGCCTGGTCCCGGGAGGCCGACCGCCGGGTGTACGAGCAGATCGTGGTCGCCGGGGGCCGGGGCGGGTGCGATCGGAAAATGCCGTCGACCGCGGCCATCGCGCGAGGTGCGCGCGGCCCGTGATAACGTCCCGCTCCGATGGCCTCACACGCGCGGAGACGACGCTGGGTGCCCGTGGTGACGGCGCTCTCCCTCGGTCTGCTCGACGCGAGCTGCGGGGCGCGCTCGTCGCTCTCGCTGCCCGAGCCCTGCGGGGAGGGGAGCGACGACGGGGGGGCCCCGGTCCCCACCCGGCGTGACTGCCACGACCTCTGCGGCGAGGGCACCCAGGTCTGCCAGTTCGGCTACTGGCAGCCCTGCGTCGTGCCCGCGGCCACGCGGGCCTGCTCCAACAGCTGCGGGGCCGGCACCCAGAGCTGCGTCGACGACGCCTGGCTCGCGTGCTCGGTGCCGGTCGCGACGCGCGCGTGCTCGAGCCTGTGCGGGGCGGGGAAGGAGACCTGCACCGACGACACCTGGCAGCCCTGCGACGCCGCTCTCCCCGGGCCGCCGACGCTGAACGCCACGGTCCGCAACGTCCTCCTGGGACAGCCCGACTTCCTGAAGAGTTGCTGTACCGGCGGCCAGGACCCGGGCATCGTCGCCGCGGCTCTCGGCGCCGACGGCACGCCGGTCTATGCCGGCAACCCGAGCACCGGCACCCTCACCACCCACGGCGCGGCCGACTTCCAGGTCTGGTACCACGATGTGCCGGGCATCAACCTCCGGGCGCCGCTGCCGCTGGCGCTCCTGCCGCAGGCGTCCCAGAGCGGGATCAACGTCTTCGACGACGAGGCCTTCTTCCCGATCGACGGCCAGCTCTTCGGCAACCAGGGCGCCGCCCACAACTTCAACTTCACCGTCGAGGCGCACGCCCAGATCTTCTACGGCGGGGGCGAGACCTACGGATTCTCCAGCGACGACGATCTCTGGGTGTTCATCAATCACCACCTCGTCGTCGACCTCGGCGGGCTCCACGCCGGCACGAGCGCCGGCGTCGATCTCGATCAGGTGGCCACCGACGCCGGCCTGATGACGGGCCAGACGTTTCCCCTCGACCTCTTCTACGCGAACCGGGAGCCGCCCGGCGCCGTCCTCATGATCAGCATCCCGCAGACCGACCTCTGGTCTTGCCCGTGATAGCCTCCGCGGGAAGCGGAGGTGTGGGTGAGATCACGCAGCAGGCTCGGGTTCGTCGTCCTCGCGGGGTGCCTGGCCTCGTGCTCGCACACCTGCTCGCGGAAGCAGCCCGCCGCGGACGACGACCCCTCGTCCCCGATCGCCACCTCGAGCGAGACGTCCGGCCCGACCAGTGCCGCCGCGCCGATCCACGTCACGCTGCCGAAGACGCCCTGGCCGGTGAACCAGCAGGCGCTGCACGTCCTCAATCGCCTCGCCTTCGGCCCTCGCCCCGGTGAGATCGAGGCGGTCGCCAAGGCGGGCGTGGCCGCCTGGATCGGCGCCCAGCTCCGGCCGGTCGCCGTCGCGGACACCGCGGTGGAGGCCAGGCTGCGCGCCATGCCCGCGCTCACGATGTCGATCGGGGCGCTCCACGAGACCTACCCGCAGCCGAAGGCCGCGGCCAAGGCAGCGGCGAGCGCGGCGGCGAGCGCGGTGCCCTCGATGATGCCGTCGATCCCGGTGGCGCCCCAGGGCCCCGTCAACGACATGACCCCGCCGGGGACGGCGACCGAGACCCCGAAGGACATGATCCGCCAGCTCGTCGCCCAGAAGATCCTCCGGGCGGTCGCGAGCGAGCGACAGCTCCAGGAGGTGCTCGTCGACTTCTGGTTCAACCACTTCAACGTGACCGTCGAGAAGGGACAGGTGAAATGGTACGCCATCCCCTACGAGAGGGACGCGATCCGGCCGCACGTCTTCGGTCGCTTCCGCGATCTGCTCGGCGCCACCGCCCACCACCCGGCGATGCTCTTCTACCTCGACAACTGGCAGAGCGTGGGCGCGGACCGGGCGCACGACGGCGGCACCGCCAAGCCCCAGGGGCTCAACGAGAACTACGGCCGGGAGCTGCTGGAGCTGCACACCCTCGGCGTCGACGGGGGCTACAGCCAGAACGACGTCACCGAGACGGCCCGCGCCTTCACCGGGTGGAGCATCGAGCAGCCCAACCGCGACGCCGCCTTCACCTTCCACCCGAAGAAGCACGACCAGGAAGAGAAGCACCTGCTCGGCAAGGTCATCAAGGACGGCGGGCAGAAGGACGGCGAGCACGTCCTCGATCTGCTGGTCGCGAGCCCCGCGACGGCGCGCTTCGTCGCCTCGGCGCTGTGCCAGAAGTTCCACTCCGACCACCCGCCGGAGGCGCTCGTCAAGCGCGTCGCCGACGTCTTCTCCAGGAGTGGAGGGGACCTGACCCGCGTCTACGAGGCCATCTTCACCGCCCCCGAGTTCTGGTCGGACGCGGCCTTCCGCACCAAGACCAAGACCCCGCTCGAGCTGGTGGCCTCGGCGCTGCGGGCCGTGGGCGCGCAGACGGACGACGCGGAGCCGGTCTCGCGGGAGATCGACAAGCTCGGCGAGCCGCTCTACCACTGCGCGCCGCCCACCGGCTACAAGGAGACCGCCGACGCCTGGGTCAGCACCGGGGGGCTCCTGGCGCGCATCAACTTCGGGGTGACGCTGGCCGGGGGCCGCATCAAGGGCACCACGTTCGACCGCGAGAAGCTGGCGGGCACGCCCTTTCCCACCGAGGAGGGCGCGCTGGTGGATCGCCTCGCCGACAGCGTGCTCCACACCCCGCTCTCGCCCGCGAGCCGGGCCGTGATCGTCAAGGAGCTCGAGCACGCGGACCCCTATCAGGAGCCCTCGCCGACCACGCTACCGCTCGCCCTCGGCCTCATCCTCGGCTCCCCGGAGATGCAGAAACAATGAGTCGTCGTCCGCTCCCTCCCTGCACCCTCCCTCGCCGCGCGCTGCTGCGCGCCCTCGGGCTCTCCGCGCTGGCCTCGGCCACCAGCGCCGGGGTCGGCTTCGCGTTCGCGCAGAAGCCGCCTGCCCCCGCGGGGCCCGCGCGGCGCCGCAAGGTGCTGGTGGTGCTCTTCCAGCGCGGCGCGGTGGACGGGCTCTCCATGGTCCCGCCCGTCGCCGACAAGCACTACTACGAGCTCCGCCCCACCATCGCCGTGCCCCCTCCCGGCAAGCCGGACGGCGCCCTCAAGCTCGACGCCACCTTCGGCCTGCACCCGGCCCTCGCGCCGCTGTCGCCGCACTGGGCCTCCGGCGCCCTGGCGCTGGTCCACGCGGTCGGCTCGCCCGACACGACGCGGTCGCACTTCGACGCGCAGGACTACGTCGAGACCGGCACCCCGGGGCTCAAGCACACCGAGGACGGCTTCCTCAACCGCCTGCTCCGCGCCGCTCCGCCGGTCTCCACGGGGGCTGCGCTCGGCGCCGCGCCCCTGGGGAAAGCCGACAATCCCCTGCGTGCCCTCGCCTTCTCGCCCAGCCTACCCCGCATCCTCGTCGGACCGGCCCCGGCCGTGGCCATCAGCTCGCTCGATCAGTTCAAGGTCCAGGCGCCGGGCATGCTCGGCGCGGCCGGCGGCGTCTCCGGCGACTTCGAGCAGATGTACGCCTCCGCGGTCGACCGGGCCCTCCGCGGCACGGCGAGCGACGCGTTCGAGGCCTCCCGCACGCTGCGCGACATCAAGAAGGACAGCTTCCCTCCCGCGCACGGCGCCGCGTACCCCACCTCCCCGCTGGGCAAGCGCATGCGCCAGATCGCGCAGGTCATCGAGGCCGATCTCGGCGTCGAGATGGTGGTGACCGACTGCGGCGGCTGGGACACCCACGTCAACCAGGGCGCCGCCAAGGGGCAGCTCGCCAACCGCCTCGACGATCTGGCCCAGTCGCTCGGGGCCTTCGCCACCGATCTCACCGACCGCCTCGCCGAGGTCTGCGTGGTCACCGTCACCGAGTTCGGCCGCACCGTGAAGGAGAACGGCACCGCCGGCACCGACCACGGGCACGGCTCCGTGATGATGGTGCTGGGCGGCAAGGTGCGCGGGAAGAAGGTCTACG
>Ga0302283_1000470_pt1 | contig 32806 bp, 29 predicted proteins | sample III_Fen_E1_4_FD_198770 | JGI IMG/M metagenome (GOLD analysis project Ga0302283, IMG submission 198770) | Peat permafrost microbial communities from Stordalen Mire near Abisko, Sweden - III_Fen_E1_4 | ecosystem: Environmental > Terrestrial > Soil > Wetlands > Permafrost | place: Sweden: Abisko... | reverse complement strand
CGAGGGAGCCGCCCCGGCGGCTCCCCTGCACCGGGCCGGGGGAAAGACACCTGTGCAAATTCCGACGGGAAAGGCGATACTGGTCGGAACCCAAGAGGCGGAGGCCAAATTCTTGCAGATCGTCCTGACCGATCCGGTCCTGGTGCTCGACGCCCGGAACAAGGTGGAACCCTCGGACCTTTCCGAACCCAGGTGCCGAACGATCTGGGATCTCCTGGTCGCCGAATCCGAATGGGGAGGCGAACCGCCGGACACCAAGACGTTCGTGTCGCGACTGGACCCCCCCCTTGCCGATTTCGTGGCGAAACTCTTTCAATTCCTGCCCGTGGAGGACCCCAGGAATTGGATGGACGACTTCCTGCGCGTCCTCCAGTTGCGCCGACTTCGGGAACGCAGACGGCTTCTGGCCTCCGAGGCCCGCATCGCCGGCGGGGATCCGGGAATGCTCATTTCCGAAACCTCCGAGCTGATGGCGCAGGAGCAGCAACTTCTTCCTTCCAGGATGGACACGTGAACACAGTCGACCCCAAGATCGTCCGACGCCTGGAGAAGACCGCCAGGGTGCAGGGCTTCCTGGCGCAGAGCCAGATCTCGTCCCTGTGCAAGGACGAGAACCAGACCGAACTCCTCGCCGAGCTCTTCCGACGCCGCGGCGTGACCGTGAACCAGACCAATGTCGGGATCCGCCATGCCGAGGCCCGCAGGCAGAGCAACGGGCAGGGCCGTTTCTGGGATCCCACCTGGGTCTACCTGAACTCCGTCGGCAGGGTCGCCCTGCTTTCGCGCGAGGAGGAGGTCGCCATCGCGCAGCGGATCGACCAGGTCCAGCAGAGGATCCTGGGCATCCTGTTCCACGACATGCGCGTGCTCCGCGAGGTGGTGCACCTCTGCGAACAGGTGGAACGCGAAGAGATCCGCATCGAGGAGATCTGCCAGATCGACAACGACGCGTGGACCGAATCCAAGGTCTACGAACGGGAGAAGACCCGGATCCTTTCCCAACTGGGCCAGTTGCGGAAGGCGCTGGCCGGCGCGACCCGCAAGCCCGGCGACGAAGCCCGCGCGGCGGCCCTGGCCGTGGGCCTGTCGGCGAGGCAGATCGACCGGCTCACGCGGCTTTGGAAGACCCTCGTCGAGGACGACGAACGCGCCCGCGACGAATTCCTGGCGGTGCGCCAGTGGGAGGCCGTGCGCGACGGCGCCAAGGAGGAGATCGTCGAGGCCAACGTGAGGTTGGTTGTGTCCATCGCCAAGCGGTACAACCAGAAGGGCATGGAACTGATCGACCTGATCCAGGAGGGAAACCAGGGACTGATCCGCGCCGTGGAGAACTTCGACTACACCAAGGGCTACAAGTTCAGCACCTACGCCACCTGGTGGATCAAGCAGAGCATCACCCGCGCGATCGCCGACAAAGGCAAGATCATCCGCATTCCCGCCAACATGCTGGACAGCATCCGGCGGATCCTGCGCGTCGCGCGCGAACTGCAGGCCAAGACGGGGGGACAGGCGACCCCGGAGGAGATCGCCTTGGCCGCGGGAGTGGACATCGAGAAGGTCAACATCGCCCTGGAAAGCTCGCAGGATCCCGTCAGCCTGGATTCCTGGACATCCTCCGACCAGTCCAGCAGGATCGGCGACTTCATCGAAGACCGCACCGTGGAGGCTCCCTGGCAGGCGGTCCAGACCCGGCTTCTGCGCGAACAGATCGACGGCGCGCTGGGAAGCCTGGAGGAGAAGGAACGGCAGATCATCCGGCTCCGCTTCGGATTGGACGACGGGCAGGCCAGCACCCTCAAGGAAATCGGGGAGCGATTCGGCATCAGCCGCGAACGGGTGAGGCAGATCGAATCCAAGGCCATCCAGAAGTTGCAGCACCCCTCCCGTTCCCGTCTCCTCGAAGGCTGGGAGGAGGTCTTCGACGGGGAGTCGAGTCCTCCGTGAGCGCGGAGGGAGCCACCAGACTCGTCGACTGGATCCGCGACAACAGGACCGATCTGGACGCGGCCGCCGTCCGACGCGCCCTGGAATTCGCGGACCGCGCCCACGAGGGCCAGCGTCGCAAGTCCGGCATCCCCTACGCCGACCATCCCTTCGAGGTCTGCCGCATCCTCGCGGAAAACGGCATGGACGAGGCCACCGTGATGGCGGGCGTGCTCCACGACGTGGTGGAGGACACCGAGATCCCCGTGGCGGAGATCGGAAAACTCTTCGGGGAGGAGGTGGCCTTCCTGGTCGAGGGCGTCACGAAGATGGCGCTCCTGCCCTCGCAGACCCGGGAACAGCGCCAGGCCGAGACGTACCGCAAGATGCTGGTCTCCATGGCCTCGGACCCGCGCGTGATCCTCATCAAGTTCGCGGACCGCCTCCACAACCTTCGGACGCTGCGGTACATGGCCCCGGAGAAGCGGAAGGCCATCGCCGCAGAGACCCTGGAAGTCTACGCACCCCTCGCCCACCGGTTCGGCCTTGGCCGCCTCAAGTGGGAGATCGAGGATCTCTCCTTCAAGCACCTCCATCCGGACGAATACCAGCGGCTGGTGGAGAAGATCGCGGAAAAGCGCGCCGAGCGCGAGGCCTACATCCGGTCCGTCCTGGAGCCGTTGGAGAAGCGGCTCGCGGAGGCCGAGCTCCCCGCCGACGTGAACGGCCGGCCCAAGCACCTCTACAGCATCTGGCGCAAGCTCCGCGAGAAGGCCACTTCCGAGCTGGACTCCATCCACGACCTGAACGCGGTGCGGATCATCGTGGGTTCCGTCGCCCAGTGCTACGAGGCCCTGGGCTACGTCCACGGCCTCTGGGCTCCCATAGCCGGGCGCTTCAAGGACTACATCGCCGTCCCCAAGTCCAACCTCTACCAGAGCCTGCACACCACCGTGGTGGGGCCGGAGGGCCGAGGCGTCGAAGTCCAGATCCGCACCCGCGAGATGGACCGGATCGCCAACGAGGGCATCGCGGCCCACTGGGCCTACAAGCAGGGGGTGTCCGGCGACAAGGTGCTGTCGGAGAACCGCTGGTTGGAACAGCTTCTGCGAATCCAGTCGGAGACCCGCGATGGACCCGAATTCATGGAGATGGTCCAGGGCGAACTCTCCGCCCAGGAGATCTTCGTGTACACCCCCCGGGGGGACGTGGTGCAGCTTCCGAAGGGCGCCACCGCGGTCGACTACGCCTTCGAGATCCACACCGGGCTGGGTCTCCATTGCGCCGGGGCTCGCGTGGACGGGAACATGTTCCAACTCCACCTGCCCTTGAATTCCGGACAGACCGTGGAGATCGTGCGGTCCGAGTCCTCGCACCCCGTCCGCGACTGGCTCCGCCATGTGCGCACCTCCAAGGCGCGCTCGGCGATACGCCGCTACCTGAAGCAGACCGAGACCGAAGCCGACCGTTCGCTCGGTCGCGAAGTCCTTTCCCGGGAACTGGGGCGCAGACAGATCCCGTCACCGCCTCCGGATCTCCTCGGGCTCCTGCTCGAACGTTCCGGCAGCGACGACCTCGACGACCTCCACGCGCGGATCGGCAGGGGCGATTTCTCCCCCCAGCAACTCGCCGCCGCGCTCCCGCCGGTTCCGGCTCCGCCGCGCAAGGGCATGCTGGACCGCGTTCTCCGCCGCAAGGTGGAAGCCCCCGCACGCCAGCACGCGATACGCGTGGGGGGGCAGAACGGGATCCTGCACCATCGGGCGGGATGCTGCCAACCGGTTCCGGGGGAGGAGATCCGGGGCTACATCACCCAGGGACGCGGCATCAGCCTGCATGCGGCATCCTGCGCCCAGGGAAAGCGCCTGATCGCGCGCGAAGGCCGCGAGGTCGAGGTGGAATGGGATGCCGAGGCCGAAAAACTGGATTGGGAGGTCACATTGGAGGTCACCGCGCGCGACCGCAACAACCTGCTGCGCGATCTCACGGGCTCGCTCAGTTCCACCAACGTGAACGTGCTGAGGGCGGCCATCTCCACGGTGGGCGACTCGGTGCGCGACAGGTTCCGGATCAGCGTCTCCAACCTGGTCCAATTGGAAAGCTGCATGGGAAGCCTGCGCGGAGTTCCGGGTGTCCTGCACGTGCTGCGCACCGGAGCCACGGGATGACCGTCTGGAACACCTTGTATTCCGTGAACGGGCACATGGTCGCCTTCCTCGTGGGTGCCTCGATCGCCACCGCGGTCGCCGTTCCGGTGCTGGTCGCGACGCTGCGCCGACCGCGCCGCGCCGAACGCGAGGTGCCGCTGCCGGTCCAGAGCCCCGCCTTCCGCGGCATCCCGGACATGGCCGGGGCCCTCCAGCAACTGGCCTTGGCCGATCTGCTGCAGTTCTTGGCCCAGGGGGGCCACACCGGCACGCTGCGCCTGGATTCGGGAAGGAGGACGGGGTCCATCCGACTGGTCCAGGGTCTCGTGACCACCGCCGAATTTCGCCGGGACAGGGATCTGCCGGCTCTGTTCCAGATGCTGTCGCTGGAAATCGGAGACTTCCACTTCCGATTCGAACCGCCCCCGCCCGAGCCCGTTCGAGGACGCGAGGTCGTGGACATCCTGATGCTCTGGCTGGCCGGCAAGGAGGATTTCCGGTGATCCACAACGCGACTTCCCCGCTGCTTTTCCATCGCTTCCGGCGCGACCACCAGTTGCGGTTGCTGTTTTCGGCGGCGCAAAGGCAGGTCTCCGGCAAACCCGGTTGGATCCGTCCCGGCAGTCCCGACGTGGCCTCGATCCTGGAACTTGTCGCCGAAGCCATCTACCACTCCCGGGAAGCCTTGCGGAACCGATCCATGGAGTGGCCCGACACCGCGCCGGACGATTCCGACAGGAAGCTGGAGTGCTTCCTCGTGGAGATGAACGACTGGTTCCTGCTCCTGAGCCGGCTCGTCGCCGGCGAAGACGACCCGCGTCCGCAGATCCAGCCGTTGCTCGAGGCGCGGTTGCGGATGGGACAGCAATTGTTCCACTCCTCCCGGCACCCCGCGCCCGCGCCACCCTTGCGCTGACCTCGTCCCGGCCACCTCGCCGCGCTCCTGTTCCCGGTTGGATTGCCCGGGGCGCGGGTGCATCTTTACGATCCACGGGAGAACTGGATGATTCCCAACCTCAGGCATCTGCGCGCCCTGGCCGACCAGGGCTTCAACTTGATCCCCATCTGGACCGAGCGTCTGGCGGACACGGAGACCCCCGTTTCCGCCTACCTGAAGCTCGCCGGTGCGGATGAAATCGACCATTCCTTCCTGCTCGAATCGGTGGAAGGAGGGGAAACCGTCGCCCGATATTCCTTCCTGGGGCGCGACCCCCACCTGGTGTTCCGCTCCCGGGACGGGAAGTGGTCCATCTCCGGCGAGGTTTCCGAAGAGGGCGACACGGACCCCTTCGGGAAGCTCCGCCTCCTGGTATCGGCGTGCAAGGTCCACCAGCCCGAGGGGCTCCCGCCCCTGGCCGGCGCGGTTGGATTCGCGGCCTACGACAGCGTCCGGCTGGTGGAGGATCTGCCGGACACCTGCATCGACGACCTGGGGATGGACGACCTTCGCTTCGGCTTCTACGACGCCGGTGTCGTCTTCGACAACCGGCGCCACCGGATCCTGGTCTGGAGTTTCGCGGATCTGCGACGGGACGGAGCCGAGATGGCGTTGGAGAAGGCGCTCGAACGGATCCGTCGGTTGGATCGGAAGCTGGATGGAACGCTCCCGAGCACCCGCCTCGATGTCGTGTCCGAACCCTCCGCCGTGACGTCCAACTTCACCCGCGAAGGATTCCTGGCCGCCGTCGCGACCTGCAAGGAATACATCAAGGCGGGAGACGCCTTCCAGATCGTGCTGTCCCAACGGTTGACCTGCACGCCGGGATGCTCCGCGCTGGACATCTACAGGATGCTGCGGGGGATCAACCCATCCCCCTACATGTTCTACCTCAAGTTCGGGGAAACGGAGGTCGCCGGAGCGAGTCCCGAACTCCTGGTCCGGGTGCAGGATGGGAACGTGGAGGTCCGGCCCATCGCCGGGACGCGGCCCCGCGGGAAGACGCCGCGCGCGGACGCCGAACTGGAGAAGGAACTGCTGGCCGACCCCAAGGAACTGGCCGAACACCTCATGCTCGTGGACCTGGGGCGAAACGACGTCGGACGCGTCAGCGAATACGGAAGCGTCTCGCCGCGCGATCTCTTCGTCGTGGAGCGGTACAGCCACGTCATGCACATCGTGAGTTCCGTTCAGGGGCGCCTGGCCAACGGGAAGGACGCCCTGGACGCCCTGATGTCCGGCTTCCCCGCCGGCACCCTGTCCGGCGCCCCCAAGATCAGGGCGATGCAGATCATCGACGAATTGGAGCCCACCCGGCGCGGTCTCTACGGCGGGGCCGTGTGCTACCTGGATCTCGCGGGGAACCTGGAAAGCTGCATCGTGATCCGCACGGTGGTGGTCCGCGACGGACTCGCGCACGTCCAGGCGGGGGCGGGCATCGTGCACGATTCCGATCCCGAGAGCGAATTCAAGGAAACCCTCCACAAGGCCAGCGCCGTGGTCCAGGCCATCCGCGCCGCGCACCGCGCCCACGGGGAGCTGGGCTCCATCGAAGCCTCCATCGCGGAGGAGGGATTGTGATCCTCATCGTCGACAACTACGACAGCTTCACGTTCAATCTCGTCCAGTACCTGGGAGAACTCGTCGCCGGGAAGGACGAGATCCAGGTGGTGCGCAACGACGAACTGACCGTCGACCAGATCCTGGCCCGCGGCCCTTCCCATCTGGTCGTGAGCCCGGGACCCTGCACCCCCTCGGAAGCGGGTGTTTCGGTCGAGCTCGTCGCGCGCTGCCCCGGATCCATTCCCTTGCTGGGTGTCTGTCTCGGGCACCAGTCGCTCGGGCAGGCCATGGGCGGGATCGTGGAACGGGCGCCGGCTCCCATGCACGGCAAGGTGTCGGAGATCCACCACGACGGATCCGGGTTGTTTTCCGCGTTGCCCGATCCCTTCGAGGCCACCCGCTACCACTCCCTGGTGGTGCGTCGCGAAGGCCTGCCTGCGGCCCTGAGGGCCACGGCCTGGACCACCGACGGCCTGATCATGGGGTTGGAGCACGTCTCACGCGCCCTGTTCGGGGTCCAGTTCCATCCGGAGAGCATCCGGACCACGCACGGGAAACAGATCCTGTCCAATTTCCTCTCCATCCAGGGAGCGTGAACGAATGAACGTCAAGGAGGCGATAGCGAAGGTCGTCGACGGCGGCGACCTGGACCGGACCGAAGCGTCCCAGGTCGCGGGATGCGTCATGCGGGGCGAGGCCACCGCGGCGCAGATCGGCGGTCTTCTGGTGGCGCTGCGCATGAAGGGCGAGACCGTGGAGGAGATCGCCGGGTTCGTCACCGCCATGCGCGAGAACGCGGTGCGCTGTCCGGTGACGATTCCCGTCATCGACATCGTGGGCACCGGGGGAGACAGGTCGGGAACCTTCAACATATCCACCACGACCGCCTTCGTGGTCGCCGGAGCCGGCGCGCACGTCGCCAAGCACGGGAACAGGGGAATCTCCTCCAAGTCGGGAGCCGCGGACGTGCTTTCCGAGCTCGGAGTCGACCTGGACCTGTCGGCCGAGCAGGTGGCCGCCTGCGTGGAGCGCGCGGGAGTGGGCTTCCTCTTCGCGCAGGCGTTCCATCCCGCGATGCGCCACGTGGGACCCGTCCGCGGCGAGCTGGGCGTGCGGACGATCTTCAACCTCCTGGGTCCGCTCACGAATCCCGCCGGGACCAAACGGCTCGTCGTGGGGGTCTTCCACCGGCGCTGGTGCCGCCCCTTGGCGGAGGCCCTCTCGCTCCTGGGCACGGAAAGGACCTGGGTCGTCCACGGGTCGGACGGGCTCGACGAGATCACGACCACGGGCTCCACGCACGTGGCGGCGTGGGACGGGGAGCAGGTGACGGAATTCGACATATCCCCCGCGGAAGCATCCCTGCCCACGGCGCAGCCTTCGGACCTGAAGGGCGGCGACGCCCGGGAAAACGCCGCGATCCTGCGCTCCATCCTTTCCGGCGAACCGGGCCCCAAGCGGGACATCGTCGTGTTGAACGCCGCCTCCGCGCTGGTGGTGGGTGGATGTGCGCCGGACCTGGCGGCGGGCGCACGTCTGGCGGAGACCTCCATCGATTCCGGGAAGGCGCTCCTCGCCCTGGAGACCCTGGTCGCGACTTCCCGGGCCTTCCGCCCGTGAGCGGCATCCTGCAGCGGATCGCGGCGGTCAAGCTGGCCCAGGTCCACGCCCGCAAGCGCGACCTTCCGGAGGAGGAACTGGAGAAGATGGCCCTGCTCACGCCCCTGTCGGGGCACGTGATGCGCGAGAACCTGCGGCGCGGACCGGGACAGCCCATCCGCGTCCTTTCCGAGTGCAAGAAGGCGTCCCCTTCCAAGGGCGTGATGATCCAGGACTACGACCCGCTGCGGTTGGCCCGCAAATACCTGGCGGGGGGAGCGGCGGGGATCTCGGTGCTCACGGAAACCGAATTCTTCCTGGGCGACGACGCGCATCTGCGCGCGGTGACCGGGTCCATTCCCCTTCCGGTCCTGCGCAAGGATTTCACCCTGGACCGCTATCAGATCCTGGAAGCACGGTGCCTGGGAGCCTCCGCGATCCTGCTGATCGCGGCGCTACTGGACGACGGGCAACTGTCCGACCTGGTGGCCGTCGCCACCGACATCGGGCTGGATTCCATCGTGGAGATCCACTCCTGGACGGAGCTGGAGCCGGCCCTTCGCGCGGGACCTTCCATCCTGGGAATCAACAACCGGGACCTGGACACCTTCGAAGTGTCCCTGGACACCACCTTCGAACTCCTGGGCGACGTTCCCGAGGGAACCGTCGTGGTCGCGGAGAGCGGGATATCCCGGCGGGAGCAATGCGAGCTCCTCGAGGAGGCCGGAGTGGACGCCATACTGGTCGGCGAGGGGTTGGGGACCTCGCCGGACCCCGAAGCCAAGATCCGGGAGCTTCGAGGACTGGCCTGATGTTCCGCGCCCTGGCCATCCTCGCGGCCATGGGGACCGGAGTGCTTCTGCCCGGCCTTTCTGCACGGGCCGGATGGATCGGATGGATCCTTTCCGCGATGCTTTTCCTGGGGTTCACGGGGATGCCTCCGGGCCGGCTGCGTCCGGAGAGGGCGCATCTGCGGCTGTTGCTGGCCTGGCCGTTCTTCATGGCGCTGGGGTGGTTGCTCCTTTGGCCCTTCGGTCGCGACGCGCGACTGGCCGGCCTCCTGGTGGGCGCCACCCCCACCGCCACGGCCGCGCCCGTGATCACCGGACTGCTGGGCGGCGACGTGGGATTCGTCTCCGTCTCGCTCCTGGGGTCCAATCTGATCTCCGCATTCCTCCTGCCTCCCCTGCTCTCCCTGGCCGGCGGAGGACGGATACCGTCCTTGTCGTCGTTCCTGGCGCGGACGCTGGCCCTCGTGCTCTTCCCCCTGGCCCTGGCCGCGATCGCGCGCCGGACTCCGCGGGTGTCCGGGTCCTTGGCGCGTTTGCGGGGGCTGTCCTTTCCCCTGTGGCTCGCGGCCCTCGTCCTGGCGGGAGCCAAGACCTCGGATTTCCTGCGCGCCCATCCGACCGGATTCCGTTCCGTGTTCGCCATCGCCGTCGGCACCGCCCTGCTCTGCTCCGTCCAATTCCTGGCAGGCCGAGCGCTCGGCGGAAAGGACCGCGCATTGGAGGCCGGGCAGAGCCTGGGCCAGAAGAACACCATGCTGACCCTCTGGCTGGGACTCTCGGTCTTCGGACCCGTGCCCGCCCTCGGTCCCGCGTTCTACGTGCTGTGGCACAACGTCTGGAACGCCTCCCAGATGGCGCGGAGGGGCGTCAGGCGGAGTTGACGAACGACCGTGCGCCTTCGATGCGCAGCGGAATTTCGGACAGAATCTGTCGCAGATGGTCGTCGTGGTGCAGTCCCATCAGTTGCCAGGCCTTGGAGGCGGGACGCGGCATGACCGTCCGCGAGAGGGAGGATGCGCCCATGGCGATGCAGAGGATGTTGGCGCAATGGATGGAGGAGGCCAGGGGCGCGGCGGCGCCGGCCCGTTCCGGTTGGGGCCTCCACCGCAGGCTGTCGCGCAGCGCGGAGGGGAACTTCCATCGTTCGGCGAGGACCGACGCGAGCTCGCAGTCCTCGAAGCCCAGGACGCGCGTCTCCACCTCCTCGAGCTGGATCCCATGCCCTTCCGAGGCTTGGATGCAGGCCGCGAGCAGTTTCGGTTCCGATATCCAGAGAAGGACCTTCCCGATGTCGTGCAGGAGTCCCGCGACGAAGGCTTCGTCGGGATCCGCGCAGCCGGAACGCTCCGCGAGCAGGCGCGACACCCCCGCGACCGCGGCCGAATGGATCCAGAGCTGCTCCATCCGGAAGTGCTCCCCCGATGGCGTCCCCTTGAACGCCTCCATCACCGAGGTGGAGAGGACCAGGTTCTTGATGGCGTTGAATCCGAGGATCACGATGCCCTGGTTGATGGTGTGGATCTTGCCGGAATACCCGTAGAACGGGCTGTTCACCAGCTTCAGCACCTTGCTGGAGATCGCCTGGTCCTGCTGGATGACCTGCGCGAGTTCGTCCGAGGAGGTCTTGGGATCCGACATGCGCCGGGAAAGCTCGATGAGCACGCCGGGCAGGGTCGGTATGCTCTTCACGTGGCTCGCCATGGCCTCCAGGGTGGGGACTTCAACCGGCATCGGCGTTTTCCAGGACCATCCTGCGCAATTGCTCCAGTTCGGGGGTTTCGCCCGTCTCCCCGAACAGTTCGAGGATCTGCGCCTTCCGGGCGGCCAGACGAGCTTCCCTCCCCTCCTCCGTCTCTTCCACGGCGATGGATACCGCCGCGATTCCGCGTTGGAGAAGTTGGGCGATCTGGCTGTCGCCGAGCAGGACGCCGGCGGGCAGGAGGACCTGGCCCTTGGCGTCGCGGATGGTGTCGCGCACGGCCATTCCCGGTCGCAACGATTTTGTCGAATACATCATCGCACGGGGATGATACCACATCTTCAGCGTGGATTTGTACATTGCCCGTCCTTATGTTTCCGGCCTGTCGCCGATCGGAACCTGGTCGCTGGCTTTTTCCCGGAGGCGGCGCGACTCGGCCCGATCCGCACCGGATCCGACCCGTCGACCCGCTCTCCCCCTAAACCAAGGAGAACAGTGATGAGCATCCCTGAAGCCCTCACCTTCGACGACGTCCTGCTGGTTCCCGCCTACAGCGAAGTCCTGCCCGCGAACACCTCCGTGGCCACGGAGCTTTTCCCCGGCTTTTCCCTGAACATCCCTTTGCTGAGTTCTCCCATGGACACCGTGACCACTTCGGAACTGGCCATCGCGCTGGCCTGCCAGGGCGGACTGGGAGTGATCCACAAGAACCTGTCCAACGACGCCCAGGCCGCCGAAGTGGCCCGGGTCAAGCGCTGGCAGTCCGGCGTCGTCGACAACCCCGTGACACTTTCCCCGGACGACCCGGTCGAAAAGGCCCTGGCCATCATGGCTCTCCGGAAGATTTCCGGCTTCCCGGTCACCGACGCCCAGGGACGACTGGTGGGCATCCTCACGAACAGGGACCTGCGCCTGTCCAAGAAGTTCGGTGCCAAGGTCCGGGAGCTGATGACGGCGGAGAATCTCGTCACGGCGGCCCCCGGAGTCGGCCTGGAGAAGGCGCGCGAACTGCTCCACTCCCATCGGATCGAAAAGCTCCCCCTCGTGGATCGCAAGGGCCTCCTCAAGGGACTCATCACCTTCACCGACATCAACAAGCGGGTGGATTTTCCCCAGTCGCTCCTGGACGACAAGGGACGCCTGCGGGTGGGGGCCGCGGTCGGCGTGGGACCGGATTCGATCGAACGGGCCGAGGCCCTGGCCGCGTCGGGCGTCGACCTCCTCACGGTGGACACCGCGCACGGCGATTCCAAGGGCGTGGTGGAGATGGTCAGGACCCTGAAGAAGAGGTGGCCGTCCATCGCCATCGTCGCGGGAAACATCGTGACGCCCGAGGCCGTCGCGGTCCTGGCGAAGGCCGGTGCCGACGTCGTCAAGGTCGGGATAGGGCCCGGTTCCATCTGCACAACGCGGGTGGTGGCCGGCGTGGGATACCCCCAGTTCTCCGCGATCCTGGAATGCGCGCCCGCCGCCCGCAAGGCCGGCGTGGGCCTGATCGCGGACGGCGGGATCAAGTACAGCGGAGACATGGCCAAGGCGCTCGCCGCCGGCGCCTGCGCCGTGATGCTCGGATCGCTCTTCGCGGGCACGGACGAAAGCCCCGGCGAAGTGGTCCTCCTGGAAGGCCGTTCCTACAAGGCCTACCGCGGGATGGGATCGCTCGGTGCCATGCAGCAGGGCTCCAAGGACCGCTACTTCCAATCCGACATCACCGACACGAGGAAGTTCGTCCCGGAGGGGATCGAAGGCCAGATTCCGTATCGAGGTCCGGTCAAGGACACCGTGTACCAGCTCGTCGGGGGCCTGCGGACCACCCTCCACTACTGCGGGGCGACTTCCATCGGCGAGCTGCAGAGGAAGGCGCGCTTCGTCCGCATCACCGGCGCGGGGTTGCGCGAAAGCCATCCCCACGACGTGCTGATCACCAAGGAAGCCCCGAACTACCATCCCGGCGTGTAGAGGAGTCGTGGATCCCGACTGGGTGCCCGCGTGGATCGCACCTCTCCCCGGCCGTGCCGTCGCAGGTGGGAGGACGATCTTCCTTTCCGACCTCCACCTGGGGAGCGGAGCGGACGACCGCCTCCGCCGGGACCACCTCCTCGGGCTCCTGGGGACCCTCCCCGGCAGGATCGACGACCTGGTCCTGGGAGGGGACATCTTCGAATTCTGGTGGGAATGGCGGCATTCGGTCCCTTCCCTTTTCTTCGACGTCCTGCACGGGATCCGCGACGTCTCCCGGGCCGGCGTGCGGGTGAGGTTCGTGGCCGGCAACCACGATTTCGCGGTGGGAGACGCCCTCGCGGACTTCTGCCAGGCGACCGTCGACCCCGACGGAATCTGTCTCGACATCGGCGGGAAGCTCTGGCTCCTCGTCCACGGGGACGCCGCTCCGCCTTCCGAGCGGCTCGACCGTCTCGCGCGCCGCGTGATGCGCTCCCGCTGGGCCCGGGCGGCCTGGAATCTCCTTCCCGCGGACATCTCCTTCCGGACGGCGCTCGGGGTGGGCAAGGCTTCGCGCTGGTTGGAACCGGGACCCGCGCCTTCCACGGCGGAAATGGAACCCATGGCGAGGGCATGGATGCGCAAATACGCCCTTGCCGGCGTGGTCCACGGGCACACCCACCGGGCTCTCGCGACCGTCGGTCCGGAGGGCACCTACGTCAACAATGGAGATTGGGTGGTGCACAGGAGCGCGGTATGGATCTCGGGTACCGGCGCCAGGCTGGTCGATTGCGCTAGGGAGGGCCATCCATGGGAATCGAGCGGTTGAGTTTCCCCTCGGGGGACCTGGCCACCAACAGCACGCTGTTCTGGTGCTCCCGAACCCGGGAAGGGATCCTCGTGGATCCCGGCGGCGAGCCGGAGGAGATCCTGGACCTCGCCTTGCGCCAAGGCGTCGCCATACAGACCATCCTGCTCACGCACGCCCACGTTGACAATCTCGCCGCGGTCCCCTTGCTTCGCGACGAAACCTCCTGCGGGGTGGCGTTGCACAAGGCGGACTGGCCGCTGTGGGAGTCCATTGCGGAGCAATGCGCGGAACTCGGAATGCCGGTCCCCGATCTCCCCGAATTGGACGAGGATTTCGAGGACGGAGACATCGTGGATTTCGGACACGAGCACCTGGAAGTGCTGCACCTGCCCGGTCACACCCCGGGCCTTTGCGGCTTCGCCTTCCCATCCTTGGGTCTTTGTCTGGTCGGCGATTCCTGTTTCGCCGTCGCGGCGGGCAGGACGGACCTTTGGCTAGGAAACGATTCGGACCAGGAGCGCACCCTGGATCGCCTGGAACGCCTGCCGTCGGACTGGGAACTCTTCCCTGGCCATGGGCCCGGGTTTTCCCCGGGATGCGTGGCCAAGGCCCGGCAAAGGCGCAGCACCAACATCTGAGAAAGCTCCGGAGTCGGCTTCCAGCGGAGGGATCACTCGTGTCGCGAAGTGTCCACCACGGCTGCCGGCGAGGCCCCCGACGAGCTGTCGCGAGCTGGTGCGGCGTGGAACGGATGGTGCGAGGAATCGCTCGGCACCGCGTCGGGCACGACCTGGCTCGAGTCGTCGTCGTCGTCGTCCTGATCCGCCGCCGTGGTGTCGCCGATCCCCTTGAACAGCCGGAGGTTTTGGAGGATCGATGCCTTGCGGAACGCGACATACCGGTTGTTCCCGTTGGGCCGGATCTTCAGGGGTTTGGGGAGGACGGCCGCGAGGCTCGCCGCCTGGTCCAGGGTCAGTTCCGAGGCGTGGACACCGTAGTAGGTCTCGGACGCGGCCTCGGCGCCGTAGATGCCCTTGCCCCATTCGATGACGTTCAGATAGAGTTCCAGGATCCGCTCCTTGCCCAGGAAATGCTCCAGCGCCACGGTGTAGAGCGCTTCGATCGCCTTGCGCGACAGGGATTTCCGGGGACTCAGGTAGAGGTTCTTGGCCAACTGCTGGGTGATGGTGGAGGCTCCCCTCTTCATCTTCCCGTCGTGTTCGTCCTCGGCCAGCGCGTTCTGGATGGCGTCGAAATCGAAGCCGTGGTGCTGGTAGAACTTGTCGTCTTCGCCGACGAGGACGGTCTTCTGGAGATTCTCCGAGATTCTCGAGAGGGGGACCGGCGTCCATCGGGTCTCCACGTGGATTCCGGAGTCCGCCCACTCCTGCTCGCGGATGCGCATGAGCGCGGTCTTTTCCGGCCAGCGCGTTCGCAGCCCCGCCACCGAATCGTAGAGTTTCCACGCCTTCCACCCCGCGAATCCGAGAACGACGCTTCCGATCAGGGAAAACGCCACCGCGTAGGCCAGGAAAAGGGCCCGGACGAGGCGCAACAGAAAGGCAGCGCCGGCGAGCAACCTTCGCACGGCGGTCTCCTTCCGGGGCGGTGGAAAAGGAGACGTTGGTATGGCCATGGGTCGTGAAAGATACGTCGGTCCGCACCTCCCCGCATTCCCGCGAACACGGTCGCGCAGGCGAGCGGCGGTCGCTGCGACCAACCAGAAAGGGAAGCCGCAGGCGGCGTGCGGTTAGTATAATTCTCCTCCTCCACCGATGGTGGAACAGGTATCGATATCGAAAGGCCCAGACGTGATTTCCGACAAGCTCCATTACGATCCGGACGAAGTCTACCAGAAGAACATGTCGCCCTTCGAATCGGTCGTCATAGCCGCCCAGGAAGCGCGGTTCATCAACGAACAGGCTCGTCTGGGCTTCCTGGACCTCAAGGGCGTCAAGCCGACCACGGTCGCGCTGGACCGCCTCCGCGAGGGAAAAGTCAAGGTTTCCGTCGAGGAGTGATCCGGTGCCCTCCGGATTGACCGGACGGCGCGTCCTTCTGGGCGTCACCGGGGGCATCGCCGCCTACAAGACTCCCGAACTGGTCCGCACCTTGCAGAAAAGGGGCGCGACCGTCCGTTGCGTGGCGACGGAGAAGGGGCTCCGACTTGTTTCCGGGAACGCCTTGGAGGCCCTGACCAACCACCCCGTGGAGTCCGATGCCTGGGTGTCCGGGGAAGCCACCCACACCAGGCACATCGACTGGGCGCAGTGGGCCGAGCTCCTGGTGGTCGCCCCTCTCACGGCCAACACGGCGGCCAAGCTCGCCACCGGACTGGCGGACGATTCCGTGAGCATCGCGTGGATCTCCTGCACCTGCCCCAAGCTTCTCTGTCCCGCCATGAACACGCGGATGCTGGATGCCCCCGCCACGCGCCGGAATCTGGCCCAGCTGGAGCTGGACGGCGCCTTCCTGCTCGCTCCCGATTCCGGAGATCTCGCCTGCGGCGAGATCGGGCCGGGACGCATGCCGGATCCCGACCGGATCGCCGACGAGATCGAACGGATCCTCGCTCCCAAGTGTCCGGCTCCGCGCCGGATCCTGGTCACCCTGGGCCGGACCGAAGAACCCATCGACGATGTCCGCGTGATCACCAACCGGTCGTCCGGGCGCACCGGCGCGGACATCGTGCGCGAAGCCCTGAACCGCGGCCACGAGGTGACCGCCATCGCCGGGCCCTGCGACGTGGAGATCCCCGCGGGTGCCCGGATCGTGCGGGTGCGCACCGCGCTGGACATGCGCGAAGCCGCTCTGTCCGCCTGGCCCGACCAGGACTGGGCCATCTGCGCCGCGGCCGTCGCCGATTTCCGTCCGACCGTTCGGGTCGAGGGGAAGATCCCCGCCTCGAAGACCATGGAGCGGATCGATCTGGTCCCCAATCCCGACATCCTGGCCGAACTCTGTCGGACCAAGGCCGCGAGGCGCGTGGCGGGATTCGCCCTCGAATCGCCGGAGCTGGAACGCGGTTCCCGGAAGCTCCTCGACAAGGGCGCCGACTTCGCGGTCTGCAACGACCCCCTGCGCGATCCCGCGACCGGCGGCTTCGGAGCCTCCGTCGTGTGGGCCTGGGTCGGGCGCGCCGGGGAGTCCCCGCGGCCGGAATGGATCGCCAAGGCGGATCTGGCTTCCCGTCTCCTGGACTCCTTCGAGGCCGCATGAGCGCTCTGCCGGAATCCGTCCTCCGTTGGACCAGGTACCAGCGCGAGCTCGGCGTGGACGAGGTGGTCCTGGACCGACGCCCGAAGCCCGTGGCGCCGAGGACCCCGGCAGCCGATCGCGCCGTGGCCGCGCCGCCGCGGAAGACCGCCGCTCCCGCCGGTGCGCCCGCTGCTCCCGCATCCCGCGCCAGGAAGCCCCCCGATCCCGCCGTCCTCGCAGCCGCCCCGGCGGTCCGACCCGCCTCCGTCGCGCCGCTCCGTTCCGCGATTCCCGTCTTCGCGGACCTCCAGGAATTGTCCGCGCACGCGAGGGCCTGCACGCGGTGCGTGCTGCACGGACGTCGCAGGAGCGTGCTGGCCACCGGTGGCCCCGATCGGTCGACCTGGGCGATCCTCACCCTCTACGCCTGGGGCGAGGATGCCTCCCGGGGAGGAATCCTGGAGGGCGACTACGCCCTGCCCTTCCTGGATCTCGCCCGGGAATCGGATCTCCCACCTCCCGCCGTGGCGTCCATCTTCGCCTGCACACCGGACAACCCTTCCGACACCACCATCCAGGGCTTCACCGAGGCGGTCCGGTGCCGCGGGCATTGGTTGCAGCGGCTCAAGCTCTCCGGAGCGCGAGCCGTGCTGGTGCTGGACCACAAGGCGACCTCGTTGGCGCGCGGACCGGCGATTTCGGTCGATTGGCCCGCCGTGCGCGGACAGGTCTGGGACCTGGACGGCCTGCCCGCCGTTTCCACCCACCACCCCACCCGACTGGCGCGCCAGGAATCGCTTCGCCCCGAGGTGGAGTCGGACCTGCGTAGGATCCGTTCCCTGATCGGAGACCTCTGATGGACCCCCGACTGGGCCTTCCCCGTTCGGAGGAGGCCGAGCGCGCCGTCATGGGCGGCGTCCTTCGCGATTGGCGCGTGCTGGACGGGCTCCTCGTGGAATTGGAGCCGGGCGATTTCTACGCGGAACGCCACAGGGTCGTCTTCGAGGCCATGCGGCAGCTCTCGCTGGAACAGGTTCCCGTGGATCTGGTCACCCTCTCCGAACGCCTGCGACGAGACAGGAAACTGGACGGCGTCGGCGGCGAGGCCTACCTGATGGACCTTGCGGACTCGGTGGTGTCGGCCGCCGGGATCGGGGCCCATGCCCGGATCGTTCGCGAAAAGAGCCTGCTGCGCGCCCTGATCGAAAGCACCCGCAAGATCAACGAGCTGGCATTCGAGGACGGCGAGGACACGGCGGTGGTGCTGGACAGGGCGGCCACGGAGATCCTGCAGGTCGCCAACCGGCGCGCGGCCCACAAGCTGATGCCCATCAAGGACCTGATCCAGGGCACCCTCCAGAACATCGCCACCTACGGCGACGGGCTCCTGGGGACGCCCACGGGCTTCCGCGACATCGACGAAACCCTGCGAGGCTTGCGGCGCCAGGCGATGATCGTCCTGGCCGCCCGTCCCGGCGTGGGCAAGACCGCCCTGGCGCTCAACATCGCCCTGAACGCCGCCACCGGCGTGGGCGACCCGGAGGGCAAGCGGCATCCGGTTGCCATCTTCTCCCTGGAAATGGGATACATGGAGCTCGTGGAGCGGCTCATCTGTTCCGCCGCGGAGATCGACAGCCGCGAACTCCACAAGGGCAACTACATGCCCCAGAAGCTCCAGCGGGACATCGAACCCATCTACCACGCGCCCATCTTCATCGACGACACCTCCGGCCTCAACATCCTGGAACTGCGCGCCCGCTGCAAGAGGCTAGCGTCCCAGTTGCGGCAACAGGGACAGAGCCTGGACCTGATCGTCATCGACTACCTCCAGCTGATGGAGGCTCCCACGATCCGCGGCGGCGAGAATCGCCAGGCCGAAGTCTCGCAGATCTCGCGCGGCCTGAAGCAGCTGGCCAAGGAACTGGACTGCCCCGTGCTCGCCCTGTCGCAGTTGTCCCGCGAACCCGCGAAGGGGGATGTGCGTCCAAAGCTGCACCACCTGCGCGAGTCCGGCGCCATCGAGCAGGACGCCGACGTCGTGGCCTTCATCCACCAGGATCCCGAACAGCCGCAGAAGGTCGAGTTCCTGATCCAGAAGCACCGCGCGGGTCCGCAGAAGGACATCCCTCTTCTCTTCCGAAGGGAATTCACCCGCTACTACGACTACACCGACCGCGAGGAGCCGGCCTATGGCTACGAATAAGCTCCCCGATCCGGTATCGGTCCTGGAAGCCGTGGGCGAGCAGACCGTCCGGTCCTTCCGCAAGGTGGTGGGCACCGTGCTCGACATGCTGGCGGCCATCGGCGGCGTCTTCGCGATGTGCGGACGGATCCTCTGGCTCTTCCCGCAGGCGCTCCGCGATCCCGGCGCGGTGATGAAGCAGGCCATGGACCTGGGGGTGGCCTCCCTCCCGCTGATCTTCGTGACCTCGCTCTTCGTGGGGATGGTCTCCGCGGTCTCCGCCAAATACCAGTTCCGCAACGTGGTTCCCCTCAAATACCTGGGCACCTCGGTGACCAAGCTGGTGCTCCTGGAACTCGGTCCCGTCCTGACGGCCCTGGTCATGTCCGGACGCATCGGATCCTCCATCGCGGCGCAGATCGCCACCATGAAGGAAAAGGAGGAGATCGACGCCATGACCGTCCTGGATCTCCCGCCGCTGCGGTACCTGGCGGCGCCGCGCATCCTGGTGGGCATCCTGGCGCTGCCGGTGCTCACCACCATCTCCTGCTTCCTGGCCATCGCGGGTGCCTGGGGCGTGTGCGTGATCGGCTTGGGCGTGACCAGCTACACGTTCCTTTCCGGCACCCGGCTCTTCTTCTCCAGCTACGACGTGTTCGTGATGGAGATCAAGGCCCTGGTGTTCGGCCTGCTCATCTCCCTGCTGGGCTACTATCACGGGATCCACGCCGGAGGCGGCGCCAAGGGCGTGGGCGAAGCCACCATGAAATCCGTGGTATCCTCGTCGGTGATGATCCTGCTCTTCGACTTCCTCATCGCCTTCCTACTCTTGCGCAACACCGGATCCTGAGAAGGGAACGCGAATGCCCGGCGTGCAGATCGACCCCAACGACGAGATCATCCAGCTCCGGCAATTGCGCAAGAGCTTCTGGACCACGGACGGCGAGCAGCAGGTGCTCCAGGACGTGACCCTGTCCATCCGCCGCGGAGAGACCATGGTCATCATCGGCGTGTCGGGCGGAGGCAAATCCGTCATCCTGAAGCACATGATCGGGCTCCTGCAGCCCGATGGCGGCGAAGTCGTGGTGGAGGGCCGGGTGATCTCCACTCCGGACTACTTCGACGCGGCCACCATCCGGCGCAAGATGGGGATGCTCTTCCAGATGGGCGCCCTCTTCGACTCCATGAGCGTCGGGGAGAACATCGCCTTCGCCCTGCGCGAGCACAACGAGGGGATTCCCGAAGACTCCGTGGACGAGATCGTCGCCCGGCTGCTGGGCCTGATCAACCTGAATCCCGCATTCGCCAGCAAGATGCCTTCCGAGCTCTCCGGGGGCATGAAGAAGCGGGTTTCGCTGGCACGGACGTTGGCCGTGGAACCGGAAATCGTCCTCTACGACGAACCGACCACCGGATTGGACCCCATCACGGCCGACGTCATCAACGACCTCATCCTGGACACGCAGAAGCAGTTCCACGTGACCTCCGTGGTGGTCACCCACGACATGGTGTCGGCCTACAAGGTCGCCGACCGAATCGCCATGCTCTACCAGGGGCACATCATCTTCGTGGGCACCCCGGAAGAAGTCAAGAACACGCGCAACCCCTACGTCCAGCAGTTCGTGCGAGGCCAGCGCAAGCTCGAGTCCGTGGCCGTATGAGCACCTGATGGCCAAGACCAGGACATCCTGGGTGTGCTCGGAATGCGGCCACCGCTCCCCCAAGTCGGCCGGATTCTGTCCATCCTGCCGCAGGTACAACACCCTGGTGGAGGAGGTGGAACGGGCGCCCACCTTCCAGCGGGGGCCGGTCGCGGCGGCTGGAGGCGTGGCGCGGCGGCTCGCGGACGTTCCGCTGGACTCGTCGACCAGGATCACCACCGGGATCTCCGAACTGGACCGCGTGCTGGGAGGAGGGGTCGTGCCCGGATCGGTGGTGCTCGTGGGAGGAGATCCCGGCATCGGGAAGTCCACCCTTCTCCTGCAGATGTGCGCCCGCATGGAGAAGCAGGCCAGCGTCCTCTACGTGACCGGCGAGGAATCCGCGGCTCAGGTCGCGCTGCGGGCCGAGCGGTTGGGAGGCAAGGCCGCCCACGTCTGGATGCTCGCGGAGACGCGCATCGAGGCCGTGCTGGCGGAACTGCACAGGCTCGGACCCCAGGTCGTGGTCGTGGATTCCGTCCAGACCGTCTACCGCGAAGACCTGGAAAGCGCTCCGGGCACGGTGAGCCAGTTGCGGGAGAGCGCAGCCGCGTTGCTGACCTGGGCGAAGGAGGGTGGCGGAGCGGTGTTCCTGGTGGGCCATGTCACCAAGGACGGACAGCTCGCGGGTCCCCGGGTCCTGGAACACATGGTGGACACCGTCCTTTATTTCGAAGGCGATCGCCACCACCTGTACAGGTTGTTGCGCGCCACCAAGAACCGCTTCGGCGCCACCGGCGAAGTCGGCGTGTTCGAGATGCAGGCGCACGGTCTCGAGGGCGTCGGCAATCCCTCCTCCCTGTTCCTCGGCGACTCGACCGCGCGGCCCGGCGTATGCGTGACCGCGACCATGGAAGGAACTCGCCCTCTGCTGGTGGAGGTCCAGGCCCTGGCGGGACCCACGCACTACTCCATGCCCCAGCGCGTCGCGACGGGTTTCGACACCCGACGCATGACCATCCTCCTGGCCCTCCTGGAACGCCACGGAGGAATGCAGCTGGGCGGCTACGACGTTTTCCTGTCGGTGGCCGGCGGACTCAAACTGGACGACCCGGGGGGCGAACTGGCGGCAGCGCTCGCGGTGGCCACCAGCCTGCGGGACCGGGCACTTCCACCCGGCACTTTCGCGGTGGGAGAATTGGGATTGGGAGGTGAAATCCGTCCACCCACCCAGATGGAGGCCAGACTCCGCGAGGGTCGCCTCATGGGCTTCACGCGCGTCCTCGCCCCACCATCACCCAAGCCCATCCGCGTGGCGGGGTTGGAAATCCTGGTCTGCCAGAACCTCGGACAGGCGCTGGACCTCGCATTGGGCTGATCCCCACGACCTCAGGGATCCTCTTGCGGCCCTTCGGGAACGCCGTTCATGTCGTCGTCGTCCAGATAGGTGGTGCTGTCCGGGTAGATGCTGACCGTGGTGTCCCCGACATCCCGGCCCATGTGCCAGACGCAGACGGTTTGCAAACCCACGGGAAGGCTGTCGAAGTACAGGTCGACGCTTCCCGTGCCGGTGTCCGGGATGTCCACCGAGCGATCCAAGCCGTACAATTCCAGCTTCTCGCCTCGGGTGGAATCCGTCAAATCCACCTCCACCTCCAGAATGCCCAACTTGTGCAAAGCCCCGGTGACCACCACGTTCAAGGGACCAGTGGCTCGTACCGTCCGACTCCAACCGGAATCGCGCAGACGCGCCTCCACGCGGTAGGTGTCCAGGGGGATGTGCCCGAATTGGTAGCGGCCCAGGGAATCCGTCAGGGTGGAATCCAATCCGCCCGATGGCGCGGGCTGCCCGCTGGTCCAGGAAAGCGGACGGAGATAGACGGTGACACCCGCCGCGCCCTTGGTGGAATCGGAAGCGAGGATGCGCCCCGCCACGACGGAATTCCCGGTTTGGCTCCCGCTGCCGGCGACTTGCTGGGTGCTGTCGCACGCCCAAAGGGCGCAGAACAGGAGCAGGGCTTGGCTGGGTCTCACGAACGCGCCTCCGTGGTCACCAGCGGGAAAAGCTGGTCATCGAATCTTACGGGAAGGTCGGATCCTTCTCCATCCCGGATTGCCAATTGCAGGACTTCTTCCTCCAAAATTACGATCCGCCCCTTCCTCTGATCGAAGCATGCCCGATGGCGTGGCTTGGCCGCCACCCCCTTTCCCGGGATCTGCAGGTGGGGAATATATCGGGCGCCGAATCGCCAGACTGGTGATTTTCGGAGAAAGGTGGCGAATCCAAGTCCGATGTTTTCCGGGCTCGAATCCGCGAGAATGCAGCCAATCGGATCCGGGGCCGGGGTGTTGTGCGGGGCCGGACCGGATGCGGAATGGATCAGAAGGCCTGCCCGAAGTCGACGTAGAGCCCGGATCCGAACTGTGACCAGCCGTAGTCCGCACGCAACACGGCCTTCCCGCCAGCGAGAGGCGATCGAAGCCCGAATCCTGCGGCCCACCGAGGATCGGCGGTCCAGACACCCCCATGGCTCCCCGCCTGTCCAAGCTCCCCGAAAATGGCGGGTTGCATGGGGAACACCCAGATCTTGGGCCCGTTCCACCGGGTCTCCCATCCGATGCACTGGACGGACTGGCCGCGCAACTGCTTGTTGGGGAGGCCGCGCAGCGATTTGCGCCAGCCCAGGAATGGAATTTCCCAGAACGGAATGCTGCCCCAGGCTTCCTCCTTGTGGATCCGACCCACTTCGGTGAAATCTCCCTGCGAAACGGCATCCGATGCATCCGCAACCAGATCCTGCCAATCGAAATCCGCTCCCGGCAGAGCGGTTTGCAGCTTGAGGCTCAGGTAGGAACCGGACTTTGGATTTTCCTTGAGGTCGCGCCCTTCCCGCTCCAAGATCAACGATCCGTCGAAATCCGTTCCTCCGTGGATTCCCACCCAGGAGGAATCCACCGCGAAGACCCCTTGGCGATTGGTGCGGATGGACGTGTTTTCCGCATATAGCTGCGCCCCCACGGAAAACCCTCCCGGAAGCCACCGGGAGACCTGCGCATACCCGCCGGCGTAGGTGGGGGTGTAGACGCCCGGCAAGCTGTCCGGAGGGGGGTCGCCGGGACCGAACCACTCCTCCGGAAATTTCCCGACCTCGCCGAACGCCGTCAGACGCCAGACCCCGTCCAGGGAATCCCGCTCCACGGTCGCATCCATGTTCGACTGGTGGCGCACCGTGGTGTAGGCGGTGAGATCCATGTAACCGGGATGGTCGAAGGGATCCTGCCAGCGCAGCTTCGCGCCCCCTCCCGGTCCGGTCTCCGGATAGGAGAAGGCCACGGGGATGGGGAGGAACTCGCCGCCCAGACCACCCGATGCCGCCGATGCCTGGACAAGGACCAGCCAGGCGAGGACGAGGGTTGCGTGCGCGGATCGGCCCATGTGTCCGCCAAAGAGTAGAATCCTCCGTTGTCGAGGGTACATTTGGCCCCCTATGCAACTGGTCTCCAAGCTCTTCGGTCGCACCCTACGCGAAGCCCCCTCCGACGCCGAAATGGCCTGCCACGTCTGGTTGGCCCGCGCGGGACTGATCCGCCGGATCGCGGCGGGTCTCTACGCCGTCCAGCCCATGGGCCAGCGCGCCATCCGACGCATCGAGTCCGTCATCCGGTCCGAAATGGAGGCCATCGATGGCCAGGAATTGTCCTTGCCGCTGGTGCAGCCCTCCGAGCTTTGGGAACGATCCGGTCGCTCCGCCCTGATCGGATCGGAGCTCGTCCGCTTCAAGGACCGCGGGCAGCACACCATGGTGCTCGCCATGACCCACGAGGAAGCCGTCACCCAGGTCGCCTCCGAGGAGCTGTCCAGCCACCGGCAGCTTCCCTTCATGCTCTGGCAGTTCCAACTCAAGTTCCGCGACGAGCCCCGCGCCCGCGGGGGCCTGATCCGCGTGCGCGAATTCACCATGAAGGACGCCTATTCCTTCCACAAGGACCAGGAATCCCTGGACGAGTACTACCGGAAGGCCTACGACGCCTACGTGAGGATATTCCGACGGTGCGGCATCCAGCCGGTGATCGTGCAATCCGACACCGGGATCATGGGCGGCAAGGTGGCCCACGAATTCATGCTCCAATCCCCCATGGGCGAGGACAGCCTGATCCTGTGTCCGGAGACCGGCTACAGCGCCAATGCGGAGATCGCGGTCTTCGCCCGGGAAGGAATCGCCGGAACCCCGCTTTCCGCGGAACGGATCGCCACTCCCGGAAAATCCACCATCGAGGACGTGTCCAAGCTCCTGGGAGTGGAGGCGAAGAACACGCTGAAGATGGTGATGTACGGCGCCCTGGTCGGCGACAAGACGGAATTCGTTGCCGTCGCGATCCGCGGAGACCTGGACGTCTCGGAGACCAAGGTCCGCAACGTCCTGAAGGCGCGCGAACTCTTCCCGGCCACCGACGACCAGATCCGCGCCGCCGGTCTCGTTCCAGGATTCGCCTCTCCGGTGGGCATGGGGGCCGGAATCCTGCTGGTGGACCTCTCCCTGCCGGCGAGCGCCAACCTGGTGGCCGGGGCCAACGAAGCGGGATTCCACGTGAAGAACGTGAACTTCGGTCGCGACTTCGGGCCGCGAGCGCCTTTCGCCGATCCCGTGGACGTCGCACAGGCGGCACAGGGCCACCTGGAGACGGGGGGAGTGCATCGTCTGCAGGCGGTGCGCGGGATCGAGATCGGGAACATCTTCAAGCTGGGCACCAAGTTCAGCGACGCGTTGGGCTGCACGTTCCAGGCCGAGGACAAGACCACGCAGCCCGCGGTCATGGGCTGCTACGGGATCGGCGTGGGCCGACTGCTGGCCTCGATCGTGGAGAACTCCCACGACGAAAACGGGATCGTCTGGCCCCGGGAGGTGACGCCCTACCACGTCCACGTCGTGCCGCTGGGCAAGGAACCGGAGATCCTCGCCGACTGCATCTCACTGGGCGTGGAATTGGAAAAGGCCGGCTTCGACGTGCTCCTGGACGACCGCGACGAACGCCCCGGCGTGAAATTCAAGGATGCCGACATCTGGGGCATTCCCGTGCGCCTGGCGCTGGGCGGAAAGTCCAGGGAACAAGGCGCCTTCGAGTGGAAGCCGCGCGGCGGCGGCGAAATGCGTCTGGTTCCCGCGAACGAAATCGTTTCCGAGCTGCGCGCCTTCTACGCCAGGGCCTGATCCGCCGCCAGGAGCCTGCGCTCCGCCTGTTCCAGCCAGGCGATCTTGATGGAGTAGTGGCTCGCGTGGGCGAGGCACTTCCCGTCCCGCAAGGCCAGGACCTGCGGCGATTGGTGCGCGACATGGATGCGTTCCGAAATGCCCCGGGCCGCCAGCTTGGCATCCAGGACATCGCACTGCGCCAGCCGGACCCCGTGCGTCTCCCCCTGGAAGACCTCCCATGCTTCCTGCGCAACTTGACTGATGCCGCACGAGGGGGAATACTTGAACAGCAAGACGGGATCCGACCCCGCGAGCAGCCCTTCCATCTCTCCCAGAGTCCGAATCTCCTGAACCATGCCACCTCCGATTGTTAGGTTCCAAACTACGATGTCTCGGCTTCTCGCACTCCCCAGCGTTGTCCTGTTCGCCCTGCTCGCCGGGTGCCAATTCGATTCCGTCGGCGAGGACTACGCGCAGAGCGACAACCTCGCCTACCGGGTCCTGCAACGCCCGGACGGCAGCCGGCAATTGGAGACGCGGATCCCCATCTACCCGAATTTCTTCACTGGTTTCACATCGGGCTCCTCATCCGACCCGGTTCACATCGACTCGACTCCCCCTGGCCAGAGCAAGGGAACTTGGTGGAGGCAAACCGACGTCTACATCGGCCAGACCTGGGGGGACCTCGAGGAGTTCTGGTTCGGTTGGTGGCTCCTGGACGTCTTCCAAATCGACAGGCAAAACCAGACGATCCCACTTCCTTTGGTCTCCCAGGGAGTGGCGGCACTGTACCGGACCTTCGAGAGCGACGCCTACAAGAACGACACCTTCACCAGATATTGGCCTCCGATCAGTTCTTCCCATTTGAACGCTTTGATGAATGGTACCGGCCAGGTGCTGAAGTTCGGCATCATCCCTCGTCCGTGGACTTCATCGAATCCGAACGGGCAGGACACGTTGATCATCGCGCAGGCCCCGGCGGGAACTCCCGCAGGAAATGCCGGACTGCGCAACGGAGACCGGATTCTGACGGTCAACGGCCATTGGGCGAGCCTGGACTACTTGAACGACTCGGTGGGGAACGGGAACACGATCTTCGTCTACCTGCGACCCGGCGTCGGACTGGATACCGTGCAGATGTCCCGTGCGGCCGTCGCCATGCCTTCCGTTTGGGCGGACACATTGCCCGGGGGTATCGGGTACCTCGCGATCACCGGGTTCGATACCGGCGATTCCACAACCGTTCCCATCGTCCTTCCCTCCGACCTCCAGTTCCAGGCCTCCGCCACTTGGCTGGATTCGGTCACCAAGCCGGGCAGACCCTGGATCTTCGATCTGGTTGAAAACGGCGGAGGTTCGATCGATGTCGCCCAGAACATCGCTTCGTCCATTCTCCCGGCCGGAGACAGTCTGGTCCAAATGACCAAACGAGACTTGCCCGACAGTTCCGACTACCTGGAAGGTCAGGTCTCGAGCTATCCCCTGACCGAATCCTCCGTCCCTCCCCATCTGCATGGCCGTTCGATCCTGATTCTCCAGGACGGTGGAACGGCCAGTGCATCCGAACTGGTGATCTCCGCACTGCGTGAAAATCTGGGGTCCCTGGTCCGTGAATTCGGCGGGACCACCTTCGGAAAAGGGATCGGCCAGTACTACTTCCCCACTCCGCTGGGGGGGTACATGGCCGTCACAAGTTTGCACATCAATCCCATCCACGGCAAGCCGACCTATCACCACATCGGAATTCCGGCGGATGTGGCCGCGCCCACGGACTCCGCCGCCATCGTTCTCGCCTGGCAATATGCGATCTCAGGTGCAGCTTCCGCACGATCCCTGGCCGTCGCGGGTCTCCGACCGAACTCGCAGGCCTTGGCATGGAACCGCCTGCAATCGAAGCGTCCGACTCCGCCGGAACTGGGCATTCGCAATCCCTACCGGCGCGGGCCTCTGTTCTGACGGCGCAGTCCGAATCGGATCTCAGATCCAGCGCAGATCCAGGGTGAGAGGCGCCTCGGGACGTGGGGGGCACTCGCGAGGCGTGGTGGTTCCCTGGGTGTACCCGAACGGCTGGAACCGCTCGAAGCGGCGGGATTCCGCCTCGTTGGCGTTCACGGGGTGGGTCTCGTAGGCTTTGCCCCCCGGATGCTTGACGTGGTAGGTCACGCCCGTCACGCTGCGACGCGCCCATTCGTCGTACAGTTCGATGGTCAGCGGCGAGTGCACCCCGATGGTGGGATGCAGGCACGATGGTGGCTGCCACGCGCGGTAGCGAACGCCCGCGACGAATTCCCCTTCGGTCCCGGTGGGATGCAAAGGTATTCGCGCTCCGTTGCACAGGACGCTGTGCCGCCCCGGAGTGCCCACTTGGACCTTGACCTGGATCCTCTCCACGGAGCTGTCCACGTAGCGGACGGCTCCTCCCCCACCCTGTTCCTCGCCCAGCACGTGCCAGGGCTCCAGGGCATGCCGGATCTCCACGGAAGTGTTTTCGTGGACGAATCCTCCGAGCGCGGGGAATCGGAATTCCAGGTGTGGCTTGTACCAGGCGTTTTCGAAGGGCAATCCCGCCTGGCGGAGATCGGACACCACCTCGGCGAGATCGCCGAAGAGGAAGTGCGGCAGGAGCCAACGGTCGTGGAGGATGTTGTTCCAGCGCGCCACGGGCCGATCCCAGGGATTCTCCCAGAATTTGGCGATCAGGCCGCGCACCAGGAGCTGCTGTGCGAGGCTCATGCGCTCGTGCGGTGGCATCTCGAAGGAACGGAGTTCCAGCAACCCCAGCCTTCCCGTGGAGGAATCGGGGGAATAGAGCTTGTCGATGCAGAACTCGGTGCGGTGGGTGTTCCCGGTGGCATCCACGAGCAGGTTCCGCAGGACGCGGTCCACGAGCCACGGAGGAGTCCTCCCGTCGGACGGAATCTGCCGGAAAGCCAGGTCCAGTTCGTGGATCGAGTCGTTGCGGGCCTCGTCCACCCGGGGAGATTGGCTTGTCGGGCCCACGAACAGACCGGAAAACGCGTACGACAGGGACGGATGCGCCAGCCAGTACCCCAGCATGGACTTGAGCAGGTCCGGTCGACGCAGGAAGGGGCTGTCCTCGGGAGTGGACCCTCCCACCACCACGTGGTTGCCGCCGCCGGTTCCCGCGATCCGGCCATCCACCAGGAACTTCTCCGTTCCCAGACGGCAGGCGCGCGCTTCCTCGTAGAGGACCGTTGTGTTGTGGACGGTTTCCGACCAGGATGCCGCGGGCTGGATGTTGACCTCGATCACGCCCGGATCGGGAGTGACGGCGAAGCTGTGGAGCCTGGGGTCCCTGGGAGCCGAGTAGCCTTCGGTGAGCACGCGCAACCCGGTGGCCCGCGCGGTGTCTTCCAGGGCGGTCATCAGCTCCAGCCAGTGTTCGACGTGCTCGAAGGGAGGAAGGAACAGGCGCAGGATTCCGTCGCGGACCTCGGCGCACAGCGCGGTGCGCACCAGTTCCGAAGGGATCATGCGGTCGCGGACCCGGTCTTCCTGGGCGGTGTCCGGACCCGGACGCCCCCGGCGCTGCACGCGGGGCGGGAGAGCTCCGCGGGGGGCCAGGGGATCGGGAGCGGTGTCCTGCCAGCGTTCACCGGGAACCACCCACGGCAACGAGTCCAGAGGGAGCCGGTAGCCCATGGGAGAATCGCCGGGGATCAGGTACAATCGATCCCGGCGCAAGAACCAGTTGCCGGTTTCCCAACCCGTGTCGCCGCGGCGCAGCGGAAGAGCGTAACCGATCACCTCCTGGAGTCCCCGGTCGAAGACGCGGGCCAGCCTCGCGCGTTCCTCGGCGTTCTCCAGGTCGGACTTGTGCGGATCGACATTGGTGGGAAGGTTCCTCTCGCGCCACAGCCAGTACCAGGCGTCTTCGTATCCAGGCATGGAGAAGGCCGGATCCACGTCCAGGCGGGCCGCGAGATGGGACAGGAATCGCGCCGCGTCGGCCGTGGTGGAGCCATCCGGCTTCTCTTCGTCGGCCCAAAGGCCGGGATCCGTCCAGACCGCTTCGCCATCCTTGCGCCAGTGGCAGGAAAGGGCCCACCGGGGAAGGCTTTCGCCGGGATACTGCTTTCCCTGCCCGAAATGCACCATTCCCCCGGGAGCGAACCTGTCCTGGAGACGGCGCAGGAGACGACCGGCAAGGAGACGTTTGGCGGGACCTTGGGCCGCCACGTTCCATTCGTCCCCGCTGTAGTCGTCCACGGACACGAACGTGGGTTCCCCACCCATGGTCAGCCGTACGTCGCCCTCGCGCAACCTGTCTTCCACCAGCCGACCTGCGACGTCGATGGCCCGCCATTCCTCCTCGGAATAGGGTCGGGTGGCCCGCGGCGCTTCGGGGAGCCGGGTGACGGACATGTGGAAATCGAATTCGACTTCCGCCTTCTCCACCCCACCCGAGATCGGCGCCGCGGATCCAGGCTCCGGCGAGCAGGCCAGTGGAATGTGACCTTCCCCGGCCATGAGACCCGAGGTCGGGTCGAGCCCGATCCACCCCGCACCGGGTACATACGCCTCTGCCCAGGCGTGGAGGTCCGTGAAGTCCTTTTCCGGTCCGCTCGGACCATCCAGGTTCTTTCGATCCGGAGCCAACTGGATCAGGTACCCGCTGGCGAAACGCGCCGCCACGCCCAGTCTGCGCAGCACCTGGACCAGCAACCATGCCGAATCGCGGCAGGACCCCGCCGCCTTGGTGAGGGTCTCTTCCGGGGTTTGGACGCCTGGCTCCATGCGGATCAGGTAGCGGATTTCCGCGAAGATCCTGCGGTTGACATCCACCAGGAAGTCCACCGTGCGGACCTTGGTTCGGGGGATGCCTGCCGCGAACTTTTCCAGAAGGGGCGTGGAAACGGACTGCTTGAGATAAGGCGCGAGATCCGATGCGGTGGCCGCATCGTAGGCGAAGGGCCACTGCTCGAACGCCTCCTCCATGAAGAAATCGAAGGGGTTGATGACCACCAGATCGGCCACCAGGTCCACGGATACCCTGAATTCTCGGACTGGCGAAGGAAAGACCGCGCGGGCCAGGAAATTTCCGTGGGGATCCTGGTGCCAGTTCAGAAAATGTCCCGAAGGTTCGATCTTCAGCGAATAGCCCAGGATGGGTGTCCGGCAATGGGCGGCCGGTCGGAGCCGGATCACCTGCGGCCCCAGGCTCACGAGGCGGTCGTAGCGGTAATGGGTCGAATGACGGAGGGCAACCTGGATGGACATGGTACCAATGATATGCGAATCTTCGGCCAGCCGGGATCGTTAGCAATTCAGACGAATTCGCAATGACAACAGGCAGAAGTGTCGTTTTGTGCGTGACAATGGACTTGCCATGGCGGCTCCTGTCGATTGGCAACTAAATTGCGCTGAGATCCCGCTGGAGGCGCCGATGAAGCCGATTCCTGAAATTTTCAGCAAATACAGGCTGGGACAAGCTTACGACGAGCTGTTCCAGCCCGACATGACTCCACGCCCCCAGTACCAGCAGATCTTCCACCGCATCGCCGACATGCCGAGGGATGTCTGGCACCAGCGCCAGGAACAGGCCGACCTGATGTTCCTGAACCAGGGGATCACCTTCACGGTCTACTCGTCGAACGAGGGGACGGAGAAGATCTTCCCTTACGACCTGCTGCCCCGGATCATCACCGCCGGGGAATGGGCGGGGATCGAAAAGGGCCTGGAGCAGAGGATCATCGCCCTGAACCTGTTCCTGAAGGACATCTACCACGAAGGGAAGATCTTCAAGGACGGCATCGTTCCCCGCGAGATGGTCGAATCCTGTCCACACTTCCGACCCGAGATGAAAGGGATCCGGGTGCCGCGGGACGTCTACGTCTCCATCACCGGCTCCGACCTCATCCGCCTGCCGGACGGCCAATTCGCCGTCCTGGAAGACAATTTGCGCGTGCCCTCCGGCGTGAGCTACATGCTCACCAACCGGCAGGTCATGAAGCACGTCTTCCCCGTCCTGTTCGGCTCCTACGACGTGCGTCCCATCGACCACTACCCGCAGGAGCTGCTGGTGGCCCTGAAGTCGCTGGGCCAGGGCGGCATCGAAGATCCTTCCGTTGCCTTGCTCACTCCGGGCGTGTACAACTCGGCCTACTTCGAGCACACCTTCCTGGCCCGCCAGATGGGGATTTCGCTGGTGGAGGGACGGGATCTCGTGGTGTACAACAAGAAGGTCTACAAGCGGACCACGGCGGGGCTCGCGCGCGTTGACGTGATCTACCGGCGGATCGACGACGACTTCCTGGATCCGCAGATCTTCCGTCCGGATTCGATCCTGGGCGTGCCGGGGATCTTCGAAGCCTTCGCCGCGGGCAACGTCGCCTTGGCGAACGCGCCCGGAACCGGGGTCGCCGACGACAAGGCGATCTACGCGTACGTGCCCCGGATCATCAAGTACTACCTGGGCGAGGATCCCATCCTCCCGAACGTGGAGACGCACATCCTCGCCGAGGAGAAGGCGCGGGAGATGGTGCTCCGGAACCTGGACAAGATGGTGGTCAAGGCGGTGGGCGAATCCGGGGGATACGGCATGCTGATCGGACCCCACGCCACGCAGGAGCAGCGCGACGCCTTCCGCGTGAAGATCCTGGAGAATCCGCGCAACTACATCGGGCAGCCGACCATCCAGCTCTCCCAGGCCCCCGCCTTCGTGGACGGAAGCATCGAGGGCCGGCACGTGGACCTGCGCCCCTACATCCTGTTCGGCAAGAAGGTGTCGATCGTGCCGGGAGGACTCACGCGGGTGGCCCTGCGGAGGGGAAGCCTCGTCGTGAACTCGTCGCAGGGCGGCGGGTCCAAGGACACCTGGGTGCTCTACTGATGCCGGCTGCGCGGGCGCATTCTCCCTCCAGGGGCCCGCTGGACCCCCTCGGCGTACCAGGCACGTACGCCCTCGGGAGCCCAGCATCCCTGTCGCTTCGACTGCATCCCGCTCGCTCGGCATCAGGATCCCTTTCCCGGATTTCGAAAAAGGAGTGCGCGTCATGAACCAGACCAGCAGCCCCATGCTTTCTCGCGTCGCGGACAGCCTCTACTGGATGAGCCGCTACATCGAGCGGGCCGAGCACACCAGCCGCCTGATCGACGTCAACCTGAAGCAGATGCTGGACGAATCCCCGGAAATGTCGGGATTGCGGTGGAGCCGTGTCCT
>Ga0302283_1000467_pt1 | contig 32834 bp, 44 predicted proteins | sample III_Fen_E1_4_FD_198770 | JGI IMG/M metagenome (GOLD analysis project Ga0302283, IMG submission 198770) | Peat permafrost microbial communities from Stordalen Mire near Abisko, Sweden - III_Fen_E1_4 | ecosystem: Environmental > Terrestrial > Soil > Wetlands > Permafrost | place: Sweden: Abisko... | reverse complement strand
GAGCTCGTCGAGCTGGAAGTCCGCGAGCTGCTGACGGCCTATGACTTCCCCGGCGACGACACGCCGATTGTGCGGGTCAGCGCCCTCAAGGCGCTCGAGGGCGACCCCGAGTGGAGCGAGAAGATCGTCGAGCTCATGGACGCCGTGGACTCGTACATCCCCGAGCCCGAGCGTGATGTCGACAAGCCCTTCCTGATGCCGGTCGAGGACGTCATGTCCATCACCGGCCGTGGCACGGTCGTGACCGGCAAGGTGGAGCAGGGCATCGTCAAGGTGGGTGAGGAAGTCGAGATCGTCGGCCTCATGGACACCCAGAAGACGACGGTGACCGGCGTCGAAATGTTCCGCAAGCTGCTCGACGAGGGTCGTGCCGGTGACAACATCGGCGCCCTGCTGCGAGGCACCAAGAAGGAGGAGGTGGAGCGCGGCCAGGTGCTGTGCAAGCCCGGCTCCATCACCCCGCACACCCAGTTCACCGCCGAGGTCTACGTCTTGAACAAGGAGGAGGGTGGCCGTCACAAGCCGTTCTTCACCAACTACCGGCCGCAGTTCTACTTCCGCACCACCGACGTCACGGGCACGATCACGCTGCCCGAGGGCACCGAGATGGTCATGCCGGGCGACAACACCAAAATGACGGTCGAGCTGGGCAAGCCCATCGCCATGGACAAGGGCCTGCGCTTCGCCATCCGTGAGGGTGGCCGCACCGTCGCCTCCGGCGTGGTCGACGAAATCCAGAAGTAGTTCCGACCACAGAGCGAGAGCAGGCACCCGAGCAATGGCCGACGGCCCGAAGCAGAAGATCCGCATCAGGCTGAAGGCCTACGACCACGAGATCCTCGACCAGTCGACGGAGAAGATCGTGCAGACGGTCCTCCGGACGCAGGCCAAGGTCCTCGGGCCGGTGCCGCTGCCCACCGACAAGCACCGCTACACGGTGATCCGGTCGCCCCACAAGTACAAGGACTCCCGCGAGCACTTCGAAATGCGGGTCCACAAGCGCCTGGTCGACATTGTGGAGCACACGCCCAAGACGGTCGACTCGCTCCAGCGGCTCGACCTCCCGGCCGGGGTGGACATCGAGATCAAGATCCAGACGGCCTGACGGCCGTCGCCCTGCCGCCCCGCCGGACGCCTGGCAGGGGGACGGGGTGATGGTGTAACCTCGCGGGCTGCCCAAAGAGGCACTGCAGAGGTGAAACGAGCGGCACTCCGGTGCTGCCGAACACAACAGACGTGCGTGAGAGCCGGTCTTTTCGGGACCTCACGCCGAACCAATCGAGCGCTCCGCTCGGGTCTCCCGGGCGGAGCGTTGGCATGCGCCCAGGAAACTCGGAAGGCGCAGGGAGAAAGAGACGTACGTGGCAAGCAAGGCGATCGTCGGCGAGAAAGTCGGCATGACCCAGGTCTGGGACGACCAGAACCGCGCCATACCGGTGACGGTGCTGAAAGTCGCGCCCGTACGCGTGGTCCAGGTGAAGACGCCCGAGACCGACGGGTACGCCGCCCTGCAGGTGACCTGGGGCTTCCGGCGTAACTCCACCCTGACCAAGCCCCAGCTCGGGCACTACGCCAAGGCCGGCGTGAACCCGGGCCGGGCACTCGTCGAACTCCGGCTCGACGACGTGGCCGACTACACGGTGGGCCAGGAACTGGCCGCCGACCTGTGGGAAGCGGGCGAGCGGGTCGACGCCATTGCGGTGAGCAAGGGCAAGGGCTTTGCCGGCGGCATGAAGCGCCACAACTTCAAGGGCCAGGGTGCCTCGCACGGAAACCACCGCAGCCACCGCGTGCCCGGTGCCATCGGCGCCTGCGCCACGCCGTCGCGTGTCTTCAAGGGCACCCGCATGGCCGGCCAGATGGGCGGCACCCAGGTCACGGCTCTGAATCTCGAAGTGGTCTCCGCCGACGCAGAGCGCGAACTGGTCCTGGTCAAGGGCGCCGTGCCCGGGGCCCGGGGCAGCGTCGTCGTGCTGCGCAACTCGGTCAAGGCCCCGACCAAGGCCGGGAGGTCGCGATGACGACCGCCACGACCGACACGGCACGGGCCGGCACGGTGCTGCGTCACTCCGTGCGCAAGGAGCGTCCTGCTCCCATCGCCCGCACCGCCCCGCACCGCAACGCAGCGGGCCACGACCTGGGTACGGTCGACCTCGAGCCGACCGTGTTCGGCCTGGAGCCCAACCGAGCCGTGCTGCACCAGGTCGTCACCGCCCAGCTGGCCGCCGCCCGCTCCGGGACGCAGTCGACCAAGACCAGGGCCGAGGTACGCGGTGGCGGTGCCAAGCCGTTCGCCCAGAAGGGCACCGGCCGGGCCCGCCAGGGTTCGAGCCGCTCGCCGTCCATGACCGGCGGTGGCGTCGCCCTCGGGCCCAAGCCGCGCAGCTACGCGCAGCGCACCCCCCGCAAAATGGTGCGTCTGGCCCTGCTGTCCGCCCTGAGTGACCGGGCCGACATCGGCCAGATCGTCGTCGTCGACGACTGGAAGATCGAATCGCCGAAGACCAAGGACGCCGCCACCATCATCCGCAAGCTCAAGCTCAACGGCTCCGTGCTGGTCGTGCTGGGCCAGGACGAGCTGGACGTCGAGCGCTCCTTCGCCAACCTGCCCGGCGTGCAGACCACCACCTTCGGGGAACTCTCGGCCCACGACGTGATCCGGGCCGACTGGCTCGTCTTCTCCGACGCCACCCTGCCTTCGGCCCCCACGGACTTCTCCGGGACGCACGTGGTGGAGGAGTCGCCCGAGCCGCCGGCCAAGGCCGAGCAGCCGGTGAAGGCAGCCAAGGCCACGAAGGCCACCAAGACCGCTCCGACGGCCAAGGCCACGGCGACCGAGCCCGTGGCCGAGACCGAGCCGCCGGCCGACGCGGTGAATGACGAGGAGGCCGACACCGATGCGTGACGCCATGTCCGTGCTCATCCGCCCGGTCGTCTCCGAGAAGAGCTACTCGCTCATGGACAAGAGCGTCTACGTCTTCATCGTCGACCCCCGGGCCACCAAGATCGACGTCCGTCACGCCGTGGAGCAGGCCTTCAGCGTGCGCGTGACCAAGGTGAACACACTCAATCGCAAGGGCAAGGCGACACGGAACCGGCGCACCAACGTGAAGGGCAAGCGGCCCGACACCAAGCGCGCCATCGTGACGCTGCACCCCGACGACTCCATCGACCTCTTCGATCGCTGATCAGGGAACCGCTATGGCACTTCGCTCCCGTAAACCCACCAGCCCCGGACGGCGCTTCCAGACCGTCTCGGACTTCTCCGAGATCACTCGTGACAAGCCCGAGAAGTCGCTGCTCGCGCCCAAGCCGCAGACCGGCGGGCGCAACAACCACGGTCGCAAGACGGCCCGCCACCGCGGTGGCGGCCACAAGCAGCAGTACCGGATCGTCGACTTCCGCCGGAACAAGGACGGGATCCCGGCCAAGGTGGCGTCCATTGAGTACGACCCGAACCGCAACGCCCGCATCGCCCTCCTGCACTACGCGGACGGCGAGAAGCGTTACATCCTGGCCCCGGCCGGCGTGAAGGTCGGCGACAAGCTCCAGAGCGGCCAGGGGGCGGACATCCGTCCCGGCAACGCCCTGCCTCTGCGCTACATCCCGGTCGGTTCGGTCATCCACAACGTCGAGCTCCGTCCGGGCGGTGGCGGGAAAATGGCCCGCGGCGCCGGTATGAGCGTCCAGCTCGTCGCCAAGGAAGGCGTCTTCGCCACCCTGCGACTGCCGTCCACCGAAATGCGCCGCGTCTCCATCGACTGCCGGGGCACCCTCGGCGTGGTGGGGAACTCCGAGGCCGAGCTGGTCAAAATCGGCAAGGCCGGCCGTAACCGCTGGAAGGGCAAGCGCCCGCAGACACGCGGTGTCGCCATGAACCCGGTCGACCACCCGTTGGGTGGAGGCGAGGGCAAGTCCTCGGGTGGCCGTCACCCGGTCTCGCCGTGGGGCAAGCCCGAGGGCCGCACCCGGTCCCGCAACAAGAAGTCCAATTCGATGATCGTGCGCCGGCGCCGTACCCGCGGCGCGCGGCGGTAGACGAGGGGTTGAGGAAACATGCCGCGTAGCCTGAAAAAGGGACCCTTCGTCGACGACCACCTGCTGAAGAAGGTCGACGTCTTGAACTCGAGCGGCGACAAGAAGGTCATCAAGACCTGGTCGCGTCGCTCCACCATCATCCCCGACATGGTCGGGCACACCATCGCCGTGCACGACGGCCGCCGCCATGTGCCGGTGTACGTGACCGAGTCGATGGTCGGCCACAAGCTGGGCGAGTTCGCACCCACGCGGACCTTCCGCTACCACGCCGGACAGGAGCGGGGAGCCCGTCGATGACGGCCACCAAGACGAACGAGCGCCCCGGGACGCGGGCGGTCCACCGCCACAGCGGGATGTCGGCCTCCAAGGCGCGTCAGGTCCTCGACCTGATCCGCGGCGAGGACGTCCAGCGCGCCGCCGAAATCCTGAACGGGACCGAGCGCGAAGCGGCCGAGGTCATCGGGAAGGTGCTCCAGTCGGCCGTGGCCAACGCGGCCCACAACGACCAGCAGAACCCTGAGGAGCTCTACGTCTCGGCCTGTTACGCCGACGAGGGCACCACCATGAAGCGCTGGCGCCCGCGGGCGCGCGGCCGGGCCACCCGGATCCGCAAGCGCACCTGCCACATCACGATCATTGTGAGCCGCCTGCCCGCCGACAAGCTGGAGCTGCGCCGCAAGCGTATGGAGGCCGTGAGCTCCAACCGGTCACGACGGGTCGAGTCGTCGCGTCGCCGGGCCGACCTGTCCGGCCGCCTGACGCGGCGCCGGGCCGCCCAGGCGACAGCCGAGGCCGAGAAGGCGGCGGCGGAAGCCGAAGAAGCGGACGAGGACATCACCGACCAGGCCCCGGCCGAGTCGACGGTTGCCGCGGCAGAGCCCGAGGTGACCGAGGCGGACACGGTCGACGGGGGAGTGGACGAAGACGACGTCGTCGAGGATTCGACGGTGGACGAAGAGTCGGCCGAGGCCGACGAGAAGAGCGAGGACGAGTAGATGGGCCAGAAGGTCAACCCTTACGGCTTCCGGCTCGGGATCACGACGGACTGGAAGTCCCGTTGGTTCGAAGAGCGCAATTACCGCGAGTTCGTGGTCGAGGACTGGAAGATCCGCGACTACCTGATGAGGCAGCTCGAGGCTGCGGCCGTCAGTCGGATTGAGGTGGAGCGCACGCGCGATCGTCTCCGCGTCGATATTCACACGGCACGGCCCGGCATCGTCATCGGCCGCCGTGGTGCGGAAGCCGACCGGCTGAAGAAGCACCTCGAAGAGCTCACCGGGCTGCAGAACCGGATTCAGCTCAACATTCAGGAGATCAAGCAGCCCGAACTCGACGCCGCGCTGATCGCCCAGGGCATCTGCGACCAGCTGGTACGCCGAGTCGCCTTCCGTCGGGCCATGAAGCGGGCCATCCAGACCGTGCAGAAGGCGGGAGCGCAGGGCATCAAGGTGCAGTGCTCGGGCCGTCTCGGCGGATCGGAAATGTCCCGCAAGGAGCAGTACCGCGAGGGCCGCGTCCCGCTGCACACGCTGCGCGCCGACATCGACTACGGCTTCCGTGAGGCGCGCACCACGTCGGGTCGCGTCGGCGTGAAGGTGTGGATCTACAAGGGCGACATCCTGCCCTACAAGGTCTCGATCGAGGACAAGATCACCCGTGAGGCCGCCATGGCCGTGGGCGAGACGTCCGGCCAGGGCGGCCCACGCCGTCTGATCACCGCCGGGGGTGGCCGCCGCCGCGCGGAGGGATTCCCGCCCGACGAGGACGGCGCCGCCGAGGGTGTCGAGGAAGAGACCGTCGAGGCCGAGGCTCCTTTGGAGGAGACCGTCGCCGAGGCCACGGAGACGACCGCCGCCGCCGCGCCTGCTGCACCGGCCACCGAGGTGGAAGCGGACGAGGAGACGGAGACACCTCCGGCCGATCTGCTTCCCGCACCGACGGAGCCCGACGACCTGGATCGCCAGCTGACCCAGGACGAGGAGATGGAGCGCCAGAACCGCCACCAGCCCCATGAGACCCCGCACTTCCGCAAGGAGTCGGACTGACATGTTGATGCCCAAGAAGGTCAAGCACCGCAAGACGCAGCGGGGTCGGCTCTCGGGCCAGGCCAAGGGCGGCACGTCCGTGGCATTCGGCGACTTCGGGATTCAGGCCATGGAGCCCGGTTGGCTCACCGCACGCCAGATCGAGGCGGCACGTATCGCCATGACCCGCCACGTGAAGCGTGGTGGCAAGGTGTGGATCCGGGTCTTCCCGGACAAGCCCGTCACGCAGAAGCCGGCCGAGACGCGCATGGGATCCGGCAAGGGCAACCCCGAGCTGTGGGTCGCCGTCGTCCACCCCGGCCGCGTGCTCTTCGAGTTGGCCGGCGTCGACGAGGAGCTGGCCCGCGCCGCCATGGAGCGCGCCATTCAGAAGCTGCCGTTCAAGGCCCGCTTCGTCGTGCGCCCCGGCACCCACGGTCACGCCGAGGTGGCGATCTGATGCCCACCGCCCACGACCTCTCCATGCTCGATGGCGACGAGCTGTTCTCGCGCTTGGGCGAGTCGCGCCGCGAGCTCTTCAACTTGCGCTTCCAACTGGCCACCGGCCAGCTGGACAACCCGTCACGCATCAGCCAGGTCAAGCGCGAGGTCGCTCGCATGCTGACCGTACTGCGGGCCCGGGAGATCCTCGAAGCCGAGGGTGCCTACGTGGCGCCGACGGCGGCCGAGCACGAAGCGGCACGGGCCAAGCTCGCAGCGGAGGACGCCGAGCGCGAGGAGAAGGCGGCCCTGCGGCAGGCGGCGGCCGAAGCCGAGGCGGGGGCGGACGACCTGCACGATCACGACCACGATCACGACCACCTGGACGACGACGAAGAGGATGAGGCCTGATGGCCGACGAGACCCCAGAGAACGAAGAGGCCGTGGCCGCGGCCGAGAGTGCCGTTGAGGCTCTCGACGCGGTCGAAGCCGAGGCCGCCCGCGAGCTCCCTGCGCCGGATGCGCCGGCCCCTGTCGCGGCCAGTGCGCCCGAAGAGGACGGCCCGCGCGACAACCGCCGCAAGGTGCGCGAGGGCATCGTGGTGTCCGACGCCATGTCGGCCACCGTCGTGGTAGCCGTGGTCGAGCGGGTACGCCACCCCAAGTACGGCAAGACGGTGCAGCGCACCAAGAAGCTCTACGTGCACGATGCCGAGGACAGCGCCAAGGTGGGGGACCGGGTTCGGGTGCAGGAGACCCGTCCGCTCTCCAAGCTCAAGCGCTGGCGGCTGACCGAAGTGGTGGAGCGGGCCCGATGATTCAACAGGAATCCCGGCTCCGGGTGGCTGACAACTCCGGCGCACGCGAGGTGCTCTGCATCCGTGTGCTGGGTGGGTCGCGCCGACGCTACGCCAGCATCGGCGATGTGTTCGTGGCCACGGTCAAGGACGCCATTCCCGGTGCCGCCGTCAAGAAGGGCGACGTCGTCAAGTGCGTCGTCGTGCGGACCAAGAAGGAAAAGCGCCGTCCCGACGGCAGCTACATCCGCTTCGACGAGAACGCCGCTGTTCTCATCAACGACCAGCAACAGCCGCGCGGGACCCGTATTTTCGGGCCCGTCGGCCGCGAGCTGCGCGACAAGCGCTTCATGCGCATTGTGTCGCTCGCCCCGGAGGTGCTCTGACATGAAGATTCACAAGGGAGATCAGGTCATCATCCTGTCCGGCAAGGACAAGGGCAAGAAGGCCGAAGTGGTCCGGGCCATCCCGAGCCGCGACCGCGTCATTGTAGAAGGCGTCAACGTGGCCAAGCGCCACGCCAAGCCGACGCGGGCCACCCAGCAGGGCGGCGTGATCGACAAGTTCATGCCGGTGCACGTCTCGACTGTGGGCCTCGTCTGCAAGAGCTGCGACAAGGCGACGCGGGTCGGTTACACGTTCGAGGACAACGGCGAGAAGGTCCGCGTCTGCAAGAAGTGCGGGTCCACACTGTGAGCACCACGAGCGCACCGGCGCGTCCCCGGCTGAAAGAGCGTTACCTGACCGAAATCCGGGGCAGCCTGCAGGAAGGGCTCGGTCTGGGCAACGTCATGGAGGTCCCGCGGCTGGACAAGATCGTCATCAACATGGGCGTCGGCCGTGCCACCCAGCAGGCCTCGCTCATTGAGGGGGCGCAACGCGACCTGGAGACGATCACCGGCCAGAAGCCGATCGTCACCCGGGCCAAACAGTCCATCGCCGGTTTCAAGCTGCGCGAGGGCCAGGCCATCGGGGTCAAGGCGACGTTGCGGGGTGACCGGGCCTGGGAGTTCTTCGACCGGCTGCTCAGCCTGGCCATTCCCCGTATCCGCGACTTCCGAGGGCTTTCCCCCCGCTCGTTCGACGGTCACGGCAACTACACCTTCGGGGTGACCGAGCAGCTGATCTTCCCCGAAATCGACTACGACAAAATCGACACGACCCGCGGCATGGACATCACCATCGTCACGACCGCACGCACCAACGAGGAAGGACGGGCGTTCCTGGCAGCGTTCGGCTTTCCGTTCCGACAGGAGAACCGGTAGCACCATGGCGAAGAAGGCTCTGATCGAGAAGCAGCAGCGCACCCCCAAGTTCAAGGTGCGGGGATACACCCGGTGCCAGCGGTGCGGGCGGCCGAAGGCCGTGTATCGCAAGTTCGGGCTCTGCCGTATCTGCCTGCGCGTCATGGTGCACGCGGGCGAGGTGCCTGGCGTCACGAAGGCAAGCTGGTAGGCCGCCATGACGATGACTGACCCCATCGCGGACATGCTCACGCGTATCCGTAACGCCAACTCCGCCATGTTCGATACCGTGAAGATGCCCGGCTCCAAGCTGAAGGAGTCGCTGGCCAAAGTCCTCGAGCGTGAAGGATTCATCGCGGGCTACACGGTCGAGCCCAACACCGGCAAGCCCGGTTCGACGCTCGAGATCACCCTGAAGTACTCGGGTGACCGCACCCGCACCATCGCCGGGATCAAGCGCGTATCCAAGCCCGGCCTGCGCATTTACGCCCGGGCCGACGGCATGCCGCGCGTGCTCGGCGGCATGGGCGTGGCCGTGGTCTCCACCAGCCAGGGGCTGCTGACCGACGCCGAGGCGCGTCGCAAGCACCTGGGCGGGGAGGTGCTCTGCCATGTCTGGTAGTGCCATGACCGCAACGACCGGTGGGGAGGCCTGATGTCACGCGTCGGACGCTCTCCCATCACTGTCCCGTCCAACGTCACCGTCACCCTGAGTGGGGACACGGTGAACGTGAAGGGCCCCCAGGGCTCCCTCGAGCGCCGGTTGCCCGAGGGCATCACCATCGCCCAAGAGGGTGACACGCTGGTCGTCAGCCGTCCCGACGACGAGCGCCGCCACCGTGCCCTCCACGGCCTCTCGCGCTCGCTCGTGGCCAACATGGTGTCGGGCGTGACCGAAGGCTTCACCAAAGAGCTCGAGATCGTCGGCGTGGGCTACCGCGCCACGGCCAAGGGCCCCAATGCCCTTGAGCTGGCCCTCGGTTTCTCGCACTCGGTGAGCGTCGACGCCCCCGAAGGCATCTCCTTCGAGGTGCCGGTCCCGACGCGGGTGATCGTCAAGGGCATCGACAAGGAGAAGGTGGGCCAGGTGGCCGCCGACATCCGCAAGCTGCGCAAGCCGGAGCCCTACAAGGGCAAGGGCGTGCGCTACGCCAACGAACGAGTGCTGCGTAAAGCAGGAAAGGCTGCCAAGTAATGGCACGTACCAGCGATCGCACCCGCCTGCGCCTCCGGCGCCACAGTCGCGTCCGCATCAAGGTCAGCGGGACGGCCGAATGCCCCCGGCTGGCCGTGCACCGGTCCAACCGGCACATTTCGGCCCAGCTCATCGACGATGCCGCTGGTCGCACGCTGGCCGCCGCCTCGTCGGTGGAGTCCGATCTGCGTGCGTCCTTGGGCAAGAGCGGTGGCGGTAACGTGACGGGCGCAGAATCGGTCGGACGGTTGCTGGGCTCCAGGGCCAAGGCAGCCGGCATCACCAAGGTGGTTTTTGACCGTGGGGGCTTCGTGTACCACGGGCGTGTCGCCGTCCTGGCTGACGCGGCACGGGCCGAGGGACTGGAGTTCTAAGCATGGTCGACACACAGTACGAAGAGCGCACCATAAAGGTGAACCGCGTGGCCAAGGTGGTCAAGGGTGGCCGACGCTTCTCCTTTGCCGCCCTCATGGTCGTCGGCGACGGTAACGGCAAGGTCGGCCTGGGCTACGGCAAGGCCAAGGAGGCCGGGCTGGCGGTGCAGAAGGGCATTGAAGAGGCGCGCAAGAACCTCTTCGAGGTGCCCCTCGCCGGCAGCACCATTGTCCACCCCGTCATCGGTGAGAGTGGGGCCGGCCGGGTGCTGTTGAAGCCCGCTGCTCCCGGAACCGGTGTCATCGCCGGCGGCGCGGCCCGGCACATCCTCGAGATGGCCGGCATCCGCGACATCCTGGCCAAGTCGCTGGGCTCGTCGAACGGGATCAACGTGGCCCACGCCACCATCGCCGGGCTCAAGCAGCTCCGGCGTCCCGACGAAGTGGCGGCGCTGCGTGGCAAGACGGCCGATGAGGTCACGCCGGGCGGCGTTCTGCGGGCCTACCGTGAGCGCAAGCGCGAGACCGACCTGTTCGCGGCGGAGACGCGTTGACCATGGCGGCGACCACCAAGAAGGCAACCGGGGAAGCGACGTTGCTCGTCACGCAGACCCGCTCGGCCATCGGCACCAAGCCGAAACACCGCGGCACGCTGCGGGCGCTGGGCCTGCGCGGCATCGGTCAGTCCAACGAACTCCCGGATCGCCCCGAAATCAGGGGCATGCTGGCCCGCGTCCCGCATCTGATCCGCATTGAGGAGGTGTCCAAGTGAAGCTCCACGATCTGGCGCCGCCCAAGGGCGCGACCTCGGCCAAGCGCCGGGTCGGCCGAGGCACGGGCGGCAAGGGCCACAAGACGGCCGGCCGTGGGACCAAGGGGCAGAAGGCCCGCAACACCATGCCGGCCGGCTTCGAGGGTGGCCAGCTCCCCCTGATGCAGCGGATCCCCAAGCTGAAGGGGTTCAAGAACCCGTTCCGCGTCGAGTACACCCCGGTCAACCTGGCCACGCTCGACGCGCTCGGTGCCGACGAGGTCACGGTGGCGTCGTTGGTCGAGGCCGGCGTGGTCCGTCCCAAGGCTCTCGTCAAGGTCCTGGGTCAGGGTTCGCTCAGCCGTCCGGTCCGGGTCTCGGCCCATGCGTTCTCCAAGTCGGCCGAGGCGGCCATCACCGCCGCCGGGGGTAGCGTCGAGCGTGTGGCACTGCCGTTCGCCCAGCGCCCGGCCGCCTCGGGCAACGCCTTGATGAACCGCTAGTGACCACCGCTCCGGGACTTCGCTGAGAGGAAGGGCCATGCTCTCCCGGCTCGCCAACATCTTCAGGGTCCCCGACCTTCGAAACAAGGTCGTCTTCACGCTGGCCATCATCGCCCTGTACCAAATCGGGGCCAACGTCCCGGTACCCGGCGTCAACTGGGCGCGTCTGCAGAGCCTCGAGAGTTCGGCGTCCGCCTCGGGCGTACTGGGCTTCTTGAATCTCTTCAGCGGGGGCGCCCTGGTGCGCCTCGCCGTCTTCGGCCTGGGCGTCATGCCCTACATCACGAGCTCCATCATCATTCAGCTCCTGTCGACCGTCATCCCCAAGCTGGAGGAATGGCGCGATCAGGGTGCCGTCGGGCAGAAGAAGATCACCCAGACCACCCGTTACCTCACCGTGGCCCTGGCGGTCATGCAGTCCTCGGGCCTGGTCTATGCCTTCCACGGCCACGACTCGGCCCTGCTGGGGACCAGCGTCGACCTGATCCCGAGCTTCAACTGGCCGCTCGCCCTCTTCATGGTGCTGATCCTGACCGCGGGCACGGCCTTCGTCATGTGGCTGGCCGAGCTGATCACCCAGCGCGGCATCGGGCAGGGCATGTCGATCCTGATCTTCGCCAACGTCGTGGCCGCCATCCCCACCGGGTTCAAGGCCATTTACGAAGAGGGCGGCATCAGCAAGTTCTCCATCATCATTTTGGTGTCGATCATTTTGCTGGTCTTCATCGTCTTCATGGACCAGGGGCAGCGCCGTATCCCTGTCACGTTCGCCCGTCGGGTGGTCGGTCGACGAATGTACGGCGGCAGCTCCACCTACATCCCGCTCAAGGTGAACCAGTCCGGCGTGATCCCCATCATTTTCGCCAGCTCGGTGCTCTACATCCCGGTGCTGCTCTCGAACATCGTCCCCTGGAACTGGTTCCAGAACTTCGTGCGCAACAGCCTGACCCCGACGAGCTTCTTCTACATCCTGGCCTACTTCCTCCTCATTGTGATGTTCACGTTCTTCTACGTGTACGTCGCCTTCGACCCGCACCAGCAGGCCGACCTGATCCGCAAGCAGGGTGGGTTCGTGCCCGGCATCCGGCCCGGGCCCCCCACCGAGCGGTACTTCGCCCACATCCTCAGCCGCATCACGGTCGTCGGGGCCCTCTTCCTCGGCTCCGTGGCCGTCGTGCCCTCACTCCTCATGGCACTGTGGCACCTGAACAGGTTCCCCTTCTACGGGACCACCCTGCTGATCTCGGTCGGCGTCGCCCTCGAGACCATGCGCCAGATCGACAGCCAGTTGATGATGCGCAACTACGAGGGCTTCCTCAAGTAGGCGCCGGTGATTCCCGGGGTCAGGCTCGTGGTCCTCGGCAAACAGGGGGCCGGCAAGGGGACGCAGTGTGTGCGCCTCTCGCATCACTATGTCGTTCCGCACGTCTCCACCGGGGACATGCTGCGGAGCGAGGTGAAGTCCCGTTCCCCCCTGGGCCAGCGCGCCTCCTCGCTCATGGAGCAGGGCGAGCTCATCCCCGACGAAATGGTCATGGAGATGGTGGGGGGCCGGCTGACCGAGCGCGACACCACGGGCCGCGGCTTTGTGCTCGACGGATGCCCACGGACGACGGTCCAAGCGGAATCGCTCGACCAGATTGTGCAGCCCCACGGCCTCGACCTGGTCATCGACCTGCAGGTGCCGACTACCCTGGTGATGAAACGCCTGGCCTCGCGCCGGGTCTGCGTGGACTGTGGTGCCAACTATTCGACGGCTGCCCCGCCCCTGGTCAACTGGACGTGTGACGTCTGCGGTGGCGAGGTCGTGCAGCGGGAGGACGACACCGAGGAAGCGATCGAGCGCCGGCTCAACCTCTACGAGGAGGAGACGGCGCCCCTATTGGATTGGTACAAGGAGCGCAGCCTCCTGGTCGAGATCAACGGAACCGGCTCTCCCGACGCGGTGACCCGGCGGGTGGTCGGGGCAATTGACGCTGCGCGCCGCAAAATGAAGGGAGAAGGAGCCCAGTGAGGCGGAACGACGACGAGCTGGCCAAAATGCGCCGCGCCGGCAAGGTCGTGGCCGAAATGCACGAGGCGACCCGGGCGGCAGCCAAGCCCGGTGTCACCACCGCCGAGCTCGACGCGGTGGCCCGCCAGGTCCTGGAGCGCCGGGGGGCCACCTCGAATTTCCTCGGCTATCACGGCTTCCCAGCCGTCATCTGCACCTCGCCCAACTCCATGATCGTGCACGGCATCCCCGGTGGGTACGTGCTCGAGGAGGGGGACATCATCTCCATCGACTGCGGCGCCATCATTGAGGGGTACCACGGCGACGCCGCCTTCACCATGGGCATCGGCACCATCTCCAAGGAGGCCCAGAAGCTGCTGGAGGTCACCGAGCGCAGCCTGTGGGCCGGTATTGAGCAGATGACCAGCGGTAACTCGCTCAACGAAATCGGCCGGGCCGTCCAGGACGTGGCCGAGGCCGCCGGCTTCAGCGTGGTCAGGGAGTACGTGGGCCACGCCATCGGGACGGCCATGCACGAGCAGCCCCAGGTCCCCAATTACTGGCCCGGGAGCAAGGGGCCCACCCTCAAGACGGGCAACGTCTTCGCCGTGGAACCCATGGTCAACGTGGGTTCGCCCGAGACCCTGCTGCTCGACGACGACTGGAGCGTGGTGACCGCCGACGGGAGCCTCTCGGCCCACTTCGAGCACACCATCGCCGTGACCCCCGACGGCCCCGAGGTCTTCACGCTCGCCTGAGGACCCCGATTCGGGGCCGGGCCAGGGCTTTCACAAAGTCCGGCTGGAAATCTCCCCCGAACGCGGTAGACTTATCTGCTGGCTCTGGGCCCTGATGCGTCCCCGTGGGGGTGTTCCTGACCGGTAGCCACACCCGATTCCACCCCGTTCCGGCCTCGCGCCCCGGTGTGGTGCGGGGCAGCACACAAGAACGAAGACCAGGAGAGAGTCACCTGCCCAAGCCCAAGGAAGATGCCATCGTGCTGGAAGGCACGGTGGTCGAGCCACTACCCAATGCCATGTTCCGCGTCGAGTTGGAGAACGGACACAAGGTGCTGGCGCACAGCTCGGGAAAGATGCGGATGCACCGCATCCGAATTCTGCCAGGGGACAAGGTGCAGGTCGAGATCACTCCGTACGACCTCAACCGAGGCCGCATCACCTACCGGTACAAGTAAGTAAGGACGGCGATTCCAGTGAAGGTTCGGCCGAGCGTGAAGCCGATCTGTGAGAAGTGCAAGGTCATCCGGCGCCGCGGCGTTGTGCGGGTGATCTGCGATAACCCGCGCCACAAGCAGCGTCAGGGCTAGGAGAGGAAAGACAGATGGCCCGAATTTCCGGAGTGGACATCCCGCGCGAGAAGCGCCTCGAGATCTCGCTCACCTACATCTACGGCATCGGCCCGACGTTGTCGACGCAGATCTGCCAGGCGTCGGACGTGAACCCCTCCACCCGGGTGCGCGACCTGACCGACGAGGAGGTCGCCCGGCTCCGCACCTACATCGACGCCAACTTCCGGGTCGAAGGTGACCTGCGCCGCGACGTCTCGCAGGACATCAAGCGCAAGATGGAGATCAACTGCTACCAGGGCGTGCGGCACCGCAAGGGCCTGCCGGTCCACGGCCAGCGCACCCACACCAATGCCCGTACCCGTAAGGGCCCCAAGAAGACGGTGGCCGGGAAGAAGAAGGTGAAGAAGTAGTGGCCAAGCCAACAAAGCCCGGTGCCCGTCGGCCCCGGCGCAAGGAGCGCAAGAACATCGCCTACGGCGTGGCGCACATCAAGAGTTCGTTCAACAACACCATCGTCTCCATCGCCGACCCCGAGGGCAACATCCTCGCCTGGGCCTCGGCGGGCAATGTCGGCTTCAAGGGCTCGCGCAAGTCCACTCCCTTCGCCGCCCAGCTGGCGGCCGAGGCCTGCGCCAAAAAGGCCATGGAGCACGGCGTGCGCAAGGTCGACGTCCTGGTCCGCGGGCCCGGCTCGGGCCGTGAGACCGCCATCCGGTCGCTCGCCGCGGTCGGCATTGAGGTCGTGGGCATCAAGGACGTCACCCCGATCCCCCACAACGGTTGCCGCCCCAAGAAGCGGCGCCGGGTCTAGGTCCAAGAGGAAGAGGAACACACCCCATGGCTCGATACACCGGTCCCGTCTGCCGCCTCTGTCGGCGCGAGCGGACCAAGCTGTTCTTGAAGGGCGAGCGTTGCTACTCGCTCAAGTGCCCCGTGTCCGAGGCGGTCACCGACCGCCACAGCCGCGCCTACCCACCGGGCGAGCACGGCCGCGACCGCATGCGCCAGGGCTCCGAGTACCTGGCCCAGCTGCGTGAGAAGCAGAAGGCGCGCCGCATTTACGGGATCCTGGAGAAGCAGTTCCGCAACATGTACGAGGAGGCCAACCGTCAGGGTGGCATCACCGGCGAGAACCTGCTGCGCAACCTCGAGCTCCGTCTCGACAACGTCGTCTTCCGCGCCGGCTGGGGAGCCAGCCGGCGCCAGGCCCGCCAGTTCGTGCGCCACGGCCACGTCAGCGTCAACGGCAAGCGCGTCACCATCCCCAGCTACCGAGTGCGGACCGGCGAGACCGTCCTGCTGCGTGAGGCCACCCGGGGGAACTTCCTGGTGCGCCGCAACATGGACACGCTGGAGCGCCAGACCCCGGCCTGGCTCCAGACCGGCGATGCCGGCTTCTCGGTGTCGATCCTCAACCCGCCGCTGCGCGAGCACATCGACGAGCCCATTCAGGAGCAGTTGATCGTCGAGCTGTACTCGAAGTAGCCCCAGTCCCCTGCAACAGGAGTACCCACCATGCTGATCATCCAACGCCCGACCGTCGAGATCGTCGACGAGGAGCAGAACAACCGGCAGCGGTTCGCCATCGGCCCGCTCGACCCGGGCTTCGGCACCACGCTCGGTAACTCGCTGCGACGCACACTGCTGTCGTCCATTCCGGGCGGCGCGGTGACCCAGCTCCGCTTCGACGAGGCACTGCACGAGTTCACCACGCTGCCGGGGGTCAAGGAGGATGTCACCGACATCATCCTGAACCTCAAGGACCTGCTGGTCCGGGTGCAGTCAGACGAGCCGGTGACTCTCCGCCTCGACGTGCGCGGCCCGGCCGACGCCACGGCGGCTGACCTCCAGTTGACGGCCGATGTGGAGATCCTCAACCCCGACCTGCACATCGCCTCGGTCAACGCCAAGGGCCGCCTGGCCGTCGACGTGACCGTGGAGCGTGGCCGTGGCTACGCCTCGGCGGACAAGAACAAGAAGTCCTCGACCATCGGTGTCATCCCGATCGACTCGATCTTCTCGCCGGTCCACCGGGTCACCTTCGACATTGAGCCGGTCCGGGTGGAGCAGTCGACCAACTACGACCGCCTGGTGCTCGACATCGAGACCGACGGGACCATCTCACCCCGTGAGGCCCTGGCTTCCGCCGGTGACACGCTGCGCAACCTGGTCTCGTTGGTGGCCGACCTCGAGGAGGCCCCCCAGGGCCTGGAGCTGGGTGACACCGGGACGACCACCAGCGGCTCGCCCGACCTCGACCTGCGCATCGAAGAGCTCGACCTCTCCGAGCGCCCGCGCAACTGCCTCAAGCGCGCCCAGATCAACACGATCGGCGAGCTGGTGGAGCGCACCATGGAGGATCTGTTGGCCATCACCAACTTCGGCCAGAAGTCGGCTGACGAGGTCGTCCAGCGCCTGGACGAGCGCGGGCTGTCGCTCCGCACGAGGGACTGAGCCGCCATGCAGGCAACCCCCAAGCGCGGCCGCCGGTTCGGTGGCTCTTCCGCGCACCAGAAGTCGATGATGGGCAACCTGGTGGCGTCACTCATCGCCGCCGAGTCCATCGTGACGACGGAGGCCAAGGCGAAAGCGCTGCGCCCCGTGGCGGAGAAGTGCGTCACCGCCGCCCGCAAGGGCGGCCTGGCCAATCACCGCAACGTGGTCGCCCTGATCCGCGACAAGGACATGGCGCACAAGCTCTTCGAGGAGATCGGGCCCCGCTACGCCGAGCGGCCCGGCGGCTACACCCGCATCCTCAAGCTGGGCCCGCGCCCGGGTGACAACGCGCCGATGGCGCGGATCGAGTTCGTCTAGCCGGTGGAGGAACCCGCCGGCGCTGCTCTGCAGCGCTGGAGGCTCCTGATCGCCTACGACGGTGCGGCCTTCCGGGGCTTCGCCGCCCAACCCGAGGTCCCCACGGTCGCCGGTGCGCTGAGTGAGGCGATCGGGCGGACGGCCCGACTTGCCGAGGCGCCGGTCATCACCTGCGCCGGTCGGACCGACGCCGGTGTCCACGCCCGGGGCCAGGTCGTCCACGTCGACATTCCGGCTGCCGTCTCCTCTGACGGGATCTGGCTCGCCCGCGCCCTGAACCGCCAGCTGGCCCCCCGGATCGTCGTGCGCCGGGCTGACGCGGTGGAGGCCACCTTCGACGCCCGCCGGTCCGCCACCGCCCGGTCCTACCGCTACCTCGTCTGGAATGCCCCGGCGCCGGACCCGCTGTTGGCCCGGCTGGCCTGGCACGTCCGTGACCCGCTCGACCTCAACTCCATGCGGGCGGCCTCGGACGTCTTCCTGGGCACCCACGACTTCCGCTCGTTCTGCCGCCGGCCGGTGGGGTCCGACCCGACCCGGCCCCTGGTGCGACGGGTGACGACGGCCCGTTGGAGCATGGATGGCGGGCCCGAGGCCCGGGACGCCGACGGCGGCACAGAGGAGACCCGGCTGCTCCGCTTCGAGATCACGGCCGCCTCGTTCTGCCACCAGATGGTCCGCTCCCTGGTGGGGAGCCTGGTCGAGGTAGGCCGGGGCAAGGAGAACGCCGCCGGCCTCATGGAGCGGCTGCGGGCGGTGACCCGTCACCGCATGCCCGATCCGGCCCCGGCGCACGGCCTCTGCCTGGTGTCGGTCGCCTACGGGCCGGACGGCGGAGGCCCGGCCGCCTGAGCCCGATCCGCTGTTCAGAAGCGGCGGCTTGCTCCCCCTTGCCAGGGGCCCTATCCTGGTACGTCGGCTCTCGGGACTCCCGAGTCCGTTGAGCCCGCCCCGGGACCCAGGTCCGGAGGCAGTCTCGCCCACTACGCAAATGCGAAAGATCGGTCTTGTGCGCACATTTTCACCGAAGGTCACCGAGATCCAGCGGAGCTGGTACGTCGTCGACGCCGACGGCCTTGTCCTCGGGCGCCTGGCCTCGTCGGTGGCGGCCATCCTGCGCGGCAAGCACCGGCCGTATTTCGCCCCCCACGTCGACACCGGCGACCACGTGATCGTGGTCAACGCCGACAAGGTGGTCCTCACCTCGAACAAGGCCGACTCCAAGCTGGCCTACCGCCACAGTGGGTACCCGGGCGGCCTGCGCTCCACCAGCTACGCGGAACTGCTCGAGCAGAAGCCCGCCGAGCTCATCCGTCGTTCGGTGCGCGGCATGCTGCCGAAGAACACCCTGGGCCGCCAGATGCTCGGCAAGCTGCAGGTCTACGCCGGTCCCGATCACCCGCACTCGGCGCAGAAGCCCGAGACCCTCGAACTGCCCCAGGCCCGTCGCGCCGGCTGAGCCGGCGCACCAGGAAGGACACCACCCTCGCAATGCCCGCACCACTGAGTCAGACCACCGGACGCCGCAAGCAGGCAGTGGCGCGTGTGCGCTTCCGTCCCGGCCAGGGCGCCATCACGGTGAACAAGCTCCCCATTGAGCGGTACTTCACCTCCGCCACCCACCGCATGCTGGTCACCGAGCCGCTGCGCATCACCAACATGGCCGAGGCGTACGACATCGACGCCACCATTGACGGGGGCGGCATCTCGGGACAGGCCGGCGCCATGCGCCTCGGCATCGCCCGCAGCCTGATCGATCTCGACCCCGAGCTGCGGGGCGCCCTCAAGCGCTCCGGCCTCCTCACCCGCGACGCCCGCGAGAAGGAGTCCAAGAAGTACGGCCTCAAGAAGGCTCGCAAGGCGCCGCAGTACTCCAAGCGCTAGGAATGGCGCCGACCCGCTTCGGCACCGACGGTGTGCGCGGGGTTGCGAACGAAGAGCTGACACCCGAGCTGGCCCTGGCCCTCGGGCGCGCCACCGCCCGCGTCCTTCCCGCTCCGACCTTCGTCATCGGTCGGGACACGCGTCGCTCGGGCCCGCTCCTGCAGGCCGCCTTCTCCGCCGGCCTGGCCGCAGAGGGGGCCGACGTCATCGACCTCGGCGTGCTGCCGACACCCGGTGTCGCCGCCGTGGCCGAGGCGCGTCAGGCGCCCGGTGCCGTTATTTCGGCGTCGCACAACCCTTTCGGCGACAACGGGATCAAACTGTTCAGCCTGCTGGGAACCAAGCTGCCGACGGAGGTCGAAGTCGAGATTGAGCGCGAGCTCGACGCCATACTGGCCGACCCGGACCACGCCCCCCGCCGGCCCACCGGCCACGGCGTGGGCCGGATCAGCACCGATCCCGATGCCGTGGCGCGCTACCAGGCGCACCTGGTGGCCACGCTGGAGGGCCGCCGGCTCGACGGGCTGCACATTGTGGTCGATTGCGCCAACGGTGCCGCCAGTGCGATCGCGCCGCTGGTGCTGGCCGAGCTCGGCGCGGAAGTCCGGGCGCTGCACGACACGCCCGACGGGGCGAACATCAACGACAAGTGCGGCTCGACCGACCCGGGCGAGTTGGCGCGGGCGGTCGTGGCGCACCAGGCCGACCTCGGCCTGGCCTTCGACGGCGATGCCGACCGGGTCATCGCGGTGGACCACCACGGGAGCGTCGTCGACGGAGATGTCCTTCTGGCGTTGTTCGCGCTGGACCTGGCCGAGCGCGGTCACCTCGTCGGCAACACCGTGGCCGTCACCGTCATGACCAACCTGGGCTTCCGGCTGGCCATGGAGGCACGCGGCATCGGCGTGCGGGAGACCGACGTCGGAGACCGCCAGGTGCTGGCTGCGCTGGACGCCGACGGCCTGAGCCTGGGCGGCGAGCAGTCGGGCCACATCATCTTCCGGTCCCGCTCGACCACCGGCGACGGCATTCTCACCGGGATCGCGTTGGCCGACCTGGTGCAGCGGGCCGGGCGCTCGCTGGCCGACCTGTCCGACGGGCTGGTCGAACGGGTCCCGCAGCGCCTCGTCAACGTGCCCATCCCCCGGCCCGAGCGCCTGGCCGACTGTGCCGAGGTCTGGGAGGCCGTGGTGGAGGCGGAGGCTGAGCTCGGGCACGACGGCCGGGTCCTGCTGCGCCCGAGTGGGACCGAGCCGCTGGTGCGGGTCATGGTCGAGGCTCGGATGGAGGCCCAGGCCGACGCGGTGGCGGCCCAGCTCGCCAGTGTCGTCGAGGCCGCCCTGGGGCAGATCGAGCCACAGGCGCCCAGGTAGCCTGGGGTCACTATGTGCGGAATCATCGGCGTCACAGGTGAGTCCGACGCCATCCCGATCCTCCTCGGTGCGCTGCACCAGCTGGAATACCGGGGCTACGACTCGGCCGGGGTCGCCATGGTGGTCGAGGGGTCTGACGGTGCGAACGCCGTCTGGCGGGCCCGGGCCGCCGGCGGCACGAACTCGGTGGCCAAGCTCGGGGAGTTGACGAAGGACGCCCCCACCGGGCACGCCGCCGCCATCGGGCACACCCGCTGGGCCACCCACGGAGGCCCCACCGTGGAGAACGCCCACCCCCACCTCGACTGCACCGGCCGGCTGGCCCTCATCCACAACGGGATCATCGAGAATCACGCAGAGCTGTGGGCCGAGCTCGAGGCCGCCGGCCACACGCTGGTGTCCGCCACCGATACCGAGGTGCTGGCCCATCTGATTGAACAGGAGATGGCCGGCGGCCCGTCGCTCGCCGAGGCGGTCCGCACCGTGCTGCCGCGGCTCCGGGGCTCGTTCTCCATTGCGGTCGTGTCGGCCGACGAGCCCGACACCATTGTGGCGGCCCGGCGCAATACGCCCCTCGTCCTGGGGCTGCACGACGGCGCGGCTTTCCTCGCCTCGGACATCCCCGCGCTCATCGGGCACACCCGCCGGGTCTTCGCTTTGGCGGACGACGAGCTCGCCGTCCTGACGCCCGGTTCGCTGGTGGTCACCGCGCTCGACGGCACGCCGGTCGAGCCCGAGCAGCTGACGATCACGTGGGACCTCGAGGCGGCCCAGAAGGGTGGCTTCGACGACTACATGTCCAAGGAGATGGACGAGCAGCCCAAAGCCGTGGCCGACACGCTGCTGGACCGGCGTGGTCCGGGCGGTGAGCTGATCCTCGACGAAATGCGGTTGAGCACGGACGACCTGCGCGGCATCGACAAAGTGTTCATTGTCGCCTGCGGGTCCAGCTACCACGCCGCCCTGGTGGCCAAATACGCCATTGAGCACTGGGTCAAGGTGCCGACCGAGGTCGACATCGCCAGCGAGTTCCGCTACCGCGACCCGGTCCTGAACGAGCGCACCCTCTGCGTCGGTGTGTCCCAGTCCGGGGAGACGCTCGACACATCGGAGGCGATGCGCGAAGCGGCACGTCTGGGCGCCAAGGTGCTCGTCGTCTCCAACGTCGTCGACTCGTCCATGGCACGCGCCGCCGACGGTGTCCTCTACACCCGGGCCGGGCCGGAAATCGGCGTGGCGTCGACCAAGTGCCACCTGGCCCAGATTGTGGCGCTCGAGGTGCTGGGGCTCTACCTGGCCCAGACCCTGGGCACGCAGCCCCCGTCGGAGATCAAAGAGATCTTCGACGCCATGGAGGTCCTGCCGGGCCTCGTCACCGAGGCATTGGCGCGGGTGGGTGACGTCGACGAGGTGGCGGCCAAGCTGACCGACGCCCGCGACTTCTTCTTCCTGGGGCGCCATGTCGGTTTCCCGGTGGCACTCGAAGGCGCGCTCAAGCTGAAGGAGCTGGCCTATCTGCGCGCCGAGGGCTACCCGGCCGGCGAGCTCAAGCACGGGCCGATCGCTCTGATCGAGCCGGGCACCGTCGTGGTCGGCATCGCCACGCGCAATCCGCTGTGGGAGAAGATGTTGTCCAACATCGCCGAGGTGCGCAGCCGCGGCGCCACGGTCGTGCTGTTGGCCGACGACGGCGACGAGGAGTCGGCCGCTGCCGCTGACCACGTGCTGTGGGTTCCGCCAACATCCCCACTCCTCTCTCCCGTTGTGGGCGTCGTGCCGCTGCAACAGCTGGCCTACCGGCTGGCCCGATTGCACGGACACGATCCCGACCGCCCCCGGAACCTGGCCAAGACGGTGACCGTCGAGTGATCGGCTGGGCCACCGGCACCGCCGGTGCCATCGTCGGCGTGGGTGTCGATGCCGTCGACGTGGCGCGGTTCCGCCGGGTACTCGACCGCCGCCCGAACTTCGCCCGGCGGTGCTTCACCGATTCCGAACGTTCGGATGCCACCGGCTCCACCGACGAGGTCCAGAGTCTGGCGGCGCGCTTCGCCGCCAAGGAAGCGGTCATGAAGGCACTGGGCACCGGTATCGGGGGTTTCCTGCTGACCGACGTCGAGGTGTGCCGTACCACCGGCAGGGGCGCCACCCGCAACGCCCCCTACCTCCGGCTGCACGGCGCGGCGGCCGAGCTGGCCGGCGCGCAGGGCGCGGGCACGTTCCATCTCTCCCTCACCCACACCGACGCCGTGGCGATCGCCTTCGTCGTAGCAGAGCAGAGCCCGTGCGCGCCGTCCTGACCCGGGACGAAATGCGGGCGTCCGACGCTGCCGCGCTGGCCACCGTCTCGCACGAGGCACTCGTCGAGCGCGCCGGCACGGCGGTGGCCCATGCCGCGCTGCGCATGCTCGGCGGCGGCTACGGACGGCGGGTCGTCGTGCTGGCGGGCAAGGGAAGCAACGGGGCCGACGGCCGCGTCGCGGCCGCGTACCTGGCCGACCGGGGTGCCCTGGTGCGCATTGTGGAGGCCGGCGAGGTGGTGGCGGGGGACACCCTGCCGCCGTGCGACCTGGTGATCGACGGGGCGTACGGCACCGGGTTCCGCGGCACGTACGACGCGCCGGCCATGCCGATCGGAGCGGCGGTGCTGGCCATCGACATCCCTTCGGGTGTCGATGCCGACAGCGGGGAGGCGCCCGGTGCAGCCGTGCAGGCGGATCGCACGGTGACCTTCGCCGCGCTCAAGCCCGGGCTGTTGCAAGGTGATGGTGCCGTCTGCAGCGGGGCGGTCGAGGTGGCCGACATCGGGACGGCGTTCCCCACGCCGCAGGCCCTGCTTCTGGAGGACGCCGACGTCGCCCTGCTCCCGGCCCGGCCTCGACAGGGCAACAAGTGGACGACCGCCGTCGGCGTGGCGGCGGGCTCGCCGGGCATGGAGGGCGCGGCCATCCTCTGCACCCGCGGGGCCATGGCGGCCGGCGCCGGCATGATCCGGCTGGGCGCGCCGGGGAGCCCTTCGGCGCCCTGGCCCACAGAGGTCGTGCGGGTGCACCTGCCCGCCGAGGGGTGGGCCGCCGCGTTCGTCGAGGCCACGGCCAAGTGCAAGGCGGTGGTGCTCGGCCCCGGCCTCGGAACCGGCGCGGCCACCGCCGAGGAGATCAGGGCGGTCATTGCCGCAGTGCCGGTCCCGTTGGTGATTGATGCTGACGCGCTCAGCGCGCTGGGCGACAGTGCCGCGGCGCGCCTCCTCATACAGAAGCGCAGCGCCCCGAGCATTCTCACGCCGCACGACGGCGAGTACGCCCGCATCAACGGGGCGGCGCCGAGTGACGACCGCCTGGCGTCGGCCCGTGTGCTGGCCCGGGCCACCGGGGCGGTCGTCCTGCTGAAAGGGCCGCTCACCGCGGTGGCGTCCCCCGAGGGGTCGGTCCCCGACGTGCTGCTGGCCGCAGCCGGTGGACCGTCACTGGCCACGGCGGGAAGCGGCGACGTGCTGTCGGGCATCATCGGTGCCTTCTGTGCCCGCGGGCTGCCGGCGCTGGAAGCCGCCGCACTGGCCGCCCACGTGCACGGCCGGGCGGCATCGCTCGGCCCGGCCCAAGGGCTGGTGGCCGGCGACCTCCCGGGGCTGGTGGGGCAACTGCTCACGGAGCTGGGCGCGGCGAGCGCGGACCGTCATGACTGACGGCGCGCCGGTGCGGTTGGCGCCTCCGGTCCCGGTCGACGATGACGCCGCGGTGACGATGGCCCAAGGCCGCTCGCGCCCGGCGTGGGCCGAGATCGACCTGGCCGCCGTGGCGCACAACGCGACGGTGCTGTCCCGCTTGGCCGCGCCGGCCGAGCTGTGCGCGGTGGTCAAGGCGCACGGGTACGGCCATGGAGGGCCTGCGGTGGCCCGGGCCGCGCTGGCCGGCGGCGCCGGCCGGCTGGCCGTGGCGCTGGTCGACGAGGGCGTGGAGCTGCGTGAGCACGGCCTGACCGCTCCCGTGCTGCTGCTCAGCGAGTGCGATCCCGCCGCCGCCACGACTGCGTTGTCGTACGGGCTCACGCCCACGCTGTACTCCGCCGAGGGCATCGCTGCGTTCAGCGCGGCCGCCACAGCGGCGGGCCGGCCAGTGGCGGTGCACGTCAAAGTCGACACCGGCATGCACCGGGTCGGTGCGGCGCCCGCCGACCTGCACGCCATTGCCGCCGCCGTGTTGGAGGAGCCGGCCCTGCGGCTCGAGGGCATCTGGACGCATTTGCCGGTCGCCGACGGCGGGGCCGAGGACCGCGCCTATACGGAGGGCCAGCTGGCGCTGTTCGACCATGTCGTGGCGGAACTGGGCGCGGCCGGCGTGACGGCACCACTGCTGCATGCCGCCAATACGGCAGGCGCCATCGCCTTCCCGCTGGCGCGGCACGACATGGTGCGCTGCGGGCTCGGCCTCTACGGTTACCTGCCCGGTCCTTCCGTCCAGGAGGCCTTCGACGCGCAGGCGGGCGGGGTGCGGCTGCGCCCCGCCATGGCGCTGAAGGCTCGGGTCGTCGCGGTGCGCCTGCTCGAAGCGGGGGAGCGCCCTTCCTACGGCCGGCTGCGCCCGCTTCCGGCGCGCTCGCTCGTGGCCACGGTGCCGATCGGGTACGCCGACGGCGTGCCCCGCAGCCTCTTCGACGGGGGCTACGAGGTCCTCATCAACGGGTCGCGCCGTCCGTTGGCCGGCGCGGTGACGATGGACCAGCTCGTGGTCGACTGCGGCGACGACGAGTCCGTCCGTCCCGGCGACGAGGTCGTACTGCTCGGACGGCAGGGGAACGAGGAGATCACGGCGGACGACTGGGCTGCCATGGCCGGGACCATCAGCTACGAAGTGGTGTGCGGCGTCGGGCCGCGCATGCCCCGCATTGTGGTCAACCGTCCCGACACGCCCCGTGCCTGACGCCGGCGCCGAGGCCCTGGACCGGCTGCGGGTCACCGCGTCCACGTGCACGCGCTGTCCCCTGGCCAAGGGTCGCACCCAGGTGGTGTTCGGCGTCGGCTCGCCCACGGCCGATCTGCTCTTCGTGGGCGAAGGGCCCGGACGCGAGGAGGACCTGGCCGGTGAGCCCTTCGTCGGCCGCTCGGGCAAGCTGCTGGACCGCCTCATGTGGGAGGAGGTCGGCCTGACCCGGGCCGAGTGCTACATCGCCAACGTCGTGAAGTGCCGGCCGCCCCAGAACCGTGACCCCGCCCCCAAGGAGATCGAGGCCTGCCGCCCGTACCTGGCCGAGCAGATGGAGCTCATCGACCCCCGCGTCGTCATCACGTTGGGCAACTTCGCGACCAAGCTGCTGCTCGAGACCACCAAGGGCATCCGTGAGCTGCGCGGCCAGGTCTTCGAACGGGGACGGGCCAACGTGGTCCCGACCTACCACCCGGCCTACGTGCTGCGGGCGGGCGGCGAGGCCATGGCGCAGATGCGGGCCGACTTCGTGCGGGCCAAGCGCCTCATGGCGACGGGGCGCCCGTGAGCTGGCCGGTCACCTGGACGAGTGAGTCGCCCGACGGCACCAGGGAGCTGGCCGGACGCGTGGCGGCGCTGTGCCGGCCCGGCGACGTGATCCTGCTGGTGGGTGACCTGGGGGCGGGCAAGACGGTCTTTGCCCAGGGCTTCGCCGCGGCCTTGGGGGTCCCGGGCCCGGTGACCAGTCCCACCTTCGCCCTGGTACGCCAGTACCGCTGCGGCGACGGGAGCCCTGTCGGGCTGCTGATCCACGCCGACGTGTACCGGACCGGCTCGCTGGAGGAGGTGGCCGACCTGGCCCTGGCCGAACTGGTCGAGGAGGACGCGGTGGCCCTGGTCGAGTGGGGCGAGCTGGCGGCGCCGGCGCTGGGGGACAGCGCGCTCGAGATCACGCTCGTGGCCCCCGACCCTCAGGGGGCGCCCGAACGGCGCGTCCTCACCCTGGCCGGCCGGGGGCGCTGGGCCGACCGAGCCGACGAGGCCACCGCGCTGGCAGCGCCGGCACCGGCGGCGGGACGGACCCCGTGAGCGGGGACGCCATGGTGGCGATCGAGACGGCGACCGAGACCGTCGGGGTCGCCGTGCGCACGGCAACGGGTGTGCAGGCCGAGCTGACGCTGACGGGCCGGCGCCGCCACGTCGAGACCCTCACGCCCGCGTTGCACCACCTGCTCGACCAGCTCCAGCTGGTCCCCGCTGACCTCGGCGTAGTGGCGGTCGACATCGGCCCCGGCCTCTTCACCGGCCTGCGTGTCGGGGTGGCGGCCGCCAAGGGCCTGGCCCAGTCGCTCGGCATCGGGGTCGTGGGGGCGACCAGCCTGGACATCCTGACGGCGGGTGCCGCCGCGGCGGGACTCCGGGGCCTGGTGCTCGCCTGCGTCGACGCCCGGCGGGGCGAGGTGTTCGCGGCCGTGCACGAGGTCGACACGGCCGGAGTGATCCCGGCCGTCGCCTCCGTGCGCTTGGGGACCGGCCTCTTCGCGCCGGCGGACCTGGCGAGCGCACTGGGGGAGTTCGCCGGCGAGCCTGTGCATGCCATCGGCGACGGCGCCCTGCGCTATGCCGACGTGCTCCGGGAGATCCCCGGGGTCGATCCGGAGGCACCGGGCCTGGCCTTCCCACCTCCGGCCGCGCTGCTCAACCTGGTCCGGGTCCGGATGGATGCGGGCGAAGCGCCAGTCGAGCCCGCCGCGGTCGTTCCTCTCTACATGCGAGAGGCGGACGCCGTCAGCAACTTCGCCCGGGCGGAGCGGACCTGAGGCCGGGAGCGACATGACGCTGCGCATTGAGAAGCTCAAGCGGAAAGACGTGCGCCACGTCCTCCGCATTGAGGCCACGGTCTTCCCCGAGCCCTGGTCCGTCGCGGTGTTCACCTCCGAGCTGGCGCTGCGCAAGGGCCGTCTCTACCGCGCCGTGTGGGACGGCGATGTCATGGCGGGCTACATCGGTTTCATGATGGTCGACGACGAGGCGCACATGACCACCATCGCCACCGCACCCAGCCACCAGCGCACCGGCGTGGCCACCACCATGATCGTGGACGGCATCCACACGCTGCGCGCCGGCGGCACGAAGCACATTTCGCTCGAAGTGGCGGCCAACAACAATGCGGCCCAGGCGCTCTACCGCCGCTTCGGGTTCGCTCCGGTCGCCGTGCGCAAGAACTACTACCCGGTGACCGGGCAGGACGCCCTTGTCATGTGGGTCTACGACATCGACTCCGCCGAGTACGCGGTGCGCCTCGATGAGCTGGCCGCCACGGGCCAGCCGGTCGAGCAGGCCCGCCCGCGCTGACGCGTGCCGCGTGCGGAGGCCGTCCCGGCCCCGTGCCGCCCGTAGGGGTCGCCGGCGCCTCGTGAGCGTGCTTCCCTGGAACACAACCCACGGGCCGACGCATCATCTGTAGAACGCCGGGATCGGGTGACTAGGACGAGCCGACGACGGTGACCACCTTGTTCGCTCGGATTGGGTAGGGGTCGGGGTAGTCGACGACGCGCACTCGACCAGCAGGTCGGTAGCGACCGCTGTCGATGACTTCCCGCGGCACATAGGGGTCCCGGCCCATACTCCGGAAGAGCCGTGTCGTCGGCTCCCAGATCGTCACCCTCTCGTGCCAACGCAGAAGGTCGAGCTTTCTGAGGAGGACAATCAACGTCACAAGCGCCCCGGCCATCACCCCCGCCACCAGCGAGCCCAGTGGTGTGCCGCCTGGGAGCACTGCCAGCAGGCCCAGGAGGACAGCCAGGAGCAAGAGAAGGCCCGTCCACTCGAGCTGAGACATCGCCTGTCCCGACGCCGCTTCAATCAAGGATCGGTCGCTATCGAGAACGAAGCAGCGGGCGACGAGTTCCTTGTAGACGGCGTCCTGCTCGGGGTTGGTGGGGCGCAGCCCGAGAACCGCCTTGATGAGTGCTCGAAACGATGACGAGGCCCGGTGGTAGTCCACGAGCCGGTAGTCGATCTGGTCCGTGAGGTGGATGTCGATCAGATCCCGGATCTCCTCGGACTGGCTATCGCCGAACACGGCAACTGCGTCGTGGACGGTCAGGAGTGCGGCGTCGCTCTTGGCCACGAGGTCTTGCACGAGAACGAGCCGTTCGCGTGTGCGGACGATGGTGAAAGCGAGGAGGACACCGAACAAGAAGGCGGCCATGCTGGCCATTGCGATGTCCACTCTGACATCACCCCGCCTCGACCCGACGACGAGGGCGATGGCGGCGACGACCACCCCTACAGCCACCGCCGGCCACAGGGCGACTTCGCCGCGAACGACACCCTGCCATCCCGCCCGCACGTGCTTCACGACACGAGGGGTTCGGCGCTGCACGAGCCACTGATGAGGGTGTCGTTGCCCTCCGACACTTGTGCGGTGCTCCGCCTGTTGCGAAGCAAAACCTTGACTGTCACTGCACCTCCGCTTGTCGGTCAGCGCACAAGCTATTGAGTCGAGAGATGATTCGCACAAGCGCTGCGGGCTTGCATCGGCTCACGTGACACTCACGCGAAGAGATCGTGACGAACGCATGAACCCAGCGACCCGGCGGGAGCCTCAACGTTGACGCCGAGCGGCCGTGGGACCACCTGCGCCACCGCTGCCCCCGGATACCCCAATTCGTGGCCGGGAGCGGGGGCCTCGCTGAGCACTGAGCGAGACCCGTCGTCAGACCCACGAGGCGCACCTCGTGGGTCTGGACCGTCACGGGGCGGGTCCCCACCCGTAGGGTGGAGATGACGGGACCCTTGCCCCGCCGCCCCAGCTGCTTACGAGTGCGGGGCGGACAAGACGACAGGAGCCAGCATGGCCATCGAAACGATCGCGCTCGGAACCCAGGGGCTCACCGTCTCCCGCCAAGGTCTCGGCTGTATGGGGATGTCCGACTTCTACGGACCGGGGAACGACGACGAGTCGATCGCCACCATCCACCGGGCGCTCGAGCTCGGGGTCAATTTCTTCGACACCTCGGACATGTACGGGCCGCACACCAACGAGGTGCTCGTCGGGAAGGCGCTGGCCGGCCGGCGCGACCACGCAGTGATCGCCACCAAGTTCGGCATTGTGCGCGACCCCGACGACCCGAGCAAGCGTGCCATCAACGGCCGACCCGAGTACGTGCGGCAATCCTGTGACGGATCGCTCCAGCGACTGGGGGTCGACCACATCGACCTCTACTACCAGCACCGTGTCGACCCCGCCACGCCGATTGAGGAGACCGTCGGGGCCATGGGCGAGCTCGTGGCTGCGGGCAAGGTCCGCTACCTCGGCCTGTCCGAGGCGGCACCGGAGACCATCCGGCGCGCCCATGCCGTGCACCCGATCTCCGCGCTGCAGACCGAGTACTCGGTCTGGTCCCGCGACCCCGAAGAGGAGATCCTGCCCACACTGCGCGAGCTCGGCATCGGGTTCGTTCCCTACAGCCCCCTCGGCCGCGGCTTCCTCACCGGTGCCATGCGTTCGCTCGACGACCTGGACGAGAGCGACTTCCGCCGCTACCAGCCCCGCTTCCAGGGCGACAACCTGGCGGACAACATCGCCATCGTGGAGGTCGTCGACCAGCTCGCCACCGCCAAGGGCTGTACGCCGGGGCAGGTCGCCCTGGCCTTCGTCCACGCCGCGGGACGCGACGTGGCCCCGATCCCGGGTACGAAGCGCCGCACCTACCTGGAGGAGAACGTCGGAGCGCTCGGCGTCGAGCTCACCGAGGAGGACCTGGCCGTGCTCGACACTGTCGCTCCCGCCAAGGGCGACCGCTACGCCGACATGTCCCCCGTCAACCGCTAGCGCACCCGGGGGAGTCCGTCAGGTGGCGAGCATGCGGCGGGCCCGGCCGAGTGCGCGCCGGGGGGTGGCCTGGGTTCCCGCCATGCTCCACCAGGCCCGCTCGAGCGATGTCCCCACCGTGGGGCGGTGGGGCTTGCGGCACACGTAGGCCAGGAGATAGCAGTTCTCAATGTCGTCGAAGAGGCCGCGCTTGGTGGCGAGTTCGGTGGGGTCGAACTGGTGGCGGGCAACCGAGTCGCCCCCGTAGTTGATGCCCATGGCCCGCTCGATGACGAAGCCGTTGCCGCGCAGCATGGCGGCCATTTCCGCGTGCCGGTACTCGTACTTGTGGTCGGGGTCGATGAAGGCGTCCTGCTGCAGGCGGGTCAGGTTGGCGTTCGGGGTGTCGAGCGCCAGGATGCCGCCCGGCTTGAGCACGCGACGCGCCTCGGCCAGCACCTGCTCGGCCTCGGCGCGGGTGATGTGCTCAATGCTCTCTCCGCTGTACACCATGTCGAACGACGCCGACGGATAGCTGCTGAGGTCTGTCATGGAGTGGTAGCGGTAGGCCACCCGGCCGCCGGCCACGTCGACCGTCGTCTGGGTCTGCCCGTCCTGATAGAGCTCGTGGCGGTCCTCGCTGGGCAGGTCGACGATGACGATCTCCTCGAACGCGTAGGGGTAGCCCATCAGGACGAGGGCGCCGTAGGGCACACCGAGAGCCACGCCACCGATATCGAGAATCCGCCGGGCCCGGGGCAGGCTGCGGATGAAGACGCCGCGCCCGTAGTGCAGCGAGGGGCCGAACTCGGTCATGGGCGCCGAATGGCTCCATTCCGCCGAGTGGATGAGCCACTCCATGAGCTGGCGCGGGCTCTTGGTCCCGTTTTCGAGCTCGGCCACGAAGGGGTCGTCGGGCGCCGGATCCCGACCGAAGAGGAGGTGGAAGAGCCCCCGGTGCAGTTCGGCGGCCGGGAGATCCTCAATGAGCCCCGAGTCGGGGAACGAGTCCGGGAGCGGGGGTGTCTTGTTCACCCTCTGCCGGCGCAAGCGGCCGGACCTGGACTCGGCCTGCATGCCGCCGACTGTAACCGGCCCTGCTCCGGCGGGGTCGGCCGCCGGCCGCAACGGCGCACTCACACCCTCGTGGTCCGGCGCGCTGCGTCGTTCGCCGCGCAGACCTCTCCCAGCGCGGCGCTGATGGTGGCGAGCGGGTCGGTGGCGGCGATCTCGGCCTGGAGCGCCCGCGCCCGCCGCCGGTAGGAGGGCCGGGACAGTACCCGCCGCACCGAACGCGCCACCATGGCCGGCGAGGGCCGTCCCGTGTGCAGGTTGATGCCGGCGCCGGACCACTGCACCCGGGCGGCCACCTCCGGCTTGTCCTCGCTGTCGCCGGCCACGACGAGCGGGACGCCGTTGGCCAGGGCCTGCTGCACGCCGCCGTAGCCCCCGTTGGTCACCATGACGTCGACGTGGGGGAGCAGGAGATCGTGCGGCACGAAGCGCTCCAGGCGCACGTTCGCCGGCAGGCCCCGCCGCAGCGGACCGGGGTCGGGCCCGCCGGTGGTGGCGACAACGAGCACGTCGTCGCCGGCCAGGGCGCGGGTGGTCACCAACAGGAGCCGGCCGAGGTCGGCGTTGTCGAGCGTGCCCTGGGTGACGTGGACAACGGGACGGCCGCTCCCGAGCTCGTCCCACCACGGCGGTTGTTCGAAGGCCCGCGCCGGCGGGGCCAGGATGGGACCGACGAAGCGGACCGAGGCGGCCAGGTCCGAGCGCGGGTACTCGAAGCCGGCGATCGTCGCCTGCAGGTAGGTGTCGACCACCTTGGGTTGGAGGTCGATGAGGTAGCCGTCGAAGCGGGGCGCGCCGGCCTCGGCCAGCCGGCGCCGGGCGAAACGCTGCATGTCGGCCAGCGCGACGTGCTCGGTGGACCAGTTCATGGTGGTGTTACGCAGCCGGTGCAGCGGCCCCGCCCCGGGCTGGAAGGCGGGGCCGAAGGGCGCGGTGTCCCGGCTGTTCGACGCGTACGGCATGACGCCGATGCAGGCCAGCGCCGGCCGGTCGGCCCGGGGGCCCAACGCCAGGGGGAGGGCGCCGAAGAACATGGAGTCGACCACAATGCAGTCGGCCGCGAAGCCGTCGAGGATGGCGCGCAGGTCGCGGTACTGGCCGGGCAGCGGGCCGATGAAGATGCGGCGCAGATCGTCCTTCACCCCGCGGACGCCGCGGCTGGACGACGACTCGCGCGCCGGGTTGGCCACCATCAGGTCGTGGGCGTCGTCCTCGGCTGCGAAAGGGACGAGGCGCGCCCCTGTCGCCTCGACCGTGGCCCGGTAGTGCTCCGTCGTGA
>Ga0302283_1000455_pt1 | contig 33172 bp, 28 predicted proteins | sample III_Fen_E1_4_FD_198770 | JGI IMG/M metagenome (GOLD analysis project Ga0302283, IMG submission 198770) | Peat permafrost microbial communities from Stordalen Mire near Abisko, Sweden - III_Fen_E1_4 | ecosystem: Environmental > Terrestrial > Soil > Wetlands > Permafrost | place: Sweden: Abisko... | reverse complement strand
TCACGGACTCCGGGGAGTACGCGGCGAACTTCCCCAAGTAGCTCACGGACTCCGGGGAGTACGCGGCGAACTTCCCCAAGTAGAGCGTTCTACTCCCCGGTCGGGTCGGCTCAGAGAAACTCCCCGATCTTCTTCACGATCTTCCCGCCGCCAAACAGGAGCCGCGCGGTCTTCTGGAAGAAGCGATAACTGTCCTTCCCGTACGGAAACCACAGCGGATTTCGCGCCGGCATCGGGACGCGGTCTTCCATGACCACCCGCTTCTCGGCCATGTCGCGCAGCGCGTCCTCGCCGTGCACGCGCCCGAAGCCCGAGTCCTTCACGCCGCCGAACGGCACCTCGGCGCAGGCGTAGTTCGAGACGACGTCGTTGATGAGGACGCTACCGGCCTCGATCTTCTCGGCGATGCGCCGCCCGCGTCCACGGTCCTTCGTGAAGACGTAGGCGTTCAGGCCGAGGTGCGAGCGGTTCGAAAGGACGATCGCTTCCTCGTCGCTCGCCACCGCCTGGATCGGCACGATGGGGCCGAAGATCTCTTCGTTCATCACCGTCATCGTCTCGTTGCAGTTCGCCAGCACCGTGGGCTCGAAGTACTGCCCGGGGCCCGGCTTGCGGTTGCCGCCCGTGACGAGCTCGGCCCCCTTCTTCATCGCGTCGGCGATGTGCTTCTCGGCGATCTCGATCTGCTTGGGGAAGATGATGGCCCCGACGTCCACGAAGTCGTGCGACGGGTCCCCCTGGCGGAGCTCCTCCGTGAGCTCCTTCACCCGGCGGACGAGCGGCTCGTAGATGGCGCGGTTGGCGTAGACGCGCTCGACCGAGATGCACACCTGGCCGGCGTTGGCGAAGCCGCCGAACACCACGGCGCGCGCGGTCTTCTCGAGGTCCGCGTCGGCGCACGCCACGAGCGGCGCCTTGCCCCCCAGCTCCATCACGCACGGGATCAGCCGCGCGCCGCACGCCGCCGCGACGCGCTTGCCCGTCTCGACGCCGCCCGTGAAGCAGAGCTTCTGGATGCCGCTCTCGATGAGCGCCTGCCCGGTGGCGCCGAACCCCTGCACGACGTTGAAGAGATCCTCGGGGAGCCCGGTCGCGTCGTAAATCTCCTTCATCTTCTGGAGAATGAGCGGCGTGACCTCGCTCGGCTTCACCACCACCGCGCTCCCGGTGACGAGCGCGGCGATGGCGTCGGTCATCGAGAGGACGAGCGGGAAGTTCCACGGAGAAATCACGCCGACGACCCCGCGCGGCACGTACGTGGCGTACGCGCGGCGGTGCTTCATCAAGTGGAGCGGGTACTCGTGCGACGCGAGGATGCGCGGCGCGTTGTTCGCGTAGTACGTGAGCAGATCGAGCGTCGTCACCACCTCGTGGATGAGCGCCTCGTGCTTCGGCTTGCCGCACTCCAGCGTGAGCAGGTCGACGACCTCCGCCTGCCGCTCGGCGATGGCGTCACGGAACCGGAGGAGCCGCTCGCACCGCTCCTTCACCGGGAGCACCGCCCACGCTTGCTGCGCGCGCCGCGCCCGCGCCACGACCGCCGCCACCTCCTCGCGGGGCGTGATCCGAACTTCGCCGATGAGCTCACCGGTCGCCGGCGCGAAGCTCCGGATGGTGGTCGGAGGCGTGCCGTTGGTTTGCTTCACGATGTCGGCGAGGAGGCCCATGCTCCGCACTCTACTTCGTCGAGCGGGGCATCGGCCAGACACACCACGCGAGCGCCGCGGGGGGGACGATGGCCCCCAGGACCAGAAGGACGCCCGAATACGAGTGCGCCGCGTCGAACGCGCGGCCCACGAGCGGCCCCGCGACGACGTAGGCGAGCGACTGCGCCGACGCCGTGAGCCCGGCGGCCGTCGAGACGTGCGACGGGTGCACGCGCGCGAGCATGTCGGCCGTCAGGAGCGCGAAGAGGGCCCCACCACCCGCCATCGTCGTGGAGATGAGCCCGGTCGCGAGCCAGGGAGAGTGCACGAGCGGCACGGCCGCAATCGTCCCCCCGAGCACCCCTCCGATGACGATCAAGAGCACGTGCGACCTGCGCTCCGCGGCCGGGTTCGCGCGGAGCACGCCCGCGTCGATGCGGCTGGCGATGGCGCCGAACCCCACGGCGCCGAGGTCGAACAGGACCATCGGCACCCAGAGGTAGCGGGCGAGGGCGTCCTGCGAGAGGGCGAACTCGTGCGCGAGGTACTTCGAGGACCAGTTGATCCCGAACATGAGCGCGGGCGCCGAGAAGCACACGAGCATCACCGCGCGAAGGACCGCGGGGGAGGCGAGGAGGGACCAGCGCGAAGCGGGCTCGCGGGTCGCGGTCGGATCGTCCTCGGCGCTCGGCATCCGCGCGAGCACGTCCTTGATGTGCGGGTCCGACGTCGCCACGAGCCAGACCGGGATCCACGAGAGACCGATCGCTGCGGTCAGCAGGAACGCGACGCGCCAGCCCATCCAGTGGTTCAGCGCGATGACGAGCGGCACGGCGAGCATTCCGCCGACGGAGCTCCCGGTGAAGAGCATCCCGAATCCGGCCGACCGGTGCTCCCGCGGCAGGACCCGGCGCATCGACTGCGCGGCGCCCGGAAACGACGGCGCCTCGGTCAGCCCGAGCCCGACGCGAAGCGCGACGAAGACCCCGAACGTCGGTACGAGCGCATGCGACGCGGCCACCGCCGACCACGCCAGCACCGCCATGACCAGCCCGCGACGGGCCCCCACGCGGTCGAGCAGTGCGCCGGCGAGAGGGGCGCCGAGCAGGTACGCGAACGAAAAGGAGGCGACGAGCCAGCCGTACTGGGTGTCGGAGATGACGAGCGCCTTGCAGACGGTCGGCGCGAGGGCCGCGAGGGCCTGGCGGTCGATGTAGCTGACGCTCATCACGAGCGTGGCGACGATGGCGACCGTCCACGCCTTCCGAGCGCTCAGGGGGGCCCCGGAGGAAGTCGCCTGCATCGTGTGCTCTTGTAGGACGAACGCTCGGTGGGGCGAAACGTGAAATCACGGCGCGGCGCGTGTAACCTTCCAGCAGGATGGCAGAACCGCTCGCCACCGCGGGACCGAACGATCCGGACGAGCGCTCGTCCGACTCGCTCCGCCGCGGCACCCGTCTCGGTCGCTACGAGCTCCTCGTGCCGATCGCCGTGGGCGGCATGGCGCGTGTCTGGGCCGCGCGCCTCCACGGGCAGCGCGGGTTCACCAAGCTCGTCGCGATCAAGACGATCCTCCCACACCTGGCGAGCGATCCCGAGTTCGAGCGAATGCTCGTGGACGAGGCGCGCATCGCGTCGGGGGTCCGTCATCCGAACGTGTGCGAGATCTACGATCTCGGAGACGAGCGCGACGTCGTCTACATCGCGATGGAGTGGGTCTACGGCGATTCGCTGTCGCACCTGATCAAGTCGGCCGGATCGACGTCGGCGTCCGGTAGCGGGCTCGACCCGCGCATCGTGGCGCGCATCGTGTCGGAGGCCGCTGCAGGGCTGCACGCCGCGCACAACCTGGTCGACGACGACGGGAACGCGCTGCAGGTCGTGCACCGCGACGTGTCGCCACACAACATCCTGGTCTCGCTGGACGGGAACGTGAAAGTGACCGACTTCGGCGTGGCCAAGGCCGTGGGCGCCTCGCATCAGGCGACGACGGCCGGGCAGCTCAAAGGGAAGATCGCGTACATGGCGCCCGAGCAGGCGACGGGCAACCCGGTCGACCGCCGCAGCGACGTGTTCTCTCTCGGGTGCGTGCTCTACGAAGCGACGACCGGCAAGCAGCCGTTCCGCGGGGAAGGGGAGCACCAGGTGATGCAGGAGCTGATCAAGGGCTCCTTCATCCCGCCGTCGCGCGTCGTGCGCGGGTACCCGTACGAGCTCGAGCGCATCGTCACGCGCGCGCTCGCCGCCCAGCCGCTGCATCGCTACCAGACGATGGAGCAGATGCGCGTCGCGCTCGAGGAGTGGATCTCGAAGAGCGGGCCGGTGGTGACGCAGACGCACGTGGCAGGGCTCGTGAAGGAGCGCATCGGTCCGGAGATCGAGAAGCGCCGCGAGCGGATCCGCGTCGCATCGGCGTCGATCGTGGAGCGCGGTGATGCGTTCGATCCGACGCAGATGACCCCCTCGGGAGCCTCGGTGCGCCCCCTCGGAGCGACGCCGAGCGGAGTCGTGCCGATGCGCGATCCCTCGATCCCGCCCCCGCCCGCGGTCGCTCGTATCTCGCATACCGGGTTCGCCGATGCGGTCGCGTTCCCCCCCGTGATGCCGCTCGCCATGCGCGCGCCGAGCCCCGCGCAGTACTTCATCGCAGGCGCGGTCGGCGTGCTCGCTGCGGCTGCCGTCGGAGCCGCGGGCTTCTACGTCTGGCGAACGATGTCCGCCCCGTCGCCAACGACCGTCGCGGCGACACGCACCGTAGCGACCGTCGCCCCCCCCTCGGGCATCGCTCCCCCCGCGACATTGCCGGTTTCGACCCCGTCGAGCGCGCGCGCCACGGCGCCCGCAGCCCCGTCGGCATCCGTGGCCGTCGTCGCCCCACCGATCGCCTTCAAAATCATCCCGGACAAGGCGTACCTCGTCGTCGACGGCAAACCGCTGGCCCCCACGGTACGCACGCTCGACCGCCCGGCGCACGGTGTCACGCGCACGCTCGTCGTCCGCGCCGACGGCTACGACGATCAGACGGTGTCGATCGACGACACGGCCCCCGCGTCGGTCGACGTGTGGCTCGACGTCGTGGCGAAGAAGAGCGGGAGCAGCTCGAAGGGGTCGCAGGGCCCGGCGAACGACACGAGCAACGGAAAGCCGCCGGAAGCTTTGCCGGCGAACCCTTACTGATAGACTTCTCGCGAATGACGCCGCTCGCTCGGCCTTTGGTTCGCCCCCCTCTCGCGCTGCGAGCGTGGGCGGTCGTCGCTGTCGCCATGACGTCGTACGCGGCTCCTCTGCGCGCCGCGGACGACGTGCCCCAGGCCGTGGTCGACCCCGCGCAAGAGGCGCGGCAGCAGTACCAGGCCGGGATGCAGGCCTACCAGGCGAAGCGCTTCGTGGAGGCCGCGTTGCATTTCGAGGCGGCCGCGGCGCAGAAAGCGCACGCCGTGACGCTCTACACGGCGGCGCTCGCGTGGGAGCAGGCGAACCGGCCGGACCGCGCCGCCGACGACTTCGTGCGCGCGCTCGACGTCCCCGGCCCCGGCCTCAGCGCGGCGCAGACCCAGAACGCGCACGATCGCCTCGCGACGCTCGAGAAGACGATGGGCACGGTGGACGTCATCGCGCCCGACGCTTGGCACGTGCAGATCGACTCGAACAGCGAGGTGACGACCCCCGCGCATCTCCACGCGCTCCCCGGCGTGCACGTCCTCGCGGCGCAGGGCCCCACGGGTCCCGTTCAGCACCGCGACGTCACGCTCGAAGCGGGGAAGACCGCGCACGTCGAGCTCACGCCGGCCCCTGCGACGTCGGCCCCCGAGATCAAGCCCGAAGCGGCGCCGACGACGACCGAGAGCGACGCCGCCGCGCGCGCGCACGCGTCCGACCGGCTCGAGCTCCGTCGTGTGATCGGAGTCGGGGTCGGCGGAGTGGGGATCGGAGGTCTGCTCGCGGGAGTGGTCCTCGGCTCGAGCGCTCTCAGCGCGCGCGACGCCTTCAACGCAGCCCCATCGCGCGCCGGGTACGACCACGCGAACGCGCTCGCGACGTGGACCGACGTGGCGTTCATCGCCGGCGGCGTGTGCGTCGCGGCGGGCGTCGCTCTGGTCCTGTGGCCCTCACCAAAGCCGACGAGCGAGCCGACCGTCTCCTTGGTCCCCACGCCGACCGGCGCGCTCGTACGAGGTGTGTTTTGAAGCGGGTCATCGTCACGCTGGTCGGGCTGTGCGGCGGCTCCCTTTCGGCCGCGAGCGCCTGCTCGCTCGGGCTGAACGAGGCGAAGATCGACGCCGGCATCCGCGACGCCGCCGCTCCGAACGAAGACGCGCCGTCGTCGCTCGATGCGAGCGAGGACGCCGTCGTCGACGCGAGCCAGGGCGGTTGCGCGACCAACGCCGACTGCACCTCGACCAACGCTTGTCGCGTGGGCACCTGCAGCGACGCGGGCACGTGCGTGTTCAACGTGTGCCCGACCACGACGGCGTGTCAGGGGTCGTCGTGCACCGCCGAAGGGGCGTGCAGCGTCCCGGCGACCTACGGCTTCCACTCCACGACGATCACGGTCGCCGCGGGCTCCGTCGGATGCAACGGCAACGCGAGCGCATGCATCGCGGCCGCGTATCCGTTCGCCTTCGTCGGCACGACCGAAGGGGTCGTGGCCTACCCGGTGAACGACCCTTCGAACTCGTCGCCCATCAGCGTCCCCGTCCTCGGACTGCCGTTCGTCCCCTCGGTGATGACCGCAATGGGCTCGCGCGTCTACTTCGTGGGCGCGGTCCTGGGCAGCGGGCCGACGTGGCGAGCCCAGTTGGCGTGGGTGGACGTCCCGTCCGACCCCCTGACCAAGCAACTTCAGGCGAGCAGCGCCTTCGACACGGCGACCGAGGGGGCCATCCAGTCGGCGTGGGCCGCGAACGACGGCTCGCTGTTCCTCGCCGACCTGGATTCGACCCACTTCTTCCCGATCGCGGAGATCGCGGCGCCCCTCAAGGACGACGACACCCTCGGGTTCTTCCCGTCACCCGGCGTCCCGACCAACGCGGCCCCCGTCGTCCCGAGCGGCAGCCGCATCGTCATCGCGCGAAACGATCCGGTCGCGTACACGACGTACTTCAGCTTCGAGACCGGCGCCGCCACGGGGAACGCGCAGAACGCGGGCGAGCAGTCGACGCTGACGGGCGCAGACGGCGGGGCCGGAATGGGCCCCACCGCAGCCCAGGCGACCTACGCCCAGGGGGCCGATGGGACCGTGCTCTGGAACACCGCGACCGTCGTGCTGGTCGACGGAGGAGTGCCCGCACTGGCGACGACGCGGTTCGCGTGGCTCGTCTCGGGTTCGACGGCGACGACGTTCAGCCCGTCCGCGAACATCGACGTCGAGGTTTACGCGGCGCCGCAGCCTCTGGGCACACCCCTCGCGGGGCCGGTGGCGTGGATCGACCCGAACACGGCGCTTGTCCTTGCTGCGGCGCACGAGCTCCTGACCGAGACGAGCGTGCAGGTCGCCGTGAACGCGCCGACGACCGCGCTCGCCGCCGGGCGCCGGACGATCGTGCCTGCGGGAGTGGGGAGCGTCGGCGCCGCCGCGAGCAACGGCTTTGGCTACGTGCTCGAGGCAGACGCCACGGGCACCCTCGAGCTCCACATCTTCGCCCCCACCTGCGCCAACTAGGCTCGCGCGCCGCGCGGGCTACGCCCAGCGCACCAGCGAGGTCTCGTACGGGTGGCTCATGGAAGCGTTCCACGGCATCACGCGCGCAGAGAACGCGTGCGCGCCGCTGTCGTGCGTCGGGATCTCTCCGACGAAGCGGTAGGTCCCCGCGACGCCGGCCTTGCCCGCGAGCGTCATCCGGACGATGGCCCCGTGGGACAGCTCGTGACCTCCGGCCGTGGGGCCGTGGTACAGCTCCACCGCGACGTCGCTCGGCGTGAGTGAGCCGAGCTGCACGGTCGCCTCGACCTTCATCGCCTCGCCCACTTGCAGCTCGCTCGGCGACGACGTCGTCAAGTCCTTGATCTCGACGCTCGGCCACTCGTCCCGCACGCGCTGCTTCCACGAAGCGAGCTTGATCGCACCGGAGAGCGAGTCGTCCATCATGTCGTGCGATAGCCGGAGCGAGGGCGCATAGAAGCGCTCGCTGTACTCGTGCACCATCCGCGCGGTGTTGAACTGGGGGATGAGCTTCGAGATGGCCCCCTTCATCTTCTTGATCCACGCACGCGGCAACCGATCGCGCGACTCGCGCTGGAAGAACTGAGGCACCACCTCGCGCTCGAGCAGATCGTAGAGCTCCTCGGCCTCGACGCGGTCGCCGAGGTCGTCCGTGTATTCCTCGCCGCGCCCGATGGCCCAGCCGACGTCGTTCCCGTGCGCGCTCCACGCCTCGGCCCACCACCCGTCGAGCACGCTCACGTTGAGCGCACCGTTCGCAGCGGCCTTCATCCCGCTGGTACCGCTCGCCTCGAGCGGCCGTCGCGGCGTATTGAGCCACACGTCCACGCCCGACACGAGCGCGCGCGCGATGCGCATGTCGTAGTCCTCGATGAACACGACCTTCCCACGCAGGCTCGTGTCGCGGCTCGAGTGGACGATCGAGCGAATCAGCTCCTTGCCCCCCTTGTCCTGCGGGTGAGCCTTCCCTGCGAACACGAGCTGCACGGGTCGGTCGACGTCGCCGAGCAACCGCTTCACGCGCTCCAGATCGCTGAAGAGCAGCGCGGCGCGCTTGTACGTCGCGAATCGTCGCGCGAAGCCAATCGTCAGCGCGCGGGGATCGAGCACCTCGTCGCACGCTTCGATTTCCATCTGCGACGCGCGCCGCCTCTCGGCGGTCGTACGAAGCCACCTTCGCGTCAGCGTCACCAGGCGATGCCGCCGGTGCTCGTGCGTCGCCCAGAGCTCTGCGTCGGGGATGTCGGAGACGCGTTGCCACATCTCGGCATCGTCCGGCGTCTCCGCCCAGCGCGGCCCGACGTAGCGCGTGAACAGCGCGCCCAGCTCGTCGCTCACCCATGACGCCGTGTGAACGCCGTTGGTGATGCTGTCGATGGGAATCTCGTGGTCCGGAATGTCGGGCCAGAGCCCCTTCCACATGTGCCGCGACACCTCGCCGTGAAGCTTGCTCACTCCGTTGTAGTGATCGGCCGTTCGGATCGCGAGAATGGGCATCGAGAACGGCGCGGCCTTGTCGCCCGCCGAGAAGCGACCGAGGGCGAGCAGATCCTCTTCACTCAGCCCGAGCGCCGCGCGGTACGGCTCGAGGTAGCGGCGCACGAGCTCGGGCGCGAACGCGTCGTTGCCCGCAGGGACCGGCGTGTGCGTCGTGAAGATGTTCCCCGCGCTACAGGCCTCGGCCGCGACCTGAAACGTCGCGCCCCGATCGCGCATGACGCGCCCGATGCGTTCCAGCGCCAGGAACGCCGAGTGCCCTTCGTTCATGTGACAAACGGTCGGCGAGAGCCCGACGGCCTCGAGCGCGTGAACGCCGCCGATGCCGAGCATGATCTCCTGTCGCACGCGGAACTCTTGATCGCCGCCATAGAGCGGCCCGGTGATCGAACGATCCGCCGGCGCGTTCTGCTCGAGGTTCGAGTCGAGCAGAAAGAGCGGGACGCGCCCGACCTGAACGCGCCAGATCTGCGCGTACACGGTGCCGTGCGGGTAGGCGACGCGGATGATGAGCCTCTTGCCGCCGGGCTCCATCACCGGCTGCACGGGGAGACGATGCCAGTCGTTGATCGGATACCGCTCGCCCTGCCAGCCGTCGTCGTTCAGCACCTGGCGGAAGTACCCCTCCGCGTACGCGAGCCCCACGCCGACGAGCGGCAGCCCGAGATCGCTGGCCGTCTTCAGATGATCGCCCGCGAGCACCCCGAGACCGCCCGAGTAGATCGGGAGCGACTGATGAAGTCCGTATTCCATCGAGAAGTACGCGATGCGCCCGCTCGCCACGTCGGGGAACCGCTTCGCGAACCACCCTTCGCGCGACATGTAGCGCTGGAACTGCGTGTGCGTCGCCTCCAACGTCGAGATGAAAGCGTCGTCGGCCGCGAGCTCGTCCAGGCGCGCCTGTCCCACGCGCGAGAGCAGCTCAATCGGGTTTCCATGGACGTCTTCCCACAGGTCGGGGTCGATCCGGACGAACAGGTCGCGCGCCATCGGCTCCCATGCCCACCACAAATTGTGCGCGATCGCGCGCAGGTTCTCGAGGGACGGGGGAAGACGGGGGACGACGTTGAATCGGCGGAGGGTCGGCATCGGAGGTGCGGAGAATAGATCAGTGCTGTTGTCCATGGACGAGCGAACCGTAACGCATTTGAGAGTGACTTCAAGTCGCCCGGCAGAATCCTGGGGTTTCTGGCTTCGCTTGCGATAACGATGGAGGGATGGCCGAGCGATTCGCTGCGCCGCGCGGGCTCCGGAACAAGCACGTACAGACTCTTGGCGCAGCGCTGCCCCTCTGGACGCGCTCGGAGGTGTCGTTCGAGTCGTTGCGGATCCCGCTTCCGGGCACGGGGGGACAGCTGCACGCCTCCGCTGCGTGGCACCCCCACGGCGAACGGACAGCGGTCGTCCTCGTGCATGGCGTGGGCGGCTCTTCGGAATCGAACTACGTGGTCCGCGCGGCCCTGGCGCTCTATGGGGCAGGCTTTCACGTCATTCGCCTGAACCTGCGCGGCGCGGGCAAATCGATTCCGGACGTAACGGCGCTGTATCACGCTGGGCTCGTCGAGGATCCGAGCGCCGCGCTGGCGTACGTCGCTACTCGGAAGGACGTGAGAGACGTGGCTCTCCTCGGCTTCTCGCTCGGCGGAAACGTCTCGCTGAGGCTGGCCGGTGAGCTGGGGCGTCACGCGCCGTCGTACCTTCGCGCGGTGGCGTCGGTCTCGGCTCCGCTCGATCTCGTGGAGACGTCGCGTGCGCTCGAGCGGTTGCGCACGCTCCCGTACCGCGCGTACGTGCTTCGCGCGCTCGTACGACAGGGGAGGGAATTCGCGCGCACGCACCCGAGCCGTGCGACCTACGACTCTGCGGCGCTCCTCCGCTTGCGAACGGTACGTGCCTACGACGAGGCCGTCGTGGCGCCGATGCACGGCTTCTGCGATGCCCACGACTACTACGTGAACGCGAGCTGTGGCCCGGGGCTCGCGGACATCGAGGTTCCGACGCTCATCGTGCACGCCGCCGACGATCCGATGGTGCCCGAAGACAGCGTGCGGCCGTGGTTGAGGAACGCATCGTCGTCCGTTCGCGTCGCGTGGAGCGAGCGCGGAGGGCACGTCGGGTGGTTTTCGGGCGTACGCGAGAGCGCCTGGGTGCGAACCTGGGCGGTCGAGCGGGTGATCGAGTTCCTCCGCGCACCGCGGTGACGGCTCACCCCAGCGACATCTCCTCCCCGACCTCGACGACGCGGTTTTCGAGGCGGCCGAGACCATCGATCTCGAGCGCGACGACGTCACCCGGCTGGAGCCACTGGTCCTTCGTGATCTTCGAGCCGTTGAGCTCGAGGAAGCAGCCCGTGCCGCACGTACCAGAACCGATCACGTCGCCGGGGTGGAGCGTCACTCCATAGCTGGCGCGCTCGAGGATCTGGGCGAAGGTCCAGTTCATGTCCTTCACGTTGCCGCGAGAGACCTGGACGCCGTTCACGAAGGCTCGCATTTCGAGATCCCACTGGGTGCCCTGGGGCGTCGTCTTGGCATGCGACGTCAGCTCGTCGATCGTCACCAGCCACGGCCCAAGCCCGGTGGCGAAGTCCTTCCCCTTGGCAGGGCCGAGCGAGAGCTTCATCTCGTCCATCTGAAGAACGCGGGCCGAGAAGTCGTTCATGATCGTGAGGCCGAAGACGAGAGAGTCGGCCTTTGATGCAGGGACATTGCGACCGCGAGCGCCGACGACGATCGCCGCCTCGAGCTCGAAGTCGAGGCGCTCGAGGTGGCGCCTCTGAACGCGCAGATCGCCAGGGCCGATCACTGCCTGATGGTTCGTGAAGTAGAAGACCGGAAACTGGTCGAACTCGGGGATCATCTCGAGGCCCCGATTCTTCCGCGCTGTCTCGACGTGCTGGCGGAAGGCGTAGCCGTCGCGCATCGAGGGGGGACGGGGGATGGGCGAAAGGAGGGTGACGCCGCCGAGGGGGCGCGCGAGCGACGCGGGAGCGTGGGTCGTGCGGAGCGCGTCGACGACCGCGTCGGCGGCGGGGCGGGCCACGTGCGCGTGCTCGACGAAGCCGAGGACACCGCGGCCGTAGCGCGCGTGAACGTGGGCGTCATCCGACGCACGTCCATTCTCGCGCTCGAACCAGGCGAAAGCGTGTCCGAGCTCGATGACCCGGTCGCCCTCGAGGATGCCTCCGTGCTCATGCCCCTCTGCTTCGAACGTGACGAGCTTCATGGACACGCGGATTACCACGAACCGCTGGACACCGGAGCGCCGCCGGGCGACGACTCGGCGCGTGCCACTCGCTCCGCTAGCGCGCTTGCCCAAAGGGGTCCTCGTTCTGATGAAGGAGGCCGCGCGGCACATCCTGCGACGACCGGTCATCGGCATCGCGGCGGCGGCGCGGACGCCCGACGGGAAGTGGGTGCTGATCCGGCGCGCGGACACCGGGAGGTGGGCGCTGCCGGGGGGGACGCTCGAGTGGGGGGAGACCCTTCGGGAGTCCCTGACGCGCGAGATGGAGGAAGAAGCAGGAATCTCGGGCGTGGTGCCGTCGCGCGTCGTGGGCGTGTATTCGCGACCGGACCGGGACCCGCGCTTTCACGGCGTGACCGTGGTGGTGCTCTGCGAGGTCGAAGCCCCGACGGCGCGGCCGAAGAACCCGGCCGAGATCCTCGACGTGGCCCTGTTCGCCGACGCAGACGTGCCGGAGCTCGAGTTCGGGATGCGCGACATGTTGGACGCCGCGCGACGCGGGGGCGACGCAGAGCTCGAGTGAGGGGCTTGGCGCGCGGCACTGTACGGATGTACCGTTAGGGTGTCGTGAGTCTTCGCAGCAAGCTGTCGCGCCTGACGCCGCCGGTCGCGTCACCGGGGGCGCCGCCGGCGCTCGCTTCTCTCGACGACCTTCGTGCACGAATGCATGCGGTGCTCGAGAAACACGCGAAACAGGCACCAGAGGCGAGGCCCGCGGTCGAGCCGTTCGAGCTCCCCTTCGCGAAGGTCGAGACGGAGCGCGGTGCGCTCTGGATCCGCTCGCAGGTGCTCTCCGCAGCACACCGCACGGGACGCGCGCCGGTGCTGGCAGCGCGGAGCTCCTCGTCGCACGTACTGGCGCTCCTGGCGCTCGATCCCACGCTCGCCGTGTGTGATCCAGCGCGCGCCCTTTACCTCGATACGGAGACGACGGGACTGCACGGGGGGACGGGGACCATCGCATTCCTCGTCGGGCTCGCGTTCTGGGACGAGACGACCGGGCAACTCACGATCGAGCAGATCCTCGTGCGCGATCTCGGGGAGGAGGGGCCGATGCTCGCTCACGTCGCGGCGCGTATCGCGGCGGCGTCGATGCTCGTCACGTTCAACGGCAAGAGCTTCGACCTACCGCTGCTCCGAACGCGCTTCGTGATGGCGAGGCTCGCCGCGCCGCGCGAGCCGGCGCATCTCGACTTGCTCCACGTTGCGCGACGGCTCCACAAGCCGCGTGGGGTCGAGTGCAAGCTCGTGACGATCGAGCGGGACGTTCTCGGCTTCGAGCGCATCGATGATGTGCCGGGAAGCGAAGTGAGCGCGTGCTACCTGCATTTTCTTCGGAGCGGAGATGAGCGCGCGCTGCTCGGCGTCGTCGAGCACAACGCCTGGGACGTGGTGGCGATGGTGGCGCTGGTCGGGCTCTACGGGGAGCCGATGGTGACGACGCCGGAGGGGAGCGTGGAGTGGGCGACGCCGCTCGACGCGCGCGATCTCGTCGGTGTCGCGCGCACGATGCAGCGCGCGGGCGCACCAGACGAGGCGTGGAGCGCGATCGAGCACGCCGTGGCCCATGGGGGAGGGGATGAGTCGGTGAGGGCGCGGGCGGAGATCGCAAAGGCGCGAGGCGACAAGGCGAGGGCACTCGCAGACTTCGAGGCGCTCGCCAAAGGGGTTGACGACACGCGCGTGCGCCTCGAGCTCGCGAAGCTGTACGAGCACTTCGTCCGCGATCATGCGCGGGCACTCTCGCTCGTGGAGCGCGGAACCGGCGAAGAGGAGGCAGCCCTCGCGAAGCGGCGCGCGCGGCTCGAGAAGAAGCGAGCGCGTGCCGTCAGCGCGCAGCCGGCGATACCCGGCCTCGAACCATCTCCGACGCCAGCACGCCCGTCGCGACGGCGACGTTGAGCGACTCGACGGCACCTGAGCCTGGGATGGCGACGATGGCGTCGCACTGCGCGCGCACGCGGTCGCCGAGGCCTTCGCGCTCGTTGCCCATGACGAGCACGGTCGGATGCGCGAACGGGAAGCCTATCGCGCTCCGATCGGCCTGACCGTCGGCACCAACGACCTTCACTCCGCGCCCACGGAGCCGTGAGAGCGTGTCAGCGAGATCCGTCGTGCGCGCCAGCGTCACGTTCTCCGCGCCCCCCTCCGCGACGCGCACCGCCATTGGCGGGAGCCCGGGGTGCGGCGCCGGCGTTCCGAGCAGGACGGCATCGATTCCGAAGAACGCGGCCGAACGGAGGATGGCTCCTACGTTGTACGGGTTGCGGACGCGGTCGAGTGCGATCGCCGTACCGCGGCGCTGCACCAGAAGCGCGGCGACGTCCTGTGCCGACGCCCACTTGCGGGGGCGCGCGAGGACGCATAGCCCCTCGTGATGCGACGACTCCGCGATCCGATCGAGCTCGGCCTCGTGAAGCTCCGCGCAGGGAATGCGCTGCGACGCGGCCCAGCGGGCCAGCTCCGCCACCTCGTCCCGAAGCTCGCGGGCGAACGCCACGCGGAGCACGTCCCCCGGGCGCCGCTTGAACACCGCGAGGCCTGCACGGAGTCCGATCACCACTTCGCCCGTCTCGGCCACGTGACGCGGCGGCGGCGGGCGCGGAGGAGCACTTCCCGGGTGCGCGTGGCGCGGGCGGCCGCGCGGATCGTTCGGGCGGTTCTTCATTCGGTCGCCATCGTACCGCGTGCTAATCACCAACCCATGTCGGATCACGTGGAAAAGGAGCGCTACGCGCCCGCCGTCATCGAACCGAAGTGGCAGAAGCGCTGGGACGCGGAGCACCCCTTCGAGGCCGTGCGTCACGCGGGGCGGCCGAAGATGTACGTGCTCGACATGTTCCCGTACCCGTCGGGGTCGGGGCTCCACGTCGGCCACCCGGAGGGGTACACGGCGACCGACATCGTCTGCCGCTTCAAGCGAATGCGCGGCTTCGACGTGCTTCACCCGATGGGGTGGGACGCCTTCGGTCTCCCCGCGGAGCAGTACGCGATCCAGACCGGCACGCACCCGCGCGCGACCACGCTCGCGAACATCGCGACCTTCAAGCGTCAGCTGAAGTCGCTCGGCTTCTCGTACGACTGGTCGCGCGAGGTCGACACGACCGACGCCGCGTACGTGAAGTGGACGCAGTGGATCTTCCTGCAGCTCTACAAGCGCGGGCTGGCGTTTCAGGCCGAGGTGCCCGTCAACTGGTGCGCCGGGCTCGGCACCGTCCTCGCGAACGAGGAGGTCATCGACGGAAAGAGCGAGCGCGGGAGCTTCCCGGTCGAGCGCCTGCCGCTGCGGCAGTGGATGCTGCGGATCACCGAGTACGCCGACCGGCTCGACGAGGATCTGGCGGGGCTCGACTGGCCGGACACGAAGGGGAAGCAGCACCATTGGATCGGGCGGAGCGAGGGGGCGATCGTCGCGTTCGCGCTCGAGGGCTCACACGCCGGAGAGGCGATCCGCGTGTTCACCACGCGCGTGGATACGCTCGCCGGGGCGACGTATGTCGTCGTCGCTCCCGAACATCCGCTGGCACTCGCCCTGGCGACCGATGCGCGGCGCGCCGACGTCGTCGCCTACGTCGAAGCGGCGAAAAAGAAGAGCGACATCGATCGGTCGGACGCCACCAAGACGAAGACGGGCGTCGATACCGGAGCCTTCGCGGTTAACCCGGCGAACGGTGATCGCGTGCCGGTCTGGGTCGGCGACTATGTGATCGGGACGTACGGGACGGGCGCCGTCATGGCAGTGCCGGCGCACGACGACCGAGATCATGCCTTCGCGCGCGTGTACGGACTGCCGATCGTGCAGGTCATCGCGCCGACGGATGGACACGCGATCGACGTGCAGAAGGGAGCGTTCACCGACGACGGCGTCGCATTCCATCAGCGCACGGACGCAAGGATCGCCGACGGCACGACGAGCGAAGCGGCGCGCACACAGATGACGGCGTGGCTCGTGGCGCAGAAGAAGGGGGAGGCGAAAGTCACCTACCGGCTGCGCGACTGGGTGTTCTCGCGCCAGCGCTACTGGGGGGAGCCGATCCCGATCTACTTCCCGGTCGACCTCGCGAGCGGCACGACCGACCCGCGGGCGAAGGATGCGAAGTACACGATTCGTCACGATCGGCCGATCGCCGTCGAAGAGTCGGAGCTGCCGCTGCGGCTGCCGGACCTCGAGGACTTCAAGCCCGGGACCGATCCGGCGGGGCCGCTGGCGCGCGCGGTGGACTGGCGCTTCTTCCAGCGTGACGGGACGTGGTTCGCGCGCGAAACGAACACGATGCCGCAGTGGGCGGGGTCGTGCTGGTACTACCTGCGCTTCCTCGACCCGAAGAACGACAAGGAACCATTCAGCGCGAAGTCGTACGCCGACTGGATGCCCGTCGACCTCTACGTCGGCGGCTCGGAGCACGCCGTGCTCCACCTCCTGTACGCGCGCTTCTGGCACAAGGTCCTCTTCGACATCGGCCTCGTGAAGGACAAGGAGCCGTTCACCAAGCTCGTGCACCAGGGGACCATCCTGGGCGAGAACAACGAGAAGATGAGCAAGTCGCGTGGCAACGTCGTCAATCCCGACGACGTGGTCGCGTCGCACGGGGCCGATGCTTTGCGCTTGTACGAGATGTTCATGGGGCCGCTCGAAGCGACCAAGCCGTGGCAGACGAGCGGAATCGAAGGGGTGGCGCGCTTCCTCGATCGCACGTGGAACGTCTGCACGGGCGCCATCACCGACGACGTCGCGAAGTACGACGAGGGCACGCGGCGCCTGGTGCACAAGACGATCAAGAAGGTGAGCGACGACATCGAGGGAATGCGCTTCAACACGGCGATCAGCCAGATGATGATCCTCGTGAGGCACCTCGGGCAGCTCGACGCGGTGCCGCGCGAGGCGGCGAGGCAGCTCGCGCTGATCGTGTCGCCGTTCGCGCCGCACCTGGGCGAAGAGCTGTGGGAGCGGCTCGGGTCGCCGAAGTCGCTCGCGCACGAGCCGTGGCCGACGTTCGACCCGGCGCTCGTGAAGGACGACGTGGTCGAGATCGGCGTGCAGGTGAACGGAAAGCTGCGCGGCGTGGTCCAGATCGCGGTGAACGCGGACGAGGCGACCGCGCGTGCGGCGGCGTTCGAGGACGTGAAGGTGAAGCCGTTCGTCGACGGGAAGACGGTGAAGAAGCTCGTGTACGTCCCGGGCAAGATCATCAACGTGATCGTCGCGTGAGACGAGCGGTCACGCTGCTCGCGCTCGTGTCGGCGGCGTGTGGGTACCGCGCCGTCTATGGGGGGACGGCTGGGGAGCGCGTCGCGGTCGTCCTCATGCGAGCGGCCGTGGCCGACTCGGTGGCAGCAGGGGAGGTGGCCAGCGGCGTGCGCGAGGAGCTCGCGCGCGAAGGGGCGCTGGCGGCGGGGAGCGGGTACCCGCGGGTCGAGATCGAGGTGACGCGGATCGACGAAGCGAGCGAAGGGGTCGCGGCGACAACCGTGGGGGGCTCGAGCGTGCCGCAAGCGCGCGCGACCGAAGTGGGGGTCGTGGCGCGGGCGTGGGTGGTGCGGGTCGCCGGGGGCGAGCACGAGCGGGACACGGGGGACGTGCGCGCTCTCGTGGACGAGGGGGTCACCTCGGGCGCAGAGGCCAGCTCATCGGCCGACTCGACCGCGATCGACGCTCTTCGGCACGACGATGCCACGCGCGCCGCTGCCCGCAGGACCGGGACACGGCTGGCGCAGCGCATTCTCGGGCGTCCGGCGCCCGAAGTGGACGAGCTCGACGACACCCGCCAGGCACGCCCGTAGCGCCTCGAAGCGCGGGCTCGTGACGAGCCGAGCCGCGTTTCGTGGTAGCCTCCCGCGCAATGACGCTGACCATCGGCTGCGCGGGCTTTCCCGTGCCGGCGACGCGGTACTTCAAAGAGTTCCTCTTCGTCGAGGTGCAGGAGACGCACGTAACGCAGCCGGGCACCGGGACTATCCGGCGCTGGCGCCGTGAGGCGCCCCCCGGGTTCGAGTTCGCCATGCTGGCTCCTCGCGAGATCGGCCAGGAGGGCTTCCGCGAAGGGAAAGTCGTGGAGACGTCGTTGAAGGCGGTCATCGTCGTCGGCAAGGAGCTCGCGGCGAAGACGGCCGTTTTCGTCGCCCCGCCGGAGTTCACGGCGAGCCGCGGGAACAAGACCGCGCTCAAGGAGTTCTTCCAGACGGCGAAGAAGAAATTCGACCGCGTCGTCTGGGAAGCGCCCCCCAGCTGGGACATCGAGGAAGCCGAGACGCTCTGCACCGACGGAGGCGTCATCGCTGCGCGCGATCCGCTCCTGCATGGCACGTCGAAGGCGCCCGTCGCGTACTACCGCCTCGCGGGGCCCGCGGGGCACAAGAGCCGCTATGAAGACCCGGCCATCGAAAAGCTGGGGGACATCGCGAACAAGGCGAAGAACAAGGACGCGACGTACGTGTTTACGAACGTCGACATGTTCGCCGACGCGAAGCGATTCAAGAAGGCCGTCGCGGGGTAGGCGCGGTCGGGGCCAGGGGGAATCGCGGCGATCCTCAGGAAGATGAACGTCCATCCCCTGGAGGGTGGCGGCGATCCTAGGGGGGGATCGCGGCGATCCTCACGAGGATGAACGTCCATCCCCCGGAGGGTGAACGTCCATCCTTGGGAGGATGAACGTCCATCCCTGGGAGGATGAACGTCCATCCCCTGGAGGGTGGCGGCGATCCTAAGGGGGGATCGCGGCGATCCTCAGGAGGGTGAACGTTCATCCTCCCGAGGATCGACGTTCATCCCCTGCGGCGTGACCGCCCATTCCGGAGCGTCGCGGCGATTCGTTGCCCGCCGTCGGCGCCCTACCGGGGCGACGGGGTCCCGAGGGGGCGCCCCCCTAGAGGCAGGGCCCTGCGCCGCTGTTCGCCCCGCACGACGTCCCGATGCACTGGGTCCACGACTGGTACTCGTAGCGGACCTCGTCCGTTTCCTGATCGGCGCAAGCCTGCGCACAGCTCGACACGCTTCCGGCTTCGCCTGCGTCGTCCTCGGCGTCGCAAGCGTTGACGCACGTGTCGAGCGCGGCGCACGCCGGATCGCCCAGGCAGACGGTGGTCACGGCGCAGCAGAACGAGGCAAGGCACGACGAACAGGCGGGGCTCTCGTACGAACCGGTCCAACCGCAACCTGCGTCGCCCGCATAGGCGTCGGCGCGGGCGTCACTGGAGTCGGTCCCCCCTCCGTCGCTGACGGAGGGGGCGTCGGGCGCCGTCGAGTCGGAGGGGGCAGCCGAGTCCGTGATGGGGCTCGTCGCGTCGGTGGAGGCGTCCGCCTCGGGCGGCGTCGATGAGGACGACGAGCATGCGCACGCCAGCACGGCCACGAGCAGCACGCCGGTTCTTCTCACCTCACGAAGGATGCCAGAGTCCGCGGCGACTCTCTACTGCGCGCTGCTGCAGACCGGGCAGTTCGTCGTCGTGCAGGTGCCGAGCGCTTGCGCCGCCGCCAGGCCCGAGGGGTTGTTCGTGCCGCAGATGGACACGCACTGGGCCGAGGCGCATCCGAGGACGCACTGGTTGTAGGTGAAGCACGCCGATCCTGACGTGCTGCACGCTGTCAGCTGCGTCGCGCAGGCACTCTTTTGGCACTGGTCGCACGTCAGCGGCGCGGCGGAATCGACCGTGCTCTGCCCCGCGTCGTCCGACGCGCCAGAGTCCACCGTGCTGGCGGAGTCGGCACCCGCGTCGTCCGAAGAGGGGTTCGCGTCGGTCCCCCCATCGTCGGTCACGGTCGGCGAGCAATAGTCCGCTGTCGGGTTGCACGTCCCGCCGCACGAGCCGCCGTTGCACTCGGCCTCGAAGTCGCAAATGCCGAGGTTGTCGTACAGAGCTTGAGAGGACGCCGACTGCGCGTTGATACAGGCTGTGACACAGGCGCCGGTCGTGTCGGCGACGCACGAGGCGGCCGTGGCGCACTCGTAGATCGCGAGGCAACCGGTGTCGCCCACGCAGATCGAGTAGAGGCCGGCGCACTGACCATAGAGGCACTCGTTACAGGCGTTCGGGACGGAGCCCGAGTCCTCCTGCGTGATGGGCGTGCCCGAGTCGCCGCCGGTGTCGTCGCCAGTGTCGTCGCCGGAGCCGTTACCCGCGGCAACGGTCGCCGTGCACCCCTGCGAGGCGATCGACGCGGTCACCGTGACACCGACGCAGCCGAGAATCGCGAGCCAGCTACCAAGCTTCATTTGAAGAGTCTCCTTCGAATGCTGAAGTGCGCGCGTCCAGCCGTCAGACGGAGAGGCCCACGCAGTTGTTCAAGGGTGGGTATATAGCCCGAATTCTCGCGAGGCTCCCTTTTTGGAGCGCCCTGACGGACGGAGAGCCCCTATGCGACGACAGACCGTGCGCGCCTGCGGACGAAAGCCCCTGCCACCGCTAGAGCTGCCACGATCCACCACGGTGCATCGCCGACGCGCTCGTACACCGTAGATCCGCCGTCGCTCATCCAGCGGACCGTAGCGAGGAGCGAGTCCGCCGAGGGGTACGAGCCACCTTGCACGTCGCGAACTTCGGTGTGCGCCACCAGGCGCCCTACCGGATCCACGACGGCGCTCACGCCGCTGTTCGTGCTGCGCACGAGGAACTTCCGGTGCTCCACCGCGCGGAGCTGCGCCAACGCCAGGTGCTCCCACGGCTCGGTCGTCGCGCCGAACCACGCGTCGTTCGTGATGTTCACCAGCAGCTCGGGCGATGTCGCGCGCGATAGCGCGTTGGTGAACGCGGGGATGATGTCCTCGTAGCAGATGAGCACCGCCACCTGATGCTTCGAGACGCCGAGGTCGACCGTGAGCGGATCGAGCTTCGTCCCGGGAGTGAAGCGGCCGCTGTTCGGCGACCACTCGTTGAGGATGGGGAACGTCTCGGAGAACGGGAGGTGCTCGCCGAACTGGAGGAGATACTCCTTGTCGTAGCGGGCGTTGACCGTGCCGGCGTGGTCGGTGGAGACGGCGACGTTGTACCAGAGCTCGCGCTTGTCCTTCCGGTTGTAGAGGACCGCGCCGAAGATGGCGGGCAGCTCGAGGCGCGAGGCGACGTTCTTCTTCAGCATCTGCGGCGCGAAGTCTTCGCGCATGGGCATCGTCACCGACGACTCGCTCCAAACGACGAAGTCGGCGCCCTGCTTCTTCAGCTCGGCGGTCTTCTGCACGTGGCGGCGCAGCCCTTCGCCGGGGTCTTCGCGCTTCGCGAGAAGCCCCATGTTCCCCTGCACGATGCCGACCTTCACCGCGTCCGCCGCTGCGACGCGTGCGTCGACCTGCGGGATGCGCACGACGCCAAACACCAGCGCGGCCGCCACCGCGCCCGCGCATGCGCTGATTCGCTTGCTATCCATCGGGCGCTGCTCACGTCGCGCGAGGAGGGGCTCGAACAGCGCGACGTTCGCGGCGAGCAGCACGAGCCCTACGAGAATGGGCCCCCCAAGCTCGGCGACCTGCGTGATGGCCGGGACCTTGTGGACCGTGGCGGCGAAGTACCAGGGGAAGAGCAGGGGGTACGCGAGCTCGCTGGCGACGAACGCTGCGAAGAACGCGGGGAGCGCCGGCCAACCGCGGTCCTCGGCTCGACCATAGAGCCACCCCATGACGCCGATGCGCAGCCCCTGGTACGCGCATACGACCAGCAGGAAGAACACGCACGCCGCGGTCGGGAAGCCGCTGAACGTCTTGAGCATCACGAGCAGCCAGTAGAAGCCGAGGACGTTCATCGTCGTCCCGGCGAGCCAGCCCAGCTGGAGCGCACGCTTCGGCGTCTGCCCGCGCATCGCGATCCACAGCGGACCGAACGCCAGAAACGCGAAGGGCCACACGTCCACGCCCGCGAAAGCGGCCCAGTACATGACGCCGCTCAGTGCGGCGCCCGCAAACGCGAGTTTGGTGCCGAGCGGCCTGGGTGCCCCGTTCAAGCGGCTCGCTCCCGTCACTCGGTGCGCTGGATGACGTGGAAGCCGAACGGCGACTCCACCACATCCGAGATCTCGCCGGGCTTGAGCGCGAAGGCGGCGTCCTCGAACTGCTTCACCATCGCTCCACGTCCGAACCGGCCGAGGGAGCCCCCCCGCGCTCCGGCGTTCGGCTCGTCGGAGAATTCGACGGCGAGGCGCGCGAAGTCTTCACCCTTCTTCGCGCGTCGGAGCACGTCCTTGGCGACCGTGTACGCTTGGTCGCGCGTCCGGACGACGGACGACGCTGCGTTCTGGCACCCCATGTACTGAATGAGCACGTGGCGCGCCGAGATCTTCGCGGGCGCCGGCTTGGCGCTCGGGGCCGCGGCGGCGGCGGTAGGCGAGGGCGCGGCGGCGGCGTCCGATGCTGCTGCCGCAGGGACGGGACCCGGGGCGGAGGACGCCGGTGTCGCGATCGCGACCGAGCTTGCCGCGGGAGCGGGCGTTGACGAGGTGGTCGTCGCCGCGGAAGCGGGGGACGCCGCCGACGCGGTCGTCGGGGCTTCGGTGGTCCCGCCACCACATGCGACGAGGACGAGGGAGAAGAAGCAAGCCTGCGGGAGCGTGATGGCCTGTCTCATCACTTCACGTCGAGAAGTTCGATTTCGAACGTGAGCGTGGCCGCCGGCGGAATGGTCGGAGGCCTACCCCCCGGGCCGTACGCGAGCTGCGGCGGGATGACGAGCTTGCGCTTTCCCCCGACCTTCATCCCCTGGACACCGAGGTCCCACCCCTGGATGACGCCCCCCTTGCCGAGCGTGAACACGAAGGGCTGGCCGCGCTTGCGGGAGCTGTCGAACTCCTTGCCATCGGCGAGCGTGCCTACGTAATGCACGTGCACGGTCTGACCAGTCTTCGCCTCGGGGCCCTTGCCCACGACCAAATCCGTGCTGACGAGCTTGGCGTTCGGGTCCATCGGAGGCGTGGGAGTCGCGGCGGCAGCGGCGCTCGGCGGAGGCGACGGCGGCTTCGCGGCTGCGCTCGCGCCCGCGGCCGTCGTCGTGGCGCTCGCGATCGGCTCGGGCGTCGGGGGGGTCGTGAGGCTGTCGCACGCGACGAGCGCGGGCGAGGCGGCGAACGCGACGAGCGTGAGGAGGCCAGGGAGCGAGGGGACGAGGGAGAAGCGCATGGCGGCGGCGAAAGGTAGTAGCCGTGCCACGGAAGTAAAGCGTTCTGCTAAGGGTACCCATCAAGGAAAGCTCCTCTCGGCGTCGGCGACGCGGCAGGGGGCGGGTGACGCGTAGGCGGGGGTATCCCAGGGGACGGACATGTCGCGAGTGCTGCACATCGAAGACGATCCGCGGAACCGATTGCTGGTGCGAAAGCTCCTCACGGCCGACGGTCACGAGGTAATCGACGCGGCCGACGGGCTCGAAGGGGTGCGCCTTGCTCTCACCCAGCGCCCAGACCTGGTCCTGGTCGACCTGAACATCCCCGGTCTCGACGGGTACGAAGTGACGCTGCGCCTCCGCAGCGAGGCCGCATTGAAAGGGGTTCCCATCGTCGCCATCACGGCGGAAGGGGACCGCGAGACGAGCTTCGCCGTCGGCTGCGACGGCTTCGTGCAGAAGCCGCTGGATGCGAGGAACTTCGCGCGCCAGATGCGTCAGTACCTCGGCGGTCACCGCGAGCCGATGATCTCCAGCGCCGACGCCACGGGAGAACGCCTCCGCGTCCAGAGCCAGCGCATCGTGGCGCACCTCGAAGAGAAGGTGGCGGAGCTCTCTGCCGCGAACGAGCGCCTGCGCGACATGGATCGGTTGCGCACCGAGTTCTACCGAAACATCAGCCACGAGCTGGCGACGCCGCTGACGCCGATCGTCGGGTACCTGCGGATGATGGCTGACGAAGAGCTGGGCGAGGTCTCGAAGCCACAGATGAAGGCGCTCCGCGCCATGGACGATTGCATCCGCCGGCTACGCGCCGTGCTGGACAACTTGATCGATGTGACCGGCCTCGAGACCGGCCGGATGCGCTTCTTCCATCGCGACTACGACTTCCTCGATACGGTCCGACGCGCGATCGCCTCGCAGGCGGACAAATTCGCCGAGCGTCACGTGACGCTGTTGGAGGAGATGCCTCGAGGGCCGCTCCCCGCGTACGGCGACTCGGAGCGTCTCGGGCGAGCCATCGTGCAAGTGCTCGACAACGCGGCGAAGTTCGCCCCCGAAGGGGGGACCGCAGGGGTGCGCGTCCGCGTATTGGAGACGACGTACGAGCTACTCGTGGCGGACAACGGGCCGGGCATCGCTCCCGACCGCGCGGAGCGGGTCTTCGAGCCGTTCTATCAAGTCGATGGCTCGCCGACGCGCGCACACGGGGGCGTCGGCGTTGGGCTTGCCATCGTGCGGAAAGTGGCCCGCGGGCTCGGTGGCGACGCGCGTGTGACCGGTGGCGCCACCGTCGAGTCGGCGTACCTCTCGGGCGCAGCCGTGATTGTGACGGTGGCGAAGCGCGCCCCCACGATCGTCGTCGACGCCACGAACTGAGCCGAGCTCGCGATGGCGGCGCGCGTGTATCTGGACTGGAACGCGACGACGCCTCCGCTCCCGGCCGTGCTCGACGCGATGCGCGAGGCTGCGCGTGATGGGTGGGGGAATCCGTCGAGCGTCCACGCCGAAGGGCGGGCCGCGCGCACGCACGTGGAGGCCGCACGCGCTGCGGTCGCAGAGCTCGCGTCGTGCGACGTGCGTGACGTGTGGCTCACGGGCGGCGGGACGGAGGCGAACAACCTCGCCCTGCGTTCGTTCTTTGCCGACGCGCGCGGGTGTCTCCTGACGAGCCGTCTCGAGCATCCGTCGGTCACGCGCGTCGCCGAGGTACTGCAGGCAAGCGGTCGTGCGACCGTCACGTGGGTGTCCGCCCGCGCCGATGGGCGGATCGATCTGGACGAGCTCGCACGCGCACTCGCCGGCACCGGCAGTGAGCGCGTGTTCATCGCCGTGCAGGCGGTGAACCACGAGACCGGCGTGGTTCAACCCGTCCGCGAAGTCATCGCGCTGGCCGGCGCACGGACCCACGCCGAGACGCGCGTGCATGTCGATGCCGTGCAGGCGTGGGGGCGCCTCGACGAAGTCGGCGCGGGGGCGGACTCTCGCAGCCTCGCCGCGCACAAGCTGCGGGGCCCGAAGGGGATCGGCGCGCTCGTGACGCGCGAGGGAATGGCTCTGCGGCCACTGCTCGTGGGAGGGGCGCAGGAGCGAGGTGCTCGCCCGGGCACGATCGATCCGCTGGCGGCCGCCGGCTTCGCCGTCGCCGCCCGATACGCTTGCTCGTCGAGCGGGCGGTATGCGTCCCTCGCCGTGCTGCGCGACACGCTCGAGCGCGCGCTGCTCGCGGCGGCACCCGCCGCACGCGTCAACGGAGACGCCCACCGGGCGCCCCACGTCACGAACGTCTCCTTTCCCGGGTGGAATGGAGCCGAGCTCGTCGCCGCGCTGGATCTCGAGGGAGTCGCGGTCTCCAGCGGAAGTGCGTGCAGCGCGGGCACCATCGAGCCTTCGCCGGTCATCACGGCCATGCTCGGTGAGGAGCGGGCGCGCAGCGCCCTTCGCGTCTCGCTAGGGGAGGGGACCTCTGCCGATGATCTGGATCGCGCGATCATCATCCTTGGTGCCGTGCTGGCGCGTTCCGTTTCGTCTGCACACGCTTGACCCGGTCGCGCACGCCGCATAAACGCTTGAGGCTTCGATGCAAAGGGCCCATGCGCTGCAGTCGCTCTTCGCCGCATGTGCGTGCGCATTCCTCACCGGGTGTCCGTCGTTCGCCACGCTCCATACGGCGCGCGCCATCGACCCCGGCCAGCTCCAGCTGACCGAAGCCACCGAGGTGCTCGGGATGACGGCGCCCGCGAACACCGGGCTTGGCGGTGTGCGCCCCAGCGTCATCCTGGCCGGGCGCTATGGCGTGAGCGATGGGTTCGACGTGGGCTTCCGCATCGAGCCTGTCGCGGGTTTCTCGGGGGACACGACGATCCAGATCGTCCACGGCAAGGTCATGGACCTCGCTCTAGGGCCTGGCGCCGGCTACTTCCAAAGCCCTGGCCCCATCGCGTACGGACCTCGGTCGATCGAGGTGCTCGCCAATGATGCGATGTACACGATCTGGACGACGACCCTTCCCGTGCTCGTGGGGTTCAATTTCGGCCCCGGTCATCAGGTGGTCGTGGCCCCCCGTGCGACCTGGTACTTCGTTCAACCCGGCAACGGAGGAGGCCAATCGCGGCCTGGCGGCGTGGAGACGTTCCTCGGGGGGAGCTTTGGAATCTCGTTCAAGACCTCGCACACCCTGCGCATCATGCCTGAGATCGACGTGACGGCGCCCGTCGCGTGGACGGGGCGCTCCAGCAACATCTGCACTCCCGGTGAGGGCGACTGCGCTCCATTCAGCGACCATGCCGTGATCGTCCAGGGGGGGCTCGCGTTCACGGTCGGAGCTGACGGTCCGGACCGCTGAGATGCGCTCGCCGCGCGAGCGTTGCTTGCTCTGACCGACCGGTACGGTCTACGAGTGAACGGGTGCGTTCCATCATCACCGCTGCCGTTCTGACGGCCTGCTCGCTCCTCGTCGCGTGCGGCAACTCGGGCCCGACATCGACACCGCCGCCATCGAGCAACCCCACCCCCAAGTCCACGGTAGACGGCTCGGCGATCTCGGAAGTGGGCACCTGCATCCCGACCGAGGGCTACGCGGGGAACTCGTTGCACGTCGGCGCCTATTGCACCGTCGCCGGCGGGCAGTGCAGCGTGTACGGGAATTCCGCGCTGCAGTGCTCGAGCGATCTCTCGGCGCTCGGCGGAAACTTCTGTCTGCTCGTCGGCTGCACGGACGATAGCAATTGCGGCGAGGACGGCTGCTGCACGGCGCCCGGCGGTCAGGGCATCCACGCCTGCATTCCGGTCGGCTGCTTCGACGCCGGCGTCTGTTCGCCGATCGCCCCGAACTGAAAGCCGATCCGCGGCGCGGTTGAGCAGCTGAGCCGGCGTGCGCGATCTTTAGAACTTCGCGCCGTGGTACGCGGGGTCGGCCCCGTGATCGCTGCGCTTGGCGGCCTGCGTCGGATCGGGCCCATGAAGCTTGATGGGGATCCAGAAGGCTCGCAGCGTGCGCGTCCCGTCGGTGTCGTGGGAATAGCCGGCGAGGCCGAAGAGGAAGTTCCACCAGTGCCCGCGCGGCACTCCGCCGTACGAAACGAACGGGAGCACGTGGAACTGCCAGTCGAGGCCGCCCGCCACCCGCTTTTGCATGTAAAGAGTGTTGCCGGCGACCTGGGTGATCGAGTCGTCCGTCGAGTCGGCGAAACGCCAGTAAACCGGCGCGGCGATCGTGGTGCGCCCCTTCGGGCTCGCGAAGTCCCAGAAGATCGGCGCGAGGACGGCGTGCGTGTCCTTGTCGCTCCGTCCGATGAACGCGATGGGAAAGAGATCGCTCTCCCAACCGTGGGTGTCGTTTGAGAGCACGAAAGAGGGGAACGCCCAATACGTGCGCGAGACGCCGTAATTCACGAAGCGGCCAAAGAGCGGCGTGAGCCAGTCGGTGCCGAGCGGCGAGTGCGAGTGGTAGATGAGCGGCAGCACCGCGAACGTCGTCTGGTCGATGTCCTTGTCGCGGTAGCTCCAGATGATGGGGAGCACCGGTCCCAACGCGTAGAGCTGCGTTGCGCCGTTGCGTGTCGACGCGTGGGACGCGAAGGGCGAGAGCAGCGTGTCGGTCGTCGTCGTTGTCCGCCGAAGGTATCCGGGGACCGCGAAGAGCGTCTCGTGCTTCTCGTCGTCGGTGAAGCCGTAGTGAAAGAGGGGGAAGAGCGTTGTATGCGATTCGCGCACGCCGCCCGTTTCCGGGTGCCCCTCGATGTGAAAGAAGAACGGCGCAACGTCGGTGACGGAGCGCTTCGGGTTCGACCGCAAGACGACGGGACCCACGACGGTGAGCTTGGCGTCGTCGATCTCCGTCTCTTTGTGGAAGTAGAAGAGCGGCGGAACCAGCGTGTAGGTGCTGTGTGCGCCGTCGATGTTCCCGTTGTCCCCGCGAAAGTAGAAGGGCATCACGCCCCAGTCGACGTCAGTCCCTCGACGATCGCGGAAGTAGAGCGCCGTGAGCTCGAAAGCCTTCTCTTTGCTCCAGTGCGACGTCGTGAGAAGCAGCGGCGAGTGAAAGTAACCGCCATCCTTCCGCTCGCCCTCAAAGAAGAGCGGCGCAAGCCAGTTGTCGTGCTCGCCCGGCGCTTCTCGGTGGGCGACGGGACCGAACACCCAAGCGTGATTCTCTCCGTCACGGACGCGCCAGGCGAGCGGGAACAGGACGTCCATGTCCTCGTTCTGCGAGCGGCGCTGGTAGAAGAGGAGCGCGTAGAGCGACTGACGGTCCTCGATGACCGGTTCGCCGTACGCCGGATGCGGGGTCGAGAGGCCGCGCGTGTACTCGAGGTAGAGCGGCGGAAGGAAGCGGAACCGATAGTCCCCCTTGCGCTCCTCGTAATACGGGAAATAGGAGCGGTGCTTCTCCCCTACGGGTCCCGGCGGAGTTATCTCGGCGTCGGTACCGATGCGGTTCTGGACCTCGGGCGGAACCTCGAGCGGATCCGACGGCGGCGCGGTCAGCGGCTCGCTGGGGCGCTGCGTGACCTGCGTGGACGTGTCTTCGTCATCGTTCGCGTTCGCCGCGCCCGCGCGGGGCCCAACGGTGCGGTTTTGCACGGGGCCGGACTGCGTTGGCGTGTTGTTGGCGCGGCCACCAGCGCCACCACCCATGCTGGGGCCGCCCATCTGCGCGTGCGCGACGCGAGGCGACGACAGCGCAAGCAGCAGCGCGGCGGATGCGAAGCCGAGAAGGCGTTTCGCTGCGGTCACGTGGCCCCGTCCAGTGCTGGCGTCGAGGCAGCCAAGCGCGCTGCCACGTATTCGACTACCCGGTCGCGCGCGATTCGCTCCTGGGTCTGCGCGGCAAGGTCCTTTACCTGAACGGCGTTTGCCGCGATCTCGTCGTCGCCGAGGATGACGGCGAGGGCCGAGCCGAGCTTGTCAGCGCGGCCGAGCATGTTCTTCAGCGAGCCGCCGCGGGTGTCGGCCTCGCACGCGATCCCCGCGCGTCGCAGCTCGCGTGCAAGGACGAGGGCGTGCGGCGCGGCGTTCTTCCCTAGAGGGGCGATAAAAACAGCGCCCGCACCGCGCAGGGCAGCGACCTCACTGGCGATGACGAGGCGCTCGAGCCCGGCCGCAAACCCGATCGCGGGCGTCGCCGGACCGCCCAGCTCCTCTACCATTCCATTGTACCGCCCACCCGCCACGAGCGTGCTCCCGGCGCCGAGCTTGTCGCCGGCCCCCTTGAGCTCGAAGATCGTGTGGTTGTAGTAGTCGAGGCCGCGCACGAGGTTCGAATCGACGCGAAAGGGTGTCCCGAGCGCACGCAGGTGTCCCTGGAGATCCTCGAAGCGCGCGCGGTCTGCGTCGTCGAACGAGTCGTGAATCGTCGGCGCGCCGGCGAGTGCGTCCTGGTCCTGCTTCGACTTCGAGTCGAGGATGCGAAGGGGGTTCGTGGAGAGGCGGCGCTGCGACGTTTCGGAGAGGAGCTCGGTGCGCGGCTGAAGAAACGTGACCAGCGCCTCGCGGTACCGCGCGCGCGTCTCGGCACCCCCTAGAGAGTTCACCAAGACCTCGACGTCGCGGATGCCGATGGACCCGAGGAAGCCGACGAGCATGTCGATCATCTCGGCGTCGCAGGCCGGTCCGTGATCGCCGAAAATCTCGGCTCCTAGCTGGTAGAACTGCCGATAGCGCCCCCGCTGGGGTCTCTCCGCGCGGAACATCGGCCCCGCGTAGTACCAGCGCGTAACGGGCTCGGTGTTGTGCACCTTGTGCTGTACGTACGCGCGCGCGGCGCCCGCCGTCCCCTCCGGCCTGAGCGTCAACGGCTCGTCATGGTGAGTGAAGGAGTACATCTCCTTCTCGACGATGTCGGTGACCTCGCCGATGGTGCGCACGTAGAGGGAGGTGGGCTCCACATAAGGCGTGCGCACCTCAAAAAACCGGTGCAGCGCCATCGTCCGCGCGAACGCCGCTTCCACGCGGTGCCACTGCCCGATCTCGTCGGGGAGCACGTCGTTCATGCCTTTGACGGCGCGTAGCGGGGTCATCGTCATCGTAAGAGCGCGAGTGCCGGGTGTCCGGAAGAGCGGGACTTATCATCGGGCGCGCGCGCGCGGTCAAGCGATCGACGCGATTCGGCTCGGATTTGTGTCTTCCTGTCCACCTGGGGCGGTCGAAAGCGTGCCTCGATTCGCCCCGGCGCGGGCGGGGTGATAAACGGTTCCGCGTGGCGGCCGGACGAACGTGCGCGCTGGATCTCGGAGGGGTGCGCGTCGGCGTGGCGATCGACGACGAGCTCGGCTCGATGGCACACCCACGCGGTGTCATCGACGGGCGGGATCGGGCGCACTTGCTTCGGGAACTGGTGCGCCTCGCCGAGGACGAAGGGATCCTGCGCTTCGTCGTCGGCCTACCTCTCGATATGAAGGGTGGGGAGGGGGACGCGGCGCGGAAGGCGCGACAACTCGCCCAGGACATCGCAGACGCGACCGGGCGCGACGTGGAGCTTCTCGACGAGCGACTGACGACGGTGCAAGCGCGGCGGTCTCTCGAGGCCAGTGAAGTCTTCGGGAAGAAGCAGAAGGCGCGCATCGACGAGGCGTCCGCGACCGCCATCCTGCAAGCGTGGCTCGACGCGCGAAAGCGCCGGAGACGCACGTGAGCGACCCGCCGCGCCAGAAGAAGCCGCGAAAGCGCCAAGCGCGGAGGAAGGTACGGACTCCAGCCGAACCCGAGTCGAACACATCGTCGTGGCTCATCCGGGGCGGAATGGGGGTGCTCGCGCTCCTTCTCGTCGGGGGCACAGCCGCGTTCCTCTTCGGTTACCCGCTGGTCCATGGTCCCGGCTCGGGACGGGACGTCGAGCTGGCGATCCCCGGCGACGAGTCGCCCGACGCGCTCGCGGAACGCCTCGGGGCAGCTGGACTCGTCGCTCAGCCGCGCTTCTTCGCAATCTACCTCCGGCTCACCGGGGGCGCCGCGCACGCTGCGAGGGGGGCGCACCTGCTCACCGACGACCTCTCGCCGCGTGAGATCGTCGCCCGTCTCGAGCGAAGCCCCTTCGCGGGGCGCGCGCGTGTCACGTTCCCTGAAGGGTGGACACGCTTCGATATCGGGCGTCGCCTGCAGCAGATGCACGTGTGCACGCAGCGGGCGTTCCTAGACGCGAGCGCTGATCCGGAGCTGCTCACCGAACTGCGCTTGGAGGGGCCGAGCGCCGAAGGCTTCCTGTTCCCCGCGACTTACGACTTTTCCCTGGATGCGGAGCCGAAGGACGTGGTGAAGCGCATGAAGACCGAGTTCGACAAGCGGTGGTCGACGGCGGAAGCGCGTCACGGCTCCTCGATCAACGATCTCGGAACCTCGCTCGGTTGGGGCATCCGGCAGATCGTGACGCTGGCCTCGATGGTCGAGAAGGAAGCTGTCGCCGACGACGAACGGGCGCTCATCGCCAGCGTGTTCGTGAATCGCCTGCGTGATCCCTCGTTCACCCCGAAGCTCCTGCAGTGCGACCCGACGGCGGGCTACGGATGCCTCGTGATGCCCGGGCAGATTCCGTCGTGCGCCTCCTTCACCGGAAAGATCACCCACGACCTCGTCGCCGACGCGGCCAATCCGTACAACACCTACAAGCACGAGGGGCTCCCACCGGGGCCCATTGCGAACCCGGGAATGAAGTCGCTCGAAGCGGCCATGGCTCCGGCGGTCACGAAGTGGCTCTACTTCGTCGCGAAGGGGGACGGGCACAGCACGTTCTCCGACTCCTACGCTGCGCACACGAGCGCGGTTCACGGAGGAAGGCCGGCGGCTCCGAGCTCGCCATAGTGAGCGACTGGTAGGGCGAGGGACGGAGCGACCGTGATAGCCTCGCGCGATGCAACCGTGGACCGCCGCGTCGCTCGGAGCGGCGGTGTTCATCGCCGCGCACTACATGCTGCTCCGTGCCGCGTCAGGGCGCTTGAACGACACTCTGGGCGCGCTGATTCTCGAGGGGGCGGCGGTCGTCGGGATCGCGCTGAACTACGCCTTCGGGCCGCGTGGTCCGGCGATCGACGCCACGCGCCTCGGCGTGACCCTGAGCGCCATGAGCGGTCTATGCATCTCGGGGGCGAGCATCCTGCTTTTCTCCGCGCTCCGTCGCGGTGGCCCCGTGGCAGCGACCGGGACGATCGTGCTCGGTGGCGGCGTTACGCTCAGCGCGCTGGCGGCGCCGTTCGTGTTCTCCGAGGGGTTCACCCCGCGCCGCCTGTTAGGCGTCGGACTTGGAGTTGCGGCCATGGTCGTGCTGTCGCTCGACTCCGTCGGAGGCGAGCCGTGATCCTGGCGGGGGATATCGGCGGCACGAACGCTCGCTTGGCGCTCTTCGATGGGAGCTCGAAGAGACCCGTCGCCCACGAGACCTTCGTGAGCGCCGCACACGCCAGCCTCGAGGCCGTACTCGGAGAGTTCCTGACGAAGTCGCAGGCGAAGCGGGTGCAAGCGGCGACGTTCGGCGTGGCGGGGCCGGTCATCGACCAACGGTGCCTCGCAACGAACCTGCCGTGGGTCGTCGACGCGCGTGTCGTCGCGCGGAAGACCGGCCTCAAGCAGGTGACACTGCTCAACGACCTCGTCGCGCTCGCTTTCGGAGCGCTCACCGTGCCGGCGTCCAGGCTCAGGCTCTTGCAGGGGAAGTCGCTCCCTAGGAAGCGCGGCGCGAACCTCGCAATCCTGGCAGCGGGCACCGGGCTGGGAGAAGCGGCGCTCATCTGGGACGGCCATGCGCACGTCCCTCTGGCGACCGAAGGGGGCCACGTCGACTTCGCCGCGCGGACGCCGCTGGAGTGGGAGCTCCACGGGTGGCTCGCCGCGAACTTCGGTCACGTGAGCTACGAGCGCATCGTCTCGGGACCCGGCTTCGGCGCGCTCTACGATTTCTTTCGTGTCGCCAAGGGGATCGAAGAGACGCGCGACAACGCCGACCAGATCGCGATCGCGCGTGATCGCAACGCTGTGATTGCGGAGCTCGGTGCCGCCCAGAAGAGCGAGCCGGCCGCGCGCGCGGTCGAGCTGTTCGCTCGCCTGTACGGGG
>Ga0302283_1000447_pt1 | contig 33311 bp, 23 predicted proteins | sample III_Fen_E1_4_FD_198770 | JGI IMG/M metagenome (GOLD analysis project Ga0302283, IMG submission 198770) | Peat permafrost microbial communities from Stordalen Mire near Abisko, Sweden - III_Fen_E1_4 | ecosystem: Environmental > Terrestrial > Soil > Wetlands > Permafrost | place: Sweden: Abisko... | reverse complement strand
GCGTCGCGATCGCGGACGGCCTGACGGAGATGCATGCCGCGATCGACGAGGGCCTCTACAACCACGACCCCCGCACGCCGGAGACCACGACGCCGACGAGCTTCCGCCAGTGGTGCGAGGAGGTCTTGAGGCCGGCGTTCCTGGGGTGAGACCCCTCAGCAGGCCGACACCTCGAAAGCGGGCAGCTTCTGGGCTCAGGTGGAGCTCGCCGGCGTCAGCCCGCGCGCGGACGCTACTGGAGCCCCGAGCAGTCGCGCCAGCAGTAGGAGAGCCCCGCCAGGTCGCCGCGGTCCGCGTGCTCGGCCGCGTCGCACGAGAGGTACTGATCTGCGCAGGTGACGGTGTCGGTGGGGTCGGCGTCCGCGCAGGTGTCGGCCTCCGCGCAGACGTGGACATGGACGTCGAAGCACGCCTCTCCGCAGGCGTCGCGGTGCTGCTCGAGCCACGCATGGGAGGCCGTGACCGGCGACGACGGCACATCGCCGTACCCGTGGCGGAGACCGGGCTCCTCGACGTCGGCGACGGGCTCCTCCGTGGCGTCCGCAACGCAGGAGGCAAGCACGACGAAGGCGAGGAGAGGGGCGATCTTGGTCATGCCGCTCCGATGCCCGCCGCATGTGAGCCGCCGCACAGGCTCACCCCGAATCCATGCCGCACCCGACGGCTACGCCACGGCCGAGACGGACGCGCGCCGGCGGGGCGGATTGCGAGGGGCACCCGCCGCTCGTGGAGAGTCAGCGCGCTCATGGCCGGAAATTTCCCCCTGCTGGGAGCCTTCCGATCGGGTCGGCGGATCTCGTTTCTCGTTTCAAGGATGCGAGCCGCCCCGTTCATCCGGCGGCGGTGCGCCTGTCCGCCGCGACGATGCGGAAGTGCTTGGTGACCTTCGCCGCTCGCGCGATGTCTTCGGGTAGCCGCTCGGCACTGGTGGGCAGGGCCTCGTCCGAGACCACGGCGAATCCGTGCCTCGCGAGCAGCGCGCGCATGGCGTCGGGCTGGAACGTGGACTTCAGCGGCTCGCCGACCCAGCGGACGAGGGGGCCGACGATGCGCAGCAGGAGCGCCGGGCTGTGGTACGCGACGATCAGCCGGCTGTTCACCGCCGATCGGCGTTCGATGACTGCGAGGCTCGCCTCGATCTCCGGGACGGTGAGGTACATGACGACTCCCTCCCAGATCCACGTCGTCGGGCGCGCCGGGTCGTGGCCTGCGCCCGCCAGAGCGTCCTCGAGCGAGTCGCGAGCGAAGTCGACCGGGAGGAAGCGGATCTCGCGCGCCGCCGGCTCGAGCGCGCCCGCGCGGGCACGCTTGGCGCGCTGCGAGTCCGGGTGATCGACCTCGAAGACGACGACGTCGCGCAGCTCCGGCATGCGCCAGGCGCGGCCGTCGAGGCCGGCGCCGAGGATGACGAGCTGTGCAGAGGCGGCGCCGCGGACCGCGTCGTCGATGGCGATGGTGCGGGCGACCATCCCCTTCGACCGCTTGAGCAAGATGGCCCGGGCGAGCCGTTCCCGGAGGCCCGACGGAGGTGTGCCGGCGCGGGCCCGCTCGACCTGTCGGCGCGCGTCCTCGGGCAGCAGGGCGAGCGCCGTTGGATCGGTGAACCTCGTCGCGGACGTCGTGCCGTGCGCCAGGGCGCGCCCCATGGCGACGTAGACGGCAGTCTGGCTCTCGACGCCTTGCTTCATTCTGCAATCCTGGCACGAGCAGCGTCAGGGCGGCGTGAAGACGGTGTAAAGAAGTCTGTGTCCAGAGCCATCGCCCTTGGGAGGCTCAACATCCGCTCGGGAGGCTCAAGATCCGCTCGGGAGGGGCATCGCCGGCTCGGGAGGGCCATCGCCAGATTGGGAGGGCCATCGCCAGATTGGGAGGGCCATCGCCAGATTGGGAGGGCCATCGCCAGATTGGGAGGGCCATCGCCGGCTCGAGAGGGCCATCGGCAGATTGGGAGGGCCATCGGCAGATTGGGAGGGCCATCGTCGGCTCGGGAGGACCATCGCCGGCTCGGGAGGCTCATCGTCGGCTCGGGAGGGCTATCGTCGGCTCGGGAGGGCTATCGGCAGATTGGGAGGGCCATCGTCGGCTCGGGAGGCCCATCGCCAGCTTGGGAGGGCCATCGCCAGATTGGGAGGGCCATCGCCAGACTGGGAGCGCCATCGTCGGCTCGGGAGGGCCATTGCCAGACTGGGAGGGCCATCGTCGGCTCGGGAGGCCCAACGCGCGCGCCGGAGGGCCCTCCCACGCGTCGGACCTCTCTCCCACGCATCGGACGCCCCTCGCGTCCGAGCGACCTCGAACGGGCGAGCGCGTGCCGCATGTTCACCGCGTTCGGGGCCACGCTGGCGTCAGCGTACCTCCCCGCACCATTTCAGTCGAACGCCCCCCAAAGAGCCCGTGGCCATGACCCGCAGGGGGCACAGGCGACGAGATCGGACGACACCGGAGGAGCCGCTCGGGTGTCTGGCTTCGTGGCCTCGCGCAGGAACAGGAGAAGCGCCATCGCACGTGAAGCACCCGGGCTGCCAAAGGAGAAGCCCCCGATACCTCGGATCCTCGCGGAGCACCGGCGGGGAGCGTTGACGGCCTCGGACCTCACCGTAGCAACGCGGTCCGGGTCCACCGCAGGGCGATGGGGACATGCGCTCGTGCGTCGGGCTCATGGCGGAGGGATGGGTGGCGGGCGTCACGGGCCGAGCGCCGGGTCGAACTGGCGGTGCAACGCCTTCGCGTACCGGAGGAGCCCGCCGCCGGCGCCGAGGCCGAGCACCGCGGTGACGATCAGGAGCGGCCGCACGCCGACCACGGCACCGAGGGCCGAGCTCAGCGTGCTCACCAGGTACCCGGCGCAGCTCCAGGCGGCGACGACCAGCGTCGCCGCGCGGCCGCGGACGCCGACTGCGGCGTAGGCGATGGGCACGCTCGACACCGCGGCCCCCCCGGCGCCGACGACGACGGACCCGACGGCGAAGAGCACCGCCCACGAGCTGCCGGCCGCGAGGAGCCCGGCGCCTGCCGCGAACAGCACCAGACCGGCGCCCGCGAGGCGGAGCGGCGGCTGCGTCGACCGCTTCAGGGCGGCGACGAGGAGGATGACGAAGACGACCACCGACCCGCCGACGACGGCGACCTCACCGAGCGTCATCAGCGTCTCCACGTCGCCCATCCCCAGGTCGGGCACGTCCACCAGCAAGGAGGGGGGCGGGAGCGGGAGTCCGAACGCACTGCCGATCGAGTACGCTACGTGGAGCGCGAACAGGACCGCCAGCCCCCGAAGCGCGCGGCCCGACGACGGCGCGCCGGCGGCCGGAGCCTGCGCCGCCTCGCGGTAGGGCCCCGCAGCGGGCGCCCCCGCCGTGGCGCCGCGCGCGGCCCGACCCAGCACGGCAACCGCAGCGAGGAGGGCGGTCGAGAGCGCCAGCAGCGCGCCCGCCGATCGGTAGACGAGCGCGAAGCCGCCCCCGTGGTTCACGATGCTGACCGCGAGCCTCGATCCCAGCTCCGATCCGACGTTCATCGCCACGCCGACCGCTGCGGCGAACGCGGCCACCGCGGCGAAGCGGTGCGGGGCCGGCGCCGCCGGGCGCGGATCGTCCCAGCCCAGCTCCTCGGCGCCGATCACGTACGGGCACGGACGGAGCATGCCCACGCCGAACGCCGCTGCCCCGACCCCCGCCAGCAGCGGCGCTCCCGCTGCCGTCGCGAGGTACCCGGCGGCAGCCACGAGCGCCCCGAGGACGGCCGTGACGCGCGGACCGCGCGCGAGCGCGACGGCCCCGCCGGCGACGAGCCCGAGCATTCCGAGCCCGTGGCGAAGCATGAAGAACCTCGCGACCGCGGCGCTGTCCTCGCCGCGCCGGCTGACCTCGAGGAAGGTGGAGAAGACGGCCGCGCTGCTGAGACCGATCGCGACGAGGGTGAGAGCGAGCGCGGCCAGGGTGCGGGGTTTCACGAGCGGCAGGGTATCAAACTTGCGCAGCACCGACGGGCCGGGGCCGCCGCGAGCGTCGCTCCTCGGGAGGTGCGGAGGAGAGCCGGCGCGTCACGCCGCCGAGGGGGCACGAGCAGGATCTTGCCCGCCTCGTGCTACTCCCGCTCTTGCTCGTCCATCGCGAGCAGCGCGCGAACGAGCTCGTGTCGCTGCTCCCTCGACAACCCGCGGCCGGTGAGCGGCCTCACCTGGCCCTCCACCAGCTCCCGGGCGGACGGGGCCGGCGCTGCGGTCTCCGCTGCGGCGTCGTCATCGTACGAGCTCCACGCCCAGTGGCTCGACAGGAGGCATTGGTAGATCGTGGCCATCCCCAGGCGCACCCCATCCAGCGCGACCTGGGGCACGAGCCCATGGCCGACGTCCGCGGGGATCGGCTCGTATCGATAGGTGGCCTCGATCTCGCGGGCGATCGCGCTCGCCGCCGGCTCCTCACCGGGGGCGCCGCGGCGATGGATGGCGTAGTGAGGCCCGAGGAAGGAGACATGGAAGCCAAGGGCGCCGCCGGCAACGCGGACCTCGCCGGAATAGCCGCCGTCGGCCGGCGTGCTCGCGAAGAGGTGGAGCGACCGGTCCGCCAGAGCGAATCGCGGCCGCAGGCGGCCGAGCAGCTCCTTCCATCTCGGGTACTCCGCGAGGGCCACACGCCGCGCCTCTCGGTAACGATGACTCTCCTCCGTGTCCTGGTACTCGGGGTGCTCGACGGGCACGCCCCGGGGGTAAAATCGATAGACGACCTCGAGCAGATCCGGGCGAGTCATCCTCGGGTGACGGTAGCACCGAACCCAGGGTACTGCGGCCGATCACGCCCCATTGCCGCCGTGAATCGAGGTGGTAGGAAGGCCGACATGTCCACCACTCACGGCCGCCGAGACTTCCTGCGCGCCGCCGGAGCGCTTGCCGCTCCGACGCTCCTCGGAGGCCTCGCGAGCTGCGCTCCGGCCCGCGTCCCGGCGCACGCTGCCGCCGTCGCGAGCACGGCGGCGACGCCCCTCGGCATCGACATGCACAACCACGTCTATCCCGCGGGAACGGAGCCGCATCCGCAGCGGGGGCCGCAGGGAGGCCCACCCCAGGGCGGTCCTTCGAGTGGTCCGTCCCAGGCTGGCCCCCCGCCCCGTCCGGAGGAACAACCACCGACGCGCGAGCTTTCCCTCGCGGAGGAGCTGAAGCGGTCCGGGCTCACCGCCGTCTCGGCGAGCTTCGTGCTGGACTTCGCGGCCAATCTCCAGCCCGGGGATGCGCGAGCCAACCTGCTCCGCTGGTTCACCGCGATTGACCAGGAGCTCGAGAAGGGGCATGTCCGCCGCGCGCGCAACCTGGGCGACCTGCGGGGCGCCCAGGCCGAGGGAAAGCCCACGATCATCCAGTCCGTCGAAGGGGCGCACTTCATCGAGGGAGACCTCGCTCGCGTGGGCGAGGTGTACGAGCGCGGTCTGCGACACCTCCAGTTGCTCCACGAGAAGGACGACATGGTGTCGCCGCTCGGGGACACCAACACCGGCGTCGCGCACCTCGGGGGCTTGACGGCCCTCGGCGCCGACGTCGTGAAGGAGTGCAACCGGCTGGGGATCGTGGTGGACCTCGCGCACGCCAGCCACGCGACGGTGCTCGGCGCGCTGAAGGTCGCCACGCAGCCGGTCATCATCTCCCACACCAACCTCGACACCTGGACGGGCAGAGACCCGCGGATGGCGGAGAGGATGAGGCCGCGGCTGATCAGCAAGGAGCACGCGAAGGTCGTCGCCGACGCGGGCGGGGTGATCGGAGTGTGGACGCACCTGGCCGGCTCGCTGCGGGAGTTCGTCGAGAGCGTCAAGGCGATGGTGGACGCGGTCGGCGTCGATCACGTCGGCATGGGCACGGACACCGACCTGCTCTCGTCGCGCGTCGGCCACGGCACCAACGAGGCCTGGCCGGAGCTGGCGGGCGGGTTCTTCCAGGCGGTCGTCGGGGAGATGCAGCGCCAGGGGTTTGCTCTCGAGGACATCGCCAAGGTGGGCGGCGAGAACTATTGCCGCGTCTTCGGCGCGGTCACCGCGGGCCGCGCGTAGCGGTTGCCGCGCTGTCGCTCCCTTGCTCGCGAGCTCCGGGTCCCCTACCCTCCAGGCGATGGGCCTCCCCCCTCGCGCCCCGCGGGTCCCCTCGGTTCCAGCACCGCTCGTGCAGCGGAGCGCGGCGCCTCGACCGCCGTCCACTCCGGCGCCGCTGGTGCAACGGAAGGCGAAGGCGCCGGTGGTGCCCGCGGCGCTCGTGGGCGGCGTGGCGCCGGGAAGGGCGCCGGCACCTCCGTCGATACCCGCGGTCCCGGCGCCGGGTGGAGGGCAGCCGCTCCCCGCGCGCACAGCGGTGCAACGGATGACCGCGCCGGCCGGCAGGGCCGCCGTCGTCCAGCCGACGCTGGGAGGCGCGATCGTCTACGGGGTGGGCGGGGTCGTCGTCGGCGGGGCGGCCGCGGTCGTGGGGCCGTGGGCCCTCGGCGCCGCGGCGCTCACGCAGGGCGCCGTCTTCACCACCGCGGCGGTCACCGGGCTCCTGGGCGCGGTGTACGGCGGCGCGCAGCCGGGGCCCGCTCCCTTGCCGACCGTGGCACTGCCGCCCGACGTCGAGCCTGCGGAGCCGGACGACGACGACGGCGCGCCGGACCTGCCGGGCCCGCGGCGCCGCGCGCGCAACCGCGGGGCGGTCGGGCCCCTGCCCACGCAGCAGTTGACCACACTCGCCGGGCGCGCCCGGACCGCTATCCAGGAGGCGACCGCGATCGACGCGGACTACGCGGTGCGGGTGCGGCGAGAGGGGTTCCCGTTCGTCGTGACTCTCCAGGCCGACGTGCGCGAGGCGACGGCGCTGGCGGTGCCCGGGCTCCGATCCACGGCCAACCGGCTCGCCGAGGCGAACGAGCTGCTCCGGACCATCCCCCTGCACATCACCGCCTACCGCGACGCCTTCACCGTCGGATTCCGCGCCATCCTGGTGCGCCGCATCGACGCGAGCCTCCAGCACATCGCCGACCTCGCCGTGCTGGTGAGCGTGCTCCAGCAGCAGGGCCGGGATCGCTTCGCGGGCCGCGCGAACGACCTGACCCAGCTTCGAGGCACCATCGCTGCGCTCGCCTTCGACGCGCTCGACGTCGCGAGCGGCCGAGCAGCGCAGATCGCCGCGCAGGTGGCGCAGCACGAGGTCACCCACGAGCTCGCCGCGCTCGGGGCCCTCCACCAGCCGACGCTGGCCTCGGCCATCGGCCACTTCGGGGTCGCGCCGATCCGCGCCCTCTTGACGGGACCTGCCGCCATCCCCGCGCCGCGCCACGATCCGGTGCTCGCGTACATGGTGGCAAACCACGCCGCCGTGCTGCTCATCGTCAACGCAGGCTACTCGCCGACGGCGCTCGATCGGCTCGCCGCGGCCGCGCCCGCGCCGTCCGCCACCGTGCTCGCGGCGCTCCCGCACTTCCTGACCGAGGCGGTGCCGGTCATGAACACCGTGGTGCTGATCCCGGCAGGCGGCACGGCGCTGGGGAACAACGCGCTGCTCGTCAGCATCGCCTGGGCGCACTTCCTCCAGCCCCACACCTACCGGCATGCGACGGGCCCCGTGCTGCGCGCCCGCACGGAGCCCACCTCGTTCTGGCCCGCGGGGACGACCGGGCCGCAGGTGCTCGGCTACCTGCAGGCGGCCATCAACGGGCGCACCGACCTGGCAGCGATCCGGACGGCCATCCAGACGCACGCCAACCGCGTGGCGACCCAGCAGGACGTGGTCATCGGCGTGGTGGGCACCTCGCGCTGCCTCATCGAGGTGGTCAACGGCAACGTGCGGCTCACCCAGTTCTACCTCCGCGGGATCGGCGGCGTGCCGCTCTTCTCCGTGGCCGAGGTCAACCTGATGGGGCGGCTGCTCGACGCCTGAGCCGGGCCTCGCTCGCGATGCTCCGTCCGCTTTTTCAGGACCCGTGCCGGACGACGGCGACCGTCGCCACCACGCTGATGGCAAGGAGCAGCACGACGACGACCACCCCGGCGATGGCCGCGCGCATCATCGGGCTCACGCGCGCCCCGAGCCCGCCGCGTCCCTGATAGAGCTGCCAGAGCTGGTCGGCGATGGTCGAAGCTTCGACGCGGATGGCCGCGTTCCCGTCCGCGTAGATCGTGCCCGTGACGGCGCCGGCCACCGTGACCTCTCCCACGTAGATGCCCTCGCCCTTCAAGCGCTGCGCGAGGAGGCCCACGAGCTTGTGCTTGGCCGCGTTGGCCAGGGCGACGCCCATCACCTTGGCGCGGACTCCGATCTCGTCGGCGAGCGGACCCGAGTCCCCGAACGCGCCGTTGGTGACGAGGATGGCGCCCTCCTTCGTGCTCTTCAGATCCGGGAGCACCTCCTGGACGGCGGTGAGGAGGCCGAGGATGGCGACGTCGAAGAGCCCTCGAACGGCGGAGGTCTCGGCGGCCAGGAGATCCTTGGGCGCGCCCCCGTCGAAGGCGTTCCAGTGGAGGACCGTGATGGGCCCGAGGGCGCGCGCCTTCGCGAGGGCCGCGCGGAGGGCGGCGGGGTCGCTCGCGTCGGCCGGCACGGCGAGCGCGTGGACGCCCTTGGCCTCGAGCGCCTTCACGCCCGCGGCCAGCCTCTCCTCGTTTCGCGCCACGAGCGCGACGGAGAAGCCCGCCGCGCCGAACTTCTCGGCGACGGCCGTCGAGATGCCCGGTCCGAACCCGACGACGACGATCGTCTTTGCCATGGGAAACGTCTCCACGGTGCCCGCGGCGCCGACCCCGGTGGCCGGCGACTCGTCGCGTTCACGAGCTCAGAGATACGTCCTGCGGCGCGGACTTTGAATGTTCGAGAGTCCGGAACACTTGCTCGTTCGTCCGGCGAACCGGCGGCGCATCGGCGGCCACGTCGCCCGCCTCGGCGGCCGACTCGAGCTGCCTCGCCGCGTCTCGGTAGGTGCGGGGAGCGCTGCCGGTGACCCGCTTGAACGCGTGGCTGAACGCGCTCTCCGTCGCGTAGCCGAGAGACTGCCCGAGCTGGGAGACCGAGGTGGTCTCTTCACGAAGGACCCTCTGCGCGAGCCGCATCCGCCACGAGGTGAGATACGCGAGCGGCGCCACGCCGGCGCTGGCCTTGAAGCGCGCCGCGAAGCTCGTGCGCGACATGCCTGCCGCCTTCGCCAGCTCGCCGAGGGTCCAGGCGCGCGCCGGGTCGCCGTGGATCAGCCGCAGCACGGGGGAGATCTGCTCGTCGCGAATGGCACGGAGCCAGCCGGCCGGCAGCGCCCCCGGGCCCGCGAGGTGACCGCGCAGCACCTGGGTGAAGAGGAGCTGCGCGAGCTGAGCCGACGCGACGCCGGCGCCCGGCACCGTCGAGGTGCGCTCCCGGACGATCTGCTCGACGATCCAGCGGAGGCCCGCGGCCTCGGGTGCAGCGGCGCGCACCAGCAGGAGCGCGGGCAGGACGTCCGTGAGGAGCGCTTTGCTCGACGGATGGAGCGAGACCCCCCCGGCGAGCACCACGCACTGGGACCCATCGCCGATCGTGGCGAAGCGCCCACCCTCGCCGACCACGCGACGCGAGTCCTGGGTCGGCGCCGTCAGCGCCGCCTCGCTGCTCGCGAGGACGTAGCCGCTCCGGCCGGGGAGGAGGCCGACGTCGCCCTGCTCGACCCGGTGGGCCTTCCTCTGGCCATCCAGGCGGAACCAGCAGGCTCCCTTCGCGATGACGGAGAACTTGATCTCCCGCGGCGGCGGAAAGCGGAGCGACCACGTTCCCCCCGCGGCAAACCCACCGGACACGACGGCTTTCGGATCCGTGAGCCGCAGGACGTCCGAGAACGGATCGTTCGACACGTCGGGACGATCGCGCAGATCCTCCGGCACCTCAAGCCTCGTCGTCCGCGCACGCCGCTGCTCACACCCACTCGATATGCCACCTCACCGCCGCCGGCGACTCCGCCGTCCACTCGATCACCGTCACCCGCCCCCCCGCCGCCTGGGTCGCCGCCCGGAACGCGGCCGAGAACGCGTGCAGGCCGACCGGCGGGTAGAGGTTCGGCGGGCAGGTGAGCCGGAAGCTCATCGTGCTCCGGTCGTGATCCAGCACCGCGACGGACGTCCCGCGGCGGAACGCCGCCCACCGCGCCGAGGCGGCCACCAGCAGGCGCTCCGGGCTCACCACCGCGAAGAGGATGCGATAGAGCGGCGTCCGCAACAGCCTGGCGTTCTGCTCCGCGGACCACTCCTCGTAGGCGGCGGGCCCCCCGTTCTCCCGGAAGACCACGTCGTAGAGCGCTGCCATCACGGTGTTGAAAGCGACCTCCGGGACCCAGGACGTCGCCGTCGGCGGGTCGCGGAGGAGCCGCACCGCCGGCTCGGGGAGGTTGCCGTCCTTCAACAGCTGGTCGAACCCCGGGTGGTTGCGGCGCGAGGCGAGGACGGATCCCTTCACCGCGGCGTCGGGATAGGACGCGATGCCTTCGGGGAGGCAGGCGAGGTAGGCGTCGACGGTGGGTAGGTTGTTGCGGGGCATATGTCGCGAGCAAGCGGCGCCTGCTCACCGCGTGAGCGGCGGAAGCTCGGGCTCGCCGAGGCGCGGGTGGGGAGCGAGGTGCTCATGAAGGGATGGCGAGGGAGCCTGTCACCGATCGCTCGCGGCGTCGACGCGTCCGGTCAGCGGGAGCGACGGACGCCCTCGGGCGGGGGGATCGATTTTCGCCAGGGTCCCTGCGGATACGGGTCATGATGGGCTCCTTCGTTCATCAGCGGAAAATGCTGCGGATCTTCCTTGCGCCCTGGCGCGGCCTGGTCGTTTTGGGCGCCTTCGCCTGCGGGCTGGACGCCGGAGACGTCGCCTCGCCGAGCGCGAAGCTGAAGTCGGACAGGTAGTTGTTCGGGTTGTTGCCCGGCACCGTGGCGCCATCGTGACAGAGCACGCAGTTGCTCTTGGCGAGCGGATTCGACGGGCTGTTGTTCTGGATGTAGGTCTCCAGCACCGAGTTGGCGACGGCGGCGCCGCTGGGGTTCAGCCCCGGCGTGATCTGCGAGCCCGTGAGGGCCTGGCAGCCCTGCGATCCCGGCGTCGAGCAGGCCGGGGGGATCTGCGGCGGGTTGTTGCTCCACACCACGTTCACGAGCATGTAGTTCTGCCAGACGGACCCGTTCGACGCGCCCTGGATGGCAGCCTGAACCGTGCCGTTGACGCTCGTCGCCGTCGCGTCGAGGGGGGTCACGCGCGTCACCGGCGTGGTCGTCGGGGCCGGGCAGCCGTCGCCGAGGTAGTACAGCGGCGGCGTGTCCGGGGTGCAGCTCGTGGTGACGACCCCCGCGTCGTACTGGCAAGCAGCGGGCACCGTCACCTTCTTGGCCGCGCAGCTACCGTTGAAGTTCCAGGCCTCTGCGCCGGCGTCGGCGCCGGCGTTCGGCGCGTTCATCTTCTGCTCGAACGTGGCCCAGACCCAGGTGGGCTGGCTCTGGGTCTTGTGGAGGATGTGGAACGCCACCAGGGCCACCGTCACGGCTTTGCACTTCTGGGTGGAGGGGTCGACGATGACGGCGCTGCTGATCTTGTAGCTGTTCCACCTGGTGCTGGTCGGGTCGGGGACCTCCATCCACGCGGCCTTGAGCTCGATGGCGCCGACCGTGGTCCGCGGACACGCCCCCGCGTCGGTCGCGTTGCAGCCCGCGGGGAGCTGGAGAGGGATCGTCGGGGCCGGCTTCTGGTTCGTGTAGAACGCGAGCTGCTTGTCGGCGTCGTAGAACTGGTTCTGGACGACGAAGTTGTACTCGTCCTGGTCGATCCGCACCTCGTACCAGACGTTGTTCCCGTTGACGTCCCCGAGCCACGCGGGAGCGTTGAACGGATACGCCTCCGCGGTGCCGGACGCGTCGAGGGTCTGGCTCGAGAACGCCGTCGCGTCGACGAGGGGGTGTACCGCGCGGGCCTGCGCGTCGGTGAGGTGCGCCTCGGCCTGGCAGGCGGCGGAGATCTGCGGCGGCGTCCCCCACGGCGGCGGCGTCCCGGCGTCCGGCTGGAAGAGCTGGTGGTCATCCATGTACCCTTGCCACTGGACCGCCGAGAGAGCGCCGAAGGTGCTCCCGCTGGCGGGCCAGTTGAGCGCGATGAACTCCTGCCAGGCGAAGCAGTCGGCGTCGGTCTGGTTGGAGAGCGTGAAGTCCGCGGGGACGGTCGCCCCGAAGCTCAGGGTGAGGCTCCCGCAGGTGTTCGGGCTGGACGCGGCCTTCACGCCGGCGTCCGGCGGCTGGGCCATCGCTCCGCCCGCAGGGGTGAGCGAGGACGCGGAGAGGGTGGCCGTCGTGGGCGCCGGAGCGGTGCAACCGCTCATCAGGGCGAGGGCCAGGCAGCAGCGGAAAAGCTTCATGGTGGGCTCCTCGCGCAGTCCAGGCGTCTCCGCCGTCGGCGCGGACCACCGGAGGCCCTCGCCCCCGATGGTCCCGTCGCCGTCGAGCGCGGAGCCTGGAGCCGCGCGCTGGTCTAGGTGGCTGCCCCGGTCGAGCCAGCGACGATGTTGAGCAGCGACGGCATGGGCGCCGACGGCGATTGGCCCGGATTGGTCGCGTAGCAGCCGCGAACACCGGGCTCCGCGTTCTCGCTCACGGTCACCGTGAGGTGCATCGCGTAGCTCTTCGAAGGATACGAGTTGCCCGGGATCGCGTACTCGACCGGGAACATCTCCCCCGCCACGACGGTGACGCCGTCCCCGAGGCCGATGCTCGGCGGCTTGCGGGGGTCGACACCGGTCAGGACCAGCACCATCGTGGCCGTCTGTCCGGGGGTGAGCCACGGCGCGATCATCGTGCTGTTGCTCGCGAGTCGGGCGGTCACGCCCACGACCGTCGCGTACTTGTGGGCGTACATCGCCGTGAACACCTCCCTGTGGAAGAGCTGGAGCGGCTGCGCCTCGTTCACGGAAGGCGAGCCCGCGCACGGCTGCTGGGCCGGCGGCGAGCCCTGGGGGATGGCCTGGGCGACGATCTGCATCAGGAACGTCGCGCTGACCTGGCTCGCGTACTGGATCGGGACGCCGCCGATCTGGATGTCCGAGATGGTGTATCCCAGGCTCGCGGGCACCATGAAGGTCGCGTGGAGAACGAACGTGCCGGGGAGCGTGCGCCCGAACGAGTCGGTCAAGCTGGTGGTGCCCCGCGTCATGGTCCAGAACGTCGAGGCGTCCGTGCCGTCCGGGGTCGTGTACTGGTAGGCCGCGAAGTCCGGCGTCTGGATGTAGAGGCCGGGCGGGTTCGCCAGCGTCGCCTTCGCCGGGGAGAGGCCGGTCGTGGTGTTGACGACCGCGTTCACGGCCGCGCCGATGTTGGGATCGCTGTTGCGCCCGACCTGACCGTACTGCGCACAGCAGATGAGCGTCTTGGGGTTGGTGTTGCCGCACGGGCGCGGCGTGGTCGCGCCGGACGCGAGCCCCATCTCGGTCTGGATGGTGTTGGGCGTGCTGGTGAGGTGCATGGCGCCGCCACCGGTGCTCGTCGAGATCGGCCCGTTGTTCCACTTGTTGAGCGGGTCGTACGCCGGCCGCCCGGAGCTGGGATCGATCACGGCCTTGCCGGCCGCGTCCTTGAGGTAGAGGTCGGCGAGCTGGATCTGCGGCTTGCCGAGCGCGCTCTGGTAGATGGCGAGGACGGCGCTGGGGTCGATCAACCATACGCTGTTGAAGTACTCGGGGTTCTCGCAGGTGTAGTCGATACGGACGATCTTCCCGTCCGAGTTGCGCTCGATGCTCCACTCGCAGTACTCGTCCTGCCAGCCGCGCGGACCGTAAGGCCCGTACGCCTCCATCGGCGCCCCGGTCGGGTCGCACGGGTTCGTCGTGATCTGGCCAAAGGTGTTCCCCTGGGTGTCCTTCCCCGTGTCTGCCAGCGAGTACAGGTCAAAGGTGCTCGCGAGCTGAGGGAAGTAGTACGTGATGCGGCCCGGCAGCGGGGACCAGGTGATCTGCTGGTAGCCGGCGCTGGCGGTGCTCGTGGTCGTCGGATCGTAGTACCAGGTCTGGTCGCTGGTGTTGGTCGACGTCCACGGGTTACCCGTGATCGCCTGCGCGACGAAGCCGGATAAGTTGGTGTTCCAGAGGTGGTCGAGGGCCGCCTGGCGGGTCGGGTCGCCGGGGAAGTCGACCTGGCCGGCCGGCGTCGAGAACCGGTGGGCCGGGATGACGCCGAGAGATCGCGTATCGTTTCGCGCGTGCATGAATGCTCTCCTGTTCGATCGGGCCGCCCCGCGCGCGGCCGCACCCGGCCAGTCATCAGGGCACCCCCCACGGCAGTAGGCGACGCGGCCCCCACTCCCGTCAAGAGAATATTCACGGGTCGGCGCGGCTTTTCTCAGCCAGGTTCGGGCACCTGGCGGGCACGGGTGCGAGGTGTGCCGGGCACGTGCCTCACCCGTGCCCGGCACCCGCGGGGCGCCGCCGGCACGCTCCCCGCGCAGCGCATTGACAAGGTGCTGGTCATCGCTTCTCTTGGACGCATCGGAGGACCACATGCACACGCGCGAAGACCCTTCACATCCGACCTGGGACGACTCGATCCGGGTTCTCTTCAGCCAGCCTTTCTGGATCGTGCCCGCGGATCGCGCGGCCTCCGTCGGGAGCGACTGGACCCGTGCCATGGCGGGGTATCAGGTGTACCTCGACCGCTACGAGAGCGTCCGGGACTGGGTGGTGACCATCTATCACCACCTCCACTCCCGGGCGATGCCATTGACCGCGGACCTCACCCAGCACTGGCCCGAGCCCGCGCTCGAGGAGCTCCGGCGCTGGGCCAACCAGGGTTGCCGGCGCACCGCCACGGAGCCGATCGTCGAGCAGAACCTGATCCCTCGCCCCCAGCACCGGCCGCTCCCGCTCCGGCGCCGGAGGAACATCGTCGAGCTATCCGAGGTGGAGCTGAACACCTATCGCATGAAGGTCGAGGACCTGGGCGCGGCCTCGAGCGAACAGGACTCCCCCTGGCAGAAGCTCGCCTTCCTCCACACCAACTGGTGCCTTCACTACCAGGAGGCCTTCCTCTTCTGGCACCGCGGCAACATGCTCTACCTGGAGGCGCTCCTCGACGGCCCGGTCCCCTACTGGAACTGGATGTCGCCCCGCGTCGCGGTCGACGGCGATCCCGCGGCGGGCCTGCCGCGCGCCTTCATCGACGAGACCTACGTCCACCCCCTCACCGGCGAGGTCCGCCCCAATCCGCTCCGCTACGCCGCCGCCAGGGGCGGCGTCAGCAAGGCGTGCGTGGACGATCCCGTCAAGGCGCCGTCGTGCCGCTTCGTCCACCGCGATCCGGTGCTCTACACGACCGGCGACGAGCAGCGGGGGCCGCGGCAAGAGAAGCTCCACCAGCTGCTCACCTACCAGCAGCAGGTCCGGGACGCGTTCGCCATCGCCACCTTCAGCACGCCGCAGGGGTGGCCAGGCTATCCGTGGGCCAACATCCCCACGTTCCCGGCGCCGGACAGCGAGTACACCTATCTGGGCGAGACGTTCGACGGCACGTACGAGCAGCCCCACGACAACTACCATGGTTGGGTCGGGCCCGACATGGCCGACAACGCCTACACCGCCTTCGACCCCGTGTTCTGGTCGCACCACGCGATGATCGATCTGGTGTTCGAGCTGTGGCTACGCGAGCACCGAGCCGCGGTCTACACCGCGCCGTGCTCCCTCCCGCCGTTCAAGGGCGCCCAGGCCGCCACCATCGACGAGGACAACGCCCGGGACTACCTGTTCACGAACATTGGAGACCTGGCGCGTGACTGCCGGGCCCTCGGTTACGACTTCGACGGGCTGGCGGACATCCGGGCGCAGCTCGCGCAGGATCCCATCCGCTCGCCTCAGCTCTACCTGGTGTTCGAGGGCGTGCGCTGCACCCTCGAGTCCTACACCGTCGACCTCTTCCTCGACCAGCCGGAGCCGGCGCCCGCGGATGCCGTCACGTCGAACCCCCATTTCGTCCTGCGCAAGACCCACCTGGGCATGGGGGTCGCCGACGAGAGGGGCCGTTGTATCAAGCAGGGCGTGACCCGCACGCTCAATGCCACGGTGGCAGCCCGGCGCCTCGGGCTCACGCCGGGCTCGCCGGTCACCGTGAGCGTCATCGTCACCGATCTGCGAACCAAGCGCCGGCTGTCGGAGGAAGAGATCATGAAGATCCCCGGGCTCCCGCCCCAGGTGGCCTGGACTGGAGCCGGCGTGCTCCCCACCGCCACTCCGGCCGCCGCCGCTCCGCCTCCGGCCGCCGGTGGCTGCTGCCACTGACGGGGGGTCCGTCGCGCCCGGGGCGCAGCGCCCGTCACCTCACAAGGCCATCCTCGCCCGCAGCGTGAATTCGTGCATCCACGGGGCCCCGGCGGTGCCCGCGAGCTGGGCCGGCAGGGTGGCCCGGTTCTGCGGGGTGCCCGCGCCGGGCGCGCAGTAGCTCTCCCATCCGGCCGTGAGCCGGAAGATGCGCGTCCACCACAGGCTCACCGTGCCGCCCACCTGCCAGACGTCGAGGCGGCCCCCCGGGCTCTTGGCGTCGGCCTGGCCGTAGAGCGCGGGCTGGTTGGTCGCGCGGACCGGCTGGTAGTCCGCGTCGACGCGGCCGGCGCGCAGCGTGAGCTGGAGCTCGGCGAGGGCGTCGATGGGGCTGGGCACGCCGATCGCCTCACGGCGCCTGGGATGCGGGTAGAGCCCGGGCTGGAGCGACCTGGAGCGGTCGTAGGGCACGTCGTGGGTGGGGGTCCACTGGCGCTGACCGGGGACCAGGGGAGCGACGAGATAGGAGAGCTCGCCGTACCAGCCGGCGCCTTGCAAGGATCCCAGGCGCTCGGTGCTGGTGGCCGCGGCGCTCTCGACGGCCTCGCGGGTGTTGTCGTCGAAGACGTAGACCTCGCCGGTGAAGTCGAGGCCCTTGAAGGTGGGGAGGAGCACCTCGACGCCGAGGGCGCGCTGGTTGCCGGAGGGGAGGATGGCCTCGGTGCGACCGAGGGAGTCCACGTAGCGGCGGTCCCACAGGGCGAAGCCGTTGCCGGTGGTGACGTCGACGCGGGAGAGATCGGCGCTCTGGCCGTCCCGCACCGTCCAGCGCCCGCTGACGCCGATCTGGAGGCGGTCCCAGCGGGAGCCCGTGAGCCCGTAGGGGCGATAGAAGATGCGCCCGGCGCCGCCGCGCTCGGCGAAGCTGGTCGGCGCGGTGTCGCCGACGGCGGCGATCCACATGAGGTCGTAGCCGAATTCCTTGTGCAGGGTGGTGCCCCACACCGTCGCGCCCAGCGAGCGGGCGAAGGGCACGGCGAGCTGGGAGGCGACGCTCTGCTCGAGGGAGAGCAGCTCGTCGGGGTCGGTGCGGTGCTCCAGGGAGAAGGGCGTGGGCTGGATACCCACCATCAGGTTGAGGGCGGGGCCCGCCTCGGCGTTGATCCAGGCGTTGGGGATACCCACCAACATGTCGTGGGCGCCCGGGAGCAGGCGGTCGCCGTAGGTGCCGCGGCCGTCGATCTCGACGCTCAGGTCCATGTCGAGGAAGCCAAAGGCGCCGCCGCCCAGCTCGGCGAGGCCGCGGCGCACCACGACGCGCGGCGAGAGCTCGGGCCCGCCGTCCGAGCCGCGCAGCTCGGCCGCGCCGGCGCCCGCGGTGCCGCGCACGTCGAGGGCGAGGGAGATGCGCGGATAGAGGCGAACCAGCCCCCAGTCGTTCTGGAGGACGAAGCCGTTGACGTACGAGACGCTGGGGATGCCCGGCGGCGGCAGCGCGGCCTGGGCGCCCGCGGGGCCCGCCACCGCGGCGAGCGCGAGGGCGGTGAGGCAAGAGCTGAGGTGCTTCATCCGTGCTCCCGGGGGGCTTCGGCAAAGTAGCGGTCGTAGAACTCGCTGGAGAAGATCCCCTTCGGGTCGAGGCGCCGCTTGACGGCGTGCAGCGCCATCAGCCCGGGGTTGAACATGGCGCGGAGATCGCTGGGCTCGGCCTCGACGTTCTTGACCAGGTGGACCCGGCCGCCGAGCAGGACGAGATCGTGGGTGAGCGCCATGAACGTCTCCTGGATCAAGGGCCACTGCTGCGCGTCGTGGTCGGCGAAGGTGACGGTGACCGCGAAGCCGTAGAGATCCCGCGTGGCCGAGAGGAACGCCTTGTCGGGCCCGAGGTGGAGGAGATCGACCGAGAACGGGCGGAGCTCGCGCTCCCGGCAACGCGTGAGGACCAGATAGAGGAACTGCCGGACCAGCCGCACGTCGCACTCCTCGCCGAGCAGCGGCGACGGGACGACGTAGGTCTGCTGGACGAAGTTGAGCCGCGCTCCCGTGGCGCGCACGGCCTTGATGGCGGGGGTGGCGGAGTTGCCCAGGAAGAAGAGGAACCCGCACAGCTCGTCGACGTAATACCCGTTAGGGAAGCCGGCCGTGGAGATGAGCTGCATCAGCGTGGGGGAGTAGCCCGCGGCCTTCTCGCCGAAGACGGCGAAGGCGCTGTCCTCCGTGTAGAGCCCGCCGGTGATGGGAGTGCCGGCCTCGTTGTGAACGTAGCGGCTCTCCAGCCGATCGACGGCCATCCCCTCCCCCGCGAACCAGCACACCAGCGACAGGGCGACGACGCCGCTCTTCGCCACCGGGCCAGGGGGAGGCTTGGGGTCGGAGCTGCTGTAGGCGTACGACTCCTCGTAGGCGATCGCCGCCCGGCGGGAGTCGCGGGCGATGGAGCGCAGCACGTCGTGCCAGTCGTAGGTGCCCGGCATGTAGCGGGTGGCGAGGGTCTCGACGTCGGGCCGGACGTGGACGCCGGGGATGGCGCGCGCCACGAGGAAGGTCACCTCGGTCATGACGCCGACCGAGCCATACCCCGCGACGGCCGCCTGGAAGTCCGCGGCGGCCGGGTCGGTGTACTCGCGGAGACGGCCCATGCCGTCGATCATCTTGAACCGGAGGATCTGCTCGCTCTCCTTGCCGACCATGGGCGACATGCGCGAGACGCCGTCGACCGCCGCGGTGCCGCCGATGGTGGCGTCGCCGGTGGTCACCACGGTGCGGGGCACGAAGCCTTTGTCGCTGATCGTGCGGACCACGTCTCCCCAGCGGGCGCCGGCGCCGCAGGTGAGGACGAGCTTTCCGTTCTCGTGCTGCACCTCACCGATGCTCTGGAAGGCTGGCGCGTCGATGAGGAGGATCGTCTTGCCGAGCGACTGCTGACCGAGGGACTTGCCCCCGCCGCGGACGGTGATCTTGCGGCCCTCCTGGTACGCCGCGCGGACCATGGCGGCGAGCTCGTCCGCCGTCTGAGGCCGGTAGACGTCGGCGTCGATGCCGTGGATCTCGTCGTACGCCATCACCCGGAGGCGCTGCGGCGTGAAGCCCGGCAGCGGCGCGGTCGGGCCCGTGGTGAGCGGCGGAAAGAGCTCGGGGGAATTGACGAGGCAGCAGGCCCGAGGGGGTATCGTCCGGGCGCAGGCCGCCTGGAGGGCTGCTGCCCCGGAGAGCGCGAGGACGCGCCTCCGGGAGAGCTTGGAGTCAGTCATGATCGGCCCAGCGAAGCGACTCGCGGGCCGATCTGTCAACTTCTCGTCCACATTCGTGGACGGAATCGCGATGGGTTGCGGAGCGGTTCCGTAAGGTGACGCGTCAGCCGCCGGGAGGCGGACCATAGCCGCCGCCACCCTGCGGACCATAGCCACCGCCACCGGGAGGTGGACCGCCCTGAGGGCCGTAGCCGGGGGTGCCCTGCTGCGGTGCGCCCTGAGGAGGAGCGTATCCGCCCTGCTGCGGTGCGCCCTGAGGAGGAGCGTAGCCGCCCTGCTGCGGTGCACCCTGAGGAGCGTAGCCGCCCTGCTGCGGCCCGCCCTGAGGAGGAGCGTAGCCACCGCCACCGGGAGGCGGACCGTAGCCACCGCCGCCGGGGGGCGGACCGTAGCCACCGCCGCCGGGAGGCGGACCGTAGCCACCGCCGCCGGGAGGCGGACCGTAGCCACCGCCGCCGGGAGGCGGACCGTAGCCGCCCTGCGGCGGACCAGCGTAGCCCTGGGGAGGCATCCCGCCCGCGGGCGCCATCTGCATCGGCTGCGGCTGCGCCGCCTTCTTGTTCTTCTTCACCATGATCAGCGCGCCCAGGCCGCCGACGAAGACGACGATGGTGAGGACCAGCAGGATGGTGCTGTGGGCGATGACGGCGACGACGATGGTGACGACGGCGAGCACCAGCGCCACCGGGAAGAGGGCGATGCTGGTGAGAAAGCGGCCGGCCGATCCGATGAAGGGGATGATGTCGAGGACCGCGTTGACCGGGCCGAGGAGCATCGACAGGCCGATCCACATCATCAGGAAGCCGAGGAAGCGCACGATCCAGGTCTTCATCACGTGCTCGCCGTGGAGCTGGGCGATGGCCTGCTCGTGGGTGCCGGGCACGGCGCGGAAGAGCTTGTCGTTCTTGTCGTTGAGGAAGGCGACCACCGTGGCGCCGCTCCGCTTGCCGAAGAGGGTCACCTGCTGGCCGGGGAGCACCGCCTCGTACGAGACGCGCACGTCGCCGAGCGCGGGCTGATCGACCGAGCCGTGGCCGCGGAAGAGGTATTCGCCGGAGAGGCGGAACGGGCCGCCCGCCGGGGGCTGGGGAGCGTCGCCGCCGGGCGCCTGGGCGTCCGTCGCGGTGGGCGCCGGGGCCGGTGCGGCGCTGGCCGCGGGGCCCGGCTTGCCGGTCTTGCCCTTGGGGCCCTGGGAGCCCTTGCCGGTCTTGCCCTTGGGGGGAACCGTGCCCTTGGGCGCGGTGGGCGTGGCGGCCGGGGTGGTGGGAGCTGCGGTCGGGGTCGCGCCGCTGCCGCTGCCGCTGAGCACCATGGCCGAGGTGAGCGGGAGCTTGGCCGTCGAGGGGAGCTCCGCGTCGGTCGGGGAGAACGTGAAGGAGCCGACCTTGGCCTGCTTGGCGTAGAAGTCCTGCTCGTGGACGCTCAGGGTCGGGTTGCGGTGACCGGTGGTGACGCTGAAGGTGTCGCTGCTCTTGGGGCTGTCGGTCCACACCGTGTCGTAGGTGTAGGTGGTGATGACGTCGGTGCCGCCGCCGAGCTTCTTCTTGTTGGTGGTCTCCTTCTTCTCGGTCCACGCGTACATCTCCACCTTGCGGTGGAGCTTCACGTACTGACCGGCGGCGAGCATCTCCGGATCGCCCACCGGCTCGTCGACCTTGAGCTCGGCGGTCGCCGAGATGAGCTTGCCCTCGCCCGTGGTCCCGGGGCTGTCCGCCTTGACCACCATCGCGGTCTTGGCCACCTCGGACATGTCCGTGCAGCCCTCGTTCATCCAGAGAACGGGGAACGCTGCGAAGAACAGCACGATGCCGACCAGAACCCCCATGATGGAGTTCATCAAGTTGCTGCCGAGCGAACGGTGCGAGACGCTCTGATAGACGTCGGGCATTGACTCTGGCCCCTTTCCAGTACGTGCGCCTCGCAGATGCGAGACTTCTCACGCCGGGCGGAGGCTATCCTGTCCCGCGAGCCGCGAGAAGGTCATCCTGCGGAACGCCCGAGAGCGCTCCGCGACGATCACTTCACCAGCTTGTGAAGAGCGGTCTCCATTCCACCGAGGAGGGAGGCCGGGTCGTGCTCGTCGAAGAAGTGGACGAACTTGGGCCGCGCCGCGTGGATGTCGGGATCGAGGGTGCCGTCGGGAGCAAGGAAGAAGGTGCGAGGGACGTACCCGCCATCCCTCGTGTACTGGCTCGCCAGGGTCGAGTCGGCGTCGGCGTCGAGGTGGATCATCACGAGCTGCTTGGCGCGGGCCACCACCCTCGCGTCCTCGAAGACGTGGCTGTAGGCGCGGCAGTGCGAGCACCAGGTGGCGGAGAAGATCAGGCAGACAGGCTTGTTCTGGGCCTTCGCGCGGGCGAGGCCGGCCTCGTAGGGTTGCCAGTCGATCTGCGCGGCGTTCCAGGTCTCGGCGGCCGCGGCGGCGTTGCCGCGCACCGGCTGCGATCGGGCGGGAGGCGGGGGATCGGCGGTGGGGCCGCGCTGGTCCGGCGGAAGGGAGGAGTTCTCGACGCGGAGGTCGTCGGCGCGGATCCCCTCGGACGTGCTCTCGCCGCGGCAGGCGCTCACCGCGAGGAGCGAGAGCACGGACAGCGAGAGCGCGAGGACCTTGGTCACGGGGGCAGCTCTAGCATCACTCGACGCTGAACCCCACCTCGTCGGCGCCGGCGCCGTCGGCCTCCACCCGCGCGCGGTGCTCTCCGGGAGAGAGCGGGACCGAGAGCGTGAAGGGGGCCCGCACCCCGTGGGCGCGGCCGTCGACGGTGATGCGCACCTCGCGCACGCCGGGGGGGACGTCGGCGCGGATCAGGATCGCCTGCCGCGCCGCGGCGCCCGGATCGACGGAGAAGCGGGCACCGTCGGGCGGGTAGGCGAGGCGGAGGCTACCGCGGCCCGCCGGCGCGGCGTCCAGGCCCGGGCAGAGGGGGGACCAGCCGTCGGGGGCCGAGCTGCGGCCGACGCTGCGCGCCCAGGCGGTGAAGGTGGCGTCGAAGCGCTCGAAGACGCGATCCTCGACGACGTCCGCCGGGCAGCCGGGCCCGGCGCGCAGGCCGTTGCGGCGGTCGATGCGCACGCGAGCGTGCATGGCGCAGTCGGCGGCGGGAGCGGTCCCGTGCCCGGCGGCGACGGCGAAGATTTCGCGGCGGCGGTGAGGGCAGAGCTCGGTGGGGCGGGCGCCGGAGAGCGAGCAGACCTCCACCTCTTCGATGCGGCCGGGCGGGCGCTCGAAGGGCGGTGCTGGCCGCCGGCGCGCCGCCGCCATCATGACGTCGTGGAAGAGCGGGCCTGCGCCGGTGACGCCGCTGACGCCCTCCATCGGCGAGCCGTCGAAGTTGCCCACCCACACGCCCACGGTGACGGCGCGCGTGAAGCCCAGCGCGACGTTGTCGCGGAAGCCCTTGGAGGTGCCCGTCTTGGCCGCCACGGCGAAGGGCAGCTCGAGGACGTTGCCCTCGCCGAACGAGGACAGGCGCGCGTCCTTGTCGGCGAGGATGTCCGTGATCACCGCCGCCGCGGCCTCGTCGAGGACGCGTCGCTCGGAGGCGACGGGGAGGGCCAGGGGGGCGCCGTCCTTGCCGAGGGCCGCCTTGACGGCGCGCACCGGCTTCCACACGCCGCCGCGGGCGAGCGTGGCGTAGGCATCGGCGAGGTCGAGGAGGCGCACCTCGCCGTCGCCGAGGGCGATGGCCGCGCCGTAGTGCTCGGCGTCCTCGCCCAGGGAGGTCAGCCCCAGCTCGCCGAGGCGCGCCAGCACCCGCCCGGCCCCCAGCGCGTCGGCGGTCCAGACCGCGGGGATGTTGTACGAGTTCGCCAGCGCCTCGCGCAGGCGGACGGGCCCGTGGTAGCGGCCGTCGTAGTTGTTGGGCCGGTAGTCGCCGTCCTTGCCGGGCAGGAAGAGCTCCACGTCCGGCAGCACGGTGGCGGCGGTGAAGCCGAGGCGCTCCAGGGCCAGCTCGTAGACGAAGGGCTTGAGCGACGAGCCGGGCTGCCGCAGCGCCAGGACCCCGTCGTTTTGCCCGAGGTGGGCGGTGTCGTCGAGGTCGGGGGAGCCGACGTAGGCGAGGATCTCGCCGCTGGCATTGTCGAGCACCACCACGGAGGCGGCGGTCACGTGGCGCCGCGCCAGGCCGCGCACGGTGTCCCGGGCGAGGACCTCGACCTCCCGCTGCAGGCGCCGGTCGAGGGTGAGCGTCAGCTCGCTGGTGCGGTCGCGCATCGGGCCCGCGGCGGCGTCGACCCCGCCCGCCATCACCGCCCGCACCAGGTGCGGGGCGCCGGCGCTGCCGACCGCCGCGGCGACCACGATGGGCTCGGCCCGGGCGCGCGCCACCTCGTCCGGGGGCGCGAGGCCGGCCTCGAGCAGGCGGTCGAGGATGCGGTCGCGCCGTCGCTGGAGGCGCACGGTGCCCTTGCGAGGATCGTAGAGGGTCGGCCCGCGCGGGATGCCGGCCAGCGCCGCCGCCTCGGCGAGGGAGAGGTCGCGCGCGGGCTTGTCGAAGTAGAGGTGGCTCGCCGCCTCCATGCCGCGAACCGAGGGGCCGAAGGCGACGCGGTTGAGGTACTGCTCGAGGATGTCGCGCTTGGAGAGCGACCGCTCGATGCGCAGCGCCAGCGCCATCTCGAGGAGCTTGCCGCGGAGCGTGCGCGGGCGGCGCACCAGGTTCCGCGCGAGCTGCTGGGTGAGGGTCGAGGCGCCGGAGACGACGCGGCGGTGGAGAAGGAGCTGCCCGAAGGCCCGGGCGACCGCCAGCGGGTCGACCCCGGGGTGACGGTAGAAGCGGCGATCCTCGGCGGCGACGAGGGCGCGCGGCACGTCGGCGCCGACGTCCTCGAGGCGGATCCAGCGGGCGCGGGCGCCGTCGTCGGCGGAGAGCTCGCGGAGGAGCACGCCGTCGCGATCGCGGAGGACGGAGCCGGTGGATGGGGCTCGCCCCTCGGCCAGCTCGGGGGGCAAGGCGGTGAAGAGCGAGGCGAGGAGCACCGCGACGACCGGCGCGACGAGGACGACGGCGACCGCGAGGAGGGCGCGGCGGAGCCGGCGGTTGCGGAAGGCGGCGCGGAGACGGACGGCGAGAGAGGGCGCGAGGCTCACGAGGGGGGAAACGCTTGAGGTAGAGTAGCCCACCCATGGCCCGCGATCTTGTCCTTCAGCCCGACGAACGCCTGATCTGGTCGAGCCCGCGCGGCCCGAGCCTGCTGTTCGGGAGCGCCGGCTCCTTCGTCCACGCGGGCGCCCGCAGCCCGCGGGCGCTCATGGGGATGTTCGTCGTCACGGCGTACGTGGTCATCATGGTGATCCGCGCGACGCTCACGGTGGGTCCCTTCGGGCCCTGTGTCGCGGTGGTGCTGCTGGTGGCGCTCGGCGTCTGGTGGCGCAGAACAGCGTCCCGGCCGGCGTTCTATCTCTCCGATCAGCACCTGTTCTGCCGGCGCCGCCTCGGCGGCGTGGACGTCCACGAGCTGGCGCTGCTCCGCCGCTGCGAGCGCTACCTCGAGCGCGTGCGCACGCGCTCGGGCGGCATCATCGAGACGCCGACCGACGCCGTGATGCTCTACTTCGAGGGGCGCCCCACGGTGCGGGTGGGCACGGTGAAGGACTTCGAGGACCTCTGGGATCTCCTCCACCACGGCGTCCTCGCCAGGGCCGTACAGCTGACCGCCCTCCCCTCCCTGGACGGGGCTCCCGCGCCCGCCGAGAAGCGCGAGGACCTCCTCTTCGTGCGGAGCACCCGCACCGGCGGCGAGGTCTACGGCCCGCTCTTCGTCGGTCCCACCCGGCTGATCCGCTTCACGGAGCCGCTCCCCTGTCTCCTCGAGGGCACGCTGCTCACGCTGCTCGCGTCGTCGCAGTCCGCGGCCGAGATCGAGCCGCAGCTCGCGCACCTGGTCCGGCACCCGAAGGCCGGGCACTCGCTGGTCGTGGAGCTGAGCGCAGCGCCGATCACCGTGGAGGGGACGACGCTGCGGGTGGAGCGGCAGGAGCGGGAGGAAGAGATCGAGCTCTCGGCGCGGGACGCCGAGAGGGCGACGAGGTTCGTGGCAGGGACGCGGGGAGCGGCGCGGGCCAGCTGAAGGCAGCGGCCCGGTCCTCATCACTTGGGCGCAGCGGTCGCCGCCGGCGCGGCGGTGGCCACGGCGGTGGGAGCGGCGGCGGCCGGGACCGCGGCGCTGGCGGAGGCGGAGGCCGAAGCGGCGGGCGTCGGCGGGCGCACCATGAGCGCGTGGACCCAGGGCTTGGCGTAGCCGAGCTGCCACGCGACGCCGAAGGCGACGATGAAGAGCGCCGCCACGGCCCACCTCACCCAGTGGGTCTTCTCCTCGGCGAAGGGATCGGCGAGCGACCGCTCCGCGTTGAGCGGCAGCTCGGCGACGGCGGTGAGGGAGGCGCCGAAGGGGATGTTCATGTGGGCGCGCGCGTTCACGGCCCAGCCGTTGGCGTCGAGGATCGGGCCCAGGGTGCGCTGGCGGAGCTTGACCCAGGCGATCATCATCGAGGGGCCGGAGACGGCGAGCATCGCGCCCACCACCACCAGCGGCATCTGCCACCAGGAGAGCCCGAGGAAGCTGGCGGCCACCAGCGCGAGGGCCGAGCCGATGGCGCCGACCGCGAGGCCGATGGCGGCGAAGATGCCGGCGAACTTGGCGATGTCGAAGGGCGCCTCGGGGGTCGCGGGCGCGGCCGGCGCCGCGCCCGGCGCGGGGCCGGAGCCGATCGACGCGGCGGTCCCGGCCTCGGCGTGCTTGGTCGCGTCGGCGAGGTTGCCGGCGGCGTGGTCATGGACCTCCTTGTCGCGCGCCGAGGCGAACTTCTGGATCTGCTCGCCGATGAGCTTGCCCACCCGCTTGTACGGCATCCAGAACGCCTGGCGGACGCTGATGGGGTGCTCGACGATCTTGACGATGGTCGCGTCCCAGTCGTTGCCCTTGCGGTCGTAGAAGATGCCGTTGCGCCCGACCATGAGCGCGTCCGAGTCGCCGCCGGTGAAGGCGGCGGCGATGATCATCTTCTCCCCGGTGCCCTTGCGCACGACCTCGCAGTAGGCGAGGTAGGTCCCGCTCAGCGTCGCCACCGTGGCGTGCGCCCCGGCGTCGTTGACCTTGATGCAGAGCTCGCAGCTCCGGCCGTCGAGGAAGAGGGTGCCGGCCTGGAAGAGCGCCTTCTTCTTGCGCGAGTAGAAGTCGCGGAAGGTGATGAAGTTGTTGAGCAGCGTGTACAGATCGCGGTGATAGCGGATGAGCTTGTCGACCACGGCGATGGCGTTGGCCTCGGGCTCGAGCGCCTTGTCGGTGACGATCAGCTCGGTGATGGCGGCCCGGGCGCCGCTCGTCAGGATGGTGCGGACCCGGGCGATGCCCAGCTTCTCCACCACCGCTCCGGCCTTCGCGGCGCGCCAGGCCGCATAGCCCGCGAATTTCTTGGAGAGCGAGACCCACTCGGCGTCGGCGAGCGCGGTCTGGGGGCCGAGGAGCGGCTCGACCACCAGGGTGACCAGCTTGCGCATCGGGTCGGCCCAGGCAGGGTTGAGCCCGGTGTCGAGGGGCAGGGGCCGCTCGGCGGCGACGTGGGCGAGCGGGAAGGCGGCGATGTCGCCGGCCACGAGGCTCAGCTCCTTGACGGCGAGCGCCACGTACTCGGCGGGATCGCGGTTGACGGCGGCCTCCGCGCGGGGGTCGAACGCGACCAGGCGGGCGCGGGCGAAGTAGTCGTCGATCTTGGGCCGGACCGCGTCGAAGGCGGCCGCGGCGGCGTCCGTCTTGTCCCCGAGGGGGAGCGTGTTGGCCGCGTCGGCCTCGGCCGCCTTCCACCAGCCGTCGAAGGCCTCGGCCGCGGTGAAGAAGGTGTCCACCTTCTCCTGCGAGACGCCGGGCGCGCCGCTGCGGTCCACCTCGCTGCCGACGGTGGCGATGATGTCGAGGATCGTCTGCTGGAGCGCCTCCTCCGAGGTGGAGCTCACCGGGACGATGCCGTCGCCGTTGAACTGGGTCGCGGCGAAGATCTTGGCGGTGTCGGCGGTGTCCGCGAGGGAGATCTCCTTGTCCCCCTTCTTGCCCAGGTTGGTGAGGATCTGCTTGGCCGACGCGAGCAGGCGCTGGCCCTCCTCGTTGTCGGGATCGATGTCCTCGAGCGGGAGGTTGGGCGAGCCCTTGATCAGGCTCTCGGGGCTCTTGAGCACGGTGCTCGCCCACTTGACCGCAGCGAGCAGCTCGGGCGCGCGGATGCGGCCGTCCTTGTCGGTGTCGATCAGCTCCATGGTCTTCGCGTCGAACTCGAGCCCGTGGACCGGGCAGCTCAGCGCCACCCACAGTTTCTGGTCCAGGTCACCCAGGTTCCGCAGGTCCTCGGCGCTGTCGAGCCGGACCTGATCGAACCCGCCGGCGCGGAAGAACCGCCACCGGTGCACACTTTTCTCGCTCGCCATAGATCTCCTCGACACACCGCCGTCGCCCGGAGCGAATCGGCCCGCTCCGGCAGGCACGCACCATACCAGAGACGCCGTTGCCGCAGCAGCGCCGCCGCTCGCGACGAGGTGAGGGCCGCGCGCCTCACCTGAGGACCGCGCCCTTCACGACACCAGCGCGCCCCGCGGAGCCGAGCCCGCGCGGGCTCGACCCCTCAGATAGCGGCCTCGGCCCTGCGGCGGTCCACCCCACCGCAAGCGACCCAATGCGGAACCACCCCACCGGTCGCAGGGGATCCGGGAGCGGCATGAGCCCTGCACAGGGCGCCGCCACCGCCGGCAACCTCGAGCTGGCCAATCCTCCCGAAAGTCGGAGCATTCGAATGCGCTCTTACCGTCGTTCCATCGTTGCGAAGCTGCTCTCGGTGACTGCGATCCTCGCCGCCGCTCCCGCCGCCGCCCAGGTGCCCGGAGAGACCAACGCCGCGCCGCCGGCCGATCTCGCCGCCGTGGTCACCGCCCCGACGGCGGTCGCGGGCCCTCCGTCGCTGATGGGCCCCTCGGCCGACTCGACCAACGTCGCGCTCTCGGCGGGCGGCCAGTACTCGGCCGGCAACTCGCAGCTCGGCGCGGCGACCGCGCAGGGCAAGTTCGACATGCGGAGGGGCGCCAACGCCTTCGGCTTCTCGGTGCTGGGAAACTACGCCCGCGCCTTCGTGGTCCCCACGCCCCCGGCCGCCGTCGCGGGCGCAGCGCCCGTCCCCGCGGTGCCGGGGAGCTGGCAGACGTCGACCGAGAACATCCAGGCCAAGATCCGGTACGACCGGTTCGTCACCAGCAACATCAGCGCCTTCGCCCAGCTCACCGGCGCCCACGACTCCTTCCAGGGCATCACCTTCCGCCTCAACGCGGACCCGGGTGCCAAGTTCCTCGCCGTCAACAACCCCTCCACCAAGCTCTGGGGCGAGGTCGGCTACGATTTCCAGTTCGACGACAACTACACCAGGTCTGGCATCGAGCAGCAGGGCTCCGGAGGAGCGCTGCTCGACGCGGCCGGCCTCCCGTTCGTCATCAACCCGAGCGACACCATCCACTCGACCCGTATTTTTGCCGGGCTCCAGCAGAACTTCAACAAGGATGTGACGCTCGGCCTCGGGCTCGAGTACCTGCAAGGACTGGGCGGCAACGGCGGGGGGCTGCCTCCGTTCCCGGCGGGGCTCACCGCCACGACCGCGGACCCGGTGTCGATCACGCTCACGGCGGCGCGGGTCAATGGCAATGCGCTGCTCGCGGCGCACGTCGGAGCCGGGTTCTCCATCGGTGTCGGACTGTCGGCCAAGTACAACAGCGCGCCTCTGCCCGGCAAGGAGCACCTCGACTCGACGGGGACGCTGTCGCTCATCTACGCGTACAGCAGCGTCAAGCCCGACCCCCCGAAGTGCCCCGCGGACGCGGCGCCTCCCCCTCCCCCGCCGCCCGCGACGCCCCCACCCGCGGCAGCTCCGCCGCCTCCCGCGTCGCCGGCTCCCGCGCCGGCCCCGGCGGCACCGGCAGCTCCCGCGCCGGCGCCGAGCCCGCCGGTCACGCCGCCCGCTGCGGCTCCGGGAGGCTGATCCGGGCGCTGGCCTTCGCCGCGGAGGGGGGCCGCTTGACAGCGGGCGACGTTCTCGCGTCTGCTCCTCGGCGACAAGGAGTCAGCATGGGATTGCTCATTCGAGGATCAGTAGGCGACGGGGTCACGAGCCTCCAGCAGAACCTGGACACGGCCGGGTACCCCTCCACCGACGCCGCGGGCGTCTACGGCGCCGGCACGGAGAGCGCGGTGCGCTCCTTCCAGGACGCGTACGGGCTCGACGCCGACGGCAAGGCGGGGCTGGACACGATGAACAAGATCGCCGAGGTCATCAACTCGTTGAGCCCGGACGCGACCCCACCCGCGGACGATTCGGGCGACGCCTCGAGCTGAGGCGCAGCGATTCATCCTGCGGAACGAAGCTCCACGATCAGGCGTCACTCGCGTGGAGGCGGCGGATTGACGTGCGGTGGGTGCGGCGGATTGACGTGCCGCGGCGAAGGCGGGCCGACGTGGGGGCGCGGTGGCTGGGTGGGGATCGCCGGTGGATCGACCGCGGCGGGTGCCGACGAGGTCGCGGCCGGCGGCGGCTCGACAATCGCCGAGGGGATCGACGGGGGCGCGGTGGCGGGCGCCTCCACCGGCGGCGGGTTGGAGGTCGGCGGCGATTCGGCCGGGCAGCCGCTCAGGGTCGCCACGGTGACCACGAAGGGCGCGGCGAAGCGCGAGCGACGCGAGGAGCGCATCGACGCACGCTAACAAGCCGGCGGCGCGCCGCCAAGGCCGACCCTCCGCCCGGTGAGAGAGGAAGCCTCAGGCCCACTCGCGCAGACCTGGCAAGAGGTGCTTGATGCGCCGCTCGTAGACGACCCCCCCGGCGAGCAGGGCAATCCCGAACACCATCACCAGCAGCGACACCGGGAACACGTCCCACAGCTTGGCGAAGTACTGGATCGAGAGGTTGACGACCAGCGCCGCCGAGGCGAGGACCACGAGCGTCGCTCGCCTGGTGGTCGCGCCCACGACGAGGACCACGGCTCCGACGCCGAGGACGACCAGCGGGTAGAACACGTCCTGGCCGCGGACGAGCGACTGGAGGGTGAAGGTGCCGAACACCTGCACCAGGCCCGCGAGCTCCAGGAGCCGGTAGGTGTCCTTGTTCCTGGCGCGCCGCCCGAACGCGTACGAGGCCGCGACCAGCGCCGCCGACACCACGACGAGCAGGACGAGGTAGGCGCCGCTCGGGCCGGTGAGGGCGTCGAGGCCGTCCTTGTCCCAGCACTTGACCAGGAACAACAGCGAGGGTGCCGTCGAGGTGCTCACGATCCCCGCGAGGACCCAGGCGCCCTGCAACCCGGGATCGCGCGCGAGGCGCGGCCACAGGAACGCGGCGCTCACCACCCCGAAGCCGATCGCGACGGCGGCCAGCAGGAACCCGAGATCGTCGTGCCGGATCAGGGCCTCCGTGGTCGGCACAATCGCCACGACCACGCCGGTGGCGAGGGCGGCGAAGACCCCGTACCGCGGTGAGAGCGCGAGCGCGGCGACGGCCGCGACGGCCGCCGCGCCGTAGGGCCACGCCGCCCCGAAGGCGCGGTAGTCGCCCCGGTCGACGAGCGCCACGCCGGCGAGCGCGCTCAGCATGACGGCCATCGTCGCGTGGACGGCGAAGGGGATGCCGAGCCGCTCCCGCCGCCAGCGGTGGCCGGCGAACGCCAGGGCCGAGGCCGCGAGGGCGACGGCCATGGCGTACATCGCCGGTCCCGGGGGCGAGCCGGTGTGCAACCAGGCACCAAGGACGCCCGCGAAGATCGCGAGATGAACCGCCGCGACCGCCGCGAAGAGCCCGGAGTCGAGGATCCCGGCGAGCGCGAAGGCGATCGCGGTCATCACCGCCGCCAGCACCGACCACGCGTCCGTGTCCTGGAGCCTGCCGGACGCGTCGAGGAGATAGGCGCCGTCGGCCCAGAGCAGCTCGACGCCGAGGACGACGAGCGCGCGGCCGCTCCCGGCGTAGCCCTTCTTCCCGAGCGTCGCGCCGGTGACGAGGACGCCGGACGTCAGCGCCACCACCAGGAGGAAGCGTCCCGTGACATCCATCGCGCTCCACGTGACGCCGACCAGCCACATGGCCCCGGTGAACACGAAGACGCCCCCGAGGACGAGCAGCGAGACCAGGATGCCCGACATGCTCGACGCCTGGGTCTTGCGCGCCGACACCTCCGCGGGCGACTGAGCCGGCGCGGCGGAGGCCTTGGCCTGGGGGGAGCCCCGGTACGGTCCGACCTGGGCTGGCTGCTCGAGCGCCCGCGCGACGGCGGCGGCCTCGTGGAGCGCGGTCGCGAGCGCGGCGGCGGAGGGCCGCTGGCGCGGATCGGCGGCGAGGCCCCGCTCGACGACGGCGGCGAGGCGCGTGAAGGGCCCCTGCCTCGCCTCGCCGAAGTCGATCTGACCGAGGGGCGCCCGGCCGGTGATGATCTCGTGCGCGAGCGCGGCGAGCGCGTAGACGTCCGAGGCCGGGGTCGCCTCGTAGCCGGTGACCACCTCGGGCGCCGCGAACGAGGTGATGGCCGGGCGGGCGCCGGCCTGGAGGCGGGCGGCGAGCAGCGCGCCGGGGGCCAGGCGGCGGCCGGGAACGAGGATGAGGAGGCCATCCGATCCGGCGGGCACGCGGAGCGCATCGGCGCCCAGGTCGCCGTGGCAAATGCCCCCCTCGTGGAGGACGGCGAGCGCGGAGGCCGCGCGGCCCAGGCCGTCCAGCGCCGCCGCGCGCTGGGAGGCGAGGGTGCCGAGCGACGGCGCGGTCGCCAGGCTCCGCGGGAAGCGGACGCGGCCCTGGTCGTCGACGTCGAAGAGGACCAGCTCCACGCCCGGGAGGGACTCGGGCAGGGGCGGCAGCGGCTCCAGAGGGGGCGCCTCGCGGAGCGTCCTGGCGACGGAAGGCGGCACCCGCTCGAAGGTCCCGCCTTCGAGCTCCTCCAGCTCCCCGTCGAAGAGGCCCCGCATGGGGGGATCGTAGGGCGAGGGGTGCCGGAGCGATAGAGGCGTCGCCCCGTTCTCCAGGGACTCCGGGGCGCGCGCAGTGAGCCTCCGCGCCGCAGCTGACGTCGCTGCGGTCTGCCCCAGGTTGGGATCAGGGCCGACCACCTCGAGCTTCGAGACGGCGGCACGGGGCTCGATCCTATCGGGCGCGCGCCACCCGCTTCAGCACCAGGTAACGCAGGTGCGGCACGTGGCTCTCGGCCGCAAGCGCGAACTCCTCCTGCACGCCGGGGATCCCGGCCAAGCGCAGCTCGACGATGCGGGCGAAGAAGCTGTCGCTCCAGGGATCCAGCGCCGGCTCGCCCTCCTTGAGCAGGAGGACCAGGGTGTCCACGCCGCGCGCGTCGAGCAGGCGCACGGGCAGCGCCTTCGAGGTGTGACCGCCGGGCAGGACCGCGATGTCCGGGTCGGTGAGCCCGGCGAGATCGACCAGCGTCGCGTCCGTCGCGGCGCCGACCCAGCCGACGTCGAGCGCCGCCACCACCTCGGAGCCCACGAGCGCGGGGCGCAGCTCGTCGATGACCCGGAGGCGCTCGGCGCCGACATGGGCCACCTCCGAGGGACCCACCAGAGCGATCTGCACGATCTGCCCCGCGACCGCGAGCGCCACGCGCACGGCCGTGGCGACCGGCGCCGCGACCGAGGCGACGTGGGCGGCGGCCAGGACCACGGTCGGGAGCGCGACGACGGTGAGGCGGGAGAGCGGCATCCAGTCGCCCCCGGCGAGGGCGATGGCCAGGAAGTGGACGAAGACGGCGGCGCACAGGCCGCGCCCCCAGCCGTCGAGGCGCCGCCAGGCCAGGGGGGCGAC
>Ga0302283_1000445_pt1 | contig 33424 bp, 32 predicted proteins | sample III_Fen_E1_4_FD_198770 | JGI IMG/M metagenome (GOLD analysis project Ga0302283, IMG submission 198770) | Peat permafrost microbial communities from Stordalen Mire near Abisko, Sweden - III_Fen_E1_4 | ecosystem: Environmental > Terrestrial > Soil > Wetlands > Permafrost | place: Sweden: Abisko... | reverse complement strand
GTCGAGGCCGTTGACGCACGGCCCGCACTGCCCGGCGCCCTCGCCCTCCATGTACCGCGCCACCCGTGCCACCTCGGCCAACGGGCACACGCCCGTCGGCAGTAGCGCCACGACGCCCGCGCCGATGGAGGTCCCGTGGCTGCGGGCCGCCTCCTCGGTGAACGGCAGGGTGAGCGCGGTGGTCGTCGGGATCCAGCCGCCGCCGTAGCCGCCGAGCAGCACGGCCTGGACGCCCCGCGCCGTGTCGGGGTCGAGGCCGAGGGCGCCCCCGAGCGGGGTCCCGAGCGGGACCTCGACGATGCGGGGGGTCCCCCAGCGGCCGGTGACGGTGGCCAGCGCCGTACCCGTGGAGTCCCCCGTGCCGACGCTGCGGAACCAGTCGGCCCCGAAGCGGGCGATGAGGGCCACGTGGGCCAGGGTCTCGACGTTCTGGACGAGCGTGGCCCGGCCCCCGACTCCCTGCTCGCGCACCGACCGGATGCCGACGAACGTGGGGATCCCGGGGTTGCGCCCGTTGATCGTGGCCACGGCCGCCGACTCCTGCCCCGCCAGGAACCGGTCGGGGGCGACCACCACCTCGATGCTGCAGGTGTCGATGCCCCGGCGCGCCCGCTCGGCCAGCGCCGCCTCGATCCCGGTGACGGCGCCGGCGGGCACGTGGACGAAGACGCGGTCGGCGCCCACGGCCCGGGCCGCGGTGGCCGCGCCGTCGAGCACCAGGTGGGGGGCGTGGTGGAGCAGGTACCGGTCCTTGCCGCTGGCCGGCTCGCCCTCGGCACCGTTGGCCACGACGACCGGCCTCGCCCGTCCGGCCCCGGCGACCGCCCGCCACTTGGCGCCGACCGGGAACCAGGCGCCGCCGTGGCCGCGCAGGCCGCTCCGGTCGACGGCATCGAGCAGCACGCCGGCGCTCACGTTGGGGAGCACTCCCCAGCGCTGGAGGTGGGCGTCGAGGCCCACGACATCGACACCGGGGGCGTCCAGCAGCCGCGTCGGCCCGGTGGGTGCGCTCACCGGTCACCACCCTGCGAACCGGACACCGTGCCGGCCAGCGCACCGCTCTGCTGGTCGATCTGGAGGTCGGCGACCAGGGTGACCGGGTCCGGCGCGTTGACCGCCATGGTCACCGTCCCTCCGTTCAGTCCCACGACCGTCCCGGTATACGACCCGAAGGTGACGGTGCCCGTGGAGAGCGACACCCCACCCCCGCCCGACTCCTGTCCGGTGAGGACGATGGTGAGCGGTGTGGACGAGGCGTCCTGCAGGTGCATGGCCAGGGTGATCCGGATGTTGCCCTGCCCGTCCGGTGCACTCTGGGTCTGGGTGCCGGTGACCTGGCTGGTGAACGGGACCGAGGGGGCGGATCCGGAACCCGTGCCGGACGCCGACGGGGCGGGGGTGGCCGGCGGGGCGGACGGCGTGGTGGCCGGCGACGAGGTTGCGGCGCCGGCCGACGTGCCGTTGCGGGCGGCCAGCTTGGCGAGCAGGGCCGACGACGTGCCCGAGCGGTGGGACCAACCCGGCCGCAACGGACCGAGTGCGGCGAACCCGGCGATGGCCAGGGTGAGGACCACGGCACCGACCCCGGCGGCGGCGCGCCGACCGACGGGCAGGGTGCGCCCCGTGGCCAGGCGCCAGGCGAAGGCCCCCAACACGGCGGCGGTGCACACGGCCTCGACGAACAGCGACACGGGCAGCGGGGTGTCGGTGCCGGAGCCGAGCCCGTGGATGAGGGCGATCGGCCAGCACAGGTAGGCGAGCCAGTGCACGAACCGCCACGAGGCGTATCCGATGCGGTGGCGCAGCGCGCTGGTGACGAGCACGGCGAGCAGGAGGTCGAAGCCGACGGCGCCGAGCCCCACGTAGATCGGCCGGTAGGGGGAGCGGAAGGGCAGCACGGCGTCGAGGAACCCGATGGGCACGTAGCCGTCGGCCACCGTGGTGACCACGTGGACGCCGACGAAGGCGATGCACAGGAGCGACAGGTTGCGATGGACGTCCTGGGACAGGAACCGGGGCCACCGCTCGGTGGTCCACCCGACCGAGGCGACCACGCCGACGACGATCGTGGCGCTGAGCAGGGCGATGGCGACCAGACCGCTGGCCCGGGTCAGGAACCACAGGGCCTTGCCACCGACGGCGCCCAGGGCGTGGGAGGTGGCGAGGGTCATCGGGGGCCCCCGTCCGGACCCTCGGGGTCGTCCGGCCATCCGGCGACGGTGGTGATGGTGCCGTCGTGGGCCACGAGCCGGGCGGGCAGGCCGCGCTCGGACAGCCACCCCGGGGCGGTCGCCCCCCGCACCATGGATGCGGTGGACGCCGTGTTGGCGTCGACGCTCGAGCCGGCGGCCACGGTCACCGTGCGCCACGGCGTGACCACCGGTCGGCCCGTGGCCGGGTCGACCAGGTGGTGCACGGGGACGCCGCCCAGCAGCCAGTGCCGGTTGCCCACGCCGGACGTGGCCAGTCCGCCCGAGACGATGGACACGGCGGTGGGCGCATCCGGGTCCCCGCAGATGTCGGCCACACCCACGGTGAACCCGCCGGCCGGCGCCGACTCGACGGCGAGGTCACCACCCAGCGACACCAGGACCCCGCAGCCCAGCTGCCGGGCGATGGCGGCGGCGGCCCGGTCGGCGGCCCACGCCTTGGCCGTGGCCCCCAGGTCGAGGACCGTGCCCGAGGGCACGGTCGCCGTCCCGGCGTCGGGGTCGAGCTCCACCGTGCGCCATCCGGTCACCGGCGCGGGCCCGGGCAGGTCCCCGTCGACACCGCCGGCGACCGCGGCGAAGTCGCGGTCGTAGCCGAGGCGGCACAGGGCACGACCCACCGTGGGGTCCACGGCACCGTCGGTCTGCGCGGCGGACCGGAGGGCCACGGTCAGGGCCTCGAATAGTTCGGGCGACACGTCGACGGGTGCCCCGTTCGAACTGCGGCACAGCAGGCTGATCTCGGAGTCCTCACGGAAGCGGCTGGCCACGGCCTCGACCCGGTCGAGCTCGGCGTCGAGCAGGCGCGAGGCCGACACCACGACGGAGGGATCGGTCACCACCACCTCGATCCGGGTGGACCAGCGGGTCGTGCGATGTGCGCCGAGGCGCGCCGCCCGATCGGAGACCGGTGCGGTCCGGCTCAACTCGAGCCGCTGCTGACGACCGGTGCCTGGCTGTACGCGGGGGCCGGCGTGTACGCGGGGGCCGAAGGTGCGGAGTACGGGGACCCCGAACCCGACGAGGCGGAACCGGTCGACGGCGCAACAGGGGTGGCGGCGCCGGCGGTCCCGCTCGAGGAGCTGCCGGTCGAGGCCGAGTGACCGGGGAGCGCCTGGCTGAGGTAGACGCCGGCCACGGCCACGGCGGCCACCGACCCGAAGGCGAGACCCTTGGTGATGGACCTGCTGCGCTCCATGCCGGCGTCGCGCTGGTGCCGTGCGGCCCGGGTCGGGTCGTGCCGCTGGGGGGTGTGTCCTGCTCGCCGGGGCGTGCTCATGAACCCAACGCTACGTAGGCAACCTGACACCCAGATGAATGGAACGTAAGAATCTCCTGAGAATATGGTTGCCCAGGCTCAGCCGGCACCCAGCCGGGCACGGGCCGGGGTGTCGACCGGCGGACGGGTCGACGGCGTAGGGCCATCGTCCCCCCGGGGGGCGTGACGCCACGACACCTCGAACCGGGCACCGCCCAGGGGCGACGTCCCGACGGACCAGGTTCCCGAGCTGGCGTGCACCACGGCGTCGGCGATGGCCAGCCCGAGCCCCGTGCCGCCCGGGGACGTGTCCACACGGTGGAACCGGTCGAACACCAGCGCGCGGTGCGCCTCGGGGATCCCGGGACCCGAGTCGTCCACCGTCAGGACCACCCGCCCGCCGCCGGCCCGGACGGTCACCTCGACGGCGCCCCCGGTACCCGCGTACCTGCAGGCGTTGTCGACCAGGACGGCCACCAGCCGGTCGATCCCCTCGGCATCGGCCCGGATCCTGGCGGCACCGGCTGTGGCCGTTCGGGCCGAGAGGGTGAACGAGCCGGCGTCGGCCACGGCGGCGAACCGCGCCGCGGTGGCATCGGCCACCGAGGACACGTCGACCACGCCCAGCCGGGTCGGGTCGGGCGCGGCCCCGTCGGCGCGGGCCAGCCACAGCAGGTCCTCGACGATGGAGCGCAGGCGGCCGGACTCGGACCCGATGCGCTCCAGGACGGCCTCGTAGTCCGCGGGGGACCGCGTCCGCCCGAGCGCCAGGTCGACCTCGGCCTCGATCACGCTGAGCGGCGTGCGCAGCTCGTGGCTGGCGTCAGCGGTGAACTCGGCCTGGCGCCGGCGGATCTGCTCGATGGGGGCGGAGGCCCGCAGGCCGACCACGAACGAGCCGACGAAGGTGACAAGGAGGAGCAGCGCCCCGAGCACCACCTCCACCAGGACGAACTCCCCACCGGACTCGCCGACCCTCGCCGCGCTCTCGCCCGCCACCAGCCAGCCCCCGGACTCCGGGAGCGCCGCCAGCCGGAAGTTCCGACCTTCGATCGACTGGGTGGTGGTCCCCGCCGTCCACGTGTGGGAGGTCAGCGCCGGTGCGCCGAGGGTCAGGGCCTCGACGGTCCCGCCGGCCCCCACCCGCCAGAGGAACACCGGTGCGTCGTCGACGTCCCCGCCCGAGTGTCCCGAGGTGTCGACGGTCGATCCCGGGCCCGCCACCGTCGAGGTCGCCAGCGCGGCGTGCAGTCGGGCGTCGATGTCGTGGTTCAGGCGGTGGAGGATGAAGGAGTTGACCACCAGGGCCAGGAGCAGGGCGACGGCGCCGACGACGGCGGTGGCCGCCAGTGCGACGCGGGCGGCGTGGGCCCAGCGGGCGTCGGGGCGCCGCAGACGCGACCGCAGCGAGTCCGTCACCGGGGCACGATCCGGTACCCGAAGCCGCGGACCGTCTCGATCCGGGCGGTCGCACCGGCCAGCTTGGCCCGCAGCCGCCCCATGTGGACGTCGATGGTGTTGGAGCCCACGGGGTCGGCCTCGTCGTCCCACACCTGCACGGCGATGGTCTGACGGTTGACGGCGGCCGGGGCCCGGCGCAGGAGCAGCTCGATCAGGCCCGTCTCGATGGAGGTGAGCGGGAGGCGCTCCCCGTCCCGGGTGGCCACGCGGGTGGCCGGGTCGAAGGCGAGGTCGCCGCAGGCCAGCACCGGGGCGAGCGACAGCGGCGGTCGGCGCTGGAGCGCGGTCAGCCGTGCGGTGAGCTCGGCGAAGGAGAACGGCTTGACGAGGTAGTCGTCCGCGCCCTCGGTCAGGCCCTCGACCCGGTCCTCGGTGGTGTCCCGGGCGGTCAGCATCAGCACCGGGGTGCGGTCCCCCCGGGTCCGCATCCGTCGGACCACGTCGATGCCGGTGGTGTTCGGCATGCGCCAGTCGAGGACGACGACCTCGTAGTCGTACGACTGGAGGTAGGCCAGGGCTTCCGTGCCGTCCCCGACGGCGTCGACCACGTACCCGTGCTCGCGCAGGCCCCGCTCCAGCACCGAGCGGAGGCCCGGGTCGTCCTCGGCCACGAGGACCCTCATCGCCGCGCCGTCATCGGGTCCCATTGTGGCCCACCCGGGGTGTCAGTGACCCGACCCCGGGCCGCCGGCGGCCAGCCAGGGCCCGACGGTGGGCGCCATCAGCACGGCCAGCAGGATCCCGGCCACCAGGCATCCGGCCTGGACCCACAGGCGGGCGCCGGCCCCGCGCACCTGGCGCCGGGTGCGGGCCACCAGGTCGGCCGGGGCCAACCGGCTCGTCTCCAGCACGTGGCCGAGCACGTGGATGGTCATCGCCCCGAACCAGAGGACGAAGCTCGCCTTGTGGACGAAGAACAACGTGTCGCGCATCGAGAGGGGGACCAGGAGCAGTGCGACCCCCGACGCGAACACGAGGAGGGTGAGCAGGACGACCACCGGGCCGAGCAGGCGCAGCAGCAGGGGAGGGGCGCCCCGGTCGCGGTAGGGGCCGGGCCCCGCGTAGTACCGCACCATCCGGTACCCCGTCGTTCCCAACTTGAGCAGGACGAACGGCACCAGCACCATCCCGATCACCACGTGGGGGGTGATCAGCGTGTGGAGTTGGAGGAGCGTCAGCCCCTCGGCGGCCAGCAGCACGAGCAGGATCGCCGCGGTCAGCCCGGTGGTCCGGGCGTTGCCCTCGGGCCCGCCCAGCGGGGGGCCGCCGGGGTCCGCCCCCCGTCGACGCCGGACGTCGGGGGCCGGGGCCGCCTCGAGGGGCCCGTACGGCGGCGCAGGGGTCCGGTCGGTCATCGCCACAGTGTGGGCCACGAACCTGACGGGGTCATGACACCCGTCGGGGCCGGATCCGAGAGTCCCTGAACGCGGGTGACGGTTCGTGTAGGGTCACGGACGCGGCGGAATGTACTCGTCGCAGTCAGACCTCAGAGCCGCCCGGCGGGCGGCGAACTATCGCAGGTGCGGGTGCAGCGGAAGGACCCGCAACTCATCATCCTCCGGGTTCCCCGACGTTGGCTGCCCCCCTGCCCCTCGTGGCGGTCGGCGCCGGGGACCCGGCGGGCTCTCCGTCCCCGGTGCGGCGCTCCTCGTCCGAGTGCAGCGCCCCCGGGTGACGACTCCCTGTCCCGGGTGGTTTCCGCCGCCGGCCACGCCGGCCGGCCGGGTCAGCGGGTGGTGGGGAGCCAGGACTGACGACGGGCCTCGTAGGCCTCGATGTCCGCCTCGTGGCGCAGGGTCAGTCCGATGTCGTCCCAGCCGTTGAGGAGCCGGGCCCGGGTGAACTCGTCCAGCGGGAACGTGGTCTCGATGCCGGCGGCCGGGGCGTCCAACGTGCCCCGCTCCACGTCGATGGTGATCTCGAGGGACGGGTCGGCCACCACGGCGTCGAGCAGCGCCCGTCCCACCTCGGGGTCGACCTGGACCGGCACGAGTCCTGCCTTGGTGCAGTTGTTGCGGAAGATGTCGGCGAACCCGGGTGAGACGACCGCGGCGAACCCGTAGTCGAGCAGGGCCCACACCGCGTGCTCGCGCGACGAGCCGGTCCCGAAGTTCGGCCCGGCCACCAGGATGGTGGCACCGGCGTGCTCCTCGCGGTTGAGCACGAAGTCGCGGTCGTCGCGCCACTCGCTGAAGAGCCCGGCACCGAACCCGGTGCGCTCGACGCGCTTCAGCCAGTCGGACGGGATGATCTGGTCGGTGTCCACGTCGGACCGGTCGAGCGGCACCGCCCGCCCGCTCACCGTCTGCACGGCATCCATCAGCTCAGCTCCCCGGGGGTGGCGAACCGGCCGGCCACCGCGGTGGCGGCGGCCACGGCGGGGGACACCAGGTGGGTGCGCCCGCCCCGGCCCTGACGGCCCTCGAAATTCCGGTTCGACGTCGACGCGGCCCGCTCGCCGGGCGCCAGCTTGTCGGGGTTCATGGCCAGGCACATCGAGCATCCGGGCTCCCGCCACTCGAACCCGGCCCCGGTGAACACGTCGTGGAGCCCCTCGGCCTCGGCCTGGGCCTTGACCCGGTGCGAGCCGGGGACCACCAGCGCACGCATGCCGGACCGGACCGAGCGTCCCCGCAGGACGTCCGCCGCCGCCCGGAGGTCCTCGATCCGCCCGTTGGTGCACGAGCCGATGAACACGGTGTCGACCCGGACCTCGGAGAGCGGGGTCCCCCCCGCCAGGCCCATGTAGTCGAGGGCCCGGGCGGCTGCCTCGCGCTCGGCCGGCGTGGCGAACGAGTCCGGATCGGGCACGGTGCCGTCGATCCTCGCCACCTGGGCCGGGTTGGTGCCCCAGGTGACGAAGGGGGCCAGCTCGGCCGCGTCCAGGACCACCTCGCGGGCGAAGGACGCCCCGGGGTCGGTCGGCAGGGACCGCCAGTAGTCGAGCGCCTGCTCCCACACCGCGCCCTTCGGTGCGTGGTCCCGACCCTCCAGGTAGGTGAACGTGGTGTCGTCGGGGGCGATCATGCCGGCCCGGGCGCCACCCTCGATGGACATGTTGCACACCGTCATGCGCCCTTCCATGGAGAGGCCGGTGACGGCGGACCCGCGGTATTCGATGACGTGGCCGCTGCCACCGCCCGTCCCGATCCGACCGATGACCGCCAGCACCAGGTCCTTGGCGGTGACCCCGGCCGGGAGCTCGCCGTCGACGGTGACGGCCATGGACGCCGGCCGCCGCTGGGAGAGGGTCTGGGTGGCGAGGACGTGCTCGACCTCGCTGGTGCCGATCCCGAAGGCGAGGGCGCCGAAGGCGCCGTGGGTCGAGGTGTGGCTGTCGCCGCAGACGATGGTCATGCCCGGCTGGGTGAGGCCCTGTTCGGGGCCGATGATGTGGACGATGCCCTGGTTGGCGTCGCCCATCGGGTAGCAGGTGATCCCGAACTCGGCGCAGTTGGCGTTCAGGACCGACAGCTGCTTGGCCGAGACGGGGTCGGCCACGGGCTTGTCGATGTCGGTGGTGGGCACGTTGTGGTCGGCCGTGGCGATGGTCAGGTCGGGCCGGTGCACGGTCCGGTCGGCGAGGCGCAGACCGTCGAAGGCCTGGGGCGACGTGACCTCGTGGACCAGGTGCAGGTCGATGAAGAGGATGTCCGGCTCCTCCGCGCCTCCGGCGCGGACGGTGTGGGAGTCCCAGACCTTCTCCGACAGTGTGCGGGGTTCGGCCACGATGATCAGGCTCCGATCTTCACGATCTCGACCCGGAGACTGCCCCCGGGTGCCGCGTACTCCACGGTGTCGCCCACGGCGTGGCCGGCCAGCGCCTGGCCGAGCGGGGACCCGGGGGACACCACCGTCAGATCGCCGGGACGCTCCTCGATGGAGCCGACGAAGTAGTCCGACGTGTCGTCCTGGTCGTCGCCCTCGTAGCGGAGGGTCACCACGGAGCCGTGGGACACGGTGCCGTCCGACGGCCCGCCGCCGTCCACCACGGTCGCCGTCTTCAGCATCTGTTCGAGCTGGCGGATCCGCGACTCCATCTTCCCCTGGCTGTCCTTGGCGGCGTGGTAGTCGCCGTTCTCCTTGAGGTCGCCGAGGGCCCGGGCCGCCTCGATCAGTGCGGCGATCTCGACCCGGCCGCGCGTGGTCAGGTCCTCGAGCTCCGCCTGGAGGCGCTCGTAGGTGTCACGGGTCAGCTGGGTGTCGGCGGCGTCGCTCACGGGGTACCAGGGTAACGGGTCGCGGGACGGGGTCCCGACGGTCCGGGCCGGGATTCGGTGTCGCGGGGGCCCGCCGTGGGAAGATCGGGATCCGGGGCCCCCGGACCGGGCCCGCCGGAGGGGACGCCGATGCACGGCCTCCCTGCGGGGCCGCCCCGCACCGCGACCGAAGGAGGCACGCATGGCCGACATCCACGGCACCTGGGACCCGCAGTACGAGCAGGTGGCGACGACACTGGCCGCCAGCCTCGACGCCGGCACGGACACCGGCGCCTCGGTGACGGTGCTGGTCGGCGGCGAGCCGGTCGTCGACATCTGGGGCGGGACGGTCGACGAGGCCGCCAGCGCGCCGTGGGTGGAGGACACGCTCGTCAACGTGTGGTCGATGACCAAGACGATGACGTTCGTCTGCGCCCTGATGCTGGCCGACCGGGGCGAGCTCGACTTCTCCGCCCCGGTGGCCCGGTACTGGCCGGAGTTCGCCGCGGCCGGCAAGGAGGCCGTGGAGGTCCGCCACCTCATGGCCCACACGGCCGGACTCCCCGGCTGGGACGTGCCCATGCAGCCCGAGGACCTGGCCGACTGGGACCGGTGCACCAGCCTGCTGGCCGCCCAGGCACCGTGGTGGGAGCCGGGGACCGCATCGGGTTACCACCTGGTCAGCCAGGGCTACCTGATCGGCGAGGTGGTCCGGAGGATCACCGGTGTCTCCATCGGGACCTGGTTCGCCTCCGAGGTCGCCGCCCCCCTGGGTGCGGACTTCTTCATCGGTCTCCCCGAGTCGGAGGAGCCGCGGGTGTCGGTGGTCATCCCCCCGCCGCCGATGGACCTGGCCCAGCTCAACCCGACCGACCTGATCATCCGGGCCGCCAGCAATCCGCCACTGGACGCCACCTACCCCAGCCACCGCTGGTGGCGGGCCGCCGAGATCCCGGCGGCCAACGGCCACGGGAACGCCCGGTCGGTGGCCACGGTCCAGTCGATCATCGCCGGCCGGGGGGAGACGCGGGGTGTCCGGCTGCTGTCGGAGAAGGGTTGCGACCGGGTCTTCGACGAGCAGATCAGCGGGACCGACCTCATCCTCGGCTACGACCTGCGGTTCGGCATGGGCTACGGGCTCAGCTCGAGCCTCATGCCCATCGGTCCACGGGCTTGCTACTGGGGCGGCTACGGGGGCTCGTTGATCCTCATGGACCAGGACGCCGACCTGACCATCTGTTACGCCATGAACCGGATGGGGGACGCCCTGATGGGCGACCTCCGGGGGTTCGGCATCGTGGCCGCCGCCGTGGCCGGTCTGGCCGGAGGCTGAGGGGCGCTGGCGGCGATCGTGAGGGACCACGGGTGGCCCAGGTGACGGCATGACCGACGTCCCGTCCCCGCCGGAGGACGCCGGACCGCGGTCGTTCGAGGCCCAGTTCGAGGAGCAGCAGCAGGCGCCCATCCGGTGGAAGGCGCTGGTCAAGCGGTCGCTGTTCATCGCCTTCACCGGCATCGTCCTGTACCTGGTGGCCCCCAGCGTCCTGGCCGTCCTGCACTCGTGGCCCCGGCTGGCCACGCTCAACCTGCTGTGGTTCCTGCCGGCCATCGTGGCCGAGGGCGCCCACTTCGCCTGCACGTTCGCCCTCCAGCGGATCGCCCTTCGGACCAAGGCGTGGTTCGCCGTCATCACCGCGCAGCTCGCCGGCAACGCCATCTCGCTGACGGTTCCGGGCGGTGCCGCCGCCGGTGCCGCCGTCCAGTTCCGCATGCTGGGGACGGCCGGGATGGACCCGACCGAGTCGGTCAGCGGGTTGACCGCCTTCTCGTTCCTCGGCATCGGCGGACTCCTCGCCCTCCCGGTGTTCGTCCTGCCGGTCGTGCTGTTCGGTGCCCCCGTCGCCTCCGGCCTGACCGACGCGGCCTGGGTGGGCGTCGTCGCCTTCGTCCTCTTCACCGGGTTCGGGGCCCTGGTCATGGCCACCGACGGACCGTTGGTCTGGGCCGGACGCGTGGCGCAGAACGTCCGCAACCGGGTACTGAAGAACCGGGACCCGGTGGAGGGGCTGCCCGAGCGACTGCTCGAGCAGCGGAACGTGATCCGCTCGGTGCTCGGACAGCAGTGGTGGCAGGCCACCCTGCTGTCCGTCGGGCGGCTCCTGTTCGACTACCTGTGCCTGCTCTTCTGCGTCCGGGCCGTCGGCGCCCATCCGCGCCCGTCGCTGGTGCTGCTGGCCTATGCGGTGGCCGGCGTGATCGGCCTCATCCCCATCACCCCGGGCGGGATCGGCATCGTCGAGGCCAGTCTGGCCGGGTTCCTGGCCCTCGCCGGGCTCGACGGCGCCCAGGCCGTGCTGGCCACGCTGGCCTACCGGCTGGCGTCCTACTGGCTGCCCATGCTGGCCGGGCCGATCGCCTACGGGGCGTTCCGCTACCGGTACCGCCATTCGGGGTCGTCGCCGCAGCCCACCGGGGCCGCCCCGAGCTAACGGAGGTCGACCTCGCCGTCGGCCCGAAGCGTGCCGAGTCGCCCGCAGCCCTCCTCGGTCACCAGCACGGCCAACTGGTCGGGGTCGGTCACGTGGGCCCAGGCCCGTCGGCCCTCCAGGGTCCGGCAGGCCACGACCGCCCGCTCGGGCGATCCGGGACGACCGAATTCGACCGAGTACGTCTCCACCGTCACCTCGCCCCGGGCGTCGGCGTCGGGCGAGCACTGGGGGAGCGCTCCCACCGCGGCCTGGGGGTCCGCCCAGGCGAAGCCGGCGGCCGACTCCACGACCGTGCCGTCGGGGAGCCGGTCGGGGTCGACGGCGCCCGTGGCGTTGGGCGCGCCACCGTAGACACCGATGCTGTGCCTCGAGAGGTACCAGCCGAGCCCGGTGGTGAGCCCGGTGGTCCCGGGCTCCTCCCGCAGGCGACCGACCAGGGTGGCCAGCGAGTGGGTCCCGTAGTTGTTGCCGGGTCCGCCGGCGAACGTCATCCCGCCGGTGACCGTCAGCGGGCGCCCGGGGTCGTCGACGGCCACGCCCAGTTCGGCGGCGGCGATCTGGACGGCCGAGGGGAAGCACGAGTAGAGGTCGACGTGGTCGACCTCGTCGACACCGGTGCCGGCCAGGGCGAGTGCGGAGGCGCCGGCCAGGCGGATGGCGGGGGAGGAGTGGAAGTCGGCACGGTGGGAGAGGAACCAGTGGTCCTCGGCGTCGGCACCGGCCAGCGGGAAGACCCACCGTTCCCGGGGGACGCCGGCCGCCTGGGCTGCGCCGGCCGAACACAGGATGGCCGCCGCCCCCTGGTCGACCTGGAGGTTGGCGGTGAGCAGCTTCGTGTACGGGTAGGCGATCATCCGGTTCGCCTCGGTCACCGTGACGAGCTCCTCGGCCGACCGGGGCTCCCGGATCCACGCGTAGGGGTTGTGCGACGCCACCTCCGAGAACCGCGACCACAGCCGGCCCAGATGGGCGAGGTGTTCGGGGAGCGTGCGCCCCGACTCGGCCCGAAGCGCGTTCTCGAAGAGGGGGAACACATGGATCGGCAGGTCGAGGCCACGCTCCTCCTCGGAGCGGGTGGTGCCCCGGCGGTCGCTCCCGAACAGCGCCGGGGGCTCGGTGTCGGCCGGCTGGACGGTCCAGGGCAGCACCGGCCGGTCCGGGTGCCGCCGGGCCGCCGCCTGCGTGTAGTAGCAGTCGGCGCCGACCACCACGGCTACGTCGAGCTCACCCCGGCCGATGGCCAGGGCGGTGGAGTTGACCAGGGACTGCGGGTTGTTGCCGCCGGTGGTGGTGACCAGGATCTGCGCCGGCTCGATGCCCAGTTCCTCGGCCAGGAGGACCCCGGGGTCGACGTAGTGCCAGCTCAACGGGTTGGCCACCCGCAACGACGCGACCCGGGCCAGCAGGGCCCGCCCAGCCGGCGCCGTCCCGCCGGGCCCGGCGCCGTCGCAGTCCTCGACGGCGGCGGCCACGGCGTCGAGCATGAGGCCGAGCGGCTCCGGGCGGTCGGCCAGCGAGCCCTCCCCCTCGGTGCGGGGGCGGTTGGTCACCTGGCCGACCCCCACGACCACCGGGGTGGAGGGATCGATGGTCATCGGCGGGTCAGCCTACCGGGGGCCCGATGCGGGCCGATTCCCGCCCGGCGCACTCGGTACACTCGGTCCATGCGCATCGCCGTGGGCTCCGACCACGCGGGCTACGCCCTCAAGTCGTTCCTGGCCGACCACCTGGCCGGCTCCGGGCACGAGATCCTCGATCTGGGGACCGACTCGGCGGGGGTCTCGGTGGACTACCCGATCTACGGGCACGCCGTCGCCGAGGCGGTGGTCCAGGGACGGGCCGACCGGGGCCTGTGCGTGTGCGGCACGGGCATCGGCATCGGTATCGCCGCCAACAAGGTCCCCGGCATCCGGGCCGCCGTGGTCCACGACTCCACCACGGCCGCCCTGGCCCGACAGCACAACGATGCCAACGTGGTCTGCCTCGGCGAGCGCACGACCGGCACCTCCGAGGCCGTCGACGCCGTCGACGCCTTCTTCACCACCGGATTCGATGGCGGACGCCACCAGCGCCGCATCGACCTGATCTCCGGCTACGACGCCGGAACCGGCGCCGGTGTGGCGCCCCGAACGTGACCGACGACCACCGAAAGGCAGCAGCCGACCCCATGACCAGCCCAACCCACGCCTCGCCCTTCGACCCGTGGCTGTCCGGGGACCCCGAGGTCCTGGCGCTGCTGGGCGCCGAGGCCGAGCGGCAGGCCACCACGGTGCAGCTGATCGCCTCGGAGAACTTCACGTCCACGGCCGTGCTGGCCGCCACCGGTTCGGTGCTGACCAACAAGTACGCCGAGGGCTATCCCGGCCGCCGCTACTACGGAGGCAACCAGGTCATCGACGAGGTCGAGGACCTGGCCCGGGACCGCCTGACCGCCCTCTTCGGGGCGGAGCACGCCAACGTGCAGCCCCACGCCGGCGCCAACGCCAACGTGGCCGCCTACATGGCGCTGCTCCAGCCCGGCGACACCGTGCTGGCCATGCGCCTCGACCACGGCGGGCACCTCACCCACGGCTCCCCGGCCAGCATCACCTCGAAGGTGTGGAACTTCGTCTCCTACGGGGTGTCGCCCTCCACCGACGATCCGGACAAGCCCGGGGAGATCATCGACTTCGACCAGGTGGCCGACCTGGCCCGCACCCACCGGCCGGCGCTGATCGTGGCCGGCTCGACCGCCTACTCCCGGATCATCGACCCCCTCCCGTTCCGGGAGATCGCCGACTCGGTCGGGGCCCGGTTCATGTTCGACGCCGCCCATCCCGCGGGCCTCATCGCCGGCGGGGTCCACCCGTCGCCGGTGGGCGTGGCCGACGTGGTCACCTTCACCACCCACAAGACGCTGCGCGGCCCGCGCGGGGGCGCCATCCTGTGCTCGGCCGACCTGGCCAAGGCCATCGACAGCGCCGTCTTCCCGGGCCTGCAGGGCGGCCCCCTGGAGAACGTGATCGCCGCCAAGGCCGTGGCCTTCGCCGAGGCCGCCCGGCCCGAGTTCCGCGCCTACGCGCTCCAGGTGGTGGCCAACGCCAAGGCGCTGGCCGACGCGGTGGCCGCCGAGGGGATCCGGCTGGTGTCCGGCGGCACCGAGAACCATCAGGTCCTGTGCGACCTGCGCACCTTCGACGCCGAGCTGACCGGCAAGGAGGCCCAGGAGGTCCTCGACCGGGCCGGCATCACCTGCAACCGCAACACCATCCCCGACGATCCCCGGTCGCCGTTCATCACCTCGGGGCTGCGACTGGGTTCGGCCGCCCAGACCACGGTGGGCATGGGCACCGGCGAGATGTCCCGCATCGGCGCGCTGATCGGGCGGACGCTGCGTGGGCGCGCCGACGACGCCGTGGTCGCCGCCGTCCGGGCCGAGGTGCGCGAGCTGTGCCTGGCGTTCCCGCCCTACCCGGGCCTGGCGGGGGCGTGACCGGAGGAGGGGCCCCCACCGGGAGCGCCCCGGTGCCCCGGACGTGCCGCCCGGGATGACCCGATGAGTTCGGGCGTCCCGCTCAACTGGTATGCGGTGCTCCTGGTGGTGGCGGCTGTCGCCACCTGGGTCCTGACGTTCCCGGCCCGCCGCATCGCCGTGCAGATCGGCTACGTGGCGCAGCCCGACGAGCGCAAGGTGCACCGACGGGTGACCCCGCAGTCGGGGGGCGTCGCCATGTTCCTCGGGATGCTCGTGGCCTGGGCGTTGGCCGCGTCGGTCCCGGCGCTGGCCCCGCTCTTCCGGGGCACGTCGGAGCCGCTCGGACTGCTGCTCGGGGCATCCGCCATCTTCGTCGTCGGGCTGATCGACGACTTCCGGGACATGTCGGCGCCGGCCAAGGTGGCCGGTCAGGTCCTGGCGGCCACGATCCTCTACTTCATGGGGGTGACGTGGTTCCAGTTCAAGGTGCCGCTGGCCGGCCTGGTCCAGCTGTCGCCGGAATGGACCCCGCTGCTCACCGCCCTGTGGGTGATCGCCATCACCAACGCCGTGAACCTCATCGACGGGCTCGACGGCCTGGCCGCCGGGGTCGTGGCCATCGCCTCGGGGGCACTGGCCGTCTACGGCCTCCACCTCCAACACCTCGGCAACCTGCCGGTCGACAACATCGGGCCGCTCATCGCCGTCGTGACGTGCGGCATCTGCCTCGGCTTCCTCCCCCACAACTTCCATCCGGCCAAGATCTTCATGGGGGACGCCGGCGCGCTCCTGCTCGGACTGCTGATGGCGGCGTCCACCATGCTCATCGGCGGGCGGTCGGCCGGTGCGGTGGGCGGGGTGGCGGCACGCAGCGGCGAGACCTACTTCTTCTTCGCCCCCCTCTTCATCCCCTTCTTCATCCTGGGGGTGCCGATCGTGGACATGGCGTTCGCCTTCATCCGTCGCACCGCCAACCGGACCGGGTTCTCCACCCCGGACAAGAACCACCTGCACCACCGCCTGCTCCGCCTGGGTCACGGCCACCGGCGCAGCGTCCTCATCCTGTGGGCGTGGACGGTGCTGCTGTCCGGACTGGTGCTGTTCCCCCTCTACATCTCGAGCGTCAACGCGTTCATCCCCTTCGGTGCGCTGGCCCTCGGGGTGATCCTCTACACCCTGTTCCACCCGTCGATCCGCCGGCAGGCCGAGGCCGACGAGGCCCCCGTCGCCGACGGACCGGCCAGCCCGCCGGGGGAGGTCCGGGCGGACGTCGGGGGGGGAGGCGACGGGCACGCCGGCGCGGTGACACCGGGGAAGGACGACGCCGGTGGTGGGCGCACCGCCGCAGCGGCAACCGTTTCCGACCTGTGAACAGCGTGTTTCCGGCGTTTTGCCGCGGCCGGGGGAATGGTGCGATGATGCGCCACGTGAATTGCAGGCCTTCCACCCCTGGTGAGGGGTTCGCCCTGATGGGCCGCGCCATGGGCCTGCGCCCCCTCGTATCCGCCCGCCGGACGACGTACCGCTCGTCCGCTGCGTGACCCCGGAACCCACTCGTGACGCCCTTCGACCCCACATCGCCTGACGCGGCCCGGACCGGACATGGACCCAGCCGACCCTCCCGACCGACGCACCGCTGCGGACGACCCGAAGCCGGGAGCGGAGCCCGCCGGCGGCGCCGACCGGGGACTGGGTCAGGGGGCGACAGCCTTCCTCGGCCTCGGGCTCTCGATCGGACTGTGCCTGGCGATCCTGGTGGGCGGCGGCGTGGCCGTCGACGCCTGGCTGCACTGGTCGCCGTTCGGCCTGCTGGTGGGGCTGGCGCTCGGGGTGGTCATGGCCGTGCTGATGGTCGTGGCCACCGTGCGCAAGTACCTGTGACGGGTCCCGTCGGAGGGGTGGCGTAGCCGTGTTCGCCCACTTCGAACTGCCCGACATCGGCGAGGTCTCCCGACGCACGGTGGCGGCCTCCCTGGTGGTCGGTGTGGCCGCCCTGGTGGCGGCGTTCGCCTTCGGCTACCTGTGGGTCGGCGTCGGTGCATGCATCGGGCTCGCCCTGGGCACGATCAACTACCGGATGGTGGGGGTGTCGGTCGACAAGGTGGCGGCCACCGGCACCGACAACCCGAAGCGCCCGCTGGCCGCCAACACAATGGGCCGCCTGGCCATCGTCACCGTCATCGCCCTCGGGCTGGCGTTCCTCAACAAGGGGCTGGGGTTCGGCACCCTGGCCGGGCTCGCCGTCTTCCAGTTCCTCCTGATCTTCAACGTGGCCCGCTCGATGGCCAAGGCCGGTCCCGCCCCCGAGGACGAGGAGGTGCTCGACGGCCCCGTCGTCGAGAGCAACGTGGTCGCCGGGCGGGTGCTCGACGGCCCGATCGTCGACAGCAACTCGGTGGACGTGACGCCTGCCGCCGGCGACGCCGGCGACGACACCCGTGGAGGTGCCTGACAGCATGGGATCCGGAAGCCTGCTCACCCCGATGCTCGGGATCGACATCACGCCGGGAGAACACCTCCAGCGCCAGGTCTTCGGGCTCACCATCAACGTGGACATCGTCTGGGCGACGCTGGTCGCCGGCGCCATCGTGATCATGCTCGGCCTGATCCTGCGGTCCAAGGCCACGAGCGGCGTGCCCGGCAAGTTCCAGCTGCTGTGGGAGCTGGCCGTCGGTGCCGTGCAGACCCAGGTCGACGACTCGATCGGCCCGCGTGGCGCCAACGTCGTCCCGCTGGCGCTCACCCTCTTCGTCTTCATCTTCACCTGCAACCTCTTCGAGGTCCTGAGCATCGGCTCGCCTCTGGACTGGCTGCCCGCCCCCACCAGCGACATCAACCTGCCGCTGGCCATGGCCCTCTACGTGATCGTCCTGGTCCACCGGGCCGCGATCAAGAACCGGGGCGTCGGCGGCTACTTCAAGCACTACGTGTCGCAGCCGTTCTCCCCCAAGCTGGCCCCGGTCAACCTGTTCATGAACGTGGTCGAGGAGCTGGTGAAGCCGGTCACCCTCACCCTCCGTCTCTTCGGGAACCTGTTCGCCGGCGGCCTGATGCTGTCCCTACTGGCCGCCCTGGTGATCTGGAAGCTCGGCCCGGTGCCGATCGGCGGCATCCTGTCGGTCCCCTTCACCCTCCTCTGGAAGACCTTCGACATGGCCATCGGCGCCATCCAGGCCTTCATCTTCGCCCTCCTCACCATCCTCTACTTCGACACGGCGATGGCCCGGGACGAGGCCCACTGACGCCGGTCGCCGGCACCGAAGCACCGCAGATCTCACCAAACCTCAACTAACAACAAGGAGCAGTTCCCATGGCAGATGCGAACCTGGTCAGCGCTATCAAGACCGCCGGCGGCCTCGTCGGCGCCGGACTCGCCCTCGGCGGCGGCGCCGTCGGCGCGTCCATCGGTGACGGCCTCGCCGGTAGCCAGACGATCGCCGGTGTGGCCCGCAACCCCGAGGCCCAGGGCCGCCTCACCACGCTGATGTTCCTCACCGTCGGCCTCTGCGAGGCGGCGTACTTCATCAACCTGGTCTTCGCCGCCCTCTTCATCTTCTCGCTGGGCAAGTAGTCCCGCCGCCCGGGCGACCGCCCGTCAGGCCCCGTGGGCCCGGCGGCAGCGGGCGACCCGGGGGACCCCGACCGTCTGACCAAGGATGACGACCATGCCAATCGCCAGCAACTTCCTCGTCCCGAACGGGACATTCATCGTGGTCCTGATCGCGTTCATCCTCGTGGTGACCGTGATCAGCAAGTACGTGCTGCCGCCGCTCAACAAGGTGCTGTCGGAGCGCCAGGAGCAGATCCGTGGGGAGCTCGAGGCCGCCGACAAGGCCAAGTCCGACGCCGAGGAGGCCGACGCCGAGCGCCGGTCCTCCCTCGAGCAGGCGCGTGCCCAGGCGCGGGACATCGTCTCGCAGGCCCAGACCACGGCCGACCAGATCGTCGTGGCCGCCACCGCCGAGGGCCAGGGCATCCACGACCGCATCGTGGCCTCGGCCGAGGCCGAGGTCGTCGTGGCCCGCCAGGCCGCCGTCGAGGAGGTCACCGCCCGGGTGGGCGAGATCGTGCTGGCCGCGGCCGAGCGCGTCGTGGGCCGGGAGATCCGGGCCGCCGACCACCAGGACCTCATCAACGAGGCCATCGCCGCCGTGCGGGCCGAGGGAACCGGTGCCGCGACGGTCGCCGGAGGCGCCCGGTGAACCCTGCCCTCCAGGGCTACCTGGTCGCGATGGAGGAGTCGCTCACCGGCGACGGCGGCCTGGCCGAGGCCGGTGCGCAGCTGCACTCGGTGGCCGACCTCGTCGAGGGCAACAACGCCCTCCTCCTCGCCGTCAACGACGGCTCGGTGCCGGTCGCCTCGCGACGCGCCCTGCTCGACACGCTCCTGACCGGCAAGGTCCGTCCCGAGGTCGTCCGCCTCGTCCACCAGGCGGTCACCGTGGTGCCGGCCGGCGAGGTCGTCGCCTCGTTCCGCTGGATGGGCACCCGCCTGGAGCACCTGGCCGCCCGCCCGGCGGCCACCGCGGCCGAGCCGTTCGACGAGGAGATCCTCGGACGCCTCGGCTCGCGGAACCGTGTGTCCGGCTACGCCGCCGCCGTCTTCGAATCGCTGACGACCGCCGACCTCGAGGAGATCGAGGACCAGCTCTTCCGGTTCGCACGCACCGTGGAGGCCGAACGGTCCCTGCGCCACGCCCTGGGCGACCGTGACCTGCCCGTGGTGATCCGCCAGGACGTCATCGTCAAGCTGCTGGAGGGCAAGGTGCTCCCGGCCGCCGTGCGCCTGGCCAAGTACGCAGCGCGTGGCGGACGGGCCCGCGACATCGTGTCCACCCTCGACGCGCTGGTCGACGACGCCGCCAAGGCCCGCGGCTGGCGCGTGGCCAAGGTCGAGGCCGCCTCGGCGGTCGACGACGCCCAGCAGCAGGACCTGAGCCAGGCGCTCGCCCTGCTGACCGGCAACCCGGTCGACCTCCAGGTCACCGTCGAGCCCGCACTGCTCGGCGGCGTGGTGGTCCAGGTCGGCGACCTGCTGGTCGACTCGAGCACCCGCCACCGCCTCGACGAGCTGAAGGAACACATCCTCGCCTCCGAAGAGGCCTACCGCATTCCAGGAACCCCAACACGAAGGGAAGCAACCGATGGCTGAACTGACCATCAACGCCGACGAGATCACCGCTGCGCTCAAGCAGTACGTCGACGACTACACGCCCGAGGTCGGGACCGAGCAGGTCGGCCGCATCGTCGAGGTGGGCGACGGCATCGCCCGCATCACCGGGCTCCCCGGCTGCGCGGTCAACGAGATCCTGGAGTTCGCCGACGGGACCGAGGGCCTCGCCCTCAACCTGGACGAGGAGACCATCGGCGCCGTCATCCTGGGCGAGGACACCGGGCTCGAGGAGGAGCAGCTGGTCAAGGCGACCGGGCGGATCCTCTCGGTGCGGGTGGGGGACGCCCTGCTCGGCCGGGTGGTCAACGCCCTCGGCGAGCCGCTCGACGGCAAGGGACCGATCGCCACGACCGAGACCCGCCGCCTCGAGGTCCAGGCGCCCGGCATCGTCCGGCGCCAGCCCGTGTCGGAGCCCCTGCAGACCGGGATCAAGGCCATCGACGCCATGACCCCGATCGGCCGCGGCCAGCGCGAGCTGATCATCGGCGACCGCAAGACGGGCAAGACGACGGTGGCCATCGACACCATCCTCAACCAGAAGGGCCTGGGGGTGAAGTGCATCTACGTGGCCATCGGCCAGAAGGAGTCCTCGGTCGCCCAGACCGTCGCCACCCTCGAGCGCTACGGGGCCCTCGAGTACACCGTCGTGGTGCTGGCCGGCGCCGCCGACCCCGCCCCCTTCAAGTACCTCGCCCCCTACGCCGGCTGCGCCATGGGCCAGCACTGGATGGACCACGGCGAGCACGCCCTCATCGTCTACGACGACCTGTCCAAGCAGGCCGAGGCCTACCGCCAGATGTCGCTCCTGCTGCGCCGCCCGCCGGGTCGTGAGGCCTACCCGGGCGACGTCTTCTACCTGCACAGCCGGCTGCTCGAGCGTGCGGCCAAGCTGTCCGACGATGCCGGCGGCGGGTCGCTGACGGCGCTCCCCATCATCGAGACGAAGGCCGGTGACGTCTCGGCGTACATCCCGACCAACGTGATCTCGATCACCGACGGCCAGGTGTTCCTCGAGTCCGAGCTCTTCTACGCCGGTGTCCGCCCCGCCATCAACGTCGGCATCTCGGTCAGCCGGGTGGGCAGCGCGGCCCAGATCAAGGCCATGAAGGCGGTGTCCGGAACGCTGAAGCTCGACCTGGCCCAGTTCCGCGAGCTCGAGGCCTTCGCCACGTTCGGGTCCGAGCTCGACAAGGTCTCCCAGGCCCAGCTCGACCGCGGCTACCGGCTGACCGAGCTCCTGAAGCAGGGCCTCAACCAGCCGGTCCCGGTGGAGGAGCAGGTCCTGGTCATCTTCGCCGGCTCCGAGGGCTACGTGGACGGGATCCCGGTGTCCGAGGTGCAGCGCTACGAGGCCGAGGTCCGCGCCTTCTTCCGGGCCAACCACGCCGACATCCTCGACGGCATCCGCACCTCGGGAAAGCTGCCCGAGGGCGACGTGCTGGCCGACGCACTGCGGTCGTTCACCGACACGTTCGATACCGGGAAGGTCGACTGACCGATGGCAGGTGGCCAGGAGCGCATCCTCCGTCGACGGATCCGGAGTATCAAGTCGACGCAGAAGATCACCAAGGCGATGGAGCTGATCGCGGCATCGCAGATCGTGCGCGCCCAGGGCCGCATCGCCGCGGCCCGGCCCTACCAGGAGGGCATGTCCCGGATCGTCCTCGAGACCGCCCTCGGCGACCCGGCCGCCGCCGGCCGGCTGCTCGGCACCCCCGAGCACGTCGAGAAGGTGCTCGTGCTCAGCATCGTGGCCGACCGGGGCCTGTGCGGCGGGTACAACTCGTCGGTCTTCCGGGCCACCGAGCGTCTCCTGGCGTCACTGGAGGCCGACGGGGTGGAGACCCGGCTGGTCACCGTGGGGAAGAAGGCCCAGGGCTACTTCCGCTTCCGCGGGCAGCCCGTCGAGCAGTCGTTCCTCGGCATGAGCGAGCGGCCGAGCTTCGTCCACGCCCGTGAGGTGGCCGCCGCCGCCGTGACCCCGTTCGTCAACGGCGAGGTCGACCAGGTGATGGTCATCTCCACCCGGTTCATCAGCGCCGGCAGCCAGCGGGTGGACGTGCGTCAGCTCCTGCCGCTGGTGGACCCCCGCGACGCCGAACAGAAGAACGGCCACGAGCACGAGGTCGGGGAGAGCCGCAACGTCGCCCCCCACGAGGTCGACGTCCGCCACGGCTACACCGAGTTCGAGCCCGACGCCGCCCTCCTCCTGGCCGACCTCGCCCCCCGCGCCGCCGAGACGCAGATCTTCGCAGCGCTGCTCGAGGCCTCGGCCTCGGAGCTCACCGCCCGCCAGCGGGCCATGGCCGCCGCCACCGAGAACGCCGGCGAGCTCATCAAGAAGTACTCGCGGATCATGAACCGGGCCCGCCAGGACACCATCACCACCGAGATCATGGAGATCGTCGGCGGCGCCGAGGCCCTGCGGGCCGGTGCCGAGGGCGACGAGGGCGGCATCGTCATCGAGACGAGGATCTGACCCGTGCCCAGCCCCGACACCCAGGCGGCGGACGCCCGGACCGCACGACGCGCCGCCACCACGACCGACACCACAGCAGCTGACGACATCAAGGGAGCCCCACGCTCATGACCACCACCGCCCTCCAGCCCACCGACACCGAGACCCTGGCCTCCGGCCGTGTCGTCGCCATCGCCGGGCCCGTCATCGACGTGGAGTTCCCGCCCCACGCCCTCCCCGAGATCAACGGCGCCGTCGAGGTGGACGTGGTGCTCGAGGGAGTCCCCGAGACCATCACCGCCGAGGTCGCCCAGCAGATCGGCGACGGCCGCGTGCGGTGCATCTGCCTGAAGGCGACCGACGGCCTGACCCGCGGTGCCGAGGTGCGCAACCTCGGCCACGGCCTGCAGGTGCCGGTGGGCGACGCCGTCCTGGGCCACGTGTTCAACGTGCTGGGCCAGCCGCTCGACACCGATGACATCGGTGCCGTCGAGGACCACTGGGACATCCACCGTCAGGCCCCCGACTTCGACACCCTCGAGCCCCGGGCCCTCATGTTCGAGACCGGCATCAAGGTCATCGACCTGCTCGAGCCCTACGTGCAGGGCGGCAAGATCGGCCTGTTCGGCGGGGCCGGCGTGGGCAAGACCGTGCTCATCCAGGAGATGATCAACCGGGTGGCCACCAACCACGGTGGTGTGTCGGTCTTCGCCGGCGTGGGCGAGCGGACCCGTGAGGGCACCGACCTCTGGCTGGAGATGCAGGAGTCGGGCGTCATCGAGAAGGCCGCCCTGGTCTACGGGCAGATGGACGAGCCCCCGGGCGTCCGCCTGCGGGTGGCCCTGGCCGCGCTGACCATGGCCGAGTACTTCCGGGACGTCAAGAACCAGGACGTGCTGCTCTTCGTGGACAACATCTTCCGCTTCGTCCAGGCCGGCTCCGAGGTCTCGACCCTGCTCGGCCGCATGCCCTCGGCCGTGGGCTACCAGCCCACCCTGGCCGACGAGATGGGCCAGCTCCAGGAGCGGATCACCTCCACCCGGGGCCGTTCGATCACGTCGCTGCAGGCCGTCTACGTGCCCGCCGACGACTACACCGACCCGGCGCCGTTCACCACCTTCACCCACCTCGACGCCACCACCGAGCTGTCCCGCGACATCGCCTCGCTGGGCATCTACCCGGCCGTGGACCCGCTGTCGTCGACCTCGAACATCCTCGCCCCCGAGATCGTGGGGGACCGCCACTACAACGTGGCCCGCCGGGTCCAGGGCGTCCTGCAGCGGTACAAGGAGCTCCAGGACATCATCGCCATCCTCGGCCTCGACGAGCTGTCGGAGGAGGACCGGGTGACCGTGGCCCGGGCCCGCAAGGTCCAGCGCTTCCTGTCCCAGCCGTTCAACGTCGGTGAGGTCTTCACCGGCCTGAAGGGTGTGACCGTGCCCGTCGAGGAGACCGTCGAGTCGTTCGAGGCCCTGGTCAACGGTGATCTCGACGAGGTGCCCGAGCAGGCGTTCTTCAACGTCGGCGGAGCCGAGTCGGTGCTGGCCAAGGCGCACGAACTCGCGAACAGCTGATCGGACGTCTCGACCATGGCCGACGACCCGCTCTTCCAGATCAACCTGGTCACCCCCGAGCGCATCCTGCTCACGGGGATGGCCTCCGAAGTGATGGTCCGCACCGGTGAGGGCGACGCCACCTTCCTGGCCGGCCACACCCCGCTGGTGGGCTCGGTGAAGCCGGGCGTGGTCCGGGTCGTCCGGCCGGAGGGCGAGGAGGTCCGGGTGGCCGTCCACGGCGGCTTCACCCAGGTCGAGCAGAACGTCCCGCTGCCCGGCGACACCGAGGAGGGCGCCACGTCGTCGCGGGTCACCCTGCTGCTCGGCGTGGCCGAACTGGCCGAGGAGATCGACGTCGAGCGGGCCCGCGTGGCCCTCGACGCCGCCGAGGCCCGGGTGACCGAGCTGGGCGGGACCGGGAAGACCCTGGCCGAGGGCGAGGAGGCCGACCCGGAGCTGGTCGAGGCCGAGGCGGCCGTGCTGCGGGCGCAGGTACGCCTCCAGACGGTCGACGCCACCGCCGCCGCCACCGCCTGAGTCGCCGCCACCGCGGCGTGGCCCCCACCGTCACGCGGGCCGCTACGGCCACGCAGGATGGCGTAGCCGACACCCAGGGCGCGAGCTCGGGTGCAGTGTGGCACCGTCCATTGACGGCCGACGGGGCCGTCCCTAGGGTGTCGTCGTCGAACGAGGACCGGGCACCGAGCCCCGGACGCCCGCGACGGACGAAGGGGCACCATCGATGAATGCACGACGAGCAGCTCACTGGACCGGCGCGTGCTGCCTGCTGGCAGGGCTCGCCGTGGCGGCCGCGGCCCCGGCCGGGGCCGCCACGGGCCGGAGCCGGCTCCCGACGAACGCCCGAGGGACGGTGTGCACGGGCACCGAGGCGACGCCGGGTGTCCTCACGGGCACCTACCCGTCGGGTGTGGCGGTCACCGGCTACTGCGAGGCGGACGGCGGTGCCGCAGTGGTGGACGGCACTCTCACCATCGCCGCCGGTGCCACCCTCGACGCCACCTTCGCCAAGAACGACGTCGCCGGCACGGGGACGAGCAGCCTGACGGTGACCGGGGGCGTCAAGGTGGACACCGGCGCCACGCTGGTCATGGGGTGCGAGCCGGGTTACATGGCGTGCAGCGACGACCCGGGCGGCACCCTGTCCCGGTACGACCACATCGGGGGGAGCCTGGTGGCCAAGCGCCCGCTCGGAGTGGTGGTGCACGCCACCTCGGTCGCCGGAAGTGTGAACGAGTCCGGCGGCGGCGGGGGTCTGACCTGTGCCAACCCGGCCAGCGGACTGTTCGCCAAGATCGGCTACGGGGTCTACAGCGACTACGAGGACGACAGCATCGGTGGCGGATTCCACGTCAGCGGACTCCAGTCGTGCTGGATCGGGATCCTGCGCAACAGGGTGACCGGCAGCTTCGTCGACTCGGGCAACACGTTCGCCGACCCCGATGCCAACGAGGCCCTGCAGAACACGGTCCAACGGAACATCACCTGCACCGGCAACACCCCGACCGTCCAGTTCGGGGACTCGGGCGCGACGCAGAACGTGGTGACGGGCAAGGCCTCCGGCGAGTGCGCCTTCACCCTGGCGTCGGGCACACCGGTGTCGGTCAAGGCGTAGCGGCGCCCCGATCTCAGACCAGAACGTCGCGGAACAGCGTGACCAGTGGGGACGCACCCGGCACGGTCGGCGTCCCGTAGGTCATGAGGCGGTGGAAGCGGCCGGTCCGGCGTGGCCCCGCGGGACCGGGGTGGCTCAGCCGAACTCGATGGCGCTGTACTCGGACAGCTTGTGCAGCGGGTGCCGGGCGTCGATGAGCCGCACCGTCCCCGACTTGGACCGCATGACCAGGGACTGGGTGTTGGCCCCGAACTCGTCGTAGCGGACGCCCTGGAGGAGCTCACCGTCGGTGATCCCGGTGGCGGCGAAGAAGCAGTTGTCGCCCCCCACCAGGTCGTCCGTGGTGAGCACGGCGTCGAGGTCGTAGCCCAGGTCGAGGGCGGCGTTCCGCTCGGCCTCGTCGCGGGGGTAGAGCCGCCCCTGGATCTCGCCGCCCATCGACTTGAGCGCGGCCGCGGCGATCACGCCCTCGGGCGTGCCACCCACGCCCACCAGGAGATCGACCCCGGTGTCGGGCCAGGAGGTGGCGATGGCGCCGGCCACGTCGCCGTCGGTGATCAGCCGGATCCGGGCCCCGGTGTCGCGGACCTCGGCGATGAGCTCCTCGTGGCGGGGCCGGTCGAGGATGACCACGGTGAGGTCCCGTACCGAGGTGCCCTTGGCCTTGGCCACGGCGTCGAGGTTCTCCCGGATGGGCCGGGTGATGTCGATGGCGCCCACGGCCCGGGGACCGACGGCGAGCTTCTCCATGTACACACATGGGCCCGGGTCGAACATGGTGCCCTCCTCGGACACCGCGATCACGGCGAGGGCACCGCCGCGGCCGAGGGCGGTCGAGGTGGTCCCGTCGATCGGGTCGACGGCGATGTCGGCCTTCGGTGGTGTCCCGTCGCCGATCCGCTCGCCGTTGAACAGCATCGGGGCCTCGTCCTTCTCGCCCTCGCCGATGATGACCACCCCGTCCATGGCGATCGACGAGAGCACGATCCGCATGGCGTTCACGGCCGCGCCGTCGGCGCCGTTCTTGTCCCCACGGCCCATCCACCGGGACGCGGCCAGGGCCGACGCCTCGGTGACCCGGACGAGCTCCATGGCGAGATTGCGGTCAGGTGCCTGAGTGGTGGCGTTCACGTCGACCGACGATAGTGGCTCCCACCCGGTCGGGCCGTCGACGACCGGGGGCCGCCCTCCCGGGGCGACCGAATTCCTCCCTATGCTGGCGCGATGGGTGAGGTGCCGGCCGCTGCCGGGTTCGAGGCGTGGCGGGCCGCCTACGAGGCGGCCGAGCTGCGCGACGCCGACTTCGAGACCATGTCCGGGGTACCGCTCGACCCGGTCTACGGACCCGACGGCGAGCCGCCGTCCGACGTGGGGTGGCCGGGCCGGTTCCCCTACACCCGGGGCCCCTACGCCTCGATGTACCGCGCCAAGTTGTGGACGATGCGGATGTTCGCCGGATTCGGCACCGCGGAGGACACCAACCTCCGCTTCCGGGACCTGCTGGCGGCCGGCGGTGACGGGCTGTCTGTCGCCTACGACCTGCCCACCCTGATGGGCCGCGACTCCGACGACCCGATGTGCGAGGGGGAGGTGGGCCGGTGCGGGGTGGCCGTCGACACCCTGGCCGACACCGAGGACCTGTTCGCCGGGATCGACCTGGCGGCCACCACCACGTCGATGACCATCAACTCGCCGGCGCCGATGTGCTTCGCCATGTACGTGGCCGCCGCCGAGGCCGCCGGCACCGAGCGCCGGCACCTGGGTGGGACGCTCCAGAACGACATGCTGAAGGAGTACCAGGCCCAGAAGGAGTACATCTTCCCGCCCCGGCCGTCGTTGCGCCTGGTCACCGACGTCATCCGGTACACCGCCGCCGAGATGCCCCGGTTCCACCCGGTGTCGGTCTCGGGGTACCACATCCGCGAGGCCGGATCCACGGCCGCCGACGAGCTGGCCTTCACCCTGGCCAACGGGTTCGCCTACGTGGAGGCCGCCCGGGCCGCCGGCCTGGCCGTCGACGAGTTCGCCCCCCGTCTCTCCTTCTTCTTCAACGCCCACCTGGACTTCTTCGAGGAGATCGCCAAGTACCGGGCGGCCCGTCGCATCTGGGCCCGGTGGCTGCGCGACCGCTACGGCGCCACCGACCCGCGGTCGATGACCCTGCGCTTCCACACCCAGACGGCCGGTGCCTCGCTGACCGCGCAGCAGCCCGAGCTCAACATCGTGCGCACGGCCATCGAGGCGCTCGCCGGCGTCCTGGGCGGGACCCAGTCGTTGCACACCAACTCGATGGACGAGGTGCTGGCCCTGCCCACCGACAAGGCCGCCCGCATCGCCCTGCGCACCCAGCAGGTCATCGCCTCGGAGACGGGCGTCGCCAACGTGGCCGACCCGCTCGGGGGCTCGTGGTTCGTGGAGTCGCTGACCGACCAGCTCGAGGCGCGGGCCGAGGCCGTCTTCGCCCATCTGGACGAGCTGGGTGCGGGATCCATGCTCGACGGGGTGGTGGTCGGGATCGAGTCCAACTGGTTCCAGGGGGAGATCGCCGACGCCGCCTACCGGTTCCAGCGCAAGGTCTCCGCCGACCGGAGGATCGTCGTCGGGGTCAACGGGTTCACCGGCGGCAACGAGGACGGGACGCTGCCCGTCCTGTCCATCGGCCCCGAGGTCGAGGAGGCCCAGCGCAAGCGGCTGGCCGAGGTGAAGCTGGCCCGGTCGGATGCCGCCGTGGGGGAGGCCCTGGCCCGCCTGGCCGCCGATGCCGGGCACGCCGAGGTGAACCTGATGCCGGCCATCTTCGACGCCGTTCGCGCCTACGCCACCGTGGGCGAGATGATCAACACCCTGGCCACCGTCTTCGGCCGATGGGAAGAGACGGCTGTCATCTGAGCGGCGGGGGCATCTGGGCGGCGGCACGCCCGGACGGGGATCGTCGGGCCCGGGGACGGCCAGGGGCCATACTGGGGGCGTGGATCGCATCGTCGTCAACCCCAGCGGGCCGCTCGCGGGGACGGTCCGGGCCGGCGGGGCCAAGAACTCGGTGCTCAAGCTGATGGCGGCCTGCCTGCTGGCCGAGGGGCGCCATGTGCTGACCAACGTGCCCCGCATCTCCGACGTCGACATCATGGCCGAGGTGCTGGAGGCCATGGGGGCGACCGTCACCCGTGGCGAGCGCCCCGACGAGCTGGTGGTCGTCACCCCGGCCGACATCACCCCGGAGGCCCCCTACGAGCTCGTGGAGAAGATGCGGGCCTCGGTGGTGGTCCTCGGACCGCTGCTGGCCCGGTGCGGCTGGGCCCGGGTGTCGATGCCCGGCGGCGACGACTTCGGCCCCCGCCCCATCGACATGCACCTGCGGGCGCTGGAGTCCCTGGGCGCCGAGTTCACCTCCTCGCACGGGAACGTGGAGGGCCGGGTGGCCTCCAGCGTCGCCGGCGAGCCCCGGCTGGTGGGGAACCGTGTGGTGCTGGAGTACCCGAGCCACACCGGGACCGACAACGTGCTGATGGCGGCGGTCCTGGCCAAGGGGACGACGGTCATCGAGAACGCGGCGCGCGAACCCGAGGTGAGCGACCTGGCCCAGTTCCTCAACTCGATGGGGGCCCGGATCACCGGTGCCGGGACCTCGCACATCGAGGTGGAGGGCGTGGACCGGCTGGAGCCGGCGACCCACGCCGTCATCCCCGACCGGCTGGTGGTGGCCACCTTCCTGGTGGCCGCCGGGCTGACCGGCGGCGAGGTCACCGTCGAGGACGGCCGTCCCGAGCACATGGACATGCTGCTGCGGAAGCTGACCGCCACGGGCATGGAGATCACCTTCGAGCCCGGGGGGCTGCGGGCATCGGCCGCCGGTGCCGGCCGGCTGCGCTCGACCGACGTCGCCACCCTTCCCTACCCGGGGTTCGCCACCGACTACAAGCCTCTGTTCGTCACGCTCCTGACCGTCACCGAGGGGGTGGGGATCGTCACCGAGAACCTCTTCTTCGGACGGTTCCGCTACGTGGAGGAGCTGCGCCGGATGGGCGCCGACATCCGCACCGAGGGCCACCATGCCGTGGTGCGGGGTGTGGGACGGCTGTCGGGGGCCAAGGTCCGGGCCTTCGACGTGCGGGCGGGCGCCGCCCTGGTGCTCGCCGGCCTGGTGGCCGACGGCGAGACGGTGATCAGCGATTCCCACCACATCGACCGCGGGTACGAGGACCTCGACGGCAAGCTGGTGTCGTTGGGGGCCAGCGTGGTCCGGGCCTGACGGCTCCGCGTCCGCCCGGATACGCTCCTTCCTCCATGGCCGTCTCCCGCACCAGCGACCCCGCGTCCCTGTTCGACGCCGCCCGGGCCGGCGACCGGGTGGCCCTGCCGCGGCTCCTGTCGCTCGTCGAACGGGGCGGGGACGGGTCCCGGGCCGTCGCCGAGATCGCCTACCGGTCGCTCGGCCAGGCCTACACCGTCGGGATCACCGGGGCACCGGGCGCCGGGAAGTCGACCCTCACCGACCAGCTCATCAACCGGGCCCGCCACCGGGGCATCGAGGGCAGCGACCAGGTCGCCGTGCTGGCCATCGACCCGTCCTCGCCGTTCTCCGGTGGTGCCATCCTGGGCGACCGGGTCCGCATGCAGAACCATGCGCTCGACGACAAGGTCTTCATCCGCTCGATGGCCACCCGCGGCCACCTCGGGGGGCTGGCCGTGGCCGTGCCCGACGCCGTCCGGGTGCTCTCGGCGGTGGGCGTGCCGGTGGTCCTCCTCGAGACGGTCGGGGTCGGACAGCAGGAGGTCGCGGTGGCCGCCGCCACCGACACCACCATCGTGGTCGTGAACCCGGGATGGGGCGATGCCATCCAGGCCAACAAGGCCGGCCTCCTCGAGATCGCCGACCTGTTCGTCATCAACAAGGCGGACCGGCCCGGGGCGCGGGAGACCCGGCGGGACCTCGAGCTCATGCTCGACCTCACCCAGCTGGGCGAGTGGCGACCACCCATCGTCGACACGGTGGCCTCGTCGGGCGACGGGGTCGACGAGCTGTGGACCGCCATCACCGACCACCGCGCCCACCTGGTGGCCACCGGCGACCTCGAGCGCTTCCGGCGCGAGCGGCTCGCCCGCGAGTTCCACCAGATCCTGCTGGCCCGGGTCGGGCACCAGCTCGACGAGCTGATGGCCGCCGACCGGTTCGCCGGGGTCGTGTCCGACATGTCGTCGGGCACCCTCGACCCCTACGAGGCGGCCGACCGGCTGCTGTCGGGGCTGCTGCCCGAGGCGTGACCGGGTCCGGCCCCGCCGGTGGCGCCGGGGAGCGCCGGCCGCGGGGCGGGGCCCGGTGGCCGGTCGGATAGCGTGCGCAGATGACCGCCGTCCCGACCACGCCTCCCGGCCTGCTGCCGTCCCCGGCCGAGGACCCCCTGTGGTTCCAGCGGGCCGTGTTCTACGAGGTCTTCATCCGCGGGTTCTTCGACGGTAACGACGACGGGGTCGGGGACATCCCCGGCCTCATCGCCAAGCTCGACTACCTGCAGTGGCTCGGGGTCGACTGCCTGTGGCTGCTGCCGTTCTACCCGTCGCCCCTGCGTGACGGCGGCTACGACATCAGCGACTACTTCAGCGTGCACCCCGAGTCCGGCACCGTCGACGACGTCCGCACCCTCCTGACCGAGGCCCACGCCCGGGGCATCCGGGTCATCGCCGACCTGGTCATCAACCACACCTCGGACCAGCACCCGTGGTTCCTCGAGTCGCACCTGAGCCGCGACAACCCGAAGGCCGACTGGTACGTGTGGAACGACGACGACCAGCGCTGGCCCGAGGCCCGCGTGGTCTTCATCGACGTGGAGCGGTCGAACTGGGCCTGGGATCCCGAGCGCGGCCAGTACTACTGGCACCGCTTCTACTCCCACCAGCCGGACCTCAACTACGAGAACCCCGACGTCGCCGACGCCATGCTGGAGGTGGTCCGCTTCTGGCTCGACCTCGGCCTCGACGGCTTCCGACTCGACGCCGTGCCCTACCTGTACCAGCGCGACGGCACCGACGGCGAAAACCTGCCCGAGACCCACGCCTTCATCAAGCGCGTGCGGGCCGAGCTCGACACCGTCTACCCGGGCCGGATCCTGCTGGCCGAGGCCAACGGGTGGCCCACCGACGTGGCCGACTACTTCGGCGACGACGACGAGTGCCACCTCTGCTTCAACTTCCCCCTGATGCCCCGGCTCTTCCTGGCCGTCCGCCGGGAGCAGTCGTACCCGATCACCGAGATCCTCTCCCAGACACCCGACGCCCCAGCCGGCGCCCAGTGGGCGATCTTCCTGCGCAACCACGACGAGCTCACGCTCGAGATGGTGACCGAGGAGGAGCGCGACTTCCTCTTCGCCGAGTACGCCAAGGACCCGCGCATGAAGCGCCACATGGGGATCGGCCGCCGACTGGCCCCGCTGCTCGACCGGGACCGCCGGCTGTCGGAATTGCTGTACTCGTTGCTGTTCACCCTGCGGGGGAGCCCCGTCCTCTACTACGGCGACGAGGTGCAGATGGGGGACAACCTCTACCTGGGTGACCGCGACTCGGTACGCACGCCGATGCAGTGGTCGCCCGACCGCAACGGCGGGTTCAGCCGCGCTGACTTCGCCCAGCTGTACCTGCCCCCGCTGATGGACCCGATCTACGGGTTCGCCGCCGTCAACGTCGAGGCCCAGCAGCGCAATCCGAGCTCGTTCCTGCACTGGATGCGGCGCATGCTCGCCGTCCGCCGGCAGTTCCCGGTGTTCGGGACGGGCACCGTCCAGGTCGTCCCGTCGGCCAATCCCTCGGTGCTGGCCTTCGTCCGGGCGGACCGGCGGGCTCCGGAGACGGGTCGGGACGTGACCCACCCGGTCCTGTGTGTCCACAACCTGAGCCGCACCGCCCAGCCGGCCGACCTCGACGTCGGCGAATGGGCCGGGCACCAGCCGGTGGAGCTGCTGGGGCGGGTGGCCTTCCCCCTGATCGGGAAGGACCCCTACCCGGTCACCCTCGGCCCCTACGGGTCCCTCAGCTTCGAACTGGTCTGACCCCGCAGTGGGCCCGGCGACCCACGGGTACGCCCGAGCGGACGGCGGACCCGTCCCGCGTTCGACGAACCCCTGGCCACCCCCGGCCGTCGCCTCGTGGGGGGCCTACTTCTTGTGGAGGGCGTCCTTCACCGTGTCGATCGCCTCGTCGACCTTGTGCTCGACCTTGCCGACCTCCTCCTTGACCGCACCGGCCTGACGGTCCGCGGTTCCCTCGGCCTTGAGGTCCTTGATCCCGGTGAGGTCGCCGACGGCCTCTTTCGCCCGCCCCTTGATCTGATCTGACCTGCCGGCCATGTCGTCTCGCCTACCTTGTCGTCTCCACCGGGACCAGGTTGGTCCGGGTACCTGTCCACCGTGGCCCCCGTCGCCGATCACCGATAGAGGAAAAGGGCCCACGCTGGCGCCCTGACCGCCGACGCCTCCAGGGTGTACGTTCGCAAGAGGCGGTCCTCGCGCCCGCCGACCGCGCCGACCCGGTGCGGTCCGTGGT
>Ga0302283_1000440_pt1 | contig 33724 bp, 26 predicted proteins | sample III_Fen_E1_4_FD_198770 | JGI IMG/M metagenome (GOLD analysis project Ga0302283, IMG submission 198770) | Peat permafrost microbial communities from Stordalen Mire near Abisko, Sweden - III_Fen_E1_4 | ecosystem: Environmental > Terrestrial > Soil > Wetlands > Permafrost | place: Sweden: Abisko... | reverse complement strand
GTCCTTGACAGGTCAAGTCTTTTGTTTTTCACTGGTGACGTAGGTGACCATATAGGTCACGCGCAATCACCTCATCAGGAGGACGACTCATGGCTGCTAAGAAGACTGCTAAGAAGGGCGCGAAGAAGACGAAGACCACGAAGAAGGCGGGCAAGACCGGAAAGAAGGCCAAGCGCAAGGCAAAGCCAGCCCGGAAAGCCGCAAAACGGAAGAGTGCGAAAGCGGCGCCCGCTAAAGCGCCTGCAAAGCGCGCTTCCGGTGGTCGAGCGAAGTCTGCTGCGGCCCCGAAAGCAGCACCCCCCGCAGGCGTTCCGTCAATGCTGGGAGGAGCTCCCACATCCAGCCACGGTCTGGACGACGGGGAAGAATAAGCACTTCGGCGGCACTCGCCGCGTGGGGGAAAGAGGGAGGGGCTCCGTGTGGAGTACCCTCCCTTTTTTTGCGTCCCGCGTCTGCCGCGAGGGTTCAGTCGCCGAGGTAGAGGCGTAGCGCCTCCGCGGCGGCCCGGCGGTCGAAGTCGACCCCCGCCAGCTCTTCTCGGCGGCCAATCTCGTCGAAGAGCGTAGAGAGGAAGATGTAAAAGTGCTCGCACTCCTCCAGCGCAGAGCTCAGTGGCGGGGCGTCGACATGATCGTTGTCTTCCACGGCGGTCATCGCGGCGAGGAAGGCATCGACCCTCGGGTAGTCCGAGGCGCGCAGTAGCGGGTAACCCATCGCGCGGAAGTAGGCGAGAAACTCCCGCACGAACCCGAGCGGAGAGGTGCCGACCCAGCGGTGCTCGCTGCGAGAGACCGAGCGAACCTTCTGCGCGAAGGCCCGAACGATCTGGGCGAACATCCACACGTCGCGCCGCAGTCGGCTCGAGAGTACCCGGCGGGCGGCGACGTCATCGAAAACCCCCTGCTCCTCGAGGCGCGCGCCCAGCGACTTTCCTAGGAAAAGAACGAGGTTTTGAAGAGCCGGCCGCAGATTGGCCGACACTTGCCACGCAGCGGAGCGCACTTGGTCGACTGTCGGGTTTGCGTCCGGCGGCGGCAGATCGTGCTCGAAGGCTCGGCGGACCTCGAGACGAAGGTTGGCGCTGATGCCGTCCAGTGCGGCGCGGATCCCGAGCAGACGGTGGGCCTCGCTCAGCAAGGCGTCGTAGCGCCCGACGAGCTGGTTCGCCGGCACGCCGAGCAAGTCCCGTTCGTAGCTCTCGGCGAGGAGGGGGCCCGTCCGCTGGCGCAGGTAGACGGAAAGCGCTCGCGCGTCCGAGCGGAGCACGCTGAGCACGACGTAGAGGCTGCCGGCGGCCCGACGCGAATCGTCCGGGAGACGCACCGCGATCGCGTCGGCGAGCGTCAGATAGCGAAGCATCCGGAACAGCGACAGGAACGTCAGAGCGACGAGTCGGCGCGCCTGCTCACCCGGAACCGAACGCATCAGCCCGAGAACCTGCGGATTTCCGATGCGGTCGAACTCGGGCCGAAATTCGAGGGCGCTCAGCGGGTTGAAATACGTAGAGAGAGAGATCTCGCGCTGCGCCATCCCGAGGAGCGAATAGAAGAGGCGAAAAGGGACACGCGGGAGCCTCGAGGCGCCGGACGCAACCTCGAGGAGGTTGCCCATCGCGTGGCGTAGGACGAACAGGGACTCCTCCGGCGCATCCTGCGTCAGCGCATCGCGCACGAGGCGCGTTCGCAGCCCATCGTCCGGAATCACCGTCTCGAGGTACCGCTGGAAGACGAAGCTTCTGTCGCGCTCCGGCAAGAGGGCACGGCAGAGGGCGACGATGCGGGCGATGGCGTCCCGCGCAAGCACCAGCGCGCCGTGATAATCCTGAGCGACGACCGGGGCGCGCCTCGCCGCGCCTGGATGGTTGCGAGGGTTGGCGAAGCAGGCCAGCCCCTTCAGCAGGATCTCGAGCTCGAAGAGCAGGTCCTCCTTTCCCTCGGCGGGGAGACGAAAGAGCCACGCCTCGCGCGCCTGCGCCTGCTCGCGGCGCAGGCCGCGACTGTCACGCAAGAGGTTCGCGTAGACGTCGTTCTCCGAGGAACGGGCCGGGGCGGCTGCCTCCCCGGCAGCTGTCGGGCGACTTGGGCCGACGGTCAACGGCCGCGGAGAAAGGGTGGACACGCTAAGCCGAACGTACCAGGCCCATCAGCCCTTGCGAAGGCGCCCGGCGACGACGGAGTCCTGCAGAAGTGAGTCGAGCCGGCCTACGCGAGGCCCGAGCATCTTTGCCATGACGGCCTGCACGTCCCGCCCCTGGCGCTGGGACAAGAGGGTGATGTCCAGCGCCACCTGGCTCGTTGCGACCTCCGCGATTGCCAGCGTCTCGCTCAAGACGGCGTGATCGTCCTTCTTCTGCTCGGTCGCCCCGATGAGCGTCCGTACGTCGTCCGCGACGACGATGAGTCGGTGCTTCCAGAAGGCCTCGAGCGCAGCTTCTTCGAGCTCGTAGCTGAATACCTCGCCGGGAAGCTTGGGGAGCGCAGCGTGCGAGAAGGTCACGAGGTGGACCCTCCGCTTGCTCGCCCGACGAAGCTCCTCGGAGAGCCGAGCAATCTCGCGCGGCCAGCCGCTGACGACAAGACGAACCTGTGCCCCGACGACGAGACGCTCGGCTTCCTCGAGGACGCGGTCGTAGCCTCGAACGCTGAAGGCGTCCGGCGCCGGAGGTGCGTGATCGAGCAGCGCGATGGCCGCCTCAAGCGCTTCGGCAGAGGCGTCGAATCGCTTCCGGAGGAGCGCCAAGAGATCGGACAGCGGAGCGGGTACGAACCTCTCGGGCGCCCCGGCAATCGACCTCGCAGCGCCGGCCTTGACGAGGCGCCGGAGCACCCCGTACACCGCGGAGCGGGGGATCTGCGCGCGGACCCCCACCTCGTAACCGGTGGCGGGGCTTTCCTGGAGCAGGGCTGCGTACGCACGCGATTCGTTGAGGCTGAACCCCAGCGCGCCGAGGGCGGGAACGACATCGGGCTCGGTCATGACTCCTGTCATCTTACCTGGCGCGCGGATGAGACCGGCCCGCTCTTTTTTACCGTGCGGGCTCGCCCACCCTGCCTCCGTGGGGACTCCGCGCGGAAAAAATACGGAAAAAAAGTAGCGGAACGAAACGATACCTTAGTAGCCTTGGCGCGTAGTTGTTCCGGGACGTCGGCGCCTTGCGCGTCGATCACGAAGTGGTTGGCGCTGCGGCGCCCAGACAATTACCAGCGCTAAGGCGGCTGGTGAGGAGTGAAAGCAGATGAACATCGGTAAGGCTCTGGCAGTTTCGGCTGTGTCGGGAATCCTCGTGGGCGTGCTCGCTGGCTGTGGCGGCGGCAATGCGGACGCCGCTGCGCCCAAGACGCCTGCGACGGACGCGCCGCCGGCCGCGAAGGATTGCTGCACCGGGAAGAACGAGTGCAAGGGGAAGAGCGGCTGCAAGGCCGGTGAGAACGCGGCGTGCGCCGGTCAGAACGCCTGCAAGGGCAAGGGCACGTCCTGCGCCAAGCCTGGCTGAACCCGTCACATTCGTCATTGTTGGTCCTGGTCAGACCGTCGCCTTTGCGGCGGTCTGACCTTGTGCTTTTGTAAGGCCACATCCATGCAAGTCGGCGGGTTTCGTGGGCGGCATCGCATTCCAGACGTCGGCGTCGGCGTGGGCTTCCGGTTGCCCCACTATCCGAAGGTGCTCGAGGAGCACCCCGCGATGGATTGGTTCGAGGTCATCAGCGAGAACTTCATGGGGGACGGCGGCAAGCCGATCGACAACTTGGACAGGCTCCGGTCGCACTACCGGGTGATCCCGCACGGCGTCTCGCTATCCATCGGCGCCAGCCCGCCGCTCGACCGGGCCTACCTCACGAAGCTCCGCGCCCTTCTTCGTAGGATCGACCCACCGTGGTTCTCCGACCATCTCTGCTGGACAGGCGTTGAGGGGGCGAACATCCACGATCTCTTGCCGCTCCCCCACACCAAGGCGGCCGTGGCCCACGTCGTGGCGCGTGTCCGGCAGGTGCAAGACACACTGGAGCGACCGTTCGCGCTCGAGAACGTGTCGAGCTACCTGACCTACACGGACAGTGCGATGCCCGAATGGGAGTTCCTCTCCGAGATTGCGGAGAAGGCCGACTGCGGGATCCTGCTCGACTGCAACAACATTTACGTGAGCTCGCGAAACCACGGGTTCGATGGAAACGACTACGTCGACGCCATCCCTGCCGAGCGAATCGTCCAGGTTCACCTCGCGGGGCACACGGACAAGGGGCTCTACCTGCTCGACACCCATTCCGATCACGTAAAGGACGAGGTTTGGGACTTGTACCGCCGGACCATCCGCCGCACGGGGCCTGTGTCCACGCTGATCGAGTGGGACGAGGACATCCCGACGTGGGAGGTTCTCGCGGAAGAAGCACGAATGGCGCGGGCTCTTCGCGATGAGGTGTGCAGTGAGCACGCCGCGTGACGAAGGAGCTGGGACGAAGGAGGTGGACCTGGCGCTCGTGCAGGAGTTCATGGCGGGGGCGCTTCAGAAACACGGCTCCCTGGTGGACGAACCCGGCCTCAAGCCCATGACAATGGCCGTCATCGCCGGCAACGCGCGGCTCTCGCCCGTCGAGCAGCTCGACATCTACCGGGAACAGTTCTGGCTCCGGCACATCGGGTCGCTCCGGGACGACTATCCGAGCCTCGTCCATATCCTCGGGGACGAGCGCTTCGAGGACCTTTGCCGCGCCTACGTCAAAGAGCATCCGCCCACGTCGTTCACGCTGCGCGATCTCGGTGACCAGATGGCGAGCTTCATCCACGCGGAGGCGCCGTGGAAGGAGGACCATCTCCTCTTCGACATCGCGAGGCTTGAATGGGCCTTCATCGAGGCGTTCGACGCCGCCGACGCCCCCCCTCTCGATGCGAGCACGCTCGCTAGCGCGTCGGAGGAAGCATGGGTCGGGGCACGCCTCCGGCTCCAGCCGTCCATGCAGCGCCTAGCGCTGGACTACCCCGCTCACGAGCTCCGAGGGCGGGTTCGCGCCGGGGAAGACCCTGAGCGGCCGCCGGCCAAGCGGGTCCACGTCGTCATCTACCGCGCGGGCCTCGGGCACGAAACGTCGACCGCCGCGGAGAGAGCAACGCTCCAGTACATCGAGGTCGATGCCATGGCGTTCGAGCTGCTCGAGGCGCTTGCCATGGGCGCTCCGCTGGGACCCGCCTGCGAAGTACTGGCGCTCGCGCACGGCGTCACCGACTCCGCGGCGATGGAGGCCCGCGTCGGCGGGTGGTTTCAGCAGTGGGCGGCGTACGGCTGGATTAGCCGAGTCGACTTCGGCTGACCTACGGGCTCCCCGCGTCCGATCGAACCAGGGCGCCCCGCGAATGCGGATGGAAGTTGAACGGATAGTGGGCTCGCGTCTCGAAGCCGCGCGCGCTCTCGTTGAAATGGATCTGCTTGATGACGGCGAAGATGCAGCTCGCCACGCTCGGCTCGGTGATCTGACTCTTCGACGCGTCGACCGAGACGTCGCTGACGAGGCCCTTCGGGTCGATCGTCCACTGGATGTCGAGGTCGCCCTCGATCCCCGGGTGTGTCTTGAGGGCCGCGTCGTAACAGGCGCGCGCTTCGTCGCGCCGGGAGACGATGATGGCCTGGATGTCCTTCACGCTTCGGCCAGGGTCCTGCTGGTGCGGGCCGTGGGCTCCCCCGTCCACGGTGGTGTCCACCGTCGTCTGCGAGCTGGACGCGAGCTTCGTCCCTTGCAGATCGCCGCCGTCGTTGAGGGTCAGCGTCGTCGTCGTCGTCGGCCCAGCGTCGGGAGCGGGCGGGACGGGGGCGGAGGTGTCACTGGAGGCGTTCGCGGAAGAGCTGGGGCTCTTGGCGCTCGGCGCGCCGCCGCACGCGACGGCGAGGAGGGCGCTCGCCGAGAACAGCGCTATCGAACAGACCGTGGCCGCGGCTCGCGGGGAGACGCGAAACACGCCGGAGGTGCGGGTTTGCATGGAGGTCCTTTCGACGGAGCTATAGCCGATCGGCCCGCCCGACGCCTCGATTCAGCCCGCGCATTGCGCAGGCCGGCTCGACGAGAGGCCATCTCGGTGCTTGGATTCCCGTGCCGGCCGTGAGCTCCCCCTCGCAACCCCCGACGACCGCACGTAGCAGCGTGAGGCCCCCTCCGCCGTCCTCGTTGGGCCGTGCGGGCTCGTACGAGCTCATCCTCGAGCTCGCAGCGGGAGGGATGGCCATGGTCTTCCTCGGGTATGCCGTGGACGGGCGCGGCACGAACCCGCTCGTGGCCATCAAGCGGCCGCACCGGCACCTCGCGACGGACAAGGCGTTTCTCTCGATGCTGCTCGACGAGGCCCGCCTCGCGTCGCTCATCCACCACGACAACGTCGTCAAGGTCCGCGAGCTCGGCTTCCACTCGGGCGAGCCTTTCATCGTCATGGACTACATCGAGGGAGCGTCGCTGTCCGACCTGCGGAAGGAGCTCGCCGCAGCCGAGCGGGCGGTCGACACCCGGATCGCGCTTCGCGTCGTCCTCGATGCCCTCGCCGGCCTCCATGCCGCACACGAGCTGCGTGACGAGAGCGGAAAGCCGCTGGGAATCATCCACCGCGACGTCTCCCCCCACAACGTCCTCGTCGGCAGCGACGGCCATGCGCGGCTGACGGACTTCGGCATCGCGAAGGCAGAGGACCGCCTGCAAACGACCCGGACGCACGAGGTAAAGGGCAAGCTCGCGTACCTGGCGCCCGAACGCGTCGATCGCCGGCGCATGTGCAACAAGCAGAGCGACGTGTTCTCCATGGCGGTCGTCCTGTGGGAGTGCATCGCGGGCCGACGCCTCTTCCGGGGGGACGAGGCGATCGACACGCTGCACGAGGTGATGAGCGCGCCCATCCCTCGTCTGCGCCAGATCGGCGCCAAGATTCCCCCGGCGCTGGACGACGTCATCGCCCGGGGCCTCTCGCGCGACCTCGACATCCGGTTTCAGACCGCGGCCGACTTCGCCGCCGCCATCGAGCGCGCGGCGGGGCGGGGCAACGTCGGGCGGCCAGAGGACGTCGCCCGCGTCGTTGAGACGATCTTCGGCGAAAGGCTCGCCGCGCGGCACGAACAGATTCGGGCGTCACTCGAGGATCCGGACTTCTCTCGAAGCCTGTTCGAGGCGAGCGGCATCCCCGAGAGGCAGAAGCCCGCGGTGCCCTCCACCGCGTCGAACATCGCGCTCCTCGCCTCGATCGCGCCGCTTGCGCCGAGCGAGCGGTACACCTTCGGCAAGGGACCCGCGGAAGACTACGAGCGCGTCCAGGCGAAGAAGACGCGCGTAGGGGTTCTCTCGGGCATAGCCGGCGGCGTCGCGATCGGCGCCCTGGTCACGCTCGTGGTCGCCTCGCGGCCGGCGAGCGTCCCGCCGACCCCGGGCGCTGCGCCGAGCGCGCCGGTGGCGCAGGCCAGCGCGAGCGCTGCCGTCCCCGCGGCGCTCGCCAGGGTACGGAGAGTCGTCGTCTCGCTCCCCTTCGTTGCGGCCCATGTTCGCTTCGACGACATGGAGCGCGAGCTCGCGCCGGCTTCGGATGTCGTGGCCTTCGACGTTCCGACGGAGAGCGGCGCGCGGCATCGAGTGACCGCCACGGCGCTCGATGGGTCGCGCGCCGACGGGTACGTGCGCGAGGTCGACGGCCTCGCGCACGTCGAGCCGGAGGGGTTCGCTATGTCCATCGACGCGGGCGACATCATCCCCGGGTACGTCGGCCCGCACGCTCGGCCCGCAAGCCTCGGGACGGGACGTCCTCCGCCGGAGACGGCGACGCGCAACGGCTTCACGAGGCTAAGGTGATGCGCAAGCTACTCACGGCGCTGGCGCTGGCCACGGCGGTCGCCGGTCTGGCTGCAGCGTGCGACGACCCGCCCGCGCAGAACCCCTGCCTCGACATCCCCGACGGCGGGTGCCCAGGGATCGACACGACCAACTGCGAGGACATCACGTGCGCGGCGATCTACTCGTGCCAGCCGGACGGAACGTGGGTCCTTGCCACCGCGTGCCCGGCGCGCGATGCCGGCGTGGACAGCTCGCCCCCACCTCCGAAGGAAGCAGGGCCCGAGACGGGAACGATCCGCAAGGATGCGGGGATCAACGTGCCCGGAGAGAACGGCGGACCGAACTGCATCGATCTCGAGATGCCCGACTGCTCGCTCGGGGAGGCCCTTGCCTGTGAGCAAGACTGCTGCGGCTGCCAGGACCTCTACGTCTGCCAGGACATAGGATGGGTCCTCTGGGGGGAGTGCGGCCCGGACGGCGGCGTCCTCGCGAACGACGCCGGCACGCCCTAGGCGCCGCGTAGCGCACGGGCACGCCAGGCCCGTGCGGAGCGACCTGAGTGCGTCAGGACGCCTTGAGAAACGGCTCCCACTCCTTGAACTTCCATCCCGCGCCGAGAAGGATCTGGGCCGTCATGGACCACTTGGGTCGGAAGGGGACGCGGGCGAGGTGCATGTTTGCCTCCTCGGGCGTCTTCCAGCCCTTGCGCAGGTTACAGACGCGGCAAGCAGTCACGAGATTCTCCCAGGTGTCGTCACCACCGCGCGAGCGGGGGAGCACATGGTCGATGTTGAGCTCGCGCAGGGGCGGGCGCTTGCCGCAGTACTGGCACTGGTGAGCGTCGCGAAACATGAGGTTGCGGCGGGTGAGGCGAACCGACACCCGCGGCGTCCGGTCGTAGCGGTGGAGGTGAACCACGCGCGGCACCCGGAGCGCGCCGCTCACGATGGGCAACGCGTCGTCCGTTCCGCGGATGGGGAGATCACGCCAGAGAGAGAAGTCGTAGGCCTCGCCGTCCTCGTCGAGCGCATTCGCTGCGCCGCCGTAGAGGAGGACGAAGGCACGCTTCACCGTCGTGACCTGCACCGGTTGAAAGTAACGGTTGAGAACGAGCACCGGCATGTCCAGCACGTCGGTCATCGTCTGCCTCGGCCAAGTGAAGATCCGCCCGAGAAGCCCATCGAAGAGAAGTGTAGCATCTCTTTTTTCGAACCGAAGGGACCCGCATGGGTCGAGCTAGGAGACGGTGTGGTTGACCCGGGGCGCGCTGGCGCTAGATTCTCAGACTATGGTTGAGCGCGACCCCGAAGAGGGGACAGAGTCCAGGTCCACGCCGACCGACGCAGTCGTCCCCGTTCGGCCTCGTCGCAACCAGCCCCCGGCCCCACGCGGGCGTGGCATTTTCATCGTGGTTCCGCTCGTGATGGGTGCGGCCGCGATCGCCGGGCTCGTGCTTACGGGCATGAAAGACAACGCCATTTACTCCAAGCCCGTGGACGAGCTCGTCGCGCAGAAGACGCGGTTCAAGGGTCGCCCCGTCCGGGCCGAGGGCAACCTCGTTCACGGCTCCCTCGTGAAGCGAGACTCGCCCTGCGAGTACCGCTTCACGCTCTTCAAGAACGCCGTGGAGATGCCCGTACGGTTCGCTCAGTGCATCGTGCCAGACACGTTCCGGGACATGCCCGGGATGGATGTAGGTGTCACGGTCGAGGGCGAGATCCTCGCGGACAACACCTTCGAGGCGACGAGCGTGCTCGCCAAGTGCCCCAGCAAGTACGAGATGAAGGACCGCGCGGCCAAGGGCGAGCGGATGCCGCACACGGCGCAGAACGACATGCCGGGGACGTACTAGCCCGGCTTTTTGCCCTCGTCAGCGAGCCTACTCAAATGCGGGGAGAGTGCCGACCGCTTGGGTTCTGCCGCGCAATGCACGTATGCTAGCCGCCGGCCGCGGAGCGACCCTCTACCGGCCAGGAGACAGCCTTCATGCGCGCCCCGCAGCAAACCCTGTTCGTCGCAGTCCTTCTCGCCACGGCCATCGCGGTCCCCGCCTTCGCGCAGACGGGCCAAGCCTCGCTCACGAACTACCCGGCCTGCACCACCACACCGAGCAAGCAGGACAGTGAGGCCGCCCACAGCGCGTTTCTCCTCGGCAAGCGGTTCTTCGACGAGGCCGACTACGGGACCGCCGTCCACAACTTCCAGGACGCCTACAAGCTCGACTGCACGAAGACCGAGCTCCTGCGCATCCTTGCGAGCGCGTTCGAGCTGAGCGGCAACCGGGCCGAGGCCATCCACGCCCTCGAGACGTTCCTCCAGCGCTCGCCGAACCTCGGGGCCGAGGACAAGGGCCAGATCCAGAAGAGGATCGACAACCTCAGGGCGCAGCTCGCCACGGCGGGGAGCGCGACGGCGACCGCGACCGCGACCGCCATCACTCCGCCTCCGCCGACGACCGCCACCGCAGCGCCGACCACAGCCCCCACCGCGTCGACGACCGCGCCTCCGCCGCCTCCGCCGCCTGCGGGAGGGCATACTGTGCTGCCCTGGGTCGTCGCAGGGGCAGGCGTCGTGATCGCAGCGGTGGGCGGCGTCATCTATCTGGTGGAAAGCAGCGCCGCCAACAACGCCAAGAACGATTGCGCGGGAGGCATCATCTCGGCGGCGCAGGGGGGCTGCAAGCCCGCCAGCGGCGTTACCCTCTCACCCACGCAGATCGGCAACAACTACAACAGCGCGAACGGGCTCGTACCGGTGGGGTCCGTGCTGTTCTTTGCTGGCCTGGGGGTCGCGGCCGGCGGGGTCATCTGGCACTTCGTGGAGCCGACGGGGGCGAAGTCGGACAGCAAGGCGGCGCTCCTGCCCGTCCTCGTGCCCACGGTCGCGCCCGGCTACGGGGGGCTTTCGCTCAGCGGGAGGTTCTAGTAGCCCGGACGACACGCTCGGCGCCGATGCGGGCGACGAGGCCGGCGATGGTCACGAGGTGCCAGGGGCGGAGCTTGCTCTGCTCGTCGGCGTAGATGGGACGCACGGGAACCTCCGCGACCCGCATGCGGCGCGCGGCGAGCTGGCCCAGGAGATCGTTCGGGTAGCCAAAGCGAGGCCAGAGGGCGCCGAGGTCCAGCCGCGCGCAGGCCGCGCGGCCCAGGGCCGTGTAGCCGCACTGGCTGTCCGAGATGTCGAGCCCGGTCGCCCGCGCCGTGAGCCACGAGAAGGCGAGACCCCCGAGGCGACGGCCGACCGGCATGATGCGGGCGACGTCGGGGTCCTTGAAGCGGTTGCCCTTCACGTAGTCCGCCTCGCCGCGAGCGATCGGGGCAACGAGCGCCGGCATGTCGGCGGGATCCATCTGCCCGTCGCCCGCCATCACAACGAAGGCGTCGCGCGGGGAGCGCGTGAGCGCGAGCGCGCGCTCGTAGCCCGTCACGATCGCGGCTCCGACGCCCCGGTTCACCGGATGCACCAGCACCTCGACGCGCGGGTCCGAGGTCCGGCGCGCGCAGAGGGCGGTGTCGTCGCGGCTGGCGTCGTCGACCACGATCACGCGGTCCACGAGCGCGGGCATCGACGCGAGGACGCGCCCGATCCGCGGCGCTTCGCCGTACGCCGGGACGACCACCACGACCTCTGCACCGAGGAGCACACCCGCGCGTAGCAGAACCCGCGCTTCGCGTCAGCGACGAGGCGAACGGGCGCGTGGTAAGGGTGCGGTGTGCGCTCCAAGATCGCGCTCGTCGCCCTGGCGATCGTCGTCGCCCTGGCAATCGGGGCGATCCTGAGGACGCGCAAGGCCCCCTTCCCGTCCGACCACACGCCGGAGGGCGCGTACCTCCGCATCGCGCTCGACGTCGCCGAGGGCCGGATGAAGGACGCCTTTCCCTACCTCGAGACGGAGGCCCAGTGGTCGGCGTACGCGATCCGCGACTCGCGCGCCAAGGCGTGCGCGCGCATCCGGGCGAGCTACCCGGTCGCCGTCGCCGGCGCGGGGTCGCCATCACCGGACCGTGCTCTGCGTGACGAGCTGCTCAACGCCTACACGCCGCTGGCAGACGCGCCCGACGGCGCGGACGTGTTCGCGCTCTTCGCCGAACAGAAGGGCTGGACCCGAAGGCTCCGGCGCGACCTGTCCGGCGTCGCGCGCGTGGAGACCGATGGCGAGCGGGCCAGCGTCGTCACCGCGCGCGGCACGCGCTACCCGTTCCGGAAGCGTGACAACGGCATCTGGGGGCTCACGATCTTCACGGCCGACCTCGTGGCCGAGAGCCAGCGCGCCGCGCGGGACCTCGCGGTCGTGAACGAGGCGGCGGACGACTACGACCGCGCCCGGAGCCCTTGAAGCGCCACCGCGCGAGCGGTGACCGATCACTCCTTCGCTGCGGTCAGGGACGCGTACGAGCGGCCCTCGGGCTGGCCCGTCTCGGAGGGCAAGCCGACGCGTGACCAGCCTGGGAGGGTGACCTGGCCGAAGGCGTCCGCGACGCCGCTCCAGCCAGCGCGCTGGTCGACGACGGTGGTGAAGCCCGCGCCCAGGAGCTCCTTCGCGGCGCGGAGCGAGCGGTTGCCGCTCTTGCAGCCGAGCACGAGCTTCGCCTCCCGGCCGAACGTGGCCTCCACGACCCGGAGGAAGTCGGGGTTCGGGACCATGCCGCTCGGGCCCATGTGCATGAGCGGGATGTTGACCGAACCGGGTGGGTGGCCCTCGGCGTACTCGGGCTCGCTTCGCACGTCGACGTAGGTGAAGCCCTTCACCATGAGCTCGGCGGCTTCCTCGGGTCCGATGCGCGCAGGGTCGGTCATGCCGTCAGTGTAACCCTAGCGGCAGCGACGCGGCATCGCGAGCGAGGCGCGGGCCGCCTGCTGCGCCATCGGCCGAGCATCCTTCGCGAGAAGCGGGCCGAGGCGCCTGGCGAGGTCGGCCGGGTGAAGCGCGCCGAGCGACTCGCTCGCCGCGAGCGAGATCGAAGAGGCGCCCTCGTCGGCCAGCGGGTCCGCGCCCGCGCGGGCGAAGGTGGTGAGCCGGTCGAGCGAGCGGACGTCGCACAGCGCGCCGAGCGCGTGGGCGGCCGCGGTGCGCACGTCGGCGTCCTCGTGCGCGTCGTCGAGGCGGGCCCGGATGGGCGCGAGCGACGAGGTCGCTCCGCGCTCTGCCAGCGCGAGGATCGTCGCGGCGCGAACGCGTGGCGAGCCGTCGCTCTCGAGGGCCTCGCCCAGCTTGGCGTCGACGTCGGCGGAGGCCGGCGCCGTCGCGAGCACCCCGGCCGCCGCCGTCCGCACGAAGGTCCACGGGTCGCTCGCGAGGAGCGCGAGGGCGTCGGGCGTCGCGCGGCCGATCTTGGCGGAGGACGACGCGCGCAGGGCCGCTTCGCGCACCCTGGGATCCGGGTCGCGCAGCGCCCCGACGAGCGAAGGCTCCTCGGCGGCGACTCCCGCCGCGAGCTCGGCCGCGCGCGCGCGCACCGGGGGGTCGGGGTCGTGCGCGAGGAGCGCGGTCAGGTGCTCCACGGCCTTCGCGTCGCCGGCCCGCGCGAGCGTCACCAGGGGCTCGACGAGCAGGTACCGCATCGGCATCGGAGGCGACGCGCGGAGCAGGTCGTCGATGGCCCCGTCGGCCACGGGCCGCGCGTCCCCGAGCTCCGCGACGGACGCTCGCACGAGATCGAGGCGCGCCTCGGGCGTGCGCGAGGCGTCGCCGACGAGCGCGACCAGCACGTCCTTCGGGCCCCTCGCCGCGGCGACCTCGAACGCGCTTCGCGTGGCGCTCCGGACCGAGGGGGGCCCGCTGCCGAGCACGCGCGCGAGAGGCTCCAGCGCCTTCGCCGGCGCCAGCGAGGCGACGAGCGGCGCGACCTTGGCCCGCAGCGCCTCCACCTCGAGCGCCTGGAGCAGAGCGGGCACGGCCGCGCGTCCGCAGAGGGGGTTCTCGAGCTTGCCTTCCGCCTTGCGCCGCACCTCCCGGTCCGTGTCGCTCATGGCGCGCACGAGCAGGGGCGCGCTCGCGTCGCACGCCGAGCCGCTCGCGGCCACGCGGATCGCGAGGGCGCGACCCGGCGCGTCGAGCTTGTCGTACGCGCGGGCCATCGCGGCGAAGCCCGGCGCTCCTGCCCGCGCGAGCACGCCGGCGGCCGCGTCCGCGCGCGCTCCGCCGCCATCGAGCGCCCTGGCGGCGGCCTCGAGCTGCGCGCCCGGGTCCGACCCGGGCACGTCGAAGGCGCTGTACGCGTAGAGCTCCGCGAGCGACACCTCGGGGTGCGGGCGGCCGTGGTCGTACGCCTTGTCGTCCAGCACGAGCGACAGGCACGACGTGCGGACCGGCTCCGGCAGCGCGAAGTCGTAGGCGCCGCCGGGGTGCATACGCCCGTCCTCGGGGAGCGTGATCTTGTAGGTCGTCTTCGGCGTCACGAGGAAGAAGGACTGCGGGGCGACCGCGGCGCGCGGGGCGGGCGCCTCGGGCGTCTTCGGCGGCGCGCCGTGCGCCGGCGCAGTGGCGGGAGCAAGCGGCGGCGCGACGACCACCGAGAAGCCCGTGAGCGGCACCTCCTCGGGCGCGCTCATCGTCACGAACTCGCCTTGCCCGACCCCGGGGCGCGTCTCGGACCACGACGTGCTCGGGTCCCCGTCGGTCAGAGCCTTGAACGAGCCGGCCTCGCTGCTGCTCGTGCCGAGCGCGACGAGGAGCGGCGCGAGCGGGGGCGCGGCAGGACCCGCGGGCGTCCCGTGGGCGGAGGCGATCACGCGCGTCGCGCCGTCGCGCTGCTCGGGAGCGAGGCGCTGCACGGTCGCGCCGCGGAAGGCGAGCGAGCTCGGGTCGAGCCCCGACGGAGACAGGATGGTCGTGGCCTGGCCGCAGACGTGGAGGTCCTCGCGCACGCGCCCGAGGAGCACGTGCTTGGCCGCGGCGCCGTCGAGGATCTGAACGAAGGGACCCGAGCGCTCTCCGTCCTGACCCTCCACGAAGCCCGTCTTGCCCGCGAACAGGACGGGCAGGGCCTCGAGCTTCGGCGACCCCGCGGCGGCGGGGGCGGCGAGGAGCGCCTCCCACGCGAGCAGCGGGCTCCCGCGCGCGGGCACGCGCACGTGCACGATCGAGCGTCCCTGGCCGATGGGGAGCGCCTCGACGACGATGTCGCTCGCCTCGGGCATCTGCTCGGCGGCGAGGACGATGGGCACGGTCTCGGCGTCGGGGCCCTCGGACGAGCAGGGGGCCGCGGCGCAGGTGCGGTAGCGCAGCGTGCGCGCGGCCGCGTCGACGCGCACGCCGATCGCCGCGAGCCCGCCGCCGGGCGCAGCCGTGGCCGACGCGTCCGCGCGCGCGGACGCGGCGGCCAGGAGGAGAGCGCCAAGGGTGCCGACAGAGAGGCCGCTACGCATCGGCGCAGTCTACCTCGACTCCTTCCCGCTACGGCACGGGCACGGGCGCGAGCAAGGGCACCGGCGGTCGCGACGCCGGATTTGTTGCCCGCGGAGGCCGGCGCGTGCAAAACGCTAGGGATGCGATCGTGGCTCATCGGGGTTGCCGCCGTCGGCTTGCTGGCCGCGCTGGTACCAATCGCCCACCGCCGGGCGCACGCGGCTGTACCGGAGAGCCCAGCCGCAGCGGCGTCCAGCCCGCGCCCCGAGGCCATCGCGGCCGCTGCGCCCGCAGAGCTCGCGGTCCCGCTCACCCAGATCGCGCTCCAGACGCCCCCGCAGGCGAGCGTGCTGCCCCCCTTGCCGGAGGCGCCCGTGAGCCTCGCCGGGCTCGACCTCGTGCACATCGGCCTCGGCGACGACGGGCCCACGGCGATGACCGCCTCGCACCGCGCCGCGCACCTCACGATCGATCCCGCGCTCCAGCGGACGGCGCTCGGCATCCTCTCGGCGCAGCACCTGCCGGAGGCCTCGGTCGTCATGATCGATCCGGCGACGGGGCACGTGCTCGTCTACGCGAGCCACGTCGAGCGCGGGCCCGCGCGTGACCTCGCCGTCGAGGCGACCGCGCCTGCGGCGAGCGTCTTCAAGATCATCACCGCGACCGCGCTCGTGGACGACGCGGGCCTCGGGCCCGACACCCGGCAGTGCTACGGCGGCGGCGAGCAGCGGATCCTCGCGAGCGACCTCGTCGACGACGCGGCGCGCGATCGCTGGTGCGTGACGCTCGGCGGCGCGATGGGGCGGAGCGTCAACGCGGTCTTCGCGCGGCTCGCGCAGCGGCACCTGACGCCCGACCAGCTCGCGGCGACGGCCCATAGCTACGGCTTCGAGCAGCCCCTGCCCTTCGACGTGGCGGTCGAGCCGAGCTCGCTCCGCGTGCCGACCGAGCCGCTCGCCTTCGCGCGCACGGCCGCGGGCTTCTGGAACACGACGCTCTCGCCGCTCCACGCGGCGTGGATCAGCACGACCCTCGCCCGCGGCGGGGACGCCATCCGCCCCACGATCATCCGCGAGGCCGCCAGCGCCGCGCAGGCCGACGCGGGCGCCGCGGGGCCCACGCCCCACGGGATGCACCGCGTCGTGGTCGCGTCGACCGCGCAGGCGATCACCTCGATGATGGAGCACACGGTCGCCGAGGGGACGTCGTTCAAGGCGTTCCACGACGGGCGTGGCACGCCCTTTCTCCCGGGCATCACCGTGGCCGGCAAGACGGGCACGCTGACGGACGACAAGGCGCACCGCTTCTACACGTGGTTCACGGGCTTCGCCCCGAGCCACCCCATGCCGGGCGTGCGGCAGGTCGCCATCGCGGCCCTCGTCGTCAACGACCCCACCTGGCGCGTGAAGGCCAACGTGGTCGCCCGTGAGATGCTGCAAGCGTACTTCGCGGAGCAGAAGGTGCCCGGCGTGTCGCGCCCGCCCGTCTCGTCGCCTCACGAAGCGCCCTGACGACCGGAGCGGGCCTCCCATCCGCGACAGCGAGGCCACCCTCCTTCCTCGGAAGGTCGCCTCCCACCCTCGGAGGGTCGCCTCCGACCATCGGATGGTCGCCTCCCATCCTCGGAGGGTCGCCTCCGACCATCGGAAGGTCCTCTCCGACCCTCGGATGGTCCTCTCCGACCATCGCAACGCCACCTGCCACGACGGACGGGTCGCCCTCCACCGGGGGAGCCGCCGTCTAGAACACCATCACCCAGATGTCGTACGTCGCGTGCGCCCACACCGCCGCGGCGAACCCGCGCGTCGAGTAGATGAGCGAGAGCGCGAGCCCGAGCACCAGCCGGAAGACGAACGACGCGAGCTGAAACTTGTCCCCGAGCGAGCCCACGTAGTGCGCCCCGCTGAAGACGGCGGCGGCGACGACGCTCCAGCCGACCGTCACCGCGATCGCGCGCAGCGAGAGCGGCGCCGGGGCGCCCGGCGCAGGCTTCGGCGGGCGGACGAAGAACCACACGAGCAGCTTCGCGCCGAGCCCGAAGAGGACGACGCGAAACGCGATCTCCTCGTAGAACCCCGCGCCGAGCGACATCACGAAGCCCGTGAGGGGATCGACGTCCTTCATCCCGCCGATGGGCAGCCGCCCGACCACGTACTCGGCCCCGAAGCGCATCGCGACCGCGTAGGCGATCCCCTCGAGCGCGATCTGGAAGAACTTCATCGGCCGGAACGCCCGCCCGCGCCCGAGCAGGATGAAGACGCCCGCGAAGACCAGGCCAAGCAGAGCCGTGATGCCGAGGTAGGTCTCGCGGCTGCCGTGCGCGAGCTCGAGCAGGGGGCGCGTCACGTAGTCCGACGCGTTCTTCATCGGCAAGAAGACGACGCCGAGCTGGTAGGCGACGAAGATGGGGAGCGTGAGCGCGAGATCGACCCAGGCGCCCGGCTTGGCGGCCAGTCGCTTCTCGAGGTTCGCGGAGGGGGGCATCGGCTCTCAGGTGCCTGGGCGGAGGCGGTAGACGATCGCCACGACCACGATGGCCCAGAGCACCAGGTTAAGCACGAAGGGCACGTCGCGGAGCATCTCCTGCGTGGGCGACTCGGCCTTGATCCCGCGGCCCGCGCGCCCCGACACGAGGAAGAGGAAGCGGCCGATGCCGAACGCGGTGAAGGGCGCGGTGAGCCAGAGCAGCTTCGAGTCGAAGAACGCCTGCGTCGTCGGGTCGAGGGTGTAGGCGACGTAGGTGACGATCGTGGCCGCGCCCGTCACCCCGAGCAGGATGTTGAGCGAGCCGGCCGAGTACGCCTTGAGCACGGCGCGCTGCTTTCCCGCGTTCTCGCTGGCGAGCTCGTGCCGGCGCTTGCCGAAGCCGAGGAAGAGGGCCAGCAGAGCCGTGCACGCGAGCATGTACTCGCTGACGTGGACGTTCGTGGCGAGGCCGCCGGCGACGACGCGCAGGACGAACCCGAGCGCGATGAGCGACACGTCGAGGATCGGGACCTGCTTCAGCTTGAACGTGTAGAGGACGTTCTCGCCGAAGTAGAGCGCGGCCACGAGCGCGAACCAGGGCGACAGGAGGTAGCCCATCCCGAAGCAGAGCAGCACGAGCGCGAGCGCCATCGCCCGCGCGATCGAGGCCGGGACGAGGCCGCTCGCGATGGGGCGGTTGCGCTTCACGGGGTGGACGCGGTCGGCCTCGAGGTCCGCCAGATCGTTGATGGTGTAGACGGCGCCCGCCAGGAGGCAGAACACGCCCGTCGCCGCGAAGGCGCGCCCGGCGACGTTGAGGTTCAGCGCGGGGTCGCCGTTGGCCATCGTGGCGAAGACGTCCTTGTGAAAGACCATCGGCGCCATGACGAAGAGGTTCTTGACCCACTGGTGGGGCCGGAGCGTCTTGATGAGCCCACCGATGACGCCGTGACCCTCGCCGTGCGGCGGGCGGGTCGACTTGTGCGCCGCGGCCTGCCCGTCGACCGACGTGGCCGACGACGGCGCCGCGGGCGCGTCCCCGCCCTCGACGAGCCGGAGAGCGCCCTCCGAGGGGCGCGCGGGTCCGGGGAGCTTCGACATGGGGATGAGATGGTCGTAGACGGGCCTGGCCGCCTCGTCCAGAAAGAGAACGTATGGGCAGGCCGGGATACTCCCGGTCGCGCGCAAGTGCTCAAATATGGCGCGGGAAGGCCTGGAGGGCTTGACGGAAGGGCCTGTGCAACCGACAAGGAGGTCGGTGCCCCGCTCTGCTCGTTCCCAGCCGCTCGCGGCGCTGTGGCTCTTGCCTGCCGCCGCGGCGTGCTCGGCCACGCTCCTCCCCGGCCACGCGTCGGCGGACGTGGGGGACCGCTTGCCGGGCCTCACGCGCCTCGAGGCCGACGTCCTGCGTGCCAGGGGCTCGCCCCTGACCTACGCCGCCCTGCGCGCCGTGTGGCACGAGTGGGACCAGGGCGACCCGGCCGAGGTCGAAGAGGTGCTGCGCGACGTGGCGACGGACGCGTCGGCCACCGCCCCCTCGCGCGCCTACGCGGCGCTGCTCGAGGCCTACGCCCGCCGCCGCCGGGGAGATCTCGACGGTGCCCGCGAGAAGATCCGCGCGCTCGGCTACGTGGGCCGCTGGGCGGTCGTGGGCCCGTTCGACAACGAGGGCAAGGCCGGGCTCGACCACCCCTACGGCCCCGAGGAGGACCGGATGCAGGCAGAGAGCCTCGCCCGGGCCTACGACGGCAAGGAGCGGACGACGCGGTGGCGCGTCGTCCCGTCGACCTCCCCGTACGGATGGTTCGACACGGGCGTGCTCGTGCGCCCGCAAGAGAAGGTGTGCGTCTACGCGTCGACGTTCGTGCACGACAGCGGCGGCCCTGGCGCGCACGCCACGGCGAGCGCGGCGCGGCCCATCTCCATCTGGGCCGGCAGCGCCGGGGCGATGCGCGTGTGGTGGAACGGAACGGAGGTCCTGCGGGACGACAAGTACCGCGACCTCGACGCGGACCGCTTCGCGGCGGAGGTTCGCCTCCTGCCGGGCTGGAACCGGATGCTCGTGAAGCTCTGCGGGGAGGAGAACGCTCCCATGCTGTCGCTCCGCCTCGCGGGGCCGGACGGCGCGCCCGACGCCCGCATCGAGACGGACCCGAGCCCCGACCACGCGGCCGACGCCGCCACGCACACGGCCGGGCAGGACCATCGCGCGGCGCCCATCGTCCCCCAGGGGCCCGGGAGGCTCCTCGGCCCGGTGCAAGCGTTCGAGCAGATCGTGAAGCACGACGACCCGGCGATGCTGGAGGCGTACGCGCGCTACCTCGTGACGACGCAATCGGACGACACGACCGAGCACCGCGCGCGCGAGCTCGCGACCCGCGCGGCCGAGAAGGCGCCGACCATCGAGCGGCTCCTGCTCGCGGGCGATCTGTCCGAGGGCCGTAACCAGCGCGCCGTGTGGATCGACAAGGCCGAGACGCTCGCGCAGAAGAGCGAGGCGGCGCACCGCCCGCTGACCGAGAAGCAGCGCACGCAGCTCCTCCTCGCCCGCGCGGACCACGTCCGCGGCGGCTCGAACTGGCGTGACGCGATCCCGTTCTACGACCGGGTGCTCGCCATCGACCCGGACAACGTGGCGGCGACGCTCGCGCGCTTCGAGCTCTACACGACGGCGGGTCTGCGGGAGACGGGGCTCGCGCTGCTCGAGCGAGCGACGGCGCGGAGGCCCCGGAGCGTCGCGTTCGTGCGGGCGATGGCCGGCGCGCTACGCGAGCAGGACCGCTCGACCGAGGCCGACGAGGTGGAGGAGCGCTACGCCGCGCTGCGCTTCGACGACCCGGCGTACGTGCGCGAGCGCATCGAGCTGGCGGTGGCCGAGCGCGACGCCAAGAAGGCGACGCGCTGGGTCGACCGGCTCATCGCGACGAACCCGGACAGCGCCGCCGTCTTCGCGACGGCGGCCCACACGGCGCAGGCCCTCGGGGACCTTCCGCGCGCGGTCGCCATGTACCGGCGCGGGCTCGAGCTCGCCCCCGAGGACACCGAGACGATGCGCGCCCTGGCCGACATCTACGGCGAGGGCGGCCAGAAGGAGGAGCAGCTGAAGCTCCTCGGCAACATCGTCAAGCTACTTCCCCAGTCGAAGGACGTGCGGGAGTACCTCGCGCACCTCGAGCCGACCAAGCCGCGCCCCGACGAGGTCTACGCGCGCCCCAGCACCGAGTTCCTCGCCCAGCGAGACGCGCCGGCGAACGGCCAGTCGAAGCGCACGCTCGTCGATCTCCAGGTGACGACCGTGTTCCCCAACGGCCTCGCCAGCCGCTTCCACCAGGAGGTCTTCCAGCCGCTGACGGAGGCCGCCGCCGCCGAGGCGCGCGAGTACGCCTTCGGCTTCGAGTCCGACAGCGAGGCCGTCCAGCTCCGCGGCGCCAAGGTCTACCGCGCGAACGGTCAGGTCGACGAGGCCATCGAGACGGGCGAAGGCCCCGCCGACAACCCCTCCATCGCGACCTACACGAGCGCGCGCGCCTACTACGTGCACTTCCCGCGGCTCTCCCCGGGCGATGTGGTGGAGCTCCAGTACCGCGTGGAGGACGTCGCGCCGCGCAACGCGTTCGCGGACTACTTCGGGGAGGTCGTCTACCTCCAGTCGAGCGAGCCCGTGGCGCGCGCCGAGTACGTGCTGCTCACGCCCAAGAGCCGCACGTTCTACTTCAACACGCCGAAGGTCCCGGGCCTCGTACAGGACGTCGTCGAGCAGGGCGACACGCGCATCTACCACTTCATCGCGAACAACGTGGCCGCGGTGGAGCCCGAGGCGCTCCAGCCGCCGTACAGCGAGATCTTGGGGCACGTCCACGTGTCGACGTACAAGACGTGGGACGACATGGGGCGCTGGTACTGGGGCCTCGTGAAGGATCAGTTCGTCGCCGACGACGAGGTGCGCCGCCGCGTCGCCGACGTGACGCGCGGGCTCCACACCGAGCAGGAGAAGGTCCGCGCCGTCTACGACTACGTGGTCCAGAAGACGCGCTACGTCGCCCTCGAGTTCGGCATCCACGGCTTCAAGCCGTATCGGTGCGCGCAGATCTTCGCGCGCGGCTTCGGCGACTGCAAAGACAAGGCGACGCTCATCGTGGCCATGCTGCACGAGCTCGGCATCCCGGCGACGATCGTCATCGTCCGCACGGGGATGCGCGGCGAGTTCGAGACGGAGCCCGCGAGCCTCGCGCCGTTCGACCACGCCATCGCCTACGTCCCTTCGCTCGACCTCTACCTCGACGGCACCGCGGAGTACTCGGGGGCGACCGAGCTGCCGGGGATGGACCGAGGGGCCCTCGCTCTCCAGATCAACGAAGGGCACCCGAAGCTCGTTCACCTGCCGGACCCGCCACCCAGCGAGACGGTGATGTCGATGCACATCGACGCGACCGTCACCCCCGACGCGGCAGCGCAGATCGTGTGGAACGCGGATATCTCGGGCGCCGAGGCGAGCACGTGGCGGCAGCGCTACCACGCCGAGGGCTCGCGCAAGGCGCGCCTCCAGGAGGATCTCGCGAGCTCGTTCGCAGGGGTCGAGATCGGCAGCATCGAGACCAACAACCTGGAGGACGTCGAGCAGAAGGTGTCCCTTCACGTCCGCGCGAAGGTCCCCCAGCTCGGACGACGGGAGGGAGACTCGATAAGCTTGCCCGTGGGTCCCGGGGAGCACCTGGTCCACGAGTGGGCGCAGCTCTCCCGGCGCCACCTCGACGTCCGCTTGCACGAGCAGAGCACCGCCGAGACCGAGTGGAAGATCCACGTCCCCGCCGGCATGCGCGTCACCGGCGCACCGCACGCGGCCGAGGGCTCGAGCCAGTTCGGGAGCTTCAAGGTGGAGGTCGAGAGCGGCGCCGGCGACGTGCGGGTCAAGACAACCATCGTAGAGACGAAGACGCGCATCTGGGCGTCGGACTACCCCGCGTTCCGCGCCTGGTGCGAGACGGTCGACCAGGCGCTAGGGCAGCGCCTCGTCGTGACGAAATAATCGATGCGCGCTCGCCTCCTATTTCTCGCACTCGTCGGCGCGACTGCGCTGGCGTGCGGCCATTCGGCGACGCCGAGGGAGCCGCAGGTTCCCCTCGCGCGGCTCCGCGCGGACGCGAGCGCGTCGAACGACGCAGAGGTCCTCGGCCGCTGGGCGCTCGCCGAGATGCTCGAGCCCGGAGGCAGCGTGACGCAGGCGGCTCGCGCGCGCCTCTTGCTCGACAAGAAGCGTGGCCTCGGCGCGGGCATGTACGCAAACCTCGCCGCCGCCATCGCCGACGAGGCGCACGGCGATCCTCGCTCGGCCGCGGACGGCTACGTCAGCACGCTCCGGGCGGCGCGCAGCAGCGAGGACGCGGTCGCGCCGCTCGTCTCGTGGTTCGCAACCCATCACCTTCTCGCGCTCCGCGGCTCCGTCGCCGAGCTCTACGCGCGCTACAAACCCGTGCTGGACGCGCTCATCGCCTCCCCGGGCAAGATCGGTTGGCGCGCCGTGGCCGAGCTGGTCGAGTGGTCCAGCGCGGAGGTGTTCGACAAGGCAGAGGCCACAGGCACCGCGTACGACGAGCTCGTGACGGCGCGGCTCGGCTGCACCCGCGCGGTGCGCCTCGCGGGGCCCTTCGGGCACGGGAGCATCGCTGACCGCCGGAGGGCATTTGGCCCCGAAGGCGCGGGGCCCTGGCCCGAGTCGTGGCCCGAGGACCCGCTGCGAGGCAGCGTGCCGCACGTGCTGAAGGTGGAGCAGGAGCGCTGCTTCGCGACGAGCACCGAGCACGAGGGGGACGGCATCTTCTACGCGCAGTCGTTCTTCACCACCGGCGCCGACCGCGACATGATCGTGGCCGTCCAGGGCGCCGTCGAGGTGTGGGTCGACGACACCGTCGTGCTCGAGCGAGACCTGCGGACGTGGGGCGTCTGGCAGAAGTTCGGGGTGGCTCTTCACCTGGTGGCCGGGCGTCATCGCGTCGTTGCGCGGCTGATGGCCGACGGCTCGTCGGTCAGGCTCCTAAACCCCGACGGTACGCCCGCGGGAGTCGCGAGCGACGGCGACGATCGCGTCCCCTACAACCTCGCGCCGCCGCGCATCCTGGCCGACCCGAACGTGATCGACCGCATCGTGCGGGCTCGTGCGTCACACTCCGTAGACTCGGACGGGGCCGCTTTCTCGCCTCTCGAGGACATGCTGGCCGCGTACATCGCTCACGTCGAGTCGATGGACGACGTGGCAAGCGTGCTCATGGAGCCGCTCCTCACCCAGAAGGACGCCGCCGCCATCGCGCTCGAGCTCGGTGCCCAATACGTGAAGGGCGACCCTGCGTTGCCCGAGGACGTTCGCCAGCGCACGGAGAAGGACCAGCGCTCGCGCGCCGTCGCCGCTGACCCGCGGCTCTGGTACTCGCGCGCGTGGCTCATCCTGGATGATGCCGAGCAGCGCGGCCTGGTCGAGGGGATCGAGCCCCTGCGCAAGCTCGCGGACGAATTCCCCGGCGAGCCGGAGGTCCTCGAGGGGCTCACCCGGCTCTATGCGCGGCTCGGATGGAAGGCGGAGAGGCTCACGGCGCTCGCCGACCTCGCCAAGCGCTTCCCGGACGACGGCAACGCGCTCCGGCTCTACCTCGCCGCGCTGGAGGAAGAGGGGCCGCTCTCGGAGGCAGACAAGGTCGCCGCGCGGATCAAGAAGCTCGACCCCGACAGCGAGGTGGACCTGGATCGCGCGCTCGCACGGCGCGACTACAAGGGGGCCATCGTCGAGCTTCGACGGCTCGCCAAGCGCCGGCCAGACCGCAAGGAGATCGCCGGCCGCATTGCCGATGTCCTCGAGCGCGCGGGCGACCCGACCGCGGCCGCCGAGCAGCTCACCAAGGCGCTCGCGAAGAACCCGGAAGACGGCACGGCCCGATTCCGCCTCGCGGACCGGGCGTACGCCAAGGGCGACTCCGCCGCGCTGCGCCGCGCCCTGGCCGAGAGCCTCCAGGTCGGCGCCAAGGCAGCCGAGCTGCGGGACGCCATCGATCTGCTCGAAGGCGCGACGGACCTCGAGCCCTACCGCAAGGACGGACGCGCGGTGATCCGCGAGTTCGAGGCATGGGAGAAGGCTGGCAACCACATGGACGGCGTCGCCGCCCGCGTCCTCGACTACGCCGCCGTCTGGGTGCACCCGGACGGGTCGAGCGAGATGCTCGAGCACGAGATCCTGCGCATCCAGTCGCAGGAGGCCATCGGGTCCGAGTCGGAGCAGGAGCCGCCCACGGGGCTCGTCCTTCGCCTGCGGGTCATCAAGCCCGACGGCTCGGTGCTGGAGCCCGAGCCGGTCGAGGGCAAGCCCACGCTCTCGATGCCGCACCTGGAAGTCGGCGACTACATCGAGATCGAGCACGTCGCTCCGACCGCCGGGGACGGCCAGAAGGGAAAGCGCTTCCGCGGCCCGCACTGGTTCTTCCGCGAACCGGACAAGGGTTACTGGCGCAGCGAGTTCGTGACGATCACGCCGAAGGATCGCCCGCTCGAGATCGAGACGCGCGGCAACGTCCCCGCGCCGACGGTGACCGAGAAGCGAATGTTCGTCGAGCGCCGGTGGCGCGTCGATCAGAGCCCGCCCGCCCCCGAAGAACCCGACAGCCCGCGACCCACGGAGTTTCTGCCGAGCGTTCGCATCGGCTGGGGGATCACGCTCGACGATGCGGTAGCCCGCCTCGTCGACGTGGCGGCGGACGAGACACCTCTCGATCCCCGCCTCTACCGGAAGGCGCTCGAGATCGTGAAGGGCGTCCCCGAGAGCCATCGCGAGGAGCGCGCGAAGCTCATCTACCAGGACGTGATCGCGCACATCCAGGACGGCAACGAGAGCGACGGACGACGCGCCGTCATGGGCAAGAGCGGCGCGCGCCAGCCGGCGTTCCAGCACCTGATGCGCCAGCTTGGGATCCCGGTGGAGGTCGCGCTCGTGAAAAATCGGCTTGCCATGCCTCCGTTGGGCAAGATGAGCGAGGTCGAGGACTACGATGGCGTGGTCCTCCGCGTGGACACCGAGCACGGCGTTCGCTGGATGACCGTCCGCGACAAGTTTGCCCCCTTCGCCTACGTCCCCGCCGAGCTCCGCGGGCAGCCCGCCATCCGCCTCATCCCGGGCACTCCGCGCGACGCGACGCCGGCATCGGGCGCCGTCGACGGCATCCGTTTCGAGGGACGCGCGACCCTCCACGAGGACGGATCCGCCGACATCGAGCTCGTCCAGAGCTTCGCCGGCAAGGCCGGGATCACGATGCGCAACGTCCTGGACAAGGTCGCAGGCTCGCAGCTCCACGACTTCGTGGAGTCAAAGCTCCTCGGGCGCAACCTTCCCGGCGCACGGCTCCACGACCTCAAGATCGAGAACAAGGACGACATCGAGGCGCCCCTCACCCTGCGCATCGAAGCCGAGGCTTCCCAGCTCGCGCGCGCAAACGGCAAGAGCCTGGTGCTGAAGAGTCTCTTCCCGATGCGCTTCGCCCAGCTCGCCGCGCTGCCGTCTCGCCAGACGCCTCTCTTGCTCGGCGTCTCGTCACACGTCGAGGTGAAATTCGAGGTCGTCGTCCCCGAGTCGATGAAGGTTCCGGCGACGTTGCCGGGGGCCGTCCTTCGCGACGGCGAGCGAGTCGTCGAGGTGAAGGACGCCGTGCATGGGCACGCGATCCTGCTCGATCGGGTCGTCGACATCCCCGCCGGGCGCGTTCAGCCTGGCGCCGAGTACGCGAAGTTCGGGCACTTCGTCCAGGACGCGGACACGCTCCTCGAGCACGAGATTCTGGTCGGACGCTGAGGGCCCGGGCTGGTCACGCTGGCGCGCGAGACCCTGCGCGCGGGAAGCCCGGACTTACTTGCCGTTCTGCCCGGCGCCGCCCTGACGCTCGGCCTGGATCCGCTGGCGCACGCTCTCGTACGCCTTGTCCTGCTTCTGCATGTCGTCGATGACCTGGAGGCGGCTCGCCGCGCTGGCCGGAGCGAGGCCCAGCTCCGTGTGCTTGGAGCAGAACTCGGCGTATCTCTGCCATGCGGCCTTCGCCTCGTCCCACTTCTTCTCCCGCTCCCGCATGTCGGCGAGGACGAAGAGAACCTTCGCCTTCACGTCCGGCGGGCCGCTGTCGACGACCTGGTCGGCCTGAAGAAACGAGGCAACGGCTTCGTCCAGTGTCCCTGCGCTGAGCTGCGCCTGGCCTAGGAGGTAGTGCCCGAGCGGGTTGCGCGGCTGGAGTTGGATGGCCTTCTTGTAGAGCTCAATCGATCCGGGAATGTCGTGCGAGATGAAGCGAGCGTTCGCTTGAACGCAGGTCTCCATGAACTCGCTGATGCCCGTCACGTTGTTGGCGTCGTGGCGGACCCGGCTCACCGGCGCCTTGGAGGGCTTGTCGGCCGCCGCGGGCAGAGCCAAAGTCAACATCGGTCCGCCGACCAGGACGAGCGCGGCGAGGCGGGCAACGGCCACGGGGATTCGCATGGGACAGCCTCATCGTGCCAGGCTGCCCGCGCGCCGTCCACTCCGAGGGCTGTTCCGGCTTGTTACCGCGCCGAGCAAAGAGCAATCTCGTCCAATGGCGCCCGCCGCCACTCCCGAGAAGACCGTTCGACCTTTCCCGTGGGGGTCTCTCGACTCCGTGCGGCCGCTCGACGTCGAGGCGCTCCGGTCGATCCGCCGCTGGTGCACGGCTTCTGCGCCGCTAGCGGAAGCACTGAAAGCGCTGCGAGAGATCGTCGACGCCAGGGTAAGCGTGGTGCTGCGGCGAGCCCAGCGAGGCGGCCGGGTGAGAAATCTCGACGACGGCGTCAGCGTACTCCTCGCGCGAGCCGACGAGACAGAGATGGGCCCGGGAGCGCTCGTCGAGGTGGAGGGGAACCTCGCCGCAGTGCTCGTCGCACGGGCGCTGAAGCGCCCCGCGCCGCGGGTGACCTCGCAGTCGCAGCCGCCGAGCGCCAACGTCGCAGGAGCCCTCGCGGCGATCCTCGTGGCCGCGGCCCGGTCCTCGATGGCCGGCGCTCCGCTGCGGGTTCTCGCGGCCGGGCCGAGCGCCGAGCTCGCAAAGGACTTCATCCACCGCGCCCGCGAGTTCGATGTCGCGACGGTTACCGTCCTCGTGAACCAAGAGGCATACCTGGCCCGGTTGACCATCCCCACGGGAACGCTGTCGGTCGCTCCGGATCGCTGGACGCGCGCGTCCCTCGCCGCCCTTGGGGAGGCGCAGCTCGAGATCCCTATCGTGGCCACCGCCACGTTGGCGACCCACCGAGAGGTCGCCGCGCTCGCGGAGGGCGACGCCTGGATGCCGGGCGCGTGGCCGCTCACCAGAAACCTCGCCGGCTCGTGGGCAGGACCTGTTTGGCTCGCTCCCGCTGCTACCGAGGTCGGCTTCGCAGCGGCCCTCGGCGACGGAGAGCGGCTCGTGCTAGGTGGGGACACGCTTGACCTCACGTGGTCACCCGCGCCGGAACCAGCAACGCAAAAGGGATCCATGGAAGACCTCGAAGGAAGCGCTCACCTCGTACAGGGTCTCGGGGACGTACCGGTCGTCGTTCGGGTCGAGGTGGGCGCGGCGCGCATGCGTGCACGCGAATGGGCGGCTCTCGGCCCCGGAGATGTCGTCGCGCTGGGACGCCGCGTAGCCGAACCCGTAGTCCTGCGCGTGGGGGGAGCCGAGGTAGCGACGGGTGAGCTCGTGGAGATCGACGGGGAGGTCGGCGTTCGCATCCTGGCGCTCCTTCAGGGCGAGGAAGTGAACCCATGACATCGCGGGCGGCGTTGGGAACGATTTTCTGGGCGCTGGCATGCAACGCCCCAGGCGCTCCGCTCGGCGAGGACGCCGCGCCCAAAGCCCAAGTAGAAACGCCAGCGCCGCCCCCGGCGCCATCGAGCTCGGTGGCGCGCGCCGAGGGCACGACCCGCTGGACGGGTACGTACAAGAGCGGGGCGGCGCCCTTCTACGTGCCCGACGGAGGAGAGTGGTCTGGCTACAAGTGGCGAGGGGATGACGGCGGCGACGGCCTGGGCGAGGGCTCCCTCTCGATAGCGATCGCCGGCTCACACGCGGTGACCGGCGAAGCCAGCGGCGCAATCGGGGATGCCCTGATCGTGGGAGTCGCCACGGACGACCAGCTCACGGCCAGCGTTCGCCGGAAAGACCCAGCCGATCACGGCCTCACGGGAACGCTGGTGGCCACAAAGAGCGCGGCGGACAGGCTCGACGGCACGATGCGTCTTTCGTTTGGCGACGCTCACGTGCTGCGCGAGGTCGCCTTCAGCCTGGGCAAGGGACCCGCGAAGTAGCCAGGGCCATGTTCCGCGCTCCCCGTTACCTCGAGTGGGCTCGCCGCTTCTACGGCCAGGTCCCTTTCGACCTCGCCTCAAGCGGCATCCCCGTGGTGACACATGCGGCCCTCGGCGACGTCCCTCCGCTCGATGACCCGGCCGGCCCCGCGCGCATGATCGCCGCGATCGCTCGGTACAATGGCGTATCCGAGGCGGAGGTCGCTCCCGCGCTCGGCACGACGTACGCGCTCTGGATCGCGTACGCGACGCTGCTCAGCCCGGGCGACGAGGTGCTCGTCGAGGAGCCCGGCTACGAGCCCTTGTGGCGAACGGCGGAAGCCGTCGGTGCGTCGGTCGTTCGCTTCTCTCGGGAAGAGAGCGAAGGGTTTCGTCTGGACCCGCGTCGCGTCGCCGCATCGATGACGGACCGAACCCGTCTGGTCGCTGTGACGAACTTGCACAACCCGAGTGGGGTGAGGACCGCTGACGAGGTCCTCGTCGAGCTCGCCGCGGTCGCCTCGGCCCGCGGCGCGGTCCTGCTCGTCGACGAGGTCTACGCGCCGTTCGACGATCTCGTCGGCAACGACGGCATCTGGGCCAGAAGCGCGCGCCGCCTCGCCCCCAACATCGTGACCGCGTCGAGCCTGACGAAGTGCTACGGGCTCGCCCAGCAGCGCGTGGGTTGGGTTCTCGCCTCGGCAGAGGTTGCTTCCCGGGCTCTTGGAACCATACTCAGCTCCGCCGGGCACTTTCCGATCGAGCACGCCAACATGGCGGCTCACTCCTTCGCGCGGCTGGCACCACTGTCCGAACGAGCGCGGGGTCTCCTGGGCGACAAGCGGGACGTCGTCCAGCAGTGGGTCGCCTCGCGCAAGGATCTGCGCTGGAGCAACCCGACGGCCGGGCTCTTCGGCTTTGCCTCATCCACAGCGGCGTCCGACCTCACCGCGCGCATCGAAGCCGCCGCCGGGCGCGACGGCGTGCTCGTAGCTCCCGGCTCGTTCTTCGGTGCCCCGGCAGGATTCCGGCTCGCGTGGTCGATCGAGGGAGCCAAGCTCGGCGAGGGTCTGAGGCGCCTCGGACACCTGCTGGATCTCGGCGGCCCCTGATCGGGCTTTCTCTGTTCCGCGGGCAGCGTCCGGGAATTCGGCGCGCCAGGAGTCGCTTGGCCCCGTGGCCGCCGCGCCTCCGCGTCGAGCGGCGAACGAGCCAAGACCGCCTGTTCGCTGTAGGCTTCCGTCCAACTGTTCGAAAGAAGCCCATCCATGTGGAACTCATTTCCTCTGTTCGGTACGACGGCGTTGCTCTGCGTGATGGTCGTCGCGAGCTACACCTTTGCGGTCTCGCTCGTAGCGGGATCGAATGGGCGCGCCCGCACCCTGCAGGCAGCACGCTTCGGCGCCTACGGCACGGTCGCGCTGGTCGCGGCGTCGGTGCTCTGTCTCGCCTACGCGTTCATCTCTCATGACTTTCGACTCCGCTACGTAGCCGCCCACTCGGACCGGTCGATGCCGACGGCCTACCTATTCACGGCGCTCTGGGGCGGTCAGGATGGCTCGCTCCTGTGGTGGATGTTCCTTCTATCCATCTACATCGGCGTCTGCGTGAAGTGGCTCGGCAGCAAGTACGTAGAGCTCCAGCCGTACATCATCGCGACGCTCATGGCGGTAGTGATGTTCTTCTGCGTGCTGATGGCGTTCGCGGCCAATCCTTTCTCTCAAGGAGTGGGAGGCGCGGTCGCGGATGGGCAGGGGATGAATCCGCTGCTCCAGAACTTCTACATGATCATCCACCCACCTAGCCTCTACACGGGCTTCGTCGGATGCACGGTACCCTTCGCCTTCGCGATCGCCGCCCTGGTAACGGGACGTCTTGACCACGAATGGCTTCTCGCGTGCCGAAAGTGGACGCTCTTCGCGTGGATGTTTCTCGCGATTGGCAACACGCTGGGGATGCTCTGGGCGTATGAGGAGCTCGGCTGGGGCGGTTACTGGGGCTGGGACCCGGTAGAGAACGCAGCGTTTCTTCCGCTGCTCACGGCAACTGCCTTCGTCCACTCCCTCATGATCCAGGAGCGCAGAGGCCTCCTCAAGGTGTGGAACGTCTGCCTCGTCTGCATAACGTTCTTCCTCACGATCTTCGGCACGTTCCTCACTCGATCGGGTGCCATCGCGAGCGTCCACTCGTTCGCACAGTCCTCGATCGGGACCTACTTCGTGTGGTTCCTGGGCCTGCTCTTCCTGGTTTCCGCGTCCCTAATCTTCTACCGGTGGCCCGAGCTCCGCGATCTCCCCCCGTCTCCCCGCCTCCGCCTTGCGTCGTTCGTCACGGGGTGGCTCATGATCCTTCTGTACGGGCCGGGGCTCTATGCAATCTACGAGCTGCCGCTCGCCCTGGGACCGCGGATCGTCCTCATGGCGGTCGGCGCAGGCGCCTTCGTGTACGTGGGCCTCGAGCTCGTGTTCCGCAGAATAACGAGCGGCCTCGAGCTCGAGTCCAAGCGCCCCGAGATCGAAAGCGCGTTCTCACGCGAGCTGACTTTCCTCCTGAACAACTGGGGTCTACTTGGATTCATGCTCTTTGTCGCCGTAGCGACGACGTTCCCCATGATCAGCGAGGCGTTCTGGAACGAGAAGGTTACGGTCGGACCGCCGTACTACAACGCCTGGGTCCAGCCGATCGGACTGACCATCTTCATGATGATGGGGATCGGCACCCTGTTCGGCTGGAAGAAAACGAGCGACGAAGCCCTCAAGAAAGCATTTCGCGTCCCGCTCGCAGTGTTCGCCCTTGCCGTGCTCTTCCAGTTCCTTCTCGGCGACAAGGTGGGCTTTCCGGCCGTGGTCTGGAGCGACGCGATCTACGAGGGGTGGCTCGGCAAGGCTCTGCGCGGGTTCAACGCGTTCACTCCGGTGATGGGGTTTTCGCTCTGCGCGTTCAACGCCGCGATCATCTTCCAGGAGTTCGCCCTACTGTTTCGCTCTCGGCGAAAGAGCGGCGCCAGCAAGGATACTCCCGCCGCGCTTTGGTACGCAGGCGTCATTCCCGGCCTTCTCTACACACTGGTGACGCTGCCTGCGCCTTCGCGTCGGCGCTACGGCGGCTACATCGTCCACCTCGGGATCGTGCTCGCGTTCGTGGGTTTCACGGGACGATCGTGGACCGTAGACAAGGAGACATCCTTGTCGCCCGGGCAGACCTACCAGGTCGCCGATTATCGCCTCGAGTACGTCGGCCCCAGGATGGAGGTCGACAACAACAAGCGAATGGTCTTCGCCGATATTCGAGTAACACAAAATGGGCAGTATCGCGGGATGCTCAATCCCGCGAAGTTCATATACAAGAAGAGCCCGGAGGCCCCGACCACGGAGGTCTCGATGATGCATTCGCTCCGGGACGACCTATATCTCATCGTCGGGGTGGTAAATCCCACAACGAAGGTCGCGACGCTGCAGATCCACGTGAACCCTCTGGTCAGCTGGATTTGGCTCGGCTGCATGGTACTCATTTTCGGCAACATGATCTGCATGTGGCCGCAGTTCGCACCGAGCGAGGCGCGGGCATGGCAGTTCGCGCGAGGCACCGCCGCAGCGGCTACGACGGTTACCTTGGGCCTCGTGATTGCGTTCTGGCCAGCGTCGGCGCAGGCGCAGGTGCAGGTGCGCGGCATGGAGGACATGCACGCCGGGACCGTCCGTATCGAGAATGACCAGGAGCGAGCGGTATTCAAGTCGCTTCGCTGCATGTGCGGCTGCCCGGACGACCTGCTATCCACCTGTACCTGCGGGGACGCTGAGTCGGCTCGCGCAGCCATCCGCGTGAAGCTCGCGCAGGGTGAAACGAAAGACCGCATCCTGCAGGAGTACCAGGCGCAATACGGCACGGCGGCGCTGTCCGTGCCACCGAACTCCGGAGCGTTGCGAACGATTTACGCCGTCCCTCTCGTTGCCATATTCGGAGGCGCGGTGGCGCTTGCCGCGACGATTCTTCGCTGGCGAACCAGGCCTCGGAACCAGCCTGCAGGAAAGCCTCCTTCAGCCAAAGACGACTACGACGCTCGATTGGATGACGAGTTGAGGGATCTCGATGCCTGACTTGCGAAGCACACCCGTGCGGGGCGAGGCCCTGGCGCGGCAGGAAGCGGAGAACGCCGAGCGGGCCCTGGGGCGCGCGGTGGCTGCCGGGCTCCCTGCCCTCGCCGTTGCGGGCGCGGTCACGGTCGGCGCGGTCGTTGGCGTGGGTCCTGCGCTCCTCGTGCTGGCCGGCGGGGCGCTGCTGGGAACCATCACACTGTTCTGGGCGTCGCTGAGGACGCTGAGCGGAGATGCCCCTTTGACCGAGGATTTCGCGATGGTCGCAGGCAGAACCTCAGTGTCTAGCGGTGGAGCTGGCGAGAGAAAGCGTGCCGCGCTCCGGGCCCTGAAGGATCTCGAGTTCGAGCGATCGGTCGGCAAAATCGACGAGAACGACTACGACGAGCTCGTCGTCCGCTACCGCGGGGAGGCCAAGGCGCTAATGCGCGAGCTCGACGTCGAGATCGAACCTCTCCGCGGCCGCGCCGAGGAGATCGCAAAACAGTACCTGGACAAGAGAGGTTTCGGCGAAGCACATCTGTCCTCACCGAAGAGGGATGAACCCGAACAGGTGGATCACGAGCAGCCTCGAAGCGAAGTCGCCGCTACTGTGCGTGTTGCGTGCCTCAAGTGCGCGACTTCGAACGAACCCGATGCCTCTTTCTGCAAAAAGTGTGGAGATGCCCTGCGACGTACTTGCGGCTCGTGCAACGCGACCAACGAACCGGACGCGGCCTTTTGCAAG
>Ga0302283_1000435_pt1 | contig 33841 bp, 26 predicted proteins | sample III_Fen_E1_4_FD_198770 | JGI IMG/M metagenome (GOLD analysis project Ga0302283, IMG submission 198770) | Peat permafrost microbial communities from Stordalen Mire near Abisko, Sweden - III_Fen_E1_4 | ecosystem: Environmental > Terrestrial > Soil > Wetlands > Permafrost | place: Sweden: Abisko... | reverse complement strand
GCGATTCGTGGGAGGGATCTTCTCAGGTGGGCGCGATGTTACGGGCTCCAGAAGGCGGGAGCCCCTCACGCCTGTCAACGATCGCCCCAGATCGCTGGATTCTGACGAAGTCCCGCGGGACGGATCCCACCGTCTCGTCATCGCAGGCGCTGGCAACGCCGCCGTCGATCGCATGAGCCTCCCCTCTGGAGCGCCGGCCGATCCCCTCCGGGCCCTCCCGCCCATCCAACGTCGTCGTCGCGGCGGGCCAGGTTGCGTGAGCGGCTCGCTCGGGTGCAGCCGGTCCCAGGGGGAGACGGAAGACCTGTCACTGCCCGTGGCGCGCCGCACAGGAGTGCCTGTCGTCGCGCACCGGACCGGCGGTCGGCTGGCGCTGCGTGGTCGCCGTCCGAAGCGGCGACGACGTAGATCGCGGTGATGGAGAAGGTGAAGGCCCGGGGCTTGACCCCCCGAGCCTTCGCGGTGGGCGCAGCGACGCGCCCACCACGTGGAAGGGTGCGGCAGAGGGCCGCTCGCGTCCAGTCGCTCCGAGCAGGAGCGGCGGCGCGTGGACGGTCGATTTGGGCGATGTCGAGGGTGTGAGCGGGTGCACGTCTTCTGCGGGCCCTGCGCGTCGGTGGGGGCGTGCTGTGAGGGGTGCGCGGCCTCGCGTCGGCGCGAGGCGCATCGGCGGGCCAACCGGGCCTACGCGCGGACGGCGAAGGGGCTGGCCTCGAACCGGGCTCGGCAGGCGCGGCGGCGGGGGCGGATGGCCCGGAGCCGAGAGCGCGTAACGGACACGATCTCGACGGACGAGCGGGCCGCTCCGACACCGCCCTCGCCGTCGCCCTCCGAGGTGGAGCCGACGCGCGACACGGAGGTCTCGACCCATGCACCCTCGAATCGACCCCAAGGCCATTCTCCTGCCGCACGCGAGCCCATGCGCTGCGCGTGTTGCGGCCGAGCGCTCTCGGGGCTTGTACGCCCGAGCGAATGGACACCCCCACGTCGTCGCCGGACGCCGCGCCCCCCAGGCACCCGAGCGGGCTGAGCGCCGGTGCGGCGCAGGGAGGCGCGTGTGAGGAACTGGCGTCGTCCGGTGACGGTGGAGGAGAGCTCCACGATCCTGCGCCTGCATCACGTCGAGGGCTGGCCGGTCGGCACGATCGGCGCCGAGCTGGGCCGGCACCATGACACGGTGGAGGGCGTCCTCGCCCACGCGGGCCTGGGCGTGCACAAGGTCTCGACGCGGACTCGGCTCGTCGACCCCTTCCTGCCGTTCCTGAAGGAGACGCTCGAGAAGCACCCTCGGCTGCGCGCGAGCCGCCTGTGGTCGATGGTGAAGGCGCGCGGCTACACGGGCAGCAAGAGCGGCCTTCGCGCCATCGTGCGTCGGTTGCGTCCACGCCCTTCGGCCGAGGCGTACCTGCGGCGTTCGGTCCTGCCCGGGCAAGAGGCGCAGGTCGACTGGGGGCACTTCGGCAAGCTCCTGGTGGGCCGCGCGTCGCGCGACCTCTGGGCCTTCGTGATGGTGCTCTCGTACAGTCGGCGTCGCTACCTGCGCTTCTCGCTGCGCGCCGCGATGCCCAGCTTCCTGCGCGGCCACGTGGAGTCCTTCCGCTTCTTCGGCGCGGTGCCGCGCACGCTGCTCTACGACAACCTCAAGAGCGCGGTCCTCGAGCGCGAGGGGGACGCGGTGCGTTTCCACCCGACGATGCTCGCGCTCGCCGGCCACTACCGCTTCGAGCCGCGCGCCTGCGCGCCCTACTGCCCCAACGAGAAGGGGCGCGTCGAGCGGGCGATCCGCGACGTGCGCGACAACTTCTTCGCGGCGCGCGAGTTCCGCTCGATCGACGACCTCAACGAGCAGGCGCGCGCCTGGTGCCTGGAGATCGCCCATGAGCGGCGCGTGCCCGATGCGCGCGAGCTCACCCTCGAGGACGCCTTCCTCGAGGAGAGCCCGAAGATGATCGCGCTCCCCTCCGACGACTTCCCCGTCGAGGAACGCGTCATGGTGCGCGTCGGCAAGACCCCCTATCTCCGCTTCGACAAGAACGACTACAGCGTGCCGCACACGCACGTGCAGCGAGACCTCCTCGTCCTCGCCACCGACGACCGCGTGCGCGTGGTCGAGCCCGAGGCGGTGACCGAGGTCCTCGCCGACCACGCGCGCTCCTTCGACCGCGACCAGCGCCTCGAGCAGCCTGGCCACCTGCGCGCGCTCGTCGAGCAGAAGCGGCGTGCGCACCAGAGCCGCGGCTTCGACCGGCTCTTCTCCGTCGTGCCCTCCTCGCGCGCCATGATGGACAAGATCGCCGAGCGCGGCGGCAACCTCGGAGCCACGACCTCCGGCCTCTTGCAGCTGCTCGACCGCGTCGGTGCCGACCGGCTCGAGCGCGCGGTCGCGGAGGTCGTCGCCCACGATCAACCGCACCTGCGCGCTGTCCACCATGCCCTCGATCGGCTCGCGGCCGAGGCCGGTCAGCCCCCGCCGCTCTCGGTCCCGATCACCACCGACCCCCGCGCCGCCGTGCACGTGCGGCCTCACGCGCTCTCGACCTACGACCGGCTGCACGGGGTCGACGAGGGCGAAGGAGGGGCGCATGACGACCCGTTCTGAGCTGGAGGCCACGCTCAAGAAGCTGCGCCTCTTCGGCTGCCTGGCGCACCTCGACGAGCTCGAGAACGAGCCCTGGCTCGCCCGCCTCCTCACGCTCGAGAGCGAGGAGCGCACTCGGCGCAGTCTCGAGAATCGGACGCGCCTCGCGGGGCTCGGCAGCTTCAAGGCGCTCTGCGACTTCGACTGGGCCTGGCCGAAGAAGATCGACCGCGCCTTCATCGAGGAGATCTTCACCCTGCGCTTCGTCGCCGAGGGCGCCAACGTCGTCGTGCTCGGCCCCAACGGCGTCGGCAAGACGATGCTGCTCAAAAACCTCGCCAGTCGCGCTCTCCACGCCGGTCACCCGGTCGTGGTACGCAGCGCCAGCGACCTGCTCGCGGACCTCGCCGGCCAGGAGTCCTCGGTGGCGCGCGCCCGTCGACTTCGCGCCTACGTGCAGCCCGCAATTCTCTGCATCGACGAGGTCGGCTATCTCTCCTACGACACGAGACATGCCGACCTGCTCTTCGAGGTCGTCACCCGCAGGTACGAGAAAAACAAGTCGATCGTACTCACCACCAACAAGCCCTTTGCCGAGTGGCCCTCGGTGTTTCCCAACGCCGCCTGCGTCGTGACCCTCGTCGACAGGCTCCTCCACCGCGCCGAGCTCGTCGCCATCGAGGGCGACAGCTACCGGCTGCGCGAGGCCCAGGAGCGGCAGCAACGCCGCACCAGCTCCCGGCGACGGCCGAAGGATGCCCCCATCCCCTGAAGCGTCGCGCTCACCGTCCATGGACCCCGGCGGCGACCGCTGCTCTCCACCCCAGCCCGGCGACGGGCGAACCGAACACCAGAAACCGCAGCGCGACAGGCTCGGCCCAAGAGGCGTAGGGCGATCCCTCCGCCTCGTCGCCGTGCCCGCGACCCGCCGTGATCGCAGACCTCGACGCGGCCATCAACCTCGTCACTGCCTGGCGCGGACCGCCATGATCGGAACAGCTCGTCATTTTTCCGCGCGCCGCGGTGATCGACAACACTCGCCACCCTCGGCCGGTTGCTGCTGGGCGTGCCGGGCGGCCTGCTGGCGGGTGGGGTGCTGGCGCTCGGCAGCCGAGGAGGCTTCGCGGTGCTGATCTACGGGCTAGGCTTCGCGTCCTGGTTGCTCACCGCGAAGGTCGCGTTCCGCCCCATCCCCCTCGCAAGACTGGCGGTCTTCGCCGCGATCGCCGAGGCCGTGAGCGGGACCATCGACGTGCTGGCGTGGCACGATCTCGGGCCGATCAACTTCTGCTGAGCCCGCCCCACAAAACGCGAAAGGCGGGCCCCAGCGGACCCGCCTCTCGGCTGCAGCCGGCTCTCGCCGACTACACCGTCGCGAACGCCTCGTTCCCGATGTCGATCGCCGACGTATCTTCCCGCCCGAGCTGCTCCGCGTTGAATTTCACCCGCGGCAGCACCGTCCGGGCGAAGTACAGCGCCGCGTACTTCTTCCCCTCGTAGAAGGCGCGGTCCTTGGCCCCCTCGTCGCCTTCGGGCAGCTTGGCGCTCGCCTCCAGGGCGATCCTCGCGCCGTCGAGCAGCAGCCACGCCACCGTGGCCTCCGCCATCATCTCGAGGAAGGTGTTCGCGGCCAGCGGCACCAGCGGCATCTTCCCCATCTGGAACCAGCCGAGCAGCCGCATCGTCGAGCCGGCCAGCGCCTCCTGCGCCGCGCCCAGCTCCTTGACGGCCGCGCCCAGCACCGGGTGCTGCGCGTTGGCGGCCACGAAGCTGGCGAGGTCCCCGAGGTACGCCTGCATGTTGGCGCCGCCGGCCTGGCCGAGCTTGCGGCCGACCAGGTCCATCGCCTGGATGTGGTTGGTGCCCTCGTAGATGCTGAAGATCTTGGCGTCGCGGCAGTACTGCTCGACCGGGTAGTCCTGGGTGTAGCCGGCGCCGCCGTAGGTCTGGATGGCCTCCTCGCAGATGCGGAACGCCTGGTCGGAGCCGTAGGCCTTCACCAGCGGGACCAGGAGATCGACCTGGCCCTGGTGGTAGGAGGCCTTGGCGTCGTCCTTGCCGCGGAGCTGGCGGACCGAGTCCTCGTGGCGGGCGAGCTTGACGGCGAGGGCGCGGAGGCCTTCGACGCGGGACTTCATGTCGAGGAGCATGCGGCGCACGTCGGGGTGCTCGACGATGGCGACGCGGGGGGCGGTGGGATCCTTCCACTGGGTGACGCTGGGGCCTTGCTTGCGGTCCTTGGCGTAGTCCAGGGCGTTGAGGTACGCGGCCGAGGCCACCGAGATGCCCTGGATGCCGACGAGGATGCGCGCCCCGTTCATCATCCGGAACATCTGCGACATGCCCTGGTTCTCGTGGGTACCGACCAGCTCGCCGATGCAGCCGTCGTTCTCGCCGAAGTTGAGCACGCAGGTGCAGGAGCCGTTGATGCCCATCTTGTGCTCGATGGTGCCGACGAGGACGTCGTTGGGCTCGCCCAGGGCGCCGCCCTCGCCGATGCGGACCTTGGGGACGACGAAGAGCGAGAGCCCCTTGGTGCCGGGGGGCGCGCCCTCGACCCGGGCGAGCACCAGGTGGACGATGTTCTCGGTGAGGTCCTGGTCGCCGCCGGAGATGAAGATCTTGGTGCCGCGGATGTCGTAGCTGCCGTCGGCGCGCTTCTTCGCCGTGGTGCGCGCGGAGCCGACGTCGGAGCCGGCCTGGGGCTCGGTCAGGCACATGGTGCCGCCCCACTTGCCGTGGAACATCGCGTGGCAGTAGCGCTCGCGCTGGGCGGGGGTGCCGAAGATGGAGATCACCTCGGACGCGCCGTAGGCGAGGCCGGGGTACATGCTGAAGGCGGTGTTGGAGCCGGAGAGCATCTCCTCGACGAGGATGGTCAGCGCGGCCGGGGCCCCCTGGCCGTCGTGCTCGGGGCTGACGCCGAGGACCTTCCACCCGGCCTCGTAGATCTTGTCCCAGGCGCCCTTGAAGCCGGTCGGGGTCTTGACCGACCCGCCTTCGAGGCGACAGCCCTCGCGGTCGCCGCCGGCGTTGAGCGGGCCGAGGACCTCGCAGACGAACTTGTAGGCCTCGTCGAGGACCATGGACACCTCGTCCTGGCCCCAGGCCTCGTAGGGGGCCTGCCCCAGCACCTCCCCGAGCTTGAACTGCTCGAAGAGCAGGAAGCGCATCTCACGAAGGTCGGCCTTGTAGCGGTTCTGGGCGGGATGGGCGGTGGACACGGGAGCCTCCTGGGCGCGGCTGGTCGAGGCGCTGGCAGCCGGTTGCGCCCGGTCTTCCGCGCCTGGTGGAGCATTGCGTAGTGGTGCTACACAGCCACACGCCAGACGTTTACCACGCAGATGCGTCGCGTCAACGGCGAGCGGACGGCTTCGGCTATTTTCTGGGGGCCGGCCGTTCGAACGGCGTCAGGTCAGCTCGTCGAAGTCGATCGGCGCTGCCATTCGCGCCCCGGGGGCAACGTCCTCGCCGGGGAGGGCGGGGGCCAGGATCCGCGCCAGCTCGGCCGCGTACGCCACCTGGAAAGCCGCGAATTTCACGCTCCCCCCGGCGTTGATACCGGACAGATCGAGCGGAGCGACCTCGGTGCGCTGCCCCGACTCGTCGACGAAGTGCAGGCTGACCGCCGGGTACTCCTGGGCGAGGGCGTGCCGGAACGCCCGCAGCACCCGCCGGCACACCGTGCACGGCTTCTTCGACCCGACGACGAAGACGTTCTGAGGCAGGGTGCCCAGCCTGCCCACGTCGTCCGCTGCGGCCAGCAGCTTGCCGGCGAGCGCGCGGAGGATGTTCTGCTCCGCGTGGTAGTTGCCGCCGACGCGTTGCATCTGCGAGGCCGTCACGGCCTTGCGATCGAACGTGAGCCCCGCCGCCGCGATGGTCTGGTCGAGCGGATCGAAGTCGTTGACGTGCCCCGCAGTGTTCGACGAGAGCTGGTACTTCCCGTCGAGCTTGGAGATCTGGACCTCCATGACGCCGTTGTCGATCGCCTTCGCCCTCGCCAGCGCGTCGGTGCTCATGGCGTGGAGCGACTCGGCCATCAGCCGGTGCGAATAGGAGGGCCTCAACTGCACCAGGCTCGGGCGACCCGGCCGGATGGCGCGGAGGTCCACGACCTTACGCTGGACGAGCGCAGGACCGGTCCAGCCACCGCAGGGCGTGGGTACGGTCGGCATGGTCGGGCGCGATTCGGCCCAGCGCTGGGCGACGGGCGCGGGCACGGCCGGGCGGGACACGGCCTTGCGCTGGACCAGGGGCGCCGGCACGGCCGGGGGCGCCGCAGGCTTGCGCTGTACGATCGCTGCGGGCACGGCCGGGTGCGCCGCGGGCTTGCGCTGCACGACCGCTGCTGGAACGCGAGGGCGAGGAGGAGTGGGTGCCATGAGCCTCCGGGGGAGCCCGTCGAGACTATGGACGCGGCCGGCCGCCGACAAGCTCTCCAGTCGGTCCGGTTATCCCGGGTCGAGCACCAGCGTCCCGAAGGCCTCCGGCACGTGAAAGTTCGGCTTGGCCGTGCGCGGCGGGCTCCACGCCAGGAACCGCTGGTCCGGCAGCCCTTCGATCCGGTACAGGCCCAGCGGCAGCCGCGCCCCGGGCGCGAGCATCGCCAGGATCTCCGGCGCCGCCAGCCTCACCTCGATGGTCGCCGTGTGCGCCGCGGGATCGCGCCGCGTCGCGATCGTCGGCGCGCTCGACCACCCGGTGTTCTGCTTGCCCGTCTCCCGGTCCACGTCGATGTCGAAGAAGTGCCCGAACGGCCCCAGCTCGATCTCGTAGTAGTGCTTCGGCCGCGCCGGGTTGGGCGTAAGGAACATCTCCACGCAGTCCTCCTTGTAGAGCGCCTTCCGCTCCACCTCGATCGGCTGCGACGTGTCCGTGTGCAGCCCCGCCCCCGAGAGCTCGAAGAGCGCGTACAGCCCGCCCTTTCCCCAGAGCAGCCGCACCCGGGTCGAGATCCCCGTCGCCTTGCCCGCGTAGTCGCTGTCCCAGCTCACCGCCGTGGCGCGCGCCCAGGCCGGCTCGCGGGCGCGCCCGTCCAGCGTGATGGTCTCTTCCCCGAGCGCGGCCGCGTGGACCTCGGGCCGCGAGCCCGCCGGTACGCTCGGAGCCACCGGCGCCACCGCCTCCAGGGCCGCCGTCGCCGCCACCGCGCTGGGGAACACGTACGCGGCCGGCGGGGCGGCCCCCGGCGGGTCCCAGTCGAACGCGAACGGCGCCATCCCCTTGAAGTGCACCGGCCTCGGGCCGTCCAGCAGCGCCGCCCCGTCCCCGGTGATCGCGGGCGCCTTCAGATCCAGCTTGAACCGCTTCGCCGCCACCTCGATGAGCGGCGACGTCGCGTGCCCTCCCAGCTCCCGCGCCAGCGCCGGCTGGTTCCACAGCCCGAGGAACGCCGCGCCCACCCGATCCACCAGCACCGGGTTGGTCCCGCCGATCGCCACCAGCTCCGCGCTCGGTCGCAGCACCTGGAACCCGTCGCCCCCCATCGCCGGCGCGCCCTCGGCGAGCACCGCGTCCGGGGCCTCGATCTCCAGCACGTCCGCCATCCGCTCGGCGAACGTCATGATCGACGCCACGTACAGCGCCCGGCTCTCCTCCGGCGTCACCGCGCCGCCGTCCTCGTCCTTGCCCTTGCGCAGGTCCAGGTACTTGCCGAGCTCCCGGTGCATGCGCCACTTCTGCTTGTACGCGGGCGCCTGGTCCGAGAGCATCACCGTGCCCTGCATGCCCTTGATCCCCAGGGACACCACCGCATAGCGGTGCGCCTTGATCTTGGGGAGCGAGAGGAAGAGCCCATGATCGAGGTGCTCCGCCAGCACCTTGGGCACGAGCAGCGTGGGCACGTGCGAGGCGCCGATCCCGGTGATCGCCAGCGGCTTGCCCGGCTGCTCGCCCTGCACGTCGAACACGCCGTCGTCATCCATGGCCACCAGCCCCACGCCCTCCTCGCGCGCCATCACGTCGTAGCCGGTCAGGTGCGCCACGTTCTGCCAGTGCTGGTGGGAGATGCCGCAGCCCTCCGCGATGGTGATCTTGCTGTGCCCCCGCGCCTTGAGGCACTGCACCACGCCCCGCGTGAAGTCGACGTCGGTGCCCCGCCCGTGCACGCCGTCGTCGCCGTGGTGCTTGTCCGGATCCTTGATGCTGTCGAAGCCGCACAGGTTGGGCTTGAGCAGCACCGGCGTCTCCGCGGGGCGGCGCGGGACGACGGCTTCGCAGAGGCGCTTGCCGAGATCGAGCGGGCCGGTGCCGCGGAGGACGGTGACCGGGGAGGTGTCGGCCTTGATGCGGTCGACGTGGCGCTTGCGCAAAGCGGCGCCGTCGACCGCGCCGCCCGAGGTGAGGACGGAGGGGCCGGCCAGGTACGGAGCGGAGGCGTGGGAGACGGTGTCGACCGAAGCGGAGGGCAGGGGGACGGAGGCGCTCGCGGGGAGGACGGGGGCGGGGTCGGCGACGGAGGCGGTGGCGATGGGGGTGGGCTGCGGATCCTTGGGGGAGCAGCCGGCGGCGAGGAGGAGGCAGAGGGAGAGGGCGGGGCGCGGGGCCATGGGGCGGGAGGATACTCACAGCGGGGACGGGAGGTCTCGCGGGGCGGGTGGCCTCGCATTCCCGTCGGGCCCCACCCGTGCGACTCTCGGGCGATGAAGCGCTTACGTTCCCTCTTGCTCGTTGCCACCCTCAGCCTCCCGGGCCTGGCTCGCGCCGACGATCCGCCGCCACCGCCGGAGGACCCCTATCCCGTCCTCCCGCCTGCTTCCCCTTCGTCCGCCTCCGCGGTGCCTGCCCGCTGGGCGCCGGGCCGCACCCGGATGCGCAGCCGGGACCTCTTCATCGTCGGGCTCCTCTTCTCGGCCGCGGGAGCCATCGCGATGACGGTGGGCGCCGTGGAGTGGCAAGTTGCGCTGTCCAGCAAGAACGTGGCGACCGGGATCGACAACGGGCTCCACGGATTGTTGACCCTGGCCTTCGGTACCCCGGCGCTCGTCGCGGGCCTCCCCATGACCATCGTGGGGGCGCTCCCGGTGCCCGCCTACGGGACGATCGATGCGCTGCCGCACGTGACGGTCGGCCTCGGGTCGGCGTCGCTGCGGTGGAGCTTCTGAGCGGCGCCGGTCGGGGACCGTTGGGGTGGGCTGCGACGCCGAAGGGGACGGTTGAGACGCCGCGGGGAGGTTCGGGCGCCTGGAACCAAGGGGGCAGGCGCCGCCCGGGCGAAGCGGCCGCCCGTGGCGAGCGGGTCGGATCCTTGTCGCGGTCGACGCCGGCAGGGTAAGCTCCTTCCAGCCTCCAGGACCCCGCCATGTTCTTCCGCGCCCAGAACCTCGGACCTCTCCGCGATGCGGAGGTCGACCTGTCGAAGGATCTGATCGTGCTGGCGGGGCCGAACAACTCGGGGAAGACGTATCTGGCGTGGAGCGTGTATGGGCTCCATCGCGCTCGCCCGGGTCACACGAACGTCGTGTTGGACCGCTGGGTTCGACAGCTCGTGGAATCGCCCGACCACGCGATTGACCTCGGCGAGCTCTTCGCGCACGGAGGAGCAGAGCTGCTCGAAAGCATCGCTGCGGATTACAAGTCCAAACTCCACCTCTGTTTTGCGACAGAGGGCACCCACTTCGCGGCCGCAAGGGTTTCGCTTCGTGGCGGCGAGCTGCGCGGCACCAGGCCGGGGATCACGATATCCGCCGACGCACTCGATGTGCGGTGCAAGCCGCTCTGGCCCCTGCTTCGAGTGGACTCCGTCGGCGCAAAGATTCGCGAAAGTCTTGAATGGATGCTTGGGCTCCAGTTGCGCGATGTGGTCCTGTTTAAGCTGTTTCCTCGGTGTACGCTATTCCCCGCCGAACGCGTCGCCGTGAACATCTTCGCCAAGGAACTTGCCATCAAGCGCACAGAGCTTGTCGACGAGATGGTCGACGCCGACCTCGATGGCCACGTCGACGCGCCCATGGATCTTGTCCGACGCAAGGCGGGCAGGTACCCGTGGCCCATTCGGGACAGCCTCAAGACCGCCAACGACCTCGCCAATCTGAGCAAGGAACAAGGTCCGCTCGCCCACCTCGCCGACGAGATCGAGACCGAGGTGCTCGGTGGCAACATCGTCGTCTCCGAGTATGGCGAAATGCTCTTCTCGCCCCGCGGCATGCCGGACACCCGTCTCCAGATGCACCTCACCGCATCCATCGTCAAATCCCTCTCCAGTCTGGTCTTCTACTTCCGCCACCTCGCCGAGCCCGGCGACTTCCTCATCCTCGACGAGCCCGAGCTCAACCTCCACCCGGACAACCAGCGCAAGATCACCCGCCTCCTCGCCAAGGCCGTCAATCTCGGCTTCAAGGTGATGATCAGCACCCACAGCGACTGGGTAATCCGTGAGCTTTGCCACCTCGTCATGCTGAGCAAGCTCCCCGAGGGCGAAGCGGAGAAGCTCAATTACGACCCGCAGTCTGCCCTCCCTCCGGACAAGCTCGGCGTTTACCTCTTCAACGACCATACCGCGGTAACCGTCCCTGTCGACGACACGGGTTTCTCGATCAAGACCATCGACGACGTGGTGAACCAGTACAACGCCGACGATCAGCGCTTTTACGCCCGCCTCGCCGAGTAACCACGACGATCCACGGTCATGCCGACCTTGCTTCAAGCCATCCGAGCGATTTTGCACCCGGAGGTCATACCGGGGGGACTGCTCCGGCTGAAGGAGAAGAGCCACGGCAACGCCGCCAAACCCATCCTATTGCAGAAACAGAGAGGGCAAGACGTCGTCCTGCTGAAGCCCGACCAGTGCGCTGGCGGGCTGGATCGGCTCTTTCCGCTGTTCCGCCCCGACGTCGCCGGTCTCCGGGCCATGTGCGACTACATCGTGTTTTGCCAGGAGAATGCCGGCGACGACAAACCGCTCTTTGTGCTTTTGTGTGAGCTGAAGTCCCAGAATACCACCGGTGCAGCGAGGCAGATCGAAAATGGGAGGCTCCTTGCCGACTACATCCTGGAGACGGCGAATCTGCATCACCAGATGACGAAGAGGCCCACGATCGAACGCCGCGGGCTCGTCTTTACAACGGGTCGCAAGGTCCCGATGGGGAACCTCTACCGGGAGCGCTGCGTCTACACCGAGATGGTCGAAGGCTTCACGAAGATGCTGGGCGCCTACTACCCTTACGGCGCGTCCTACCCCATCGAGCACTTCTGCTCATGATCCCCAGCACCTCCTCGCTGCTCCTCACCGTCCTCTCGCTGGTCGTCTTGCCTGCGGTCCTCTTCCTCGCGGGCAGCAAGCTCGCCGCCCGCCGTCGCCGCGCGGAGGAGGAAGCGCGCCTGCGCTCCACGCCCCCCGACGAGCTGGCGCGCCAGGTCCGCGCCGTCGTCGCGATGGAAGGCTGGCAGCGCCTCCTCGCCGGCGCGGCGCTCCTGGCGCCTGACGCCGACTGGACTGATGGCCTGCTCAAAGAGCGCCTCGACGCGCTCTGGCTGGAGTGCACCAAGGAAGATGCGGCTCTGGGGCACGTGGGGAGCCGGATGGGCAACGAGTTCGAGCTCTACGACAGCGGGCTCTCCGTCATCCTCGACGAGCTCGACCGCCGCACGCGGATCAACCGCACCGCCTATCGGGACTGAGGCTCGCGCCCCCTCCCTCAACCGAGGGCGCGCGCGGTGAGCTTGAGCATTGCGCGGAGCAGACGGCCAAACGCCTGGTCCGTCAAGGGCAGCGCGGGCGCACGGGCGCGCACGCCCCTCCGGGCATCGGCGCCCCTCCTCTCCGGGTGCTACCGTCCGCGCACCCGCCATGCTCGACGACGACGAAGACCACGACGATCGCGCCCACATTCGCGCCGCGCACGCCGCGCTCGTGGCCGAGGGCGCGCTCGAGCCGCTCTCCCGGGACGAAGCGGAGACCCGCCGCTGGCTCGACTGCGAGCTCGCCTCGCTGGTCGAGAACCGCTTCTTCGAGCCCATCGACCCCCTGGCGATGACCTCCGCGACGCGCTCCCGCTGGGAGCCCACCGCCACCAGTGACGAGCCGCTCTCCAGCCCGCACGGGCAGGACTGGTACCGCATCCCCTACTGGATCAAGGACCGCGGCGAGCGCGTCGGCACGATGGGGCTGGCGACCACCTACATGGGCATCGGCATGGTCACGGTGTCCAGCCTCTACGTGCTCCCGAAGCGGCGCGGTCGCGGCCTCGCCGGGGGGGCGCTGGGGCGAGCGCAGGCGGCGGTGCGCGCCCACGGGGGGCGGTGCCTGCGGGTGCCGGCGTACTGGAGCTGGCAGCCGGCGGTGCGGTTCTACCTCGGGCTGGGCATGTGGGTGGGGAACTGGAAGCACTCGCTGGTGTTCGCGTGGCACGAGCAGCTGCCGGCACACCGGGTCGAGGTAGAAGACGACCGGGCCACCTTCGGCGTCGATCGCGGGGGACGGGTGGAGCCTCTGATCGTGGCCGCGCGTGACGGCGCGCGGCTCGACTGGACCGAGCTCCCTCGCTTCGCCGAGCTGCGGGACGAGGAGCCGCAGGTCTACCACCTGGCGCGCTCGACGTTCGCGCTCCAGCTCGCGGTGAACGGGTTCCCGCTGGTGCGCTCGGCGGAGGCGTGGGAGCGGCGGCACGACTCGGCGGACGCGGGGCAGCCGGAGGGGCTGGCGTACAAGATCGAGCTCTTCGAGGCCTGGGATCGGCGCAGCGGCTTCACCCTGCGGACGCCGCGCATCCCGGGGCTCGCCTACCGGGAGTGGGAGGACATCGACTGACGGTCAGCGCGCCCGCTTCTTCTTCACCGCGTCGGGCATGAAGAGCCACTCCAGCGCCCCGGGCGCGCGCCGGCGCCAGGCCCGCTCGGTGTGGGTCCCCCGCTTGGCGGAGACCATGCGCAGCGAGGCCTCGTCCCAGCCGCGCGCGCGCAGCTCCCCGGCGAGCTTCTCGGTGGCGCGCAGCACGCCGCCGCCCGCCTCCAGCCCGCCGGCGTCGAGGTAGATGCGGCTCGTCCACGGCTTGGCCCGCGAGGCGATGTACTCGAAGGCCTTGCCTCGCCCCATCCACAGCGAGGGCGACATGCTCAGCACCAGGCCGAAGTGCTCGGGGCTGCGGAAGTGGGCGTAGAGCGCCGCCAGGCCGCCCAGGGACGAGCCGCCGATGCCCACCTCGCGCGGCTCGGCGGAGACGTGGAAGTCGGCGCGGATGCGCGGCGCCAGGGTGCCGGCGATCCAGTCGACGAGCGCGTCGGTGCGCCCGCCCTGCTCGGGGTGCCAGGGAGCGAGCTCCTCGATGCGGGCCGCGCCGCCGTGGTCGATGCCGACGATCACCGGCGAGCGCCGGTGCTTCCGGTGCAGGCTGTGGGCGACCTTGTGGAGGTGCCACCCTCCGGCGTACGAGGGCTCGTCGTCGAAGAGGTTCTGTCCGTCGAAGGCGTAGAGCACCGGCGCGGGGGCGCCGTTCCGGTCGTGCGGGGAGGCGTAGACGCGGACGTGGCGCGAACCGACGAGGGGGATCTCGAACGGGCCGAGCCGGTGGAGGACATAATCAGCCATATGCGGGCGCGACTCTAGCACCCGTCCCCATTGCGGCGAGGGGCGCGCGCGAGCGACCATCGAGGCCTTCTGGAGGACTTCACGCCATGAGTGTCCACGAGAGTCAGCTCCCGCCGCCGCGCAGCACCCGGATCTCGTTACCCCCCATCACCGTGGAGGCGGCCGCGCGCAGCTTCTACAAGCAGGCGGTGGGCTACGGCTTCTCGCTGAGCGACTTCGTCCGCTTCACCAACAGCCTGCTGGGCATCGCCATGACGCCGCACGATCCCGAGGGCATCCCCTCGGAGGGGCCGCCTTCGGAGGGCCCGCGATCGGAGCGCACGCGCTACCAGGCGTTCCCGCTCGTCGGCTTCAAGGTCACGATCCGCCGCTACGAGCCGGGCGACCGCGTCTTGCTCGAGCGCTGGGTCGACGACGAGCAGGGGAGGTTCTTTCTCTTCTCCACCGCCTCCGGCGAGACCCTCCAGGTCGACGACGTCCTGCTGCGCGCCCAGCAGCTCCTCGGCATCGTGATGTACGAGGGCCGGCCCGCCGGCGCCATCGCCTACCTCGACCACAACCGCGCCCAGCGCCGCGCCGAGCTGCGCAAGATCATCGGCGAGCGGGAGCTGCGCGGCAGGGGGCTGGGCCGCGAGGCCTCCCGGCTCTGGGTCGGCTACGGGCTGGGGGCGCTCAAGCTGAAGAAGATCTACCTGAACACCCTCTCGACGCAGCTCGCCAACATCAAGATCAACGAGGAGATCGGGTTCCAGGTGGAGGGCATCCTCCGCAACGAGGTGCTGGTGGACGGCACCTACCGAGACGTGCTGAGAATGGGTCTGTGGCACGAGTGAGCTTCGACACGGTGCGGGCGCTCGCGCTCGCGCTCCCCGGCGTGGAGGAGGGCACCTCCTACGGCACGCCGGCCTTCAAGGTCTCGGGCAAGCTCCTGGCGCGGCTGCACCAGGACGGCGAGTCGCTGGTCGTCTACGTGGAGCCCGACGCGCGGGACCTGCTCCTGCGTGCGGATCCCGAGGCGTTCTACCTCACCGACCACTACGCGGCCCACCCCTGGGTGCTGGTCCGGCTGGCCCGCGTGCAGCGAGGTCCTCTGGCGGTGCTCATCGAGGAGGCGTGGCGGAGCCGGGCGCCGCAGCGGAGCCTCGCCCGGACGCCCGCCCCGGAGGAGAAGCCGCCGCGGCCCCGGCAGGCGAAGCGCGAGCAGGCCTCCCCCCCGCTCGACGCGCTCGAGCGGCTCCGGGCGGTCTGCCTGGCGCTCCCCGAGGTCACCGAGAGCGTCGCCCATGGCCGCCCCTGCTTCGCGGTGCGCGGCAAGAACTTCGTGATGTTCCTCGACGACCACCACGGCGACGGCCGCCTCGCGCTCTGGTGCAAGGCCCCGCCCGGCGCGCAGGCCACCCTCGTGGAGGCGAGCCCGGAGCGCTTCTTCGTGCCGCCCTACCTCGGCCCGCGCGGCTGGATCGGCGCGCGCCTCGAGGCGTCCCGGGTCGACTGGAGCGTCATCGAAGCGTGCGTCGGGGAGAGCTACCGGATGACGGCGCCTGCGCTCCGAGCGCGGAAGCCGCTCGAAACGCGGAAGGGGGCGCGGGATCGTCGCGGTCCTGCGGTCACTTGACGCACCCGGCGAAGACTGCTGCCCTGCGCCGATGAGCGAAGGCAAGGTCACCACTTCGAGACGGGGTCACGTCCTGCTCATCGGGCTCGATCGCGCGGCGAAGCGCAACGCCTTCGACGTGCCCATGTTCCACGCCGTCGGCCGGGCCTACGCGACGCTGGAGCACGACGACGAGCTGCGCGCCGGCGTGCTCTTCGCCCACGGCGATCACTTCACCGCGGGGCTCGACCTCGCGCAGTTCTCCCCGGTGTTCGCCAGCGGTAGCTGGACCCAGGTCGAGGGAGGCCTCGACCCGCTGGGGCTGGTGGGGCCGCGCCTCCGCAAGCCGATGGTGTGCGCGGTCCAGGGGATCTGCTTCACCATCGGCATCGAGCTGCTCCTCGCCACGGATGTCCGCGTCGCCGCCAGCGACGTGCGCTTCGGCCAGATCGAGGTGAAGCGGGGCATCTACCCGGTCGGCGGCGCGACGATGCGGATGCCGCAGCAGGTGGGGTGGGCCAACGCCATGCGCTGGCTGCTCACCGGCGACGAGCTCGGCGCCGAGGAGGCGCGCCGCATCGGCCTCGTCCAGGAGGTGGTCGAGCCGGGCAAGCAGCTCGACCGCGCCATCGCCCTCGCGGAGACGATCGCCGCGCAGGCGCCGCTGGGCGTGTACGCCACGCTGGCCTCGGCCCGCCTCGCCATGGAGCACGGCGAGGAAGCGGCGGCGCGTCGACTGCTGCCCGATCTGCAGCCGATCCTCGTCAGCGACGACGCACGGGAGGGGCTCGCCTCGTTCCTGGAGCGCCGTCCCGCCAGGTTCACCGGGCGCTGAGCTCGCCAGAGGTCACCGTGAAAAAGAACGTAGCTCGGAAGCGCGACCTCCTGCGCGCCGCGCGCGCGGCCGGGACACTGGTGCGGGTCACCCGAACGGTCGAGGAGAGCTGGGCGGAAGGCTACGTCGCCGGCGTCGCCGAGGACCTGTTCCTCCTCTGCCTGGTGTCCGACGACGTCGTCTTCGACGGCTTTCAGGCCTTCCGGCTCGCGGACGTCGTCGATGTCGCCAGCCCGGCGCCCCACGCGCAGTTCGTGGAGCGGGCGCTCCACCTCCGTGGGCAGGCGCGGCCGGCGGATCCCGCCGTGGACCTCGGCGATCTCCGCACCTTGCTCACCAGCGCTTGCCAGGCGTTTCCCATGATCACCCTGCACCGAGAGGTCGCCGACCCCGACGTCTGCCACATCGGCGTCGTCGAAGGGTTCGCGCGTGAAGCCGTCACGCTCCGTGAGGTCGATGCCGATGCCGGCTGGGTCGCGGAGCGAGGCGTGTACGCGCTCAGCGAGGTGACCCGCGTGGACTTCGGTGGCCGGTACGCAGAGGCGCTCGCCCTGGTCGCCGCAGCCGGCGCTCCAGCGACTGGCTGACCGAGCAGCGCGGAGCAGAGGGGTGCCGCAGGGACCCAGCCCGTCGTCTCCCCGTCAGAGCGCGTCGGTGACCGCGATGGTCCACGGCTCCACCTTGGCCGCGGCCTCCCAGGCGAGGAACGCCGGCTCCGAGAGGATGGCGTCGCAGTACGCCTGCGTGGCGGGCTGGACAGGCACGCCGTAGGTGCGCAGCCGCGTGGCGACGGGCGCGTAGAAGGCGTCGGCGATGGTGCGCGCGCCGAAGAGGAAGGGGCCCCCGGCGCCGTAGCGCTCGCGGGTGGTGGCCCACAGCGCCTCGATGCGGGCGAGGTCCGCGCGGGTGTCGTCGGCGAGAGAGCTCAGGGTGGTGCGGCGGCGGATGTTCATGGACAGGTCGCGGCGGATGGCGCCGAAGCTCGAGTGCATCTCGCACGTGACCGAGCGGCAGATGGCGCGGGCGTGGGGCTCCGACGGCCAGAGGTGCGCCTCGGGCGCGCTCTCGGCGGCCCACTCGGCGATGGCGAGCGAGTCCCAGATGGTGACGCCGGAGACGGTGAGCAGGAGCGCCGGCACCCGGCCGCTCGGCGAGACCGCGAGGACTCCGGGGATCTGCGACTTGCCATAGCCCTCGCCGCCGAGGGGAATGACCCGCTCCTCGAAGGGGAGGCCCGACCAGGTGAGCACGAGCCAGGGGCGCAGCGACCAGGAGGAGTAGTTCTTGTTGCCGAGGTAGAGGGTGGCGCTCATGGCGCGCAGCCTACCAGGTCCCGCCCAGGAACCCGGCGGCGATCCCGACGACGCCGCCGCCGAGGATCAACCACGTGGCGTTCACCTCGAAGCGCAGCAGCAGCACGGCGCTCGCCAGCGCCAGAGCGGCGGTCGTCCCGTCCACGATCGCGGCCTTGCCGAGCTGCCAGGTGACCCACGCCATGAGCGCCAGCGAGCCGACGTTGACGCCGTCGAGGAACGCCCCGGCCGGCGGCGAGCGCCGCACCCTCGCGAGCAGAGGCCGGCTCACCGCCACGAGCACGAAGCCGGGCAGGAAGATCCCCACCGTGGCCAGCCCGGCTCCAGGGACGCCACCGAGCAGGTACCCAATGAAGGTGGCCGTGGTGAAGACCGGTCCCGGCGTGATCTGTCCGACGGCGACCGCGTCGAGGAGCTGCGCTTCGGTCATCCAGTGCAGGCGATCGACGAGATCGGCGCGCAGGAAGGCGAGCAGGACGTAGCCGCTGCCGAAGACGGTGGCGCCGATCTTGACGAAGACAAGGAAGATGCCGAGCGGGGTGAGGGGGGCGGCCGCGGCGGCCGAGAGGAGCAGGGGCGCGAGCGCCGGCGCGGCGTCCCCGGCGGCGGGCGGATCCGCGAGGCGGCGGGCGAGCATGGCGGCGGCGCCAGCGCCGACGAGGACGGCCAGCGGTTCGGCGCCCAGAGCGGCCGCGAGGACCCCGAGGACGCCGATGGCAGCGAGGGGTCGGGTCTTCATCGCCCTGGGGCCGAGGCCTCGCAGCGCCTGGAGAACGACGGCGATGATGACCGGCTTGATGCCGTGCAGCGCGGTGCCCATGCGAGGCAGCGCGCCGAAGCGCACGTAGAGCCAGGCGATCGCCCCGGTCATCAACGTGGCGGGCAGGATGAAGCACGTGCCGGCGACGAGGAGGCCGCGGACGCCGGCGCGCTCGTGGCCGACGTAAAGAGCCAGCTCGCTGGAGCTGGGGCCCGGGATGAGGTTGGCGGCCCCGAGGAGATCGAGGAAGCGCCCCGGGGTGACCCAGCGGCGGCGGCGGACGACCTCGCTCTCCATGAGGGCGATGTGGGCAGCGGGGCCCCCGAACGCCGTGAAGCCGAGGCGGAGGAAGAGGAGGGCGACCTCGCCGAGGGGGTGCGCGGGACGTGGAGCGGGGTCGGTGGGTGCCATCGGCGGGCGGTCGGATGGGAGCGCGAAGCGGTGGCCGCAGCAAGTGGGGGCGAAGGGGCAGGCCCCGGTGCCTCCCACCGTTCCCCCCCACGTGTCCTGGCGCCCAGGCCGCACCAGCGCGCGGTCGCGTCGGCGACTGCCGCCACGACATCCTAGTGGTTGTCCTTGTTCACTACGGAATAAGCGTCCTCGTGGGTAGCGATCACCGGCCCCCGGTCCCCCGCCGACCGAGCCCGACGCGGCGCCGGACCGAGGGATTTGCCCCCGAGTCGACTCCGCGCGATGCGGAATTGGGGACCGGGGATTTCCTGATCACCCCCTCTCGCCCCGCCCGGCCACCCCGGCGCTGCCTCGGTCCGCGCGAGCGCACCGACTCCGATCGGGACGGCGGACGCCGCCTCTGCCGCCGTGCGATTCCCGCCGTCCCGGCACCCTCGTGCGCAGCGGTGACGGCGGCGCGCGGAGCCGGGACGGGGGCGGACCCGGCGAGCGCGGGCTTCCCCACGAAGGCGCCGCGCCCAAAGAGATCAGGAGGAGCCCGGTCCGCCATCGAAGGAACGAGGAGGCCGTGGAATCGAGAACCCCGACAGGGCTTTCCACCAGCCAGGCTCACGACGGGCTCGACAATCCAACCTATGCTGACATTTCCAGGCATGTGATTCGGGGTGCGAGCACGTGGGAGGGTCCAACGAGCAGCACCCCGACAGAGCCGTCGGCAGGCTGGGGTCGCCCGGGGCGACCGGTGGGGACGCGAGGAGCAGACCGGCGACGGGGGCCCTCGGGGACGGCGGGTGCAGGGGAGTCCGGTCGCCGGGGGGCGCCACGGCAACTGCGCGACGGCGGGGGGAAGGGGAGGACGGAATGGAGAACATGGAGCACCGAGGCGGGGCAGCCCCCGCAAGCCGGCGGGCCAGGGGAGCGAGCCGGGCGTGGCTCGAACGGAGCGATCTCCCGCAGCGTCCAGCGAACGTCCGGGAGGCGCTGCGGGCGCTCGATGCGGTCACCGAGCGGCTCCTCGGCGACGACGACGCGCGCGCGACGTTCCCGGACGTGTATGCGATCGTGACGCGGCAGATCGCGGACCGCGTCGACCTCGGAGCCGGCGCGTTCTTCCACGATCCGCGCTGGATCTCCCGGCTCGCGGGCCGCTTCTGCGAGCGGTACCTGGACACGCTGCGCTGGTCGATGGACGGCGGCGCCCAGGACTGTGACGCGTGGGACATCGCCTATGCCGCCTGCGCGCGGGGCGGGCGGCTGCCGATCCAGCACCTGATGCTGGGGATCTCCGCCCACATCAACTATGATCTCGCCATCGGCATCTACCGCACCCTGGCCGAGGCGGAGGCGGCGCCCGACGCCCGCGCGCTGCGCCGCTACAAGCACGACTTCGACCGCGTGAACGATCTCCTCCAGGCGTCGATCCCCGAGGTGTTCGCCCACCTCATCGGCCGCCACCGCTGCGACGCCTCGCGCTTGATCTTCCGGCGGGCGTACGCCCTCTCGCGCTGGGCGGCGCTCCAGATCGTCAGCACCTGGCGCGAGCGCGTCTGGGCGGACGCGCTCGCGATGCTCGGCGCCGCCACGCCCTCGGCGCGCAACCGCGTGGTCCTGCGCATGGAGCGCCGCTCGCGGCGCTATGCGCGCCTGCTCTCGGTCCCCGCCTTCGCGAGCGGCGTGAGGGTGGCGGTGGCACCGCCCGCGCCCAGAAAGCTACTGTCCATGCTGTTCTCCCAGGCTCAGCCGCGGGCGGGGCGCCCGGCCAGCGTGGCGACCACCGCCGTCAGCTCGGCGGGCTCGATCGGCTTGGGCAAGTGCGACGAGTACCCGGCCAGCAGCGCGCGGGTGCGATCCTGGACGGTGGCGTAGGCGGTGAGGGCCGCCGCGGGGATGCGGCCCACCGTCTTCTCCATGGCCCGCAGGCGGCGCATCAGCGAGTAGCCGTCCTCGCAGGGCATCCCGATGTCGCTCACCAGCACGTCCGGTCGGTGCCGCTCCACGGCGTGGATCGCCTCGGACACGGAGGCGACGGCCACCACGTTGGCGCCGCCCTCGGTGAGGACTGCCGCGACCAGCTCGCGGGCGTCGGTCTCGTCGTCGACGACCACCACGCGCAGGCCGGAGAGCGGCAGCAGCGGCGCGGCGCCGTCGACCCCGCGGATCTCCGGGCGGGGCTCCTCGATCGTCCGCGGGCGAACCGCCGCCACCGGCAGCCGCACCGCGAACACCGCCCCCAGGCCGAGCCCCGGGCTCTCCGCGCGCACCGAGCCGCCGTGGACCTCGACGAGGTGACGGACGATGGCCAGGCCCAGGCCGAGCCCGCTGTGAGCGCGCGTGGTGGTCCCGTCGGCCTGGCGGAAGCGGTCGAAGACGTAGGGGAGGAAGTCGGCGCGGATGCCCTCCCCGTTGTCTTCGATCTCGATCTCGACGTGCGAGTCGACCGCCCCCACCCGCACGTCGACCCGGCCGCCCTTGGGGGTGAACTTGATGGCGTTGGAGAGCAGGTTCCACACCACCTGCTGGAGCCGGGTGGGATCGCCGGCGAGAGGCGGGACGGCGTCGATGCGCGCGACCAGGTCGATGTTCTTGGCGTCGGCGGCGAGGCGGACGGCGTCGAGGGCGGCCTCGGTGACGGCCTGGATGTCGACGAGGCGCACCTCCACCTGGAACTTACCGGAAATGATCCGCGAGACGTCGAGCAGATCCTCGATGAGCTGGGCCTGCGCCGCGGCGTTGCGCTCGATGGTCTCGAGCGCGCGGCCCCGGGCCGGCTCGTCGAGCTTGCCCATGCGGAGCAGGCGCGCCCAGCCGAGGATGGCGTTGAGCGGGGTGCGCAGCTCGTGCGAGAGGGTCGCGAGGAACTCGTCCTTGACCCGGTTGACCCGCTGCGCCTCGCGGTAGAGATTGGCGTTGTCGAGGGCGAGCGCCGCCGTGTTGCCGAGCTGGGTGGCGAGCGCCAGGTCGTCCTTGCCGAAGACCAGGCCCGAGTCGACCGCGACGAACGTCATCACCCCGATGGCGCGGTCCCGGGCGCGCAGCGGCACGGTGATCGCCGCCTCCGGCGGGAGGCGGCCGAGGGTGGCCGCATAGGCGGGATCGTCGGCGGCCTGGATCATCTGGTGGATCAGGTCGGCGGTGAAGTCGGCCGCGTCGCCGCGGAGGGCCCGGGCGACCTCGCCGAGGGCGCGGGCCTCGGGCACGTGCCGCCGCTCCAGCGCGGCCGCCAGGGGGGCGCGGGCCCGGTCCTTGTGAGCGACGGCGGCGCGCGTGTACGTGCCGTCGGCCTCGGCGAGGTCGACGATGCACCAGTCGGCGATGTGCGGGAGCGCCAGCTCGGCGACGCTGTCGAGCGTGCCGTCGTAGTCGAGCGCGAGGGACGCCAGGCGGAGGCTCGCCTCGGCGAGGAAGCGGCGTCGCTCCTCGGCTCGGCGCTTCTCGGTGACGTCGCGGAAGACGAGCACCACGCCCATCAGCTCGCCGCGCTCGCCGCGGATGGGAGCGACGCTCTGGTCGATGCAGATCTCCCCGCCGGAGCGGCGCAGGAGGTCGGCATTGGCCACCTCGACCGGGAAGCCGTCGCGGAGGACGCGGGCGACCAGCCCCGGCGCAGGCAGCCGCGAGCTCTCGGCGACGACGCGGAAGACGTCGTCGATGTTGAGCCCCTTGGCCTCCCGGATGGTCCATCCGGTGGCCCGCTCGGCGACCGCGTTCATGAACTCGATGCGCCCGCGATCGTCGGTGGCGATCACCCCGTCGGCGATGCTCCGCAGCGTGGTCGAGAGCCAGGCGCCGCGGACGCGCAGGTCCTCCTCGAGCTGCTTGAAGTGGGTGATGTCGATCAGGGTCGAGATGGCGCCGGCGATCTCCCCGTCGGACCCGAAGAAGGGCGCCGCGCTCCCCAGGAGGATGCCGTGGGTGCCGTCGAAGCGCTGGAAGTGCACCTCTTCGGCGGCGGTGATCTCGCCGTTGGCGAGGCTCCGCGCCATGCACCAGTCGCCCGGCTGGTAGGGCCGGCCGTCGGGGTGGAAGGCGCGGTACTGGGCCCAGCCGGCGACCGCGTCGGTGGTGGCGCTCCCCGCCCAGATGCGCTCGGCGGCGCGGTTCTGCAGGGTGATCTTGCCCCGAGCGTCGCTGACCAGGATGCCGTTGGGGCTGTAGGTGAGCACGGCCTCGAGCAGGCCGCGATCGCGCTGGGCGAGGGCCCGCAGGCGCTCGACCTCGCGCCGGAGGGCCTCCACCTCCTGCTCCAGGATGGGGGCGGTGGTGGCCCCCAGCGGCGTGAGCGTCGCCGTCGCGGTGTAGTGCGGCTCCAGGGCCGCGATGCCGCGGTCGATCTCGGCGAGGATGGGGCCGATGAGCCGCTGCAGGGAGGGCGTCGCCGCCGACTCCGCCACCGCGGTGCGCGACTCCAGCAGCGCCCGGACCAGCGCTTTCATCTCGTTGCCTGGCGCCATAGGAGCCAAGTGAACACACGGACTCGGCAGGTCGACAAGAGCGTAGTTGGGTATTTCATGTGAAAGGCGGAACAATTGCGCTGGATCGTCGGGGGCTGCCTGATTCCAGGGCGCCGAGGCGCTCAGGACGGTCTGCCAGACGCGCTTCCTGGTTGCCAGGACTCGGGCGCTCCGGTCCGGAGAATACGGTGCTTCCCGACTAGGCGATACCCGTGGTTCCGTCACCCTCCAGCAGCGCCGAGAGGAGCTCGAGGGCCACCGTGGGTGGGCGCGCCGCGGGGGGCACCGCCCCGGTCGCTGGCTCGGCGGCGAGCCCGCCGATCCGGCCCGGGAGGCGGGCGAGCGAGGCGGCGAGCGCGGCGAAGGCGCTCTCGAGGAGGAAGGCGTCGAGCAGCGTGCGGAGCTCGGCCGGCGCCCGCGGCAAGAGGCCGCCCGCGCCCGCCACCTCGAGGTAGGCGCGCAGGAGCGCCGAGGCCGACCCTTCCCAGAAGGCGTGGGCCCAGGGGCGAGCGGCTGCCACGTCCAGGGCGCGCACCCGCGCGGGATCGAGGAGCGTCGTGAACACCGCCTCGTGGAGCGAGCTCACCAGCGCCGCGACGTCGCGCAGCGGGGAGCCCTTGCGCCGTCGCTCGGCCGCCGGCTTGCTCCGATCCCCCTCGAGATCGACGAACATCACGTCGTTGCCGGTGAGCTGCACGCGGCGCAGATCGCCGCCCCCGAGGCCGCGGGTGCGGGGGGAGCCGAAGCGCTGTCCCAGGAGCGCGCCGAAGCGGCGCAGCGCCTCGTCCCGGCGGGCGAGGAGGCGCGCGGCGAGCGGCGCCGCCTCGGGGGGCAGGGCCGTCGCGAGGCGCCCCAGCTCGCGCAGAGCCCGGCCGGCGAGGTTGCGCATCGACTGGTACGCGCCGCGCTGATCGAGAGGCGAGAACGGCTCCGGGGCGAAGGCGGGCGCCTCCGGGCCCCCGACCAGCGCGACGTGGAGCTCGGCGGTGCGCCGGCCGATGAGGCGAGCGGTGTCGAGGAAGGCGCCGACCGCGTCGCGCACGGGCTCCGGCGGCTCGGTGGAGGCGAGGCGCAGCACGTCCCAGGGGGCCACCGGCGGCGCCGGCTCGTCGCGTCCGCCGGCGAGGACGCGCTCGAAGAAGCGATGGACCTCGACGCTGGTGTGGGCGAACGCGTCGCCCTCTCCCGGGACGAAGCTGCGCAGCACCACCAGCGCGACGGGCTCGGCGCTCGGCGCGACGTACTCGATGGCGCCGGCCAGCGGCGGGACCCGGACGTCGGCGCCACGCGCGGCGAGGAAGCGCGCCAGATCGAGCCCGGGGCTGGCCCCGTCGTCGAGGCGCCGGGCGACGTCGGCGATGACCCGCTCGCCGAAGATCACCAGCGCGCTCGCGGCGCTCCCCGAGACGCTGGAGGGAGGTCGGGGCAGGGGAGTGCCGGTCGCGTCGCCGGCGGCCGGCGCGCTCACCGGCAGCTCGGGGGTGGCCTCCGCGACGATGGCGCCGGTGAGGCCGGGGAGGCGCGACCGCTCGAGGATCATCTCCAGCAGCGTCCGGGCCGAGGGCGCGTCACCGAGGGGGTCGTAGAGCGCCCCGGAGGAGCCCTCGGCGCCGGGCAGCCAGGCGATCAACGCCTGCGGCGCGCGCGCCCGGATCTCCACCGCGCGCGCCGCGTCCGCCCGGGCGAGGGGGACCAGGTAGCGCTCCGCGCGGCCCTCTTCCTCGTAGGTGAGCTCGAGCACCACCACCAGCGCCTCCGGCGGCTCGCCCACCGGCACCACCTCGGCGAGGCTGGCCGTCTCGACGCGCCGCCTCCGCCCCGCGAACCACGCCTGCGCCGCCACCCAGCCCGCCAGCACCTCGGCGAGGCCGGCCCCGTGCTCGGTCGACGGCAAGGCCGCGAGGGGATCGGGCACCTCGAGGACCGGCGGCTCGTACGCCGCGGCGCGCGCCTCGTCGCGGGGAGGGGCCGAGAGAGAGAACCAGTAGAACCCGTGCCCGGCCAGGGTGAGCGAATAGGAGGCGTCCCCCACCGCCGGCAGCGCGCTGCGTCCGAAGAGCTCGATGGGGACGGTGCCCTTCCAGGGGCTCAGGTCGAGGTCGACCTGCTGCATGTGGCGAGAGAGGTTGGTGACCACCAGCAGGACCTCGCCCTCGAAGCTGCGCACGAAGGCGAGGATGCGCGGGTTGTCGGGGCGGAGCAGCTCCAGGGTCCCGCGGCCGAAGGCGGGGTGCCGCTTGCGCAGCGCGACCAGGCGCTTGGTCCACCAGAGGAGCGACGCCGGGCTGCGCTGTTGCGCCTCCACGTTGACGGCCTCGTAGTGGTACTCGGGGTCGACGATCACCGGCAGCACCACCCGCTGCGGGTTGGCCCGCGAGAAGCCGGCGTTCTTGTCGGCGCTCCACTGCATCGGCGTGCGGACCCCGTCCCGATCGCCGAGGTAGACGTTGTCCCCCATCCCGATCTCGTCGCCGTAGTAGAGCACCGGAGTCCCGGGCAGCGAGAAGAGCAGGGCGTTCATCAGCTCGATGTGGCGGCGATCGTTGCCCGTGAGCGGGGCCAGCCGGCGGCGGATCCCCAGGTTGAAGCGCATCACCGGCTCCGCGGCGTAGGCGCGGTACATGGCGTCGCGCTCCTCGTCGGCGACCATCTCCAGGGTCAGCTCGTCGTGGTTGCGGAGGAAGAGCGCCCACTGGCACCCCGGCGGGACCGGCGGTGTCTGCGCCAGGATGTCGGTGAGCGGGAAGCGGTCCTCGAGGTGGATGGCCACGAAGATGCGCGGCATCACCGGGAAGTGGAAGGCCATGTGGCACTCGTCGCCCTTGCCGAAGTAGGCGACCGCGTCCTCCGGCCACTGGTTTGCCTCGGCGAGGAGCATGCGGTCCTGGAAGCGCGCGTCGACGTGGGCGCGCAGCTCGCGCAGGAAGGCGTGGGTCTCCGGCAGGTTCTCGCAGCTCGTGCCGTCGCGCTCGAAGAGGTAGGGGACCGCGTCGAGGCGCAGCCCGTCGACGCCCATGCCCAGCCAGAAGTCGAGCACCTCGAGCATGGCCGCCCGCACCGCCCGGTTGTCGTAGTTGAGATCCGGCTGGTGCGCGTAGAAGCGGTGCCAGTAGTACGCCCTGGCGAGCGGGTCCCAGGACCAGTTGGAGGGCTCGTAGTCGCGGAAGATGATGCGCGCCTCGGTGAAGTGCTCCGGCGTGTCTCGCCACACGTAGAAGTCGCGCTCCGGGCTCCCGGCGGGCGCGCGGCGGGCGCGCTGGAACCAGGGGTGCTGGTCCGAGGTGTGGTTGAGGACCAGCTCGGTGATGACCCGCAGGCCGCGCCGGTGCGCCTCGGCGAGGAAGCGCTCGAAGTCGGCGAGGGTGCCGCACTGCGGGTGGACGCCGGTGTAGTCGGAGATGTCGTAGCCGTCGTCGCGGAGCGGGGAGGGATAGAAGGGCAGGAGCCAGAGGGCGGTCACCCCGAGATCCTGGAGATACCCCAGCTTCTCGAGGAGCCCGCGCAGATCCCCGGAGCCGTCTCCGTCGCTGTCGTAGAACGAGCGGACGCGCAGCTCGTAGATGACGGCGTCCTGGTACCAGAGCGGGCCCCCGGTCGTGGCAGCGGACGGAAGCGAGCGGCGGTTCATCCCTCCCCGGGGCCGGCGATGGTTGCCCGGCCTTCCCGCGGATGGGGCCCGGCGCGTGGAGGGTCAAGCCTGCCGGCGAGCTTGCGATCGCTCCCCGCCTGGGATACCCCCCGGCGAGCGAGCGCGGCCAGGTGGCCGCCCGACGAGGAGGACTGGGACCATGAACAGGACGTGCGCCCTCTTGCTCGCCACCGCGAGCCTCTTCGGCTGCAAGAAGACCCCCCACGCCGACGTCACCGCCGCCAGGGAGGTGCTCGCCGCCTTCACCCAGGCGGGGGCCGACCACGCCGCCCTCACCGTCGCCCTCCGCCCCAAGCAGGAGGACTATGCCGCGGTCTTCACCGCCGAGGCCGCCGAGCAGGCGAAGGCCGTGATGGACCCCATGTGGGACGGCGCCAAGGCCGTGATCGACCCCTCGGCCGAGCAGACCGAGGTCGCCATCGTCGGGGTCACGCCCGACCAGCTCACCAAGGGAGAGGGCGACGCCGCCTCCTGCCCGGCTTCGTACCAGGGCATCGCCGACAAGCTCAACCCCAAGATCGTGGTCTACTGCGCCCAGTTCGTGAAGCCCGGCGAGAAGCACGGGCTCTCGGTGGACGCCCTCGTCCTCGTCGACGACCACTGGGCCCTCTTCCCCAAGCCGTTTCGCGTGCTCAAGTAGCCGCCGTGAGCGGCCCCGTCGCCAAGCCCCGGCTCCACCTGGTCGACGGCACGCTCGAGCTCTTCCGCGCCCACTTCTCCCGGCGCCCGGCCCACTCTGCGCCCGGAGGGCTCGAGGCCAAGGCGACGATCGGCGTCGCCGCCTCGATCCTCGCGCTCCTCCACGACGAGACCGAGGCGGTGACCCACCTCGGGGTCGCCTTCGGCAACCCGCTCCGGTCCTTCCGCCACGAGCTCTTCGCCGGCTACAAGACCGACGAGGGCGTCCCCGCCGAGGTCCGCGCCCAGCTCGGCCCGGTGGAGGAGGCGGTGCGCGCGCTCGGCGTGGTCGTCTGGTCGGTGGACCGCTGGGAAGCCGACGACGCCCTGGCCACGGCGGCCGCTCGCTTCCGCGACGGCTTCTCTCAGGTGCGCATCCTCACCCCCGACAAGGACCTCGGGCAGTCGCTCCGCGGGAGATCGGTCGTCCAGGTGGATCGCCTGCGGCAGAAGGAGATCGACGCCGCCTCGGTGCTCCTGTCGAAGGGCGTCGAGCCCTCGAGCCTCCCCGATCTCGTCGCGCTCCTCGGCGACGCGGAGGACGGGATCCCCGGCCTGCCGGGCATCGGCGAGAAGACGGCGGCGACGCTGCTGCGCCGCTACCACCACCTCGACGCCATCCCCGACGACCCTGCCCGCTGGGACGTCGAGGTGCGCGGAGCCACCAAGATCGCCGCCACCCTCCGCGCGGAGCGGCCGGCCGCGCTCCTCTACCGCACCCTGGCGACCCTGGTCGAGGACGTGCCGCTGCCCCAGACCGTGGCGGCGGAGCTGCGCTTCGCGGGCGTCCCGCGCGCGGCGTTCACGGCCTGGTGCGACCGGATGGGCGTGCCCGGCCTCAAGACCCGACCCACCCGCTGGATGTGATGCCGGCGGACGCCGCGGATGCGGCCTGACCCACCAGGAGAGCCAACCATGCGAGCCATCGTCATCCGTGCACCGGGCGGTCCCGAGGTCCTCGAGCTCCGCGAGGTGCCCGATCCCGAGATCCCCTACGGCCACGTGCGCGTGCGCGTCCGCTACGCCGGCGTGAACCGCGCCGACCTGCTCCAGCGCGCCGGCTTCTACCCGGCACCGCCCGGCGCCCCGAGCGACATCCCCGGGCTGGAGTACTCCGGCACCGTCGAGGCGGTGGGCGCGGGGGCCGCGCGGTTCGCCGTCGGAGACCGGGTCTTCGGCCTGGTCGCCGGTGGGGCCTACGCCGAGAGGGTGGTCGCCCACGAGCGCGAGGTCGCGCCCCTCCCCGACGGCCTCGACGACCGCGAGGCAGCCGCCGCCCCCGAGGCCTTCGTCACCGCCTACGACGCCCTGGTCGTGCGCGGCCGGCTCCTGCCCGGCGAGCGGGTGCTCGTCCACGCGGCTGGCAGCGGCGTGGGGACGGCCGCCGTGCAGGTGGCCCGCGCGCTCGGTTGCTTCGTGGTGGGCACCTCGCGCACCGCAGACAAGCTGGACCGCTGCCGCGAGCTGGGCATCAACGCCGCGGTCGTGCCCGTGAAGGGGGCCTTCGCGAGGCAGGTGCTCGACGCCACCGGGGGCCGCGGCGTCGACGTCGTCATCGACCTCGTCGGCGGCGACTACACCCGCGAGTCCATCGCCGCGTGCGCCTCGCAGGGGCGCATCGTGCTGGTCGGCCTGACCGGCGGCACGTCCGCCGAGATCCCCCTGGGCGACCTGCTCCGCAAGCGCCTTACCCTGGTCGGGACCGTGCTCCGCGCGCGACCGCTGGAGGAGAAGATCGAGGCCGCCAAGCTCCTCGAGAAGAGCCTGAGCCCGTGGCTCGCGGAGCGGCGGGTGCGCTCGGTCGTGGACCGGGTCTTCCCCCTCGCCGAGGCCGGCGCGGCGCACACCTTCGTCGCGGGGAACACCTCCTTCGGCAAGGTGCTGCTGGACGTGGGCTGAGCCCGGGCTGACTCAGCCCCCGTCGCCGGCGTCGGCGCAGAGGGGCATCGACTCGATGTCCTGCCCATCGGTGCAGAAGTCCTCGCGCCCGTGGTCGTAGTGCGCGATGGCGAACGCCTGCAACGAGGGCAGGTCGATGCAGGTCGCCGTGTAGGTCGCGCCCCACGCGGAGGCGGCGATGGGGGTCGCCAGCAGCGGATCGGGGGTGAGCACCATCCGCGCGGGAGGTCCCATCAGCGTCAGGCACTCCGGGTCAGTGATGCTGTCGAAGACCTGGGTGAGCGCGGCGACGACGTCCGGGCACGCCCCCGCGCAGCGGTAGGTGAGGACGATGGCGCCGTGCTCGAGGTCGTGGACGTACATCTCCCGCGGGACCACCTCGCTGTAGATCTTGTAGGCAGCCCAGATCGGCCAGTGATTGCCGCCGCTCGGCGGATTGGTCGCGTAAGTGACCGGCGTGCACGGGGTGAGGTGGTTGAAGTCCGGCTCCGGGATGTCGGTGACCTCGACGACCTGGCACGTGGTCTCGCCGGGAAGCGGCGTCCCCCCGGCGTCGAGGATCGTCGTGATCGGCAGGCCGGCGTCGCCCGCGTCCACCGCGCTGCCCCCGCTGCCCGCTGCCCCGCCGAGCCCGCCCGACCCCGCTCCGCCGGTCGAGGAGGAGCTCGCCGTCTGGCTGGAGGATCCCGTCGTCGCCGAGGCCGCGCCGCCCGTGCCCGTCGCCTTGACGGTCGCGCCCCCCGTCCCCGTGGAAGCGCTGTCGGCGCGCGTGGCCGTGCTGCCACAGCCGACGGCGATCGCGGGGGCGACGAGCAGCGTGGCGGCAGCGGCGAGGAGGATCCGCGGTGCTCGAGACGAGGGTGCAGGTCGGGCAAGCATGAGCCTCAGCGTATCACGGCGGCACCCGCGCACCCGGCGATGCCGGGCTCGTGGACCCTGCGCGCGATCCCCTTTCCGGCGCTCGGTCAGGTAGATTCGCCCGTCCCCGAGCGATGCGGGGAGAGCGAGTCGAGTCGGCCCCTCATGTCTGCAGCGTTCTCCCGATCCTTCCAGGCCATCCGCGCCGACGACCAGCGTCGGTCGGCTCTCGGCCTCGTGGTCGCGGTGATCCTGCTCGGCGCCTGGCTGGCGTGGCTGTTTCTCGCGCGCGTCGCCCGCTACGAGGTCAGCGAGGCCGCCCGCGTCGAGGTCGGCCAGACCGCCCACGTGGTGGCGACCCCGGTCGCGGGCAAGGTGGTCGCCGTTCACCTCGACCTCGGCGCCGCCGTGGAGCCCGGTGACGTCCTCGTCGAGCTGGACGACGGGCCGCTGCGGCTCGAGCTCGGCGAGAAGCAGGCGCGCTTCGACGCGGTGGCCGCGCAGATCGAGCCGTTCCGACGCGAGATCGAGGTCCACGAGCAGGCGCTCGTGGAGGTGGGGCAGGCCGGACGCGCCGAGCTCGAGGAGGCGCGAGCTCGCGCGCACGGGGCCGATCAGGCGGCGACGTTCCAGGACACCGCGGCCGCGCGCGCCGCGCGCCTGCGGAGGGGCGGCGCCCTCACCGAGGCCGAGGACGAGCGGGCCGCGGCCGAGGCGAGGACGCGGAGGAGCGAGGCCGACGTTCAACAGCTCGCGGCGGCGCGGACCGACGCCGAGCAGCGCAGCCGCGGCAGCACCCTGCGCGCCCAGCTCGCGGGCCTGCGCCGGCAGGCGGCCGCGATCGACGGGGAGAAGACCGCGCTGCGCGCCGCCATCGACGCGCTCCTCGGCGCGATCGAGCGGCGCAAGGTGCGGGCCCCGATCGCCGGGCGCATCGGCGAGCTCGCCGTGCTGCGGGCGGGGGCCTTTCTCAAGGAGGGCGACCCGATAGGCTCGATCGTGCCGCGCGGTGACCTGCGCGTCGTCGCGGAGTTCCCCCTCGCCTCCGTGGGCCGCCTGCGCGAGGACCAGCCGGCGCGCCTGCGCCTCGAAGCCTTCCCCTGGACCGAGTACGGCACCGTCCCCGCCGTCGTTCAGAGCGTGGGCACCGAGGCCCAGCACGGCCGCGTCCGCGTCGAGCTGCGGGTGCTGCCGGAGGCGAGCCCGACGCTCCACCTCGAGCACGGCCTGGCCGGCACCGCGATCGTCGAGGTGGAGCGCGTCTCGCCGGCGAGGCTGGTGCTGCGTGCCGCGGGCCAGCTGCTGCGCGATCCGGTCCGGGCCACACCGTGAGGGGGAGCCTCCCCAGGCGACGGCTGCTGGTGCCCGAGGTCGTCCAGACCTCGGCGATGGATTGCGGCCCGGCGTCGCTGAAATGCCTGCTCGAGGGCTTCGGCATCCCGGTCTCCTACGGCCGCCTGCGCGAGGCTTGCCAGACCCAGGTGGACGGGACCTCGATCGACACGATGGAGGAGATCGCCTGCCAGCTCGGCCTCGAGGCCGAGCAGGTGATGGTCCCGCCCGAGCACGTCCTCCTCGACGAGGCGGCGGCGCTCCCCGCCATCGCGGTGGTGCGCCTCCCGACCGGGATAACCCACTTCGTCGTCCTCTGGAGAACCGGCGGCGGGCGCGTGCAGGTGATGGACCCCGGGACCGGGAGGCGCTGGCCGACCTGCCGCGAGCTCACCGACGACCTGTACGTGCACGCGATGGGCGTCCCGGCCGCGGGCTTCAGGGAGTGGGCGGGGAGCGACGACTTTCTCCGCCCGGTCGGCGCGCGGCTCCAGGCTCTCGGCATCCCCGCCCGCGGCGAGGCGCAGCGGCGGGCCGCGCTCGCGGATCAAGGCTGGCGCTCGCTGGCCGCGCTCGACGCCGCGGCGCGCCTGGTCGAGGTCCTGGTGCGCGCCGGAGGCCTGTCACGCGGGCGGGAGGCCGCGCGGCTCGTCGACGCCCTGCTGGAGCGGACGCGCAGCGTGGCGCCCGGCGAGGAGGAGCCGATCCCCGCGCGCTACTGGATCGCCCGCGCGGCTCCCCTCGCTCACGCGGGGGGAGACCCCGGCGAGGACGAGGAGCCGCAGGTCCTGCTCCGCGGCGCGGTGCTGGTCTCCATCCGCGGGCGGCGCAAGACCACGGTGCTCTCCGCATCCTCCGCAGGAGCGCTCGCGCCGCCGCCTCTCCCCACCGAGCTCGCGGCCGCGCTGGCGGAGCCGTCGAACCAGTCCTGGCGCGCGCTGCGGCGCTTCCTGCGCGAGGACGGCTTGCTGGCGCCGGGCGTCCTCGCGGCCGGCATCGTGGTCGCCGCGGGCGGCGTGATCCTCGAGGCGCTGCTGTTCCGCGGCCTACTCCAGATCGGCCGGGAGCTGCCGCTGCCCGGGCTGCGGCTCGGCGCCGCCGGCGCGCTCGTGCTCTACCTGCTCCTGATGCTGGGGCTCGAGCTCCCCCTCGCCCACGGCGTGCTCGGGTCGGGGCGCCGCCTCGAGGTGCGTCTCCGCATCGCCTTCCTCGCCAAGATCCCCCGGCTCGGGGACCGCTACTTCCAGAGCCGCCCCACCTCCGACATGGCCGGGCGGGCGCACTCCGCGCACCTGCTGCGGGGAGGCCCCGCGCTCGGCGCCGAGGTCGCGCGCGCCGTCGCCGGCATCGTCGTCACGCTCGCGGCTCTCCTCTGGGTCGACCCCGGGAGCGCGCTGCCGGCGGGGCTGCTCGCGGCCTTCTCGCTGCTCGCCCCGCTCGCGGTCGGCCGCGCCCTCGTCGAGCGCGACCTGCGCGTCCGCACCCACGTCGGGGCGCTCGGCCATTTCTACCTCGACGCGCTGCTCGGCCTGGTGCCCATCCGCGCTCACGTGGCCGAGCGGGCCGTGCGCCGCGAGCACGAGGGCCTCCTCGGGGAGTGGTCGCTCGCCGCGCGGTCGCTGCTGCGCGCGGCCCTCGCGGCGGAGGGGCTGCAAGCGCTGGTCGGGACCGGGATGGCCGCGTGGTTGCTCTTCGACCACGTCCAGCGCGAGGGGGCGGGAGCCCGCGCCCTGCTCATCGTCTACTGGGCCCTGGCGCTGCCCGCGCGGGGGCAGGAGCTCGCCGCCGCCGTGCAGCGGTACCCCGCGCTGCGCAACGTCGCGCTGCGGTTGCTGGAGCCGCTCGGGGCCCCCGACGACATCGACGCGGCGGCCCCGGCGCCCCCCGGGACCGGTCTCGTGGCCGCCGACGCCCCCGTGAGCATCGCCTTCGAAGGCGTGACCGTGCACGCGGGCG